>FTCZ01001800.1_pt1 | contig 10764 bp, 6 predicted proteins | sample 1658871 | NCBI WGS metagenome assembly FTCZ01 (sample SAMEA3914864, study PRJEB12502) | metagenome | biome: forest; material: soil | place: USA | collected 2012-03-12 | depth 0.3 m
TCTTCGTCTACCTGTTCATGAGCATTCTGGCGACCATCGGGCGCGAAGCGCTCGAGGCCTTTTTGCGCACGCGCGCCAAGCACCTGGAAAAGGGCCTGAACGAGCTGCTGTGCGAACACGTCGCCGGACCGCCGTCCAAGGACAAGTCCGCAAAGCTGGCCGCCGGCAACGCCCTGATGCAGGCCTTTTACGAACATCCGCTGATCATGTCGCTGTATCGCGGCCGCTATACGCCGCCCAGCAAGCGCAAGCCGATGAGCGGCCTGACCCTGCCGTCCTATATCCCGTCGGGCCATTTCGCCTATGTCGTGCTGGATCTGCTGGCCGAGGCCGGCGGCCAGTCCAGCGCCGGTGAGCTGGATCTCGACAAGATCGCCGCCGGCACCGCCACGCTCGATAACAAGCATCTGGCCAAGATGGTGCAGTTCGCGCTGAATAGCAGCAATGGCGACATCGACAAGGCGCGTTCGTTCCTTGAAAGCTGGTTCAACGCCACCATGGACCGCGTCTCGGGCTGGTACCGCCGCGAGACCCAGACCATCCTGTTCTGGATCAGCCTTGTCGCCTGCGTGGTGCTTAACGTCAATACGGTGGTCATCGCCGACAACCTGTACCGCAGCCCGTCCCTGCGCAAGACGCTGGAAGCCCAGGCCGAGGCCTATTACAATGCCAAGCCGTCGGCCATCGACAGCCTGACCACCGACCGTTCGGTGATCCAGCCGACCGATGGCGCTTCGCCGGTGGCGTCGGACGCCGCGACTTCGGCGGCGGCGGCTTCGACCGCGGCGCCGGCCGGCGAGGCGAAGGCGAGCGTCTCGACGTCGGCAACAGCCGTAGACAAGCCGATTGGCGCGACCGCCAGCGCCGCCAAGGTGCCGTCGGCTGAAACGCCGCCGGCCTCCAAGCTCGACAAGGCGCCACCGGCCGCCACCCTGGTCACCGGTCGGGACATTCCGGGCCTGCTCAGCAAGACCGACCCTCTGGAAAAGCTGGGCCTGCCGCTGGGTTGGAACACCCAGACCATCACCGCCATGCACCGCCTGTTCCCGGCGGCCCCGACCGTCAGTGCGGCTGAAGCGCAGCACCTCAAATTCCTGGGGTCGATGGATATCAAGGCCAAGGATCCGCTGCAGTGGGTCCAGGTCTGCCTGGGCCAGTTCGGTCAGCTGTGGCAGGACACGCTGAAGGCCTATCAGGACAATGGCCAGGATCCAACCAAGAACGCCCTGTTCAATGCGGCGGGCCTGCTGTCGCTGATCAGCGGCTGGATCATGACCGCCTTTGCGGTGACCCTGGGCGCGCCCTTCTGGTTCGACATCCTGAGCAAGCTCATGGTCGTGCGTTCGACCATGAAGCCGGGCGAAAAGGGCTCGACCGACATGGATGGGCTCAGCGCCATAGCCGCGGCCCTGGCCGCCCAGCAGAATGGCGGCGGTTCGGGCGGCGCCCCGGCCGGTAGCGACTACAAGCCGAACTTCAGCACCGCGGCGGTGGCCGGCAATGCCGGCGGCGATCCGCTGAGCGGGCTCGATCCCAACAGCCGCCCGCGCGAACCTTAAGCGGCGGGGCACATGGCGCTGATTACACCCGACCGGTTGAAAGCCCTGGCGCCGCATATCACGGCGCAGCGCGAGACCGACTATGCCCCGGCCCTGGATGGTGTCCTGGCCATGGCCGACCTCAATACACCGCTGCGCGTGGCCCATTTCATGGCGCAACTGGCCTATGAGAGCGCCTATTTCAAAGCCCTGGTCGAAAGCCTGAACTACAAGGCCGAGACCCTGGTCAAGCTCTTCCCCAGCCACGTCAAGACGCTTGAACAGGCGCAGTCGCTGGTTGCCCAGGGGCCTTCGGCGATCGCCGAAGCGATCTATGGCAACCGCAAGGACCTGGGTAACGTCAATGCCGGCGACGGCTATAAATATATCGGTCGCGGCTTCATCATGATCACCGGTCGGTCGAACTATACGCGCTTCGGCGCCCTGATCGCCCAACCCCTGGTCGACCATCCGGAGCTGCTCGAGCAGCCGTTGTATGCCGCCCAGGCGGCGGCGGCCTTCTGGAAGGCGACCAATATCAACGTCAAGGCCGATGCCGACGATATTTCAGGCGTCACCCGGCTGGTCAATGGCGGGCAGAATGGGCTCGATGGCCGCACGGCCTTGCTGAAGACCGCCAAGACGGTGTGGACGGCCAGCCTGTTCGGGGCGGTCACCACATCGACCGCCTCCAGTTCGTCGAGTGCTTCGTCTTCTTCGTCCTCTTCATCTTCGGCGCAGCCAGCCTCGACCGCGCCGGCGGGCACCAAGCTCAGTCGCTATTTCACGCTCGAGATGCTGACCTTCTCGGACACCGCGACGCGCCTGGGCATCGACAATACGCCGCCGGCGGCGGCGGTCACCGCCCTGACCGATACGGCGACCCGGCTCGACCAGATCCAGGATCTGCTGGGCCATCCGATCCAGATCGTCAGCGGCTATCGCAGCGCCAAGCTGAATTCGGCCATGGGGGGGGCGGCCGGCAGCGCTCACCTGACCGGTCATGCGGTCGACTTCATCTGCCGCGCCTTCGGCTCACCGCTGCAGATTGCCCAGAAGCTCATTGCAGCCGGCATCAAGTTCGACCAACTGGTCCAGGAAGGCACCTGGGTGCATATCTCCTTCGACCCGGCCATGCGTAACCAGGTGCTGACCGCGACCTATGCCAATGGCACGACCAGCTATAGCAGCGGCCTGCATACGTCGTCTTCCGGCGCTTAAGAATCCGTAACTTGACTTGCTGGGCGCTGAAGCGTGACCTGCTTCGAAAAAGAGGGCAGGCGATGATCCGTTATGCATGGATGGTATTGGGCCTGGCAATCGCTGCGCCGGCCTCCGCCGCGACGTTCGCGACAGGACCGTGCCCGGTCACGGTCGTGGCCGGTGAAAAGGTCGACTGCGGGACGCTGACCGTACCCGAGAACCGCCACAAGGCGAACAGCCGCACCATCGGTCTGTCGGTGATGATCTTTCGCAGCCATTCAGCGACGCCGGCGCCCGATCCGGTAATCTTCCTGCCGGGCGGTCCCGGCGGTTCGGCGACGCGGATGACCTCGGGCAAGCAGTTGCCCTTCCTCGATGACCGCGACTACATCCTGTTGGAGCCGCGTGGCGCGCGCTACACGACGAGCGACCTCGAATGTCCGAAGATCAACGAACTGAAGGGCCGGATCTCGGCCGGCCATCTGGCGGGCGCCGCAGCCGACAAGGCCCTGAGCGCGGCGGCGGGCGACTGCCGCGCCGGATGGTTGGCCAAGGGCGTCGATCTTGACGGCTATACGTCCGAGGAGACCGCCGACGATATCGACGATCTGCGCCAGGCCTTGGGCGTTAAACAATGGAATGTTTTCGGCCATTCATACGGCACGCGCCTGGCCCTCACCGTGCTGCGTGATCATCCGCAGGGCGTGCGCGCGGTGATGCTCGACTCGGTGCTGCCGCCCGAAGCCAATTTCGACGAAAATGCCTCGGCGAACCTGCGTCGGGCACTGGATGCGGTCTTCGACAATTGTGCCGTGACGGCCGCCTGCGCCGCCGCCCATCCGCACATCGCCGCGACCTTCGACGACCTGGTCAGGCGGGCCGGTGCCGCGCCGCTCAAACTCGAGACGCCCATCATGGGGTCGGATAGGTTGCCGGTGATGGTGAATGGCGCCGTCGTGGTCGACGCCATTTACGGTGCCTTGCACAATCCCGGCCTGATCGGCCAGATCCCGGCGATCATCGACGAGGCCGCCCAAGGCGATACCGCGCGGATGGCCGCCCTGATCCGCGACAATCAGGGACCGTCGAGCTTCACCTGGGGCTTGCGGTTGTCGATCTGGTGCGGCGAAGAAATGCCGTTCGAGGATGCGGGCCGGGTCGAGGCTCAGACGTTGCCGGTCCTGGGCCTGGGGGGCATCGACGAGCGCACCGCCTCGGTCGCCATGTGCCGGGCCTGGAACGTCTCGCCGGCCGACAAGCGTGAGGCGCTGGCGGTGATGTCCGACGTGCCGGTGCTGGTCCTCAGTGGCGAATACGATCCCGACACGCCGCCGGCCTGGGCGCGGGCGATGATGCCGGGGCTTTCTCACGCGCGGGTGGTGCTGTTTGCTGGTCGCTCGCACGGGGCGGGCTTCAATCGCTGCGGCGCCCAGATCGAGACGGCTTTTCTGCGCGATCCGACGGGCGTATTGAACGCCGATTGCGCCGCGGCCCTGCCCGGCGCCGACTTCAGTCACGACGCACCGGCAAACCCATGATCCAGGCTAAGCTTAACCTCTTCCCGTCTGATTTCCGCCACGACGGGCGGTTTCCGATCCGGCTCGACGTGCCTCAGCCCCCGCCGCCGGAAGACCGGCCCTTGACCGAGATCCACGACGCCCGTGCCCTGCAAGCGGGCGATGAGACGATGGCGTTTTTCGAGGCGCATGGGTTTGTCCTCTTGCCGCACGCCACGGCCGTCACCGACTGGAACGCCGATCCCAAGGACGGCTACATGGCCGAGGTCGAGGGCCTGATCCGCGCTCATCTCCTGCCGGAGCGGCGTCTGGTCATTCCGCCGTTCGGCACGATCGTGCGGCGCGGCGAGGGGACGGGCAACGGCTATGCCGGCGGCGTGCATCAGGATTGCGGCATCGGCGTCGACGACTATCAGGCGATGATCGCAGGCTTTGCCAATGCCGAGAGCGCGGCGATGTGGCGCGCCTATTTCGACAACCCGGACGTGGAACGCTATCTGCTGATCGACTTCTGGCGGACGACCAACATGCCGGGGCCCCTGCGCCATATGCCGTTGGCCCTGTGCGATCCCAACACGGTCGAACCCGGCGACATCGTGCCGACCGACATCCATGGCGTTGCGCCCGGCGGACAATCGGTGCCGCAGATGGCCATGCGGCGCAATCCCGGCCAGGCCTGGTACTACTATCCCGGTATGACCGGTGACGAGGTGCTGGCCTTCAAGCTGTTCGATTGCGCCAAGGCGAACCCGCGAGCCATGCGGTCCTGTTTTCACACCGCCTTTGCCGACCCGACCACGCCGATCGACGCGGCGCCGCGGCAGAGCTGCGAGTTCAGGGTTGGGGTCTTTGTGCTGAAGGACTGACGGCTTATGGTTTGGTCATCAGGAGGCGGCATGGCGCGCCGCGCCAGTCCGTGCCGACCGTGGGCCCGCCCGCCGTGAAGTTCAGATACCGCGCGGTCGCCCCCATCTGCGGCCAGATCGGCAGGCTGGGACCGTTGGGATCGTGCGTTTTGACGAAATTGGCCCAATAGACCTGGGCCGGCGGCCAAACGCCGAAACCGGCGGCAGAGGGCGCCGCATCGAAGACATAGGCCAGTTCGGCATTGTGCGCGACGTCGGTCGTGCCCGGCTGGGCGACACTGAAGACATAGCGCCAGGTTGGCGCGCCGTTCGCCACCTGCCATTGGGCCTCGCGATTGACCCGGCAACGGAAGACGATGTCGCTGATCACCTGGTTGGCGGCATCGCCCAGTACCGGGTCGGGCGGCGGAAGGGCGTCGCCGTCCAGGCCGTAATCGTGCTCGGCGGCCGAAGCATTGCGCCCAAAGCTCTGCTCGACCAGGCCGCGCAAGGTCTTGATGTCGCCAGGCATGCCGAATTCGCGGCTGTTGTCGCCGAGCAGAAGCGGCACCGGCGCCTGGTCGCCATTGTGGTCGAGGTCGTTCTGCGGCGCCGTCAGCACCCGGCCGTCGGCCGAGGCCTCCATCCACAGCAGGTCGTGATTGGTGCCGCCAGGCGGCAGCAGGGTGTTCGTCGCCTTTATCAGCTCGGCAGCGGGCACCGTGCGCAATTGGGCCAGCGTGGTGACATTCAAGGCTTTCATCACCGCCACCCCGACCTTTTCGTTGTCGGCGGCCGAGCGCGGCGGCTGCATGGCGCCGCTTTCCTGGATGGCGGCGCTGAACAGGCCACGCGCCGGCGCCGAGCGCAGCAGGGCGGAGACGTCCATGGCGCCGGCCGACTGACCGGCAATGGTCACCCGCTCCGGGTCGCCACCGAAGGCGGCGATATTGTCGTGCACCCATTGAAGCGCGGCGATCTGGTCCATCAGGGCGTAGTTGCCCGAGGCGTGGTGCGGCGATTCCTTCGTCAGTTCGGGCGAAGACAAAAAGCCGAAGACGCCGAGCCGATATTCGATCGAAACGACAATCAGGCCTTGCTTGTAGATCGACGACTCGGCCGTGCCGGCGCCCGATCCGGCGCGATTACTGCCGCCATGGATCCAGAACAGCACGGGCAGGGTGTCGCCGGCAGCGTGGGCAGGTGAATGGACCGACAGGTAGAGGCAATCCTCCTGGCCCCTGGCGGCGTCGCCGGCATTCCAGCCTTCGTCGGGCTGGGCGCATGGCGCAGGCAGTTGGGTAGCGTCGCGCACCCCGGTCCATGGCACGACCGGAGCCGGTGCCTGCCAGCGCAATGCGCCGAGCGGCGGGGCGGCGTAAGGGATGCCGAAATAGAGGCGGCTGCCGTCAGGCTTGTCGATGCCGCGAAGGGTGCCGCCGGTCACATGGACCTCATCGGCCGTGGCCATACCCGCCGTCGCCGCTATGGCCAGGGTCAGGCCGGACCCTATCAAGCCTTTGATCATCTTGAGATCCCCGCGATACCCGGTCATTTGGCCCGATCATTGTCGCCGGGATGACCGCAATGTGCTGCAAGCCCAATCTGGGCGCAAGCCAAAGCTTTCAGTGCAGAAGCCGGATCGATTTGGAACCGGACGATCCGCCGAGCGGCCCGAGTGTCCAGGTCGTGTTGTTGAGGATCAGCTGCCACACCACCAGGGTCAGGCTGTCGCTCGATACGCCCGACTTGGCGTTGAAGGTGACGTTGCGGCTGGGCAGGTAGATGATGCCGGTCAGCTTGTTGGCGACGGAATCGTTGAAGATGAAGGCGCTCTTGGCCAGGCCCGACGCCTCGTAGAACAGCAGGTTGGCGTAGGTGCCGCTGGTCGGGGCGCTGAGCGTGGCGGAAATTCCGCTGTTGAACTGGATTTTCGAGGTGTCGGCGAAGTAGAAGGTGACGCCCGAGCCGCTCCAGGTGCCGCCATTGACGTTCCAGCCGCCGCCCTTGATGACATAGACGCCCGGTGCGAAGGTCACCGTGGACGATGAATTGTTGAAGTTGAACCAGCCGCAATAGACGCCGGGCGACAGGGCCACTAAGGCCGTGCTGTAGTTCAGGTTGGAATAGGTACAGCTCGAACTCGACGGTGTCGGCAGGGTGCCGGCATAGGGATCGGCCGAGGTGGCGCATCCGGTCTTCAGATTGGGCACGGTCGTCGAATTCTGGATGACCTGGGTGCCCTGGACGCAGACCTGGTCGAAGTTCAGCGTGCTGCCCGAATTGAAGATGGCGGCCGGATTGCCGGCCGACGCGACATCGATCTGGCAGTTCGGTGCCTGGACATTGGCGCCACTGTTGACCAGCAGGGACTGGGAACTGGACGGATCCAGCACATAGATGCACGGCGAGGCGCCCTGGGTGGTGACGGCGGTCGAGGTGACGTTGATCGCCAGGTTCGAAACGCCGAACAGGCGGGCGAATTCGGCCGGAATCTGGCCTGTGGTCGTGCCGGTGAAGGTGCTGATGGTCTTGCCGCTGCTGCTGGAGCTTGCGCTGGAATATTGCGGCGTGCTGACCGTGATCTGCGGGCTGATATTTTCGTAGAAGGCGGCATTCGCCACGGTCTGCGCATTGCTCGCCGAGGCCGCGGCGCCGGCCAGGACGGCGGTGTCCATGGCGTCCTGGGCCGACTGGCGCGCGTTCAACTGACTGCTCAGGTCGAGGACGGCGCCGCCGATGGCGACGATGGCCGCCAGGGCCAGGCCGGTGATCAAGGCGACATTGCCGCGTGTATTCGATGTCAGGTCGCGTGTGATGCGCCCAAGTCTTCCCGGCAATGACATTGCGTCCCCCATTTTATCTTTTGTGGTAACGCTCCCATGGTAATGTAAATCGAATGTAAACGCTCTTTCCAGGGAGCGCTTCCAACGGGATGTCTTTCCTGTCAGGCGTGCCTTAGCGGTAGATCTCGCACAGGGTCTGGATGACCCGGATCGCTGCCGGATCCTTCAGGCGATAATAGATCGTCTGGGCGTCGCGCCGCGTATCCACCAATCCCTCGGCCCGCATCTTGGCGAGGTGCTGCGACGTCGCCGACTGGCGCATGCGCACGTGCTGGGAGAGGTCGCCGACACTGGCCTCGCCCTCGATCAAACGGCACAGAATCAGCAGGCGTTGCTCACTGGCCAGCAGTTTGAGCAGGCGAGCCGCCGACTGGGCGCTGTCCTCGAGATCGGCAATATCGGCGGAGGGGGAACTCAAGTGATATCTTCCTTGGATAGCGCGACATAGATGGCGGGTATGACAAGGACCGTCAACAGGGTCGATGACAGGAGGCCGAACAGCAGAGAAATGGCCAGGCCCTGGAAGATGGGATCGGTCAGGATCACCGCAGCGCCGATCATTGCCGCCAGAGCCGTAAGCAGGATCGGTTTGAAGCGGGTGGCGCCGGCGTCGAGCAAAACCTCTTTCAGCGGTCGGTCGCGACCATCGCCGCGGGCGTGGCGGATGAAGTCGACCAGCAGGATTGAGTTGCGCACGATGATCCCCGCCAGCGCAATGAAGCCGATCATCGAGGTGGCGGTGAATGGCGCGTGGAACAGGATGTGACCCAGAACGATGCCGATCAGGGTCAACGGCACCGGCGTCAATATGACGAGGGGCAATTTGAACGATTTGAACTGGGCGACCACCAGGGCGTAGATGCCGAGCAGGGCCACACCGAAAGCGCCGCCCATGTCGCGGAAGGTCACCCAGGTGATCTCCCACTCGCCGTCCCACAGCACGGTCGGATGCGTCTCGTCGTTGGGCTGGCCGTTGAGGCGGATCGCCGGCGTGCCGGTTGCGCCCCACTCGGCCGCCTTGATCCTGTCATTTACGTCGAAGATGCCATAGACCGGCGCCTCGTATTTTCCGGCCAGTTCGGCCATGATCATGTCGACGTCGTGGCCGTCGCGGCGGTAGATGTGGGTCGATGCTGTGGTCGTCTCGATCGCGGCCACTTCGTCCAGCGATACCAGGCGGATGCCCTGGTTGGTTTGGGACGTGGCGACCGGCATGGAGACCAGGGCCGGAGACAGGGTGCGCTGCGATTGCGGCAGGCGGACGGCGATTTCCACGGGATCGCGACCCTGGCCGCGCTGGGAATAACCCAGGACCTCGCCGTTCATCAGGGTCGCGGCGGCCGCATAGACCTGGCTGTCCGAAACATTCAGGCCTTCGAGGCGGGGGCGGTCCGTCGTGATATTGACGCGCGGCTGCGCCACGCCCCAGGAATCGTCGACATCGACGATATAGGGCACGGACTTGAAGATCGACTTGACCCGCTCGGCGACGGCACGGCGTGTCGCGTCGTCCGGGCCGTAGACCTCGGCCAGCAAGGTGGCCATCACCGGCGGCCCCGGCGGCGCTTCGACGATCTTGAGCACGCCGCCGGCCGGCAGGGGCACGGCTTTCAGACGTTCGCGCAGGTCGAGCGCGATGGCATGGCTGGCACGTGACCGCTTGTCCCTGGGTGACAGCTGGACGTTGAGGTCGCCCTGTTCCGGGAACTGGCGGAAATAGTAGTGGCGCACCAGGCCGTTGAAATTGAACGGCGCCGCCGTGCCTGCGTAGGAATCGATGGCTTCGACCTCCTTGAGCCCTGCGGCGACGTGAGCCGCCTGGTTCAGCACGCGTTGCGTCGTTTCCAGGCTCGTGCCTTCGGGCAAGTCGGCGATGACCTGGAGTTCGGACTTGTTATCGAAGGGAAGAAGCTTGACCGTCACCGTCCTGGTGGCGAACAGGGCGCAGGCGGCAAGCGTCGCTGCGCCGACAAACAGCAGGAAGCGCCAGGCGGTCCTTTTGTCCTTGATCACGGCGCCGGCAACCCGGCGATAGACCTTGCTGATGAAGCCCTCGTCGCCGCGGTGGCCGGCGGGCAGGGCCTTGCGGGCAAAGCGGATCATCAGCCATGGCGCCAGGATGACGGCGACGAAGAAGGAAAAGATCATCGCCGCCGAGGCATTGACCGGGATCGGCGCCATATAGGGTCCCATCAGGCCCGAGACGAACAGCATCGGCAGCAGGGCGGCGACCACGGTCAGGGTGGCGATGACCGTCGGGTTGCCGACCTCGGCGACGGCGTCGATCGTCGCTTGGGCGCGCGTGCGGCCGTCCGACATGGCCCAATGCCGCGAGATGTTCTCGATCATGACGATGGCGTCGTCGACCAGGATGCCGATCGAAAAGATCAGGGCAAACAGGCTGACCCGGTTGATGGTGTAGCCCATCAGGTTGGAGGCGAACAGCGTCAGCAGGATGGTTGTCGGGATGACCACGGCGGTGACGCCGGCCTCGCGCCAGCCGATGGCGAAGCCGATCAGCGCGACGATCGAAACGGTCGCCAGCCCGAGGTGGAACAGCAGCTCGTTGGCCTTTTCGTTGGCGCTTTCGCCGTAGTCGCGGGTGACGGCGACGTTGACCGTTGCCGGGATCAGCGGGCCCTTCAGCGCCGCGACGCGGTTGAGGATCGCCTGGGCGACGGTGACGGCGTTGGCGCCCTGGCGCTTGGCTATGGCCAGGGATACGGCGGGTGTCTGGACCCAGTTGCCGGCTTCGGCCTCGCTGTAACGGAAGACGTGCGACTGGTCCTCGCGCGGCGCCTCGACGACCGTCGCA
>FTCZ01003690.1_pt1 | contig 10762 bp, 14 predicted proteins | sample 1658871 | NCBI WGS metagenome assembly FTCZ01 (sample SAMEA3914864, study PRJEB12502) | metagenome | biome: forest; material: soil | place: USA | collected 2012-03-12 | depth 0.3 m
CGCCACGACCATGCGTGCCACGGCCGCGAGTGTGGATGCGCTGACTTCGCCGTCGATCGCAAGGACGTCCGATGCCTTGCGGCTGGCGCCCTGATCGACCGTACCCATAGCCCCCTTGGGGAAGGCGAAGGCGGTGAGCACGATGATTGAGACGCCCGTGTCCATGCACGCGCGCAAGCGGTGCTGGCCATCCATGAGCACGCCTTCATCGTCGAAGATAATGGTTTCGCCGTTTAGCTTGAAGTTGCCGCCCTTGATGTCGCTGACCAACTGCGCCAGCTTCATCGGCCTGATGTTCCGGTTGGTGCGGTGCCGGAAGGTGAGGATGTGGCTCGCGAACTCTGGCGTGATGATCACCACGTCCGCGCTGGGGCGGGCGCCGGGGCGGCAGGCCGCGTCGAGCGTGGCAAGGTCGAGCGTGATGTAGGCAGCCTGATCTTTCATCGGAATGTCCTTCTGTATCTCGTCGAGCATGCCGGCGACCGCCGCCGGAGCTTCTTCCTTGGTGGGGGCGGGCGCGCGCATCAGGCCCGTGTGCTTGGGGCACAGCGGGGCCTTGGCGCGCTTGATGCGCCAGCCCTTACGCTCGATCTTCTTGATCGCCAGTTCGGGCGGCGGGACACTTAGGAACGACACGATATCGACCTCTTCACATCCAGCCGTGGAGCACTTCGCTTCAATAGCGACGCGACCGCGTGGTGTTGAAACCACATTTAGTCCTCGCCATTCGCGGGTTTTGTCGATCAGTTTTGGCAACAGCTTTCTCCTTTGATACGTTGGCGGGGGTGTTGTGTCTTATATCCGGTTCTCCGCGCTGGCGTCGGGAACCCAAGACATCGCCTCTTTGGCATCGCGAATGATGCCTTCGATCGTATCGGAGAGAAATTCGGCGAGCTCAGCTCTAGCCTTCTCGTCCATATTGGAGAAACGGGCGGCGAGGGCGTCGTTTAGCCCCATCTTTATTACCGCCCGCTTTGCCGCGATGTTGTCCTCTATTAGGACACCATCAACCTTCCACGCGGCAACCTTTTCAATCTTAAATTTCGTGGCCATTTATGCGCTCCCCTTGGCTGGAACAGGGGGAGCATTATCATCGCTCTAATACTAGCGCAACATCTTTGTTGGCGACGCAAGCCGTGGAGCGCTCGCTGAAATTTCGGTAAATTCAGCATCTTCGACGTAAGGTTTTGGCGGCTTGTACCCCATCAGGCTAATGACCGTCGTCAAGTTGTGGTCGTAGCGAGTGACCACAAGCCGTCTGTCAGGTTGTAGATTAAGCAACTCCTGATCAGTGATCACAATTTCCCCACCATTCCTCGCCGCAAGAGCGGCGAGGAGGTTGGAAAAGTCCGGCTGAAAGTGCCATGCGGTCACTGGATCGACCGATGCTCACCAAGCATCGACTTACCGTCACGCCGCGCGCGCAGGCCCGCATCGTTCTCCAACGCCGTGTCGACGGCGTATAGGATGCGCGCCTCCATCACACGGCGCAGCACGGCGATAACATCGGCTCGCGACGGCTGCGGCGCTCCTTCCGTGTAGGCCAGTTCGAGCACGGTGGATGCGACCGTAACGAGGCCGGGGACCATCACTTCCGCCAACGCGGCGCGGCCATCCTCGTGCGTCACAAGGCCAGTCTCGGACATGGCGATCATGGCTTGCGAGAAATTGTGCGCCATCGCCGGCGAGAGCTCGGCCACCATCCGCGACGCGGCGCGGGAGATCGGCTCGCCATACTCGTTCAGCATACGCTTGCAGACGGGGCATTCGCATGGGGTGTTGTCGTACTCTTCCGCCGTCTGCATCTCATTCTCCGACATCTTCACTCTCCTTCAAAACAAATGGAACCGGCTTGATCTTGTAGCTGCAATAGAGCGGGTGCTTGGGGCTACCTCCTTCGTTGATCACGATCGCCTCGGGCGTTGCCCCGGCGCTTTCGATGATGTCGACAAGCGTCTCCGACCGGCCCGGCATCACCTCTTCGACGTGCGTTCCCCACCCCACGAGGAAGCGGCCGCCCGTCTTGGCGACAAGGAGCGCGGCTTCGCGGATGAAGCGATCGGTGTCCGTCGTGATGAGCTTGGCCGCGTGCCGCCTCTGGCGGGCGATGTTGCCCTCGATAACCCGATCGCGCTCCGGCCCCTCCTTGCGCGGCACGCGCTCCTTTGCGGCGTAGAGCGCCTTGGGATCGGTATCACGCCAACTGAAGGCGTTAAGCATGATGAGCCGGCCGCAACCCAACTGCATCGCCCTGCGGACGCAGCGCAGCACGGTGGGATCACTGCGCTCTTCATCTGCCTTGGACGGATTGAGTGCGAGCATGGCCATCGGCGGCCGGCGCTCCTCCCAGCCGGCTTCCCACCAATAGCGGTGCAGCCGATCGGCGCTAAATTCTGTCCGTATGATCTTCGTGAACAAGTCTTCGACTTCGGTAGGCTTAGCCATCGAGCATCCCCCACTTCTTCAAGATCGCCTCCCCCTCCTCGGGGGAGTGCATCACTTCGTACCGGACGCCAGCAAGGGCGCACCAATCGCGGAACATCACTTGGGCGGGGTTGAGCCGCCCGGCGGCGCTCTTCCCGTCCTTCGGGCGCTTCGCCTCGATCCAGCCGCCCGGACCATCCGGAGCCACGAAGACGTAATCGCCGCTGCCAGCGATCAGGCCGAGCGCCTTGGCAACCGCGTAGCGCGCCTCGGAGCCGCGCCCGGCACCTCCGCCCACCTCATGCGGGATGTGGGTCCATGTGGCCTTCAGGCGGCCTTCCAGCGACCACACGCGCAGGTTGTCGGCAAAGGTGATGCAGACGCGATCCTCTGGGCCGATGCGGAGCGAACGGCCAAGGTTCTCGCGGTGCATGAGCTTGTAGAGCCAATGCGGCGCTATCGCGTGGACGATGCCAGCGGCGGTGCGGATGAGCGTCATACCCGCGCATCCTCTTCGCCAGCTCGATCGCCAAGCGCCTTGTCGTAGATCGCCGCGAACCGCCGCGCTCCTTCGGCCACCGTCTTCGCGGAGCTGTAGGCCTGCGCCACACCGACGCGGTGAACGAAGGCAACCGCTTCGGCGAAGCCGCTGTGCTCGAAGTACCGGCGGATATCATCGTCCTTGGACAGGCCGCACTTCGCGAGGATGTCTGCGAGCGTTTTGGCCGACCCCTCATTGGCGACCGCGCGCCGCTCCAACTCGCGCTTGACGCGATCATCCGCCTCCTTGCGAAGCCTCTCTTCAAAATCGTGCGTCCGCTTCTTCACAGCATCATCGAGATCGCGCTCCGACGCTTGCTGCGCATTGCGGAGGATGGAGGCAAGGAATGCGCGCGGCGGAACCTCTGGCGTGAGCTCCGGCGCCTTCACGGCCACGTTAAGCCCGTTGCCCTTCAGGATCAGGTGCCCCCATGTTGGCGGGAGCTCGCCGTCCTTGATGATGTCGGGCGGGGTGACGATCCACCAATGATCGCAATATCGCTGGATCGCTTCGGCCTTGTGGGGCTTCTTCAGTTCGGAAAGCCAATCCGACCGGCTCACCTTGATTTCAAAGCCGTGCATCCGCAGCCCGCGAGACGGAAACAGGTTCATGGCGAGTGCATCGGCATAATTGGTGATGCGGCCGCCGGTGCCATTCGCCACCTCGAAGAAGGTGGCCCACTCCGGCGCCGCGTAGCGCTTCCTGATGGCCTCCTTCACAATTTGCGATGTCATCATCAGAAAACGCCCTTCCACCGATTATTGAGCGCCGTCGTCATCGTTCCGGCCGTGTACCATCCGTCACGATCAGCGCGCGCAAAGAGCTCCAAGCGCGGGCCTTCGCAGAAGGCCTCGACGCGGTCGTAAACCTCGTCCGGCTTGCGCCCGAAGTCGCGCCACGGCGCAACGACAAGCTCTTGAATGCCGGCCGATAGGCGCTTCGGGCTGCCGCGCCGGCCAAGAAGGAACGGGACGGTGGTTTTCAGCGTCGTGCGACCGCGACCGACATGGAAGCTATCACGGGCGTCGATCATCAACGAACCCGCCTCCTTGACCTTCAGGGGCGCCCACAGCGAGAAGTTGGAGCTATAGGTAAACCCCCACGACGCCATCAACTCGATCGCTTCTGGCAAGTGGGTCCAGTGACCCCAGAGGAAGAGCCACGCATCCTTGGCGGCGGCCTGTGCCACAGGGATGCGAGAGAGCTCCTTGACGGTCATGACTGGATTGTGCTTGCCGGCCGACTTCTTGCCACCTCGCACCGCCTGCCCCCATGGGATGTCGGCAGCGATACACCGGAAGCCGCCTTCGACCTCCGGCAGTGTTATGGCCTCGTGGCTGATCGCCATAGCCGCATCCCTCGCTTGTTGCCCGTTCCGTAGGTCGTCTGGGCGTAGTGACCAGTCGGCTCGATCCACCCATCGCGCCACGCTCGATACATCACGCCACCCCATGCGCGCGGCTCTGGCGGCGCGGGTAGGCCAGTGTTGCGCACTGACCACTCACCCACATCCTCCGCCATGAACGCGGCGTTGAAGTTGGCGTAAGCCTTCACGCGCTCCATCGCGCGATCGTGCCACGTCGCCTTCGGATCGGCGTCGATGTTCAGGATGCCCCGGCTAACTCCCGACCTCCGGAGGTTGAACATCGTCGGAAATTGCTGCGCCGGCTTCTCCATCACACCCCCTCATGCACAAACTGTCAGGCGTTATGCCCATGATAAATGCAGCGCGCACCACCTCATCCAGCCGCATCAACCGCGTCCCGGCTTCGTGCCACCGGATCGTATTGATGCTGCGTTCGAGCTTGGCGGCCATCACCTCCAAGGAGATGCCTGCCTTGGCCCGTTCATGGGCGAACAGGTCGCCGAGATGTCCGCAGAGGACGTCGCGAGGCTTCAGCGCGCCCCGCGAACGGCGCCCCGCAAGCGTCTTGGGCGGAACCTTTTTTGCCTTGGCTTTCACCAATTTGGCCCGCGTCTCAGCCTTCACCGACAACCACCCCCATCTGCTTCACAAAATCCTCGGCCGCAGCCTTGTACTTTTCGTTGTGGCCCCACACTGCGCGGAGCAGGTCGGCGTGATCGTTGGCGAGTTGCTGACGCACCTTCGGCCCGCACGCCGGCATCACCTCATTGAGCCACTTCCAGCCGGAGCCCCACGCCTCCTTTTCCGTCCATGCCGCAGCCACTTCGGCCGGCATCTCGGGAACCACGCTGTCGTCAATCGGCTCATCATCCTTCGGCTTGGCTTTGGCCGGTGTCTTCTTGGCGGGCTTCATGGTCGAACCCTTGCCGGCGAAGCTATCGAGCGCGTCGGATGCGCCGCGCGGCTTGTCACTGACCGCAGCATCCTTCACCCGCACCACGCCATCGGAACCAACATCGGCGTCAAGCGTCTTCCCGGCCATCTCCTCGGCCGTTTCGCCGCCGCACAGTTCAGGGAACGCCTGCCGCAAGGCCTGCGCCTCCGTCACCTTGGCAAGCTGGCCCTGCGGCCGCTGTTGCCACATGGCGTTAGGCACCTTGGTGTAGCGCGATTGAGTGGCGTAGTTCTCGATCCAGTATTCTTCGGCCGTGAACGGGACCACATATCCGGCGACCAGCTTGAAGACGGTAATCCGGCACCACTCGGGAACCTCGAACACAACGTCAGGCCCGTTCGACTGCCCTTGCTGATTGGTGCCCTGCGACAGCGACAACTTGATCTTCGGACCCCACTCCGGCGCCGTCTTGCCGAGATAAACCCCAGACCGCGACGCTTGGACGCGGTAGTGATTGATGCCCGGCATGATGATGTCGCGGGTGACGCCCGTACCCGGCACCACCAGCTTTTGCCCGTCGCGCTCAACCTCCTTCTTGGGGATGAACATAGGCACGATATGCACGGGCTTGAGCATGATATTGAGCCGCGCCGCCTTGCAGTAATCCATGACTGCAAGGACCATGGCGTCGGTCGCGCCGGGGTAGAGCGACGCCTTCAACGTGGCCATCATCTCTTCGGCCGGCACATCCAGCCAACGAAGCTCGTCCTTGGCGGAAGGAGGGGCGGCCACAACCGCCGTAACCTTCGCCTCCGCAGCCGGCGTCGGCGCGAAGGTGTTGAAGGTGGCGGTTTCCTGCGTAGTTTCCATCGGTTACTCCTTGGGTGGCTTGACGGTAAAACCGCCGCGCCATGTTGCAGCGTCCTGCCACTTCTCTGGGATCATCTTGGCGATGCGCCCGGAGACTGGCCATGTGATCGTGAAGCCCGGCCCGAAGGCCTTGGTAGCCTCGCCCATCTCCAAGGCGACGCGCGCCTTGCTGCGGTCCATGTGGCCCTTCACGTAATCGAAATGGCGCTTCCAGCGCATGTAGCGCCGGGCATCGACACACGCGGCCGGGCTCGGCTCCAAATCGACCGGCGGGAGCTTGCCGTCGCCATTGCTAAGCAAGTCCTTAACGGTGTCGAAATCCGCCAGCCAACGCGGCTCCGCGCCAGCCTTGACGCCAGTCCAGAACATATCAACCGCCTCGCCGATCCGCTCCTGCGTCGGTTCATGGCGCTCGATCCACACGCGCTTCAGCGTGTTGCCGCCGACGCACACGATCACCCATCCGCCGGTTGCCTTGGGCTTGACGCCAATCTGCGACTGAAGCTGAAGGTTGATATGGATTGGCGGGATGATGTCCTCGCCCTCGCCGCCCCACTTGTCGCGAAAGATCAGGAAATCGACGTTCTTGAATTCGACGGGCTCCATGTCGCCGGTCGCCATCTCGTAATCGAGACTGGCACCCCAGCCCGGATGCTCGTCGTGCTGAAGGTAGCGCCGGACCTTGCGCATCTTCATGTCGGGCCACTTCTCCATAGCCCACGCGGCAAGCGCCGGCTCCATGTGCTTACCAGCCTGCACACGCTCGTTTTCTTGGAAGTCGGAGGCCAGCTTACCGGCCTTCTCCTGCCAGAGACGGAACGTGCTCTTGTAGGTCGACAGGCACTCAATGAATTCGGAGCCTTCCGGCGGTGCCTCATAGCAGTGGAGCGTCACGACACTGCCGTCCGGCAGCCGCCAAAGGTTGAAGAGCGACGCTACATCCGATCCACCCACATGAGCTTCGCGCAACGTAAGCCATTCGGCTTCAGACGAAAATTTCAGGACTGCCATAGGTGCTCCTTACTTGGCACCGCCGGTCTATCGTTCTCATGATATGCTTGGCAAGCGCCCTGTTCATCATCGACGCAATAAATCTGCGTCATGCTTGACCGCGCTAGGTTCATGAGAGGATATGAAGGGTGGGCGGGGCCGATTGCGTCGGCGCCCGCCCTTATCAACCGCCGAGGTGGGAGGCGAATGACCTTATGAGTTTTACCGCTAGGGACGGCGCCGCGCAAGCGCAAACGGTGGCACCCTGATGCCCTCCGCGCCGTACATGAAATTCTATTTCAGCGACTATGAGGGCGACACGCACGGCCTCTCGACGCTGCAACACGGCATCTATTTTTTGTTGATCAAAGCCTACTGGCGGAGGGGCGGCCCCCTCCCCGTTGATGATAAAGAACTGGCCCGGATCGCCGGTGTCGATGGCCGCACTTGGAGGCGCGAAAAGGGAAGGATTTTGCAATTTTTCGACGTAGCAGAGCAACAAATTGTGCATCAGCGGATCGAAAAAGAGTTGGCCAAGTTCGAGGCCAAATCCAACAATAACAAGCGCTTAGGAAACGCGAACGCGAAGCGAACGCGATCCGATCGCGTCGCGAACGCACGTATATATCAGACGTCAGAAGAAGGAGAGACAAGCTCTCCTTCTCATATCGAGAGTTCTAACGAACTCTCTCTTGGCGATTTGCCATCGCCGCCGGACGATCCTGATGAAAAATACCCGGTGGCGTTTGAGGCGTTCTGGCAGGCCTATCCACGCCGCACCAACAAGCGAGCGGCGGCCAAGGCATACGCCGCTGCGGTGAAGCGGCTGCGCGTCGTGCCGGGCAAACCCCCACTGCTTCCGGGCGTGGTCCATTCGACACTGGTGGCCCGTGCCACGGCGCAGGCTGAGTTGTGGGCTGGCGAACATCGGGCGGCGGACAAAATCCCCCACGCCGCGACATGGCTGAATGCCGGCGGCTTCAGCGACGATGCTGTGAAAGCGAAGGCGAAGGGCGAGAAAGTTCCGGATAGTGACGCATATTCTGGGATGACCGATCGCGAGATGATTGCTAAGGGCATCAACCCCGCCACGCGAAAGCCATTCGCAAAATGAGCAGCAACCGCCACATCGAAAATGCTAAGGCCGCCGGCATAGAGTTGCGGTCATGGGCTGAAGGTAGCCACAAGACTACCTGCCCACGGTGCAGTCATACGCGGAAAAAGAAAACCGATCCGTGCTTATTCGTCACAGTCAAACACGACTGCGTATTGGTGAAATGCTACAATTGTCCTTGGAGGGATGGGTTCAAAGATGAAACTAGCGAGCGGACACCTCAAAGCTCTTCTGGCAAGAGGGCTGGACGAACAAGTAATTCTCGATATGCAGCTCCACAGCCAGCCACCAAAAAGCGGTTTTGGTGACGGGGCTCTCGTAATCCCGTTCATCCGCAACGGGACGATCGTTCGGCGGAAGTTTCGCACCTTCGGCAAGGACAAGAAATTCTGGCAGGATAAGGACGGCGTTAAGTGCTTCTGGAATGAGGATTGCCTTCGCGATCCCGATCTGAAGGGATTGCCGCTCATCATCACGGAAGGCGAGCTCGACGCTCCCGCCGCGATCATGGCCGGGTACTCCAAATCGGTCAGCGTGCCCGACGGCGCCCCGTCAGAGATCATCACGGCAGAGGATAGCCCGAAATACAGCTACCTCACCGAAGCGATCGAAATGGGCCTCCTGTCCATGACCGACTGCCCGGAGATCATCTTGGCCGTCGACAATGATGGCCCCGGCGCAAACCTCTTCCACGACCTGTCCGTGCGGCTCGGCCGCGCCCGCTGCAAGTTCGTCACCTACCCATTGAACAAGCCGGAGATGGTGGAGGCGCGCGATGGCCGCGCCCGCTGCAAAGACCTTGGGGAGGTTTTGGAGGACTACGGCGTCGAAGGGGTGCGGCAGGTCATCAAGGGCGCGCATTGGCTGCGCGTCGATGGCGTTTACCGCATGTCGGAGCTCCCGCCCGTGCCGGAGCCTGTCCGGTACGAGATCGACATGCCGTTGCTCGACGAAAACATGAAAATCAGGCTCGGCGACCTGATCGTTCTGACCGGCATCCCGTCGATGGGTAAATCGACCTTTGCCGACGATTTGATCAACCGCATTGTGCTGCGCTACGGCGTCCGGGTTGGCCAAGCCTCGTTCGAGCAGAACCCCCAGATCGACCACAAGCGCAACAAGCGGACGTGGTTCAACAAGCAGTTGGTGATCCATCAATCGCCCATGGCGATAGCCCGTGCCGATGCGTGGATCGATGAGAAGTTCGTGTTCATCTATCCGGGCGACGACGATGATGTCACGCTCGACTGGCTTCTCGACAAGGCGGAAGCCTGCGTCATCCAGCACGACGTCCGCATCCTAGTTGTCGACCCGTGGAACGAAATGGACCATGCCCGCGAGCGCGACGAAACGGTCACGGAATACACCGGCCGGGCGATTAAGGCCTTCCGCCGCTTCGCCCGGAAATTCCGGGTTGCCGTGATCTTGGTGGCCCACCCGACGAAGCTGAAGAAGGACGACAACGGCCAATACAAGCCGCCGACGCTTTACGACATCTCCGATAGCGCCCACTGGTACAACAAGGCTGACGTGGGGATTGTCGTGCATCGCGAGGATGACATCTCGACCATCCGGGTTGCCAAGTCGCGCTATCACGATGACATCGGCAGGCCCGGCGCCGTGTCGGCGATGTTCGTTCCGTCTGAGCGGCGCTTCGACATTGTGGCTCGGATCGACTGACAAAAAAAGCCCCGCCGCATTGGGAACGGCGGGGCTTGAGTTTTCCTTGGAGAGGATGCCTGAAAGGCAAGCCCTCTATGGCGTGGCGCGACGGTTATGTCAACGCTTCGGCCAATGACGCGGGTGGTAGTCGTCGCTGGCATAATCGCTGGCAGGATCGCCGTCATCGAACGGGAATTGCGGCGCGATGCGCTTCTTGCCGAACTTGCCCCGGCCATAGTCGTTCATCACGGTCCACACGGCCATGTAGGCGTCGTGCAGGGGGTGGTTCTTCACGCTGTCCTTGAAGTTGCTGTAATCGATGTTCTCGACCTGCTGCGCGATCACGGCGGCCACGCCCTCGCGCAACATGAAGGCGCGCGCCGGGTAGTCGGTCCAGCGCGACCACTTCATGACCACCTTGGCGTGTGGGAAGGTGGCGGTGATGTGATTGGCGTTGCGCGCGCGAACAACGAGATACTCATCCCGGTTCGCGCCGGACGGCAGCAAGCGGCGGCGCACCGCCTCATTCCAGTCGGCGTCGTTTATGCCAACGATCGACAGGAAGCCCTTATTTCCACAAATCCACATTTCAAATCTCCCTCTTGGCCCGTCCGATGTATCACAACCATGACAAGACGCAAGAGGCGAAATGGGCCGGCAACGACAGCCCCGGTGCCGGCCCAATCCAACCCCGCACGGGCTGGATGACGTATGCTAAGCGCCTAACCAGTGTTGGAGGATTTCCTGAACCTCGCTGGGCAGGAAGTAGATCACGGCCACAACCGTAATGAGTACGGCGGATACCGCGATTTCAATCCAGCTCATAGATCATGCTCCTTGGCAAAGAAGCGGACGTAAAGGATGGCGCACGCACCGGAGGCGAATAGGCCATAGCTGATC
>FTCZ01004064.1_pt1 | contig 10755 bp, 12 predicted proteins | sample 1658871 | NCBI WGS metagenome assembly FTCZ01 (sample SAMEA3914864, study PRJEB12502) | metagenome | biome: forest; material: soil | place: USA | collected 2012-03-12 | depth 0.3 m
AAGGAAATGTGTCATGAATATCGGAGAGTTCAAGCTGAGCAATGGTCGTGTCCTGGGATCGATCGCGACCCGCACGATCGATCTGCCGCGTCTGGGATTGCGGCCGGTCGAGAGCCAGAACGACAAGGCGCCGGTCTTCGAGATCGTCGCCCTGAATGTCGGCAATCGCTGGGTCCAGATCGGCGCCCTGTGGGAGGCGATCGCCAAGCACACCACCGGCGAGGTGTTCCTCCAGGGTACGATCGATGATCCGAGCCTGCCCGAACCGCTGCCCGTCGCCTTGTTCGGCAGCGATACCGAGGGCTACCGCGTCGCCTGGCGGCGGCCGCAGCGGCGCGACGATTTCGGGCCGGCGGTCCGCACCGGCGGGCGCGACTATCCGCAAGGGACAGAAAGCGGGTTCGGGGAGAGCACCGCCGGCTCCGATGGCGCGCTGGCGGGCGCCGGTACCGATCTCGACGATGAGGTGCCCTTCTGAAGGTCCGCTGAAAACCACCGGGGGAGGGCAGCCGCGCTTCCCCGGTTCAGCCCATCATTTCCATCAGGAGCACTCGTCATGACCCACGCATCATCGCGCAGCGTCGATCGCTTCGCCGACCTCGCGACGCTGTATGCCGACGCCGTCGCCACCCCCGAATTCCAGGCGGCGTTCGGCGAGCCGCTGGCCCTCACCATCGTCGAGCCGGGCGCCGAGGCCGCCGAGCTCGACATGCCCGAGCCGCTCGCCGCGCAAGCGGAATGCGCCGGCATCGTTGCCACGATCTTCGACCTGTTCACCGGCACGCGGCTCGAGCCGCTTGCCGCCGACATCGCCTGGGGCTTCGTCAACAGCTTTCATTTCGTCGCGGGCAAGCTCGAACGGCGTGAGGATGCCATCGCGCAGGAGCTGGGCGATCTCGCGCGCCATCCCGATATGAGCGAGGTCTATAATCGCGAGCTCGAGGACAAGCAGCTCCTCTGCCAGTCAACCGCCGAGCAGCGCGATGCGATCGAATGCATGCGCGATTATGCCGCCCAGATGTACCGCGTCCAGTCGGGCTGGCCCTGGTCGCCGGCGCGCGGCACCAGGGCGTCGTCCGCATCCACGGCAAGCCAGATCGCGGCGCTCGATTTCCTGCGCGCGCGGCAGCTCGCCCTCCGCGAGAAGCATCTGCCGCAAGGCCCGATCGTGGTCTTTTCAGGGCCGGCGGTGTGGCATGACTGGGCGCCGCTCTGGGCGCGGCTCGACGAGGTGAAGGCCCGCGTCCCGCACATGACGCTGGTGACGACAGGGCAGCGCAAGGGCGCTGACGCGATCGCCGCCGCCTGGGCGGCGCGGCCCGAGATCAGTGTGCCGCTGGTCGCGTACGGCCTGTACGGGACCGGGCGGAAGGTCGCCTTCACCCGCAATCGCAAGCTTGCCGAGCTGAAGCCGGTCGAGGCGATCCTGTGCGAAGGGTCCGGGCTGCAAGCGAATCTCTACCAGACGCTGCGCGACGCCGGCGTGCCGATCCACGCCTTCAAAAAGGCCGATCAGGCCGAAGCGCCGGTCAGCATGATGCGCGCCCGCCGCCCGGTCTGAGCGCGCGGCGGTTCGTTCCCCGGGCCGGGCTGGTCCCGGCTCCTTTTCCGATCCGGGAGACAGGCCATGGCCATCCCTGAACCTTATCGGCGGAATTTCGAGACCCTGTGCCGCGCCGCCGCCGACGGCAATCTGGCGCTGATGGAATGCACTGACGCGGTGACTGGCGTGCCGCGCTATGTCATCTGCGCGGTCGGGCGCGACGGGGATGCCTATGTCATGACGCCCTTCGGGCATCTGCACGATGGCAATCCGTTCGAGGCCTATCGTCCGCCGGCCTGATCCGGGACGGTGGTGTCCCGCCGGCGGCGGAAGACCACCTCTTCGCGGCCAATCAGGAAGGCGTCGAATCCGGCTTCCCGCCACGCATGGCATTGGACATGCCGGCTGTCCTCCCCCTCATTGGCCCACCATTGCGGTAACGCGGCGCTTCCCGGGAGCAGGGCGTTGATCACCCGCTCGATGTCGCGGAAGGTCATCTTCCATTCGTCCGCCGTCTTGCCGCGCAGATATCTGCTCAAGGGATCATATTTGGCCATCGGCTGACCATGGCGTCCTGCGCACGGGGTGCAAGTCGAAATCCGGATCAAGGGATGTGCTGGCCCGCCGCCGGAGGCGTCGGGAAGGCGGTGACCGCAAGCGCGTCCGGGGCGAGCGGTTCCGTGTAAAAAACTCTCTCTCAACACGTCCTATGATGGCACGGGGACAGCGCCGGCCTCAAGGACGACGGGGCCCCACCATTTTCTTTGGCGTGTGAGGGCGATGCCCGCCCCAGGCGGTGCGCGGCGCCAAAGAAAATCGTGACCCCCATCGCCGCTGCGCGGTCGCTGCGCGATCCTTGACCCCGGCGCTCGGAGCCCGTGCCGAAGGGAAAGCCTCTTTCATTCTCAGGAGGCCATCATGACCAACCCGATTCGTTCCACCGCCCGCTTCGTCGACATCGCCGCGCTGATCGCCGAGAGCACCGAGCCCGCCGGCAGCTTCGCCGCAGCCTTCACCGAGACGGTCGACCAGGTCCGGATGGGCCGGTTCGACGATCCGATGACCGCCGAGATGCCCGATCCGGCGCAGATGCAGCTCGGCGTCGAGATGCTGGTCACGACATTGTTCGACCTGCTTCGCGACACAAGGCTGGAAAGCATCGCCGAACGGCTTGCCTGGGGGGTGGTGCACAGCTTCCACAGGGTTGCCGACCAGCTGGATGGCGAAGCCGATCGCGCCGCCCGGCAGGTCAGGAGCCTGATCCGGTCAGCGGACGGCAGCGAGATTGCCGCGACCGAGCTGGAGGCGGCGCAGCTGCTCTGCCAGTCGCTCGACGAGGCGCAAGGGGCGGTCGCCTGCATGCGCGATCATGCCGCGAGCATGTTCCATGCCGAGGCCGGGCGGCCCTGGTCGTCGCCCCGGGCGACGCTTGTCTCGGGCAAGCGGACGGCCTCGGTGATCGCGGCCGCCGATTTCCTGGCGGCACGGCGCGACCGGCGGATCGAGGCGCATGCGCCGACGGGACCGGTGGTGGTCTTTTCGGGCGGCCAGGTCTGGGAGGACTACGCCCTGATCTGGGAGCGGCTCGACGCGATCCGCGCGCGGGTCCCGGCAATGGTGCTGGCCACCACGGCGCAGGACAAGGGGTGCGACGCTATCGCCGCAGCCTGGGCCGCGCGGACAGGAACAAGGCTCGTCAGCTTCACTCTTGACCGGCGCTTCGGGAAGCGGGCCGGGTTCGTGCGCAACGATCAGTTGCTGAAGCTTGAGCCCGTCGAGGCGGTGGTCTGCGAAGGATCCGGGCTGCAATCCCACCTCGCCCGCGGGCTGCGCGCGGCGCGGGTGCCGTCGCACTTCCTGACGCTGGCAGCGCAACGGCGGACGGCGTGAGGGAAAGGCGAAAGGCCGGTGCGGGTATCCCCCCGCACCGGCCTTTTTTTGTCTCGCCGGCGAGGATCGCCGGGCTCGGGGACCCGGCGGGAAGGGCCGGGTCCGTCGCCCGCCGATGCGGCGCCCAAGGGGGCGCCGGCCTCCTGCGCGTGGCTGCGCCATGCTCGTCGCTGGGCCGCCCTGCGGGCGACGTTGCCGGTCAGGAAGGCGCTGATGGCAGCGCCTTGAGCGCGGCTGTCGCGGCAGCACCGCCTGCCCGGATCGCCTGGGTCAGGAGGTCGCGGAACTCGCGCTCGCTCAACCTCTCGACGGGCATGTCGGCAAGCGTTGCGCCATAGCTGGCGCGCAGGGTGCGGCGCACGGTCTCCGCTTCCTGCGCCAGGCTACGCTGGCGCTTGTCGAGGTCGGCGAGTTTCTCGCGGTCAGTGAGTTTGGGCATGAGGATCGTCCTTTCGATCGGTCTGCCCGCCAGGGTCAGTCTTCCCTAAAACAGGGTGGCGCGCAATGGCAGGAAGGAAGGCCGGCTGCCGCCGGCGGCAGGAAGAAAGCCCCCTTCGGGGAAGCCACGCCCTTGCCAGGTCGAGGCTGCGCAGCGCGAAGGCGCTGCGAAGGCAGGACGCACGCCTTTGGGCGTTTGTAATGCACCGTACGCACGGGTGCTGCGGGTGCTGAAACCCGCAGAATTCCGCGGGATTTCGGTGTCGCCGTCTGGCTGACGAAATGTCACTGATGGTCCGACACCGTCCGACGTTCGCCCAAGGTCCACCGGCTAAGCCGTTGATCCTGTTCGTCACTCTTCGTCTGACACCGGCCGACACCATAAATTCTTGAAAAACCGCATAGAATTAGCTACATAGTCCTCGCTTCATCATGCGCCGCTGGGCTGGACAGGATCCTGCCGGTGGCCCGCATAACCATCCGTCTCGACGACGCGCTGCATGATCGCCTCCGCGATCAGGCCCGCCGCGCGGACATGACCCCTTCGACCTATCTGCGTGACCTTCTGGAACGCTATGAGGGCGGCGACCCGTCCGGCTATCACGCCCGGTTTGACGAACTCCATGCGACGGGCATTCAGGCGCTTGCGATTCTCGCCGCATCGGTGGGCCATCGGGCGCCCGATCTCCTCGAACAGGGGCTGGCCGACGCGCGCCGGCTGCTCCGCGAAAGGGGGCTGCTCGATCCCGAGCAGGACCGCGCATGAGCATCTTTCGCAACGACATGCTGGGCTCCTGGACCAGGGGCGGTCAGGCAATCGTCCACAATGTCCGCATGACCACGCAGGTGTTCTTCCAGACGGTCCTTGCCGGGCTCGTAATCTGGATCAGCGGGATCATCTGGTATGCGCTGGAAAAGTCGACCGAGTATCAGCGGTTCGTGTTGTTGAAGCTGCTTCAGGCAAGCTTCCAGGGTGATGTTCCCGCCCCGACGCCGATCCTGTTCCGGACCCCGAAGGGGCGGCAATATTGGACCACGACGAACGATCTGATGAACTCGGGCCTCGCCCATCACGCTCTTCAAAATCTGGAGAGGATACTGATCCAGGGCGCTGCGATCTCGGGCGCGTTCGCTCTCCTGACGCTGTTCTGGGCATGGTTTTATTTCACCCGAACGGGGAGGGGGCTTGGCTCCAACCAGTTTCTTCGCGGTGCGCGGTTTGGAACGGTACGACAGGTGCGCCGTGCCCTGTGGCCGAGCGCGCGCGGGAGCTTCGACATTGGCGGCGTCAATGTGCCCGACGCATTCGAGCCGGAGCATATTCTGATCTGTGGCGCGCCCGGCACGGGCAAGACCAACATCATCGTCAAGATGCTCGGCGGGATCCGCAAACGCGGAAAGCGGGCGATCGTCTACGACACCGCCGGCACGTTCGTGGAGAAATTCTATCGGCCCGGTATCGATGTGCTGCTCAATCCGCTCGACGCCCGCGCGGATCGTTGGTCGCCCTGGGTCGATGTCCCGCGCGACTATCACTACGACCAGATCGCTGAGTCGACGATCCCCGACAAATCAGGTGATCCGTTCTGGGCGAAGGCCGCTCGCGGCACGCTGGTGGCCGTGTTGCGCAAGCTGGCGCGCCAGGAACGGACATTGGTATCAATCCTGCTAGACACCCTGCTCAGGTCCAAGCTGAAGGACCTCGCCGCTTTCGCGCAAGGGACGGATGCGGCCGCCTTCATCAGCGCGGAAGGGGAACGGACCTCGGCGGGCGTGCAAGCGGAACTGGCGTCCGTGATGCGCAGTTTCTCCTATCTCGATGACACGGCCGACGGCCTTTCGATCCGGGACTGGGTCGAGAACGAGAAGGACGACAGCTGGCTGTTCATCACCGTGAAGGCGGACCAGCTCCCGTCGCTTCGGCCCCTTATCACGGTCTGGCTCGATATCGCGATCAGCGCCATCATGAGCCTGTCGGCGGACCGCAATCGCCGTCTATACTGCGTGATCGACGAGCTGCCGTCGCTCCAGAAACTGCCATCCTTGAGCGACTTCCTCGCCCGCGCCCGGAAATATGGCGGCTGCGGCATCTTGGGCTTCCAGTCCTATCCGCAGCTCGAGGCGACCTATGGCATCCAGGATGCCGCCGCGATAACCGGCTATTGCTCGACCTGGGTGGCGCTACGCGCGAACGATACCCCCACCGCCAAACATGTCTCGGAGAATCTCGGTCAGGTCGAGCAGGTCGAGGCCAATGAAGGCATGTCCTACGGCGTGAACGATATGCGCGACGGTGTAAACCTGTCCCGCATGCAGGTCACGCGACCGCTGGTGATGCGCACCGAGGTGACGAATCTACCGAACCTCGCAGGGTTTCTGCGGTTCGGCCGTAACCTGCCCGTCGTCCACTTTCAGGATGACTATAACAGCGCGCCCTCCATCAGTGTTGCGTTTAAAGAGCGGACTGACCCTCCGCTTCGCATGGTGCTTGGATCGGCAACGAGCGAGCCGCAATCACCCGTTGGTGTCGTGCAGGCGGAACCGGGGAAGCCAGCGAAACGCCGCCGCTCGCGCGCGAACGACGCTGCCGCTGAACTGCCGTTCGAGACAGGGTTGCGGGCGGGTGAGGGGGAGACTGCCGAACCGGCCAGCGGACAGGCAAAATCGGCGCCAGCATCCGAACCGGAGGTGCCAGAATCCGTAAGGCTTGGTGACGCGCGCCCGACACTTGCTCTTTACGGCAGGCCGAGCGGAATCCGACTCCGGCAGCATGCGCGCCAGAGTGGCGCCCGCAATTCGGCAACGCCGGCATGATCCACCCGCGCCGCCTGAAGGGCACGCCTGCCAACGTCGTCCGCTATTATACGGTGGGCGACTATTACACGAAAGGCGCCCAGGAACATTCGCAATGGGGTGGGAAGGTCGCCGCCGAGCTCGGCCTTGGGGGCAAGGTCGATCCAGGGGTGTTCAAGGACCTGCTCGCTGGCAAAGTGGCAGGCCAGCAGTTGGGCCGGCACCGGGCCGATGGAGAGATCCAGCATCACCCGGGATGGGACTTCGCGGTCAATGCGCCGAAGTCGGTCTCGATCATGGCGCTCGTCGCCGGGGATGAACGCATTCTCGCCGCGCATGAAAATGCAGTCGGCACAGCGCTCGACTATCTTGAGGAACACGCGTCGCTGCGTCATCGATCGCGTGGCGAGATCGTCCATGAGACGACCGGGCGGCTGATCTTTGCGCGCTTCACCGAGTACGCGTCGCGCGAACTCGACCCCCATCTACATACCCATGTCGCCGTGATGAACATCACCAACCGTGAACACGGCAGCCCGATGGCAAGTCTTGAGACGCGGGCCATGTTCGGCGAGCAGATGCTCGCAGGCCAAGTCTATCGCAATGAGCTGGCCCACCAGCTGCGCGAGGTCGGGTATGAGGTCGAGACTGACCCGAGGACCGGCCTGTTCGAGATTCGAGCTGTTCCGAACGACCTGATTTCGACGATGTCCCAGCGCGCGGAACAGATCGAGGCGCATGCCAAAGAGCATGGCTTGGATGGGCAGGCGGCACGGCGGCAATCCTTCTATGCAACACGAGGCCCCAAGGAGAAGGTGGGGATCGAGGAGCTCAGACAGCGCTGGACAGCACGCGCTGCACCCCACGCTCCCGCGCTCGACGCCGTCCGCGCCGCCGCCGACGAGGTCGGGGACCGGTCGCTAGCGCCGAGCGCCGCGATCGCGTCGCGTTCGATGCTGTTCGGCATTCGTCAGGCGGAGACCCGCGAGGCGGTCAACAATCTCGGCCGGATGCTTCGCCTAGGTCTGGCGTCGCATGTGGGCGAAGTCCGCCTGTCGGATATCCGCCCTCTTGCGCAGCAACATCAGGACAGAGCGAAGTTACTCACCGCGAAGCACCAAACAGGCGACGAGGTTCTGATCCGTGGCCGGACCACGCGCCGGACGGCGCGGCTCGAGATCGCGCTATCCGAGCATCTCTCCCTCGCGTTCGGCGACGGGATCGCCATCTCGTCTACCGAGCGCGTCCGGCAGGTGATGGCGACTGCCGGGCTGAACCCTCAGCAGGAAGCCGCACTTCTTCATATCGGGACGACGACCGATCGCTTGGTCGGCGTGCACGGCGTCGCCGGCGCCGGCAAGTCGACCCTGGTGAAATCACTGGTGGAGGCATCGAGCGCAGGCACGGCTTTCATCGCGCTGGCACCGACTTCTTCGGCCGCCGCCGGCCTGGGGAAGGACGCGAATATCGAGTCACGAACCGTCGCGAGCCTGCTCGCGGGCGGTGGCCACATGCTGACCGACGCGCATGTCCTGGTGGTCGATGAGGCCGGTCAACTCGGCAATCGCCAGGCGCTTCGTATTCTGGAGATCAGCCGGCAGACCGGCGCGCGACTGATCCTTCTGGGGGATAACAAGCAGACCGGTGCCATCGAGCAGGGCAAGCCTTTCTGGCTTCTCCAACGCCTCGGTCTCCCCACAGCGGAACTTACCGAGTCGGTGCGTCAGGAAACCCGCCAGATGAAGGCGGCGGTTGCCCAGGCGCGTCTTGGCAACTATGCCGACTCGCTCGCCAATCTCGACAAGGTGGTGACGGGCGGCGACGCAGGTGAGCTTGCCAAACAGCTTGTCGCTGAGTGGACACGGCTAAAACCCGAGAACCGCACAACCACCAACATCCTCGTGCTGGAGAATGCGACCCGGCTCATCGTCAATACGAGAATCCGTGAAGCTCTGAAGATGGAGGGTGTCATCGCGGCGGAAGACACAAGGCTATCGGTGCTGTCGCCCGCCGGCATGTCCGATCAGGAAAAGCGCTTCGCACGCTTCTATTCCGGTGGCCAGGTGGTCATCTTTTCCCGCGACAACGCAGGTATCGGCATTGCCCGCGACACCGAATATCGCGTCGTCGGGATCGGTCGTGATGCGAATGGCCGGCAGGTGGTCCGGATGGTTGACGAGCATGGTCGGACCATCCGGTGGGATCCTCGTATCGGACGCGCGTCGCAGGTCAATGTGTTCAAAAGCGAACAGCGTGATCTGGCCACAGGTGATCGCATCCAGTGGCGCCTGGTCAATCACGATCTGGACCTGAAGAATGCCGAGCGCGGCACCGTCGAGGGTCTTGACGGCCGGGTCGCGACGATCCGGTGGGACCGTGGCGGCCGGCTGCAGCAGGTTGATCTGGGGGAGCACAAGACCTGGGATCATGGCTATGCCGAGACGGTCTATTCGGCACAGTCGAAGACCTATGCGCGCGCCTATGTGCTGGCACCGGTCAACTCGGGGCTGGTGACCGGCCAGAATTACTACACCGCGATCACCCGCGCCCGGTTCGGGGTGAAGCTGTGGACCGAGAACGAAAAGCGCCTGGTCGACAAGCTCGCCCGGCGCTCAGGCGATAAGACCTCCGCGATAGAGGGGCTGGGGCGGCTCGACCGCGATTCGCATCGCGCGAGATCGGCGCGCCATGCTGAACGCTGGGGCCGATTGCGTGCGCTGACCCGCGAGCAGCGTGAGGAACGCCGGGCTCGGATGGCGCTTAGGGCACGCAGCGAAGTGCGGCCGGCCCGAGATCCTCTGACCCGGCTCGCCGAACGCATTGCGGGTCGAGCGCAGTCACTGGCTGAAGGCTTTGATCGCTATTTCGAGCAGGTCCTGTCGCGCACCCGGGAAATGCAGGGCAGCGAGCGCCCGGACGGCGCTGGCGGTCAACCTCGCACCACCCCGCATCGCGATCCTAGCCAGGCACCAGATCGTTGAGTCCCTCCTCGATGCGCGATCGGGTGGTTGCAATCGCAACTGCCTGTTTGACGGCGAACGTGGCCCAGCGAGCCGCCGCCGATGTGCGCAAACCTGACGCCACCGACCGCGAGGTACAGATTTGCATCACTGGTGTGGTGGGCGGTTGCGCATGGCTCGCGAAAGCCCTGTGGGCGCCACGCGACGTGTCGTAAGAGTTTGTCAGAACCCCGCAGGCGATGCGATTGGACGTCCGTTTGTTGCAACTGGTCGCGCAATCTTTGCGGTTGGGATTTTGCTGCACTGCAATATGAAACGGGCACAGCAGAACAAATCGAGGGGATGCTGATCCGGCTTTCGATCAACGAAAGGAAAGATCATGCTCAAGACCCTCCTCGTAGCCACACTGGTGGTTTCGCTCACCGCACCCGCCTTCGCCAGCGACAAGCCCGAACAAAAGACCTTCACGCGTGACGGCGAAACCTATGTCTATACGAGCGTCGCCAAGACGAATCGCGTCGTCATCACCGGGACAAGCTATCCTGATGGCGGCGCATTCGAGCTGGTGGTTCGCGGCGACTCCGTCACCGGCGTTTCGGGTGGCGTACCCGTCTCCTTCACCATCAAGGGCGCGCAGGCAAAGCTGACGCCGGCAACGCTGGCGGCGCGCTGAGCTAGAATCCCTCGGGCAGGTCGATCGGGCCGACCGCCTCGCGATAGCGGGCGACGGCATATCGATCGGTCATTCCTGCGATGAAATCGGCAATGTGGCGGTTGCGCGCGGGTTCCTCCGCGGGGCAGCCGCCCATGCCAGTCTTCGGGCATCAGGGCCGGATCGGCGCGATAGGCTTCCAACAGCCCGCCGGCGCGTCTCGTCGATCGGGAAGGTTGCTGGGTCGGCGCCAAGATCGCGAACCGCGACGGCAGCAGAGCAGACGATGCCGACTCAGCGGTTCAGGACTAGTCTGGTCGCGGCCTGGCTGCAGCGGGTCGGCGGAGAGGCCCGGATGGCTTGGATGAGGCCGTGCACGCGATAACTCAGAATTATGGACGACAGCGTCGAACCCACGTCGAGTTTCCCCGCGAGCCTGTTGTTCGACGACAAGTTTCGCGTGCGCCGCTTGATCATCG
>FTCZ01006269.1_pt1 | contig 10738 bp, 10 predicted proteins | sample 1658871 | NCBI WGS metagenome assembly FTCZ01 (sample SAMEA3914864, study PRJEB12502) | metagenome | biome: forest; material: soil | place: USA | collected 2012-03-12 | depth 0.3 m
AGTAGGATCACGTCCTTGCGCACCGACCGCGCGGCGTCGGCTATGGCGTCGATTTCCTTCACGCAGGCGTCGAGCGATTTCGCCGAGGTGGCGCCGATCAAGCCGCCGGTCGTGACGCCCATATGGGCAACGACGACGTCGGCGCCGGCTCTTGCCATGGCGCGCGCCTCGTCCGGGTTGAAGACGTAAGGCGTCGTCAGAAGGTCGAGCTTGTGCGCCTCGGCGATCATGTCGACCTCGAGGCCGAAGCCCATGCCGGTCTCCTCGAAACTTAGCCGCATCTGGCCGTCGAACAGCCCGATGGTCGGAAAATTCTGCACGCCGGAAAAGCCCATCGTCTTCAGCTCGGCCAAAAGCAGCGGCATGATGACGAAGGGATCTGTGCCGTTGACGCCGGCCAGCACCGGCGTCTTCTTCACCACCGGCAGCACCTCATAGGCCATCTCCTTGACGATCTCGTTGGCGTTGCCGTAGGCGAGCAGGCCGGCGGCCGAGCCGCGCCCGGCCATGCGGTAGCGGCCCGAATTGTAGATGATGATCAGGTCGATGCCGCCGGCTTCCTCGGCCTTGGCGGACAGGCCGGTGCCGGCGCCGCCGCCGACGATCGGCACGCCGTCGGCGATCATGTTGCGGAATTTCTCCAGGATTTTCTTGCGCGGGATGGCGGCCATCGGGTCTCACTTCTTGGCAATGTCGCGGAAAGCCTCGGCCGCGGCCTTGGCGAATGCGGGGTCGTTGATATGCAGCGGCAGGCGCGTCACGGTGCGGTTTTTCGTTGGCTCGATCGTGCGTTCGACGGCGTCGAACAGCACGGCGTCGGCTTCCGGGTCGAAGAAAGCGCCGCCTTCGATATCCAGCGCCGAGACGCCTTTTTCCGGGATCAGGAAGCGGACCGGGCCGTCGCAGCGGGAGAGGCGGCTGCCGATCCATTCGCCGATCCGGCGGCATTCCTGCGCAGTGGTGCGCATCAGCGTGACATTCGGATTGTGCTCGTAGAACAGCCGCCCGCGATATTTTTCCGGGATGGTCGGCGGGGCCCAGAAATTCACCATGTCGAGCGCGCCGACCGAGCCGACATAGGGCAGCTTCGTGCGGGCAATCGCGCCGAAGCGATCCTGCGTTGCCGGCAGCACGCCGCCGAACAGCAGGTCGCAGACCTCGGTCGTGGTGATGTCGAGAACACCGGCGAGCAGGCCGCTATCGGCAAGCTTCTCCATCGAGCGGCCGCCCGTGCCGGTGGCGTGGAAGACCATGCAGTCGTAATTTGCGCGCAGATGCTCGACGATCGCCATCACGCAGGGCGTAGTGACGCCGAACATGGTCAGCCCAAGCGCCGGCTTGCCGGTGGCCGCCGGCGCCGGCCTCGCCGCCATGCCGGCGATTGCCTGCGCCGCGTTGTGCAGCACCGTGCGGGAGAGCCTGTTCAGCCCCGCCATGTCGGTCACCGACGGCATCATGACGATGTCGGAGACGTCGACATAGGGCGCGGTGTCGCCGGAAGCGAGCGTCGAGATCATGATCTTGGGCAGGCCGAGCGGCAATGCGCGCATGCCTGATGTGACGATCGAGGTGCCGCCGCCGCCGCCGATGCCGATGACGCCAGCGATGTCGTTGCGCGACTGAATGAAGTCGGCGAAGGCAAGCCCCATGCCGGCCACTGCCGTGCCGCGATCATCGACGCCAAGCACTGCATCGGCCCCATCGGGATGGTGCGCGGCGACCTCACTTGCCGAAATGTCGACCGGAACGGTGGTGCCGCGCGTGCCGATGTCGACTCGGACGACCGCGCCGCCGGCGGCAGCGACGGTATCGGCCAGGAAGGCCAGTTCCTCGCCCTTGGTGTCGGCGGTGCCCACGACATAGATGCGCTTCATCCGCGTTTCCCCATTGTCGGACGTGCCTGGCCTCGCCGCCCGCTGTTCTTGTGCCTGGCCATTCGTCAAAACGTCGGCCATTGCAATTTTTTGAGACGCGCGTATCATATTGGTATGGATGTCTCACGTCAACAATCCGCAGCCGGCGACGATGCCGAGCAGACCGAGGTGCCCGAGAAGGGCCCGCGTGCCCGCACCAGGCGCCTCATGCTGGAGACGGCGACAAGGCTGATGCAGTCGGGGCTGACGCCTTCGGTTAGCGAAGTGGCCGAGGCGGCCGAGGTCTCGCGGGCGACGGCCTATCGCTACTTCCCGAGCCAGGCGGCGCTTGTGCAGGCCGTGGTCGACGAGGGGCTCGGTCCGATCCTGACCTGGACATCCACGTCCAAGGATGCGGAGCGGCGCGTGGCGGATCTCTTCGCCACCGCCATGCCGCGCATCGAGGCCTTCGAGGCGACGTTCAAGGCGGCGCTGAAACTGTCGCTCGACCAATGGGCGCGCCGGGAGGCGGGCACGCTCGGATCCGAGCCGGCTTTCACGCGTGGTCATCGTGTGGATCTGCTGAAGGATGCGATCGCGCCGCTCAAGGGGCGCCTCAAGCCGCGCCAGTTCAAGCGTTTGGCGCAGGCCTTGTCGCTGATGTTCGGCGTCGAGGTGGTCACGGTGCTGAAGGACATCTGGGGGCTGGAAAGCGCTGAGATGATGTCGGTCGCGCAATGGGCGGCAGGCGCGCTGGTACGCTCGGCAGTGGCGGAATCCGAGGCGAAATCGGGAGGAATGTCGGGGGCGCCTGAAGCGAAGACCACATGAATCTGGTTCGACCAGATTTCATTAGCCATTCCGTATATTATGTCCGATGAGCGACCTGGTGCAAGGGCCCTTCATATCGAATAGTAGGAAAAACGAGACAAAACAGCCAGATATCGCGATGATTGGCCTATCCGCCCGATGGCGGCAACTCAAGAAAGCGCTTGACGCCAACCTGAAATTGGTAATACCAGATTAGGACCGATAAAGCGGATTGGATGTGACGGCTGCGATCCATTTCCGGCAGGGCGAGGAGGCCCGGAACCGGAAGGGTGCCGTCACAGGAGGAACTACCAAGGCCGGCCTCGTTTGCCGGCTCGCATGACACGGTAGAATGCGCACAAGGGAGGAAAACTATGCGCAAGATAGTGACCAGCGTGATTGCTGGTATCGGGCTGGCGCTTGCCTGCGGGACATCCGTCCGCGCGCAAGACAAGGAACTCACCATCTTCTGGGCGGAATGGGATCCGGCGAACTATCTGCAGGAACTCGTCAACGACTACACGGCCGAGACCGGTGTGAAGGTCACGGTGCAGACCACGCCGTGGCCGGATTTCCAGACCAAGGCTTTCACCGAGTTCAACGCGCATGGCGACGCCTACGACCTGGTCGTCGGCGACTCGCAATGGCTGGGCGCCGGTTCGACTCAAGGGCACTATGTCGACCTGACCGACTTCTTCAACCAGCATAAGCTCAACGACGTGATGGCGCCCGCGACCATCAAATACTACGCCGAGTATCCCGGTGGTTCCGGCAAGTACTGGGCAATCCCGCTGGAAGGCGATGCGATCGGCTGGTCCTATCGCAAGGACTGGTTCGAGGACCCGAAGGAGAAGGAAGCCTTCAAGGCGAAATACGGCTACGACCTCGACATCCCGAAGACCTATGCGCAGCTGCGCGACATCGCCGAGTTCTTCCACCGGCCGGACCAGAAGCGGTACGGCGTCGCCATCTACACCGACAATTCCTATGACGCGATGGCGATGGGCGTCGAAAGCGCCATCTTCAGCCATGGCGGCGATCTCGGCGACTACGCCACCTACAAGGTCGACGGCATCATCAACTCGAAGGAAGCCGTCGCCGGCCTCGAGATGTACAAGGAGCTCTACAAGTTCACGCCTCCCGGCTGGGGCAAGACCTTCTTCGTGGAAGATAACCAGGCGATCACCGGCGGGCTCGCCGCGATGAGCATGAACTTCTTCGCCTTCTTCCCGCCGCTGGTGAACAAGGCCTCCAACCCTTATGCCGACGTCACCGGCTTCTTCGCCAATCCCGCCGGTCCGGACGGCAAGCGCTTCGCCGCGCTTGGCGGCCAGGGCATCTCCGTCATCTCGTACTCGAAGAACAAGGACGAGGCGATGAAGTTCCTGGAGTGGTTCATCAAGGACGAGACCCAGAAGAAATGGGCCGAGCTCGGCGGCTATACCTGCAGCCAAGCCGTGCTGAAGTCGGAAGCCTTCCAGAACGCGACGCCATACAACAAGGCGTTCTACGACACGATGTTCATGGTCAAGGACTTCTGGGCAACGCCTGAATACGCCGAAGTGCTCGATCAGCTGAACCAGAACATCTATCCGTTCGTGGTCGGCGGCAAGGGCACCGCCCAGGAAGCGCTCGACAAGACCGCCGCCGACTGGAAGGCGACGTTCACCAAGTACAACCGCTACAAATAAGCATCACAGTCAGAATGCCGGAGGAGGGTTTCCCCTCCGGCATTCCTGTTTTCAGGGAGACGATCGTTGGCTTCGGTAGCCCTTACCAATCTTGATCCAGCCTCCAGGGCCGCCGCGCGCGGCTGGTCGGATCTGACCATCCGCAATATGTTCATCATCCCGACGCTGGTTTTCCTGATCGTCTTCAATATTTTCCCGCTGATCTATTCGCTGGGCTATTCCTTCACCAACTTCGCGGCGAACCGGAGCGAGCCCTGGCAGTTCGTCGGCTTGCAGAATTACCGCGAGCTGCTGAGCGACGACCACATCTGGTCGAACTTCGTCATCACGGCGAAGTACGTCATCGTTTCAGTAGCCGGGCAGATGATCGTCGGCTTCGGCCTTGCCCTCCTGCTCAACCGCAGCTTCCCGATGAAGGGCCTGATCACCACGCTCCTGCTGTTACCGATGATGATGTCGGCGGCGGTCGTCGGCCTGTTCTGGCAGCTGCTCTACAGCCCGTCCTGGGGCCCGATCAATTACGTCTTCGGCCTGGGCGACTTCGCCTGGCTGTCCAACCCCGACAGCGCGCTCTATGCGGTCGCCATCACCGACATCTGGATGTGGTCGCCCTTCGTCATGCTGCTGTCGCTTGCCGGCCTGTCGGCCGTGCCGCAGCATCTCTATGAGGCGGCGGCAATCGATCGCGCCAGTTGGTGGTACACCTTCACCCGCATCACCTTCCCGCTGGTTTCGCCGATCCTTCTGATCGCGCTGATCTTCCGCACCATGGAAGCATTCAAGACCTTCGACATCGCCTACACCATGACGACCCAGCCGACCGCCGAACTGATCGCGATCCGGCTCTACAAGCAGGCCTTCCAGCAATGGGACACCGGCAAGTCCTGCGCGCTGGCCTACATCGTGCTGATCATGGTGCTGGCCATCACCAACCTTTACGTAAAATACCTCAACAAGGTGAAGGAGCGCTGACATGGCCGCCGTCCGCACTTCTTCCGAGATCGCGCTCAACCGTGTCGCCATCGTCGCCGTGCTGATCGCGACGCTGGTCTTCCTGGCGCCGATCTACTGGATCGCCTCCACCGCCTTCAAGCCGAAGGAACTCGCCGTCAGCGTGCCGCCCACGGTGCTGTTCGAGCCGGAGGTCACGCCGTTCATCCGTCTGTTCACCAAGCGTGTGCAGATGCAGAAGCCCGTCGACCCGCAAGTCTACGAGGCGGCGCCGTGGTGGGAAAAGCGTATCTATGACGGCGGCGAGCGGGTGCTAAAAGTCGGGAAGGACGTGCAGCTTTCGCAGTATCCCGACCGCTTCATGAACAGCCTCATCGTGGCCATCATCAGCACGGTGCTCGCCGTCGGCATGGGGACCTTCACCGCCTACGGCTTCTCGCGCTTCAAGATCGCGGGCGAGGCGGACCTGCTGTTCTTCATCTTGTCGACGCGCATGCTGCCGCCGGTGGTCGTGGCGATCCCGATGTTCCTGATGTACCGGGTGGTCGGCCTCAACGATTCGCATATCGGCCTGATCATCCTCTACGTCGCCTTCAACCTGTCCTTCTCGGTCTGGCTGATGAAGGGCTTCATGGACGAGATCCCGAAGGAGTATGAGGAGGCGGCGCTGGTCGACGGCTACACGCGCATGCAGGCCTTCTTCAAGATCGTGCTGCCGGAGGCCGCTACCGGCATCGCCGCGACAGCCGTGTTCTGTTTCATCACGGCGTGGAACGAATATGCCTTCGCGCTGATCATGACCAACCGGCGCGCGCAGACGGCGCCGCCCTTCATCCCCAGCCAGATCGGTTCCGGCCTGCCGGACTGGACGACGATCGCGGCAGGCACCTTCCTGTTCCTGCTGCCGGTCGCGATCTTCACCTTCCTGCTGCGCAACCATCTGCTTCGCGGCGTGACGTTCGGAGCGATCCGCAAATGAGTTTTCGCGCCACCAACGAGAAATACCTGTTGCCGGCCTCGCAGATCCTCATGGTGCTGGGCATCGTCGCGCTCTGCCAGCCATGGAGCCTTACTTTGCATTCCTACGGCGTGACGATCATCCTGGCCGGACTGATCGGCTTCAACATCACCTCTAAGATCGCACCGGAGCGCCCAGAGGAAACCGGCGCCACGACGCATGAGGGAGCCCGGCAGTGACGCAGATCGAACTTCGCAGCATCGAGAAATTCTTCGGTGCCGTCCAGGTCATCCACAATTTGAATCTCGCCATCGCCGACAACGAGTTCATCGTGCTGCTTGGCCAGTCGGGCTGCGGCAAGACGACGACGCTGCGCGCGATAGCGGGGCTGGAAACGATCGACAAGGGCGACATCCTGATCGACGGCAAGGCGGTGCAGCATCTCAAGGCCGCCGACCGCGACATCGCCATGGTGTTCCAGTCCTTCTCGCTCTACCCGCATATGACGGTGTTCGAGAACATCGCCTTTCCGCTGCGCGCCACGCGCATGAGCAGCGGCGAGGTCGACACGTCGGTGCGCGAGATCGCCCGGGTCCTGCGCATCACCGACCTGCTCGACAAGAGGCCGTCGGCGCTCTCGGGCGGCGACATGCAGCGCGTGGCGATCGGCCGGGCGCTGGTGCGTCGCCCGAAGGCGATGCTGATGGACGAGCCGATCGGCGCGCTGGACGCCAAGCTGCGCGAGGAAATGCGGGCCGAGATCAAGCGCCTGCACGTCAAGCAGGGCTCGACCACGATCTACGTTACCCACGACCAGATCGAGGCGATGAGCCTCGCCGACCGCATCGTCATCATGCATGAGGGTTTCATTCAGCAGGTTGGGACGCCGGACGACGTCTATTCACACCCCGCCAACCTGTTCGTGGCGCAGTTCGTCGGCAGCCCGGTGATGAACATCGCCGAGGCCAGCGTCGCGGAGGCAGCCAGCGCAGCGCATGTCACCGTTGGCGGTGCGCCGGGCGGTTTTGAGTTTCCTCGCGAACTCCTGTCCAAGCTCAATGGCCACGGCAACGGCGGTCTGACGCTCGGCGTCCGTCCGGAAGGGGTGCTCGTCCGGCACGATGCCGCGCCCGGCTACATGCCGGTGGAGGCGCATATCATCGAACCGCTCGGCTCCTTTGACGTCGTCGACCTCAAGGTCGGCTCCAAGGTGCTGCGCGCCCGCACCAAGGCCGGTTATGTTTCCGGGCCGGGCGAGAAGGTCCATGCCCGCATCGATCCGGAGCAGGCGCATTTCTTCGATACGGCAAGCGGCAAGTCGCTAGGAGTAAGGCTGTAATGGCCCATATCGAGCTTAAGAACATCAGCAAGAAGTTCGGCGGCCACACGGCGCTGACCGGTCTCAATCTTGACATCGCCGACGGCGAGTTCTTCGTGCTGCTCGGCGAGACGGGCGCCGGCAAGACAACGACGCTACGGCTGATCGCCGGGCTGGAGAAGCCGACCGAAGGCCAGGTTCTCATCGACGGCGTCGACGTCGCCGATTGGGGCGCCGCCGAGCGCGACGTGGCGCTGGTGCTGCAGCAATATTCGCTCTATCCGCGCTACACGGTGCGGCAGAACCTGGAATTTCCGCTGAAGCCGAAGATCCGCCGGCTGCCGGACGCCGAGATCAAGGACCGCGTCGCGCGCGCCGCCCGCACGTTGCGCATCGAGCACCTGCTCGACCGCAAGACCGACCGGCTCTCCGGCGGCGAGATGCAGCGCGTCTCGATCGGCCGCGCCATCGTGCGCAAGCCGCGCGTGTTCCTGATGGACGAGCCTTTGTCGGCGCTCGACGCCAAACTGCGCGAGGCGCTGCGCACCGAACTGAAGAACCTGCAAATGCAACTCGGCGCGACCTTCCTGTTCGTCACCCACGACCAGATCGAGGCGATGTCGATGGGCGACAAGGTGGGCGTACTCAACCACGGCCGCATCATCCAGACCGGCACACCGCACGAGATCTACAACAATCCGCGCGACACCTATGTCGCGAGCTTCGTCGGTTCGCCGCCGATGAACCTGATCGACGGCAGGCTGGTCAACGACCGCGCGGTGATGTCGCCGATGAATTTCGAACTGCCGATTAAAGGGGGAGCCAGGACTTTTCCGGGGGAGAAGGCGAGCGCGGCGACCGAGGGTCGCCCGCTCGTCTTCGGCATTCGTCCGGAGGATGTCTATCTGGAGAGCGGTGCGCCGGTCGAGGCGCGCGTCCATGACGTCGAGAACCATGGGGTCGAAAAAATCCTGACGCTGAGGGTCGGCGACACGATGCTGCGCGCCACCGTGCCGGCCAGAACCGACGTCGCGATCGAGCAGCCGGTGCGCTTTGCCTGGAACCCCGACAAGGTGGTGATGTTCGACAAGGGCAGCGGGGTGAGCCTGCGGCACGCCGGTTGAACGCGGCGGCCATCGACCCCGATATAGCTTATCAAGGCCTGATGCTCGACAAGCCGCTGTCGATGCGGCATAGCTTTACTTGCTTGAAATGATCCGTCAGCCCGACACGAGGATCGCCCATGGTCATCGCAATCACGCCGGAGGAGGCGGCTGACCGCCTTGCGATTCGCACCCTGATCGACGCCTATGCCCATTGCGCCGATCGGCGGGACGCCAAGGGACAAATGGCGCTCTTTACCGAGGACACGGCATTTCACGTCTTCATGGACAGCAAATCGGCCGAGCCGACCTATGTCCTTCACGGCCGTGAAGCGCTGGCGCCAGTTTTCGCCGACCTCAACCAGTATCAGGCGACTACGCATTTCAATGGCCAGAGCACCATCCACCTTACCGGCGACCGGGCAAGCGGCGAGAGCTACTGCATCGCGCATCATCTGACCGTCAAGGGCGAGGCGCGGACGCTGATGCTGGCCTCGATCCGCTATCTCGACCAGTTCGTGAAGCTTGACGGCGCCTGGCTCTTCGCCGAGCGCAAGCTGATGGTCGACTGGACCGAGACGCGGGCCTCGCGGCCCTGAGCTCGATCGGCGCTTTGCCAATCGGGCCGCTATTTCGGCAAATAGGTCTCGTAAGGCGTGTCGTTGATCAAAAGGATTACGCATTCCGTGTCCGACAAGCAGGCATCGTCATGCATCTCGTTGGCCTTCTGCGTCCAGTAGGACCCCGGCGGCAGTTCAACCTTGGTGGCCTCGCCGCCCTCCATCTGCCAGTGCGCCCAGAGCCCTTTGATGACGACCGCGCGATAATCGGCGGTGTGCGCATGGACCGGCGCGCGCCAGTTGCCAGGGACCTTGAGCAGCGTCCCCGCCGGCCCCTTCGCCCGCTCGCCCCATAGCGGTCCGAGCCGCTGCGGCTGGTCCGGGGCTTCGACGGCATAAGGGATCTTGTCGGCAGGCAGGTAGCTGTCTTCGAGGGCGAACGCCCGGCTCGGCGGAATGATAAGCGCAGCAGTCACAAGCGTCGCGAAAAGCGATCCGAGATGGTTGAGCATGGCGGTTTTCCTCCGCCAGTCAGCCTATGCCGCCTCGGCCGGCGGGGAATGGCGGGTCGTCCAAAAGACTTGGCAATTTCTCCAGCGGAATTGGAAATCCGTCCGGCTTCAACTGCCCGGATTATCCTCCGCGGTGTTGCGGAAGTGGCTAGGCGCGACACCCATGACCCGCTTGAAGGCACGGCTGAAAGACGCTTCGGAATCGTAGCCGAGCTTGGCTGCCGCCACCGACACCCGCAGGCCATCGCGGGCCAGCCATTGCCTGGCCTGGTGCATGCGCACGCGCAGCACATACTTAGCCGGCGTTTCGCCCACGACGGTGGCGAAACGCAGGGCGAAGGCAGAACGCGAGGCGCCCATCATGCTAGCCAGCGCCTCGACGGTCCAGTCGCGCTCCGGCTGCAGATGGATGGCGGCAAGCACCTTGCCGACATCCGGATTGCGCACGGCGGCGATCCAGCCGGTGGCGTCGCCGCAGCCGTTCTCCACCCAGGAGCGGATGATCGTGGCGGCAAGCACGTCGGCGAGGCGTGCAAGAATGCCGCCCGAGCCGACCCTGTCCATCGTCACCTCGCCTGCCATCGCATCGAGCAGATGCTGGATGCCCGGCGCATTCGCCATCAACTTATGCGCCTGCATCAAGTCAGGCATCATTTCGAGCAGCGGATGCGAGCCGTCGAGGTTGAAATGCATGCTGCCGCAGAACAGAAGTGTCTTGGGGCCGCCGCATCCGTTCGAAACATCATAGACGTTCTCGCAGACCGGTTCGATCGTGTAGCGGCCGATCGGCACCGGCGGCACGCCCGGCGCGCTGGCCAGAACATGCTCGTCGCCGCGCGGTATCAGCAGCGCGTCGCCCACCGACAGCTCTATCCATTCCTTTGCCGGGGAGAACAGCCAGCAGCCTTGCTCGCCGATGAAGTGGAACCGCGCCGCCTTCTGCGCCGGGAAGGACACCGCCCAGGGTTCGCCCAGCACGCAG
>FTCZ01004250.1_pt1 | contig 10725 bp, 10 predicted proteins | sample 1658871 | NCBI WGS metagenome assembly FTCZ01 (sample SAMEA3914864, study PRJEB12502) | metagenome | biome: forest; material: soil | place: USA | collected 2012-03-12 | depth 0.3 m
CCATCATAGCCATTTTCGAGAAACGACTGCGTGGCCACGGCGAGGATCGCACGGCGGCGTTCAAGGCGACGCTGCTCTCGTTTGCCAATCGGCGGTGGGCCAGTCTCAATTTCCATACCCGTACTATATGGTACGATTTCTCATTGACAAGAGTTTGGCCAGCGAGCATCAGATTTCCGTACCAAATAGTACGGTTGTGCTCATGTCCATATTCTCATTTCCAGGTGCGCTGACAGGCGCGCTACTGGGATCGACCCTGCTCGTCGGCTGCGCGTCGGTGCCTTATCTCGGCGTCGCGCCCGAACCGCGTAATGCTACCGGCTATGCCGCGACGCGGACCGTCGCGCGTATCGCCAGTACCGGTGCGTGGCCAGACGCGGATTGGTGGCGTGGCTATGGCGATCCGCAGCTGAGCGCGCTGATCGACGAGGGGCTGAAGGGTGCACCCGACATCGCCGTTGCCGTCGCGCGCTTGCACGCCGCGCAGGGTTATCGGCAACAGGCCAAAGGAGCACTGCTGCCCTCGCTCGATGCCCGCGGCAGCATCGCCGAAACCAAGCAGAGCTACAACAACGGCATCCCGGCGGCGTTCGTGCCGCATGGCTGGAATGATAATGGCGGCGCTTCTCTCGATCTCAGCTTCGATATCGATCTCTGGGGCAAGAACAGGGCTGCGCTGCGGGCGGCTACCTCTGACGCTGTGGCGGCGGCGCTGGATCTTCAGGAGGCACGGCTATTGCTCTCGACCAGCATCGCCAGCGCCTATGCCGATCTTGCCCAGCAATATGCCGAGCGCGACGTGCAGCAGACATCGATCCGTTCCCGGCTGGAGAGCCAGTCGCTCGTGGCCAATCGCTTCGCCACGGGCATCGATACCAAGGCGGAACTGAAGCAGGCTGACGCGGCAGTACCCTCTGCGCGCGCCGATCTCGCGGCAACCGACGAGGCGATCGCATTGACGCGGAACCGCATTGCTGCCCTACTCGGCGAGGGTCCCGATCGGGGGCTCGTCATTGCCCGGCCCTTGATCACGGTGAAGGCGCGCGGCATTCCGCAAGATGTCACCACCGATCTGATCGGCCGGCGGCCCGATGTCGCCGCCGCGCGGGCACGTGTGCAGTCGGCGGCTGAGCGTATCAAAGCCGCCCGTGCCGACTTCTATCCGGCCGTCAGTCTCACCGCGCTGGCCGGTTTTCAGTCGCTTGGCCTCTCCAATTTGCTCAAGACCGGATCGAGCAACGGCAGCGTGACCCCGGCAGTCAGCCTGCCGATCTTCCACGGCGGCCAGATTGCCGGTCAGTATCGGACAGCACGCGCCACCTATGACGAGGCGGTCGCCAACTATGACCGCACCGTCGCAGCCGCGTTCCACGATGTGGCCGATGCTGTGACAAGCCAGTCGATGCTGGCGGAGCGGCTTTCGCAGTCGCGCCAGTCGCTCGCCGATGCGGAAGAAGCTTATGCGATCGCCCGGCTGCGCTACCAGGGCGGCCTGTCGACCTATCTGACCGTGCTCACAGCGGAGGACACGGTCCTACAGAGCCGCCGCACAGTCGCCGATCTCGAAGCCCGTGCCTTCACGCTGGATGTCGCGCTGGTGCGCGCACTCGGCGGAGGCTTCACCACAGAGCCAACGCCGGCTGACGTCGCGGCCGATACGACCAAGGATCCCCATCATGGCTGACGCCGATCCCACCATCCTGCTCGCCGATGCCAGCATCGAGGAGGCAGATGCTTCGCGCAACGCGCTTCGCAAGAAGCTCTTTGCGGGGATCGCCGGCGGCGTGATCCTTGCGGGCGTCGGCTTTGGTGGCTGGCATATCCTTGTCACACGCCACCACGTCACCACCGACAACGCCTATGTCGGCGCCTACACAGCGTCGGTGACACCGATGGTGGCCGGGCAGGTGGCGGCCGTGCTCGTCTCAGACACGCAGACCGTCCATCGGGGCGACGTGCTAGTTCGGATCGATGATCGCGATGCGCGGATCGCGCTGGCGCAGGCCGAGGCGGATCTCGCCAAGGCTCAGCGCCAGTTCGGCCAGACGAGCGCGACGGGCACCGCACTGGCCGCGCAGGTGCGCGCGCGCGATGCCGAGATTAGAAGTGCGCAGGCGCAGCTCGTCTCCGCCCAAGCGGCATTTGAGAAGGCCAGTGTCGATCTGGATCGGCGGCGTAAACTGGCGCCGAGCGGCGCGGTGTCGGCGGACGAGTTGACAATCTCCACCAACGCGTTCGCCGCCGCCAAGGCCAATCTCGATCTGGCCCACGCGGGCGTCGTTCAGGCCAGCTCAACAAAGGGCGTCGCCTCGGGCGATTTCGCCGCCAATCAGGCGCTGATCACCGGCACGACGATGTCCACAAGCCCGGATGTAATGGCTGCGCAGGCCCGCGTCGATCAGGCGAGGCTCGATCTGGAACGCACCGTGATCCGGGCACCGATGGATGGCGTCGTGACAAAGCGGTCAGTCCAGGTCGGCCAGCGTGTGGCATCAGGCGACACGGTGATGATGGTCGTTCCCGTCGCCAGCCTCTACGTCGATGCCAACTTCAAGGAAGGTCAGCTCGGCCAGGTGAAGGACGGGCAGCCGGTCCGGCTCGTGTCCGATCTCTACGGTGGGAATGTCGTCTATCACGGCAAGGTCGTCGGCTTCTCGGGCGGTACGGGTTCGTCCTTCGCGCTGATCCCGGCACAGAATGCCACGGGCAACTGGATCAAGGTGGTCCAACGCTTGCCAGTCCGTGTGTCGCTCGATCCGCGCGACTTGGTGGCGCATCCGCTGCGTGTCGGCCTTTCGATGGATGCCGACATCGACATCTCTGCAAATTGAGGGCGCGCGCATGAACGGGAAGGCGGAGCGCGTTCCGGCGCTGACGGGCGGGCGATTGCTGGTCGCGGCGATGGTGCTCGCGCTCAGCAATTTCATGGTGGTGCTCGATACCACTATCGCCAACGTCTCGGTGCCGCATATCGCGGGCGGGCTTGGCATTTCGTCCGACGAGGGCACGTGGGTAATCACGTCCTACTCGGTAGCAGAGGCGATATGTGTGCCGCTCACCGGCTTCCTCACGGCGCGTTTCGGCGCAGTGAAGACCTTCATCGCGGCGATGATCGGCTTCGGGATGTTCTCGATGCTGTGCGGCATGTCGAACAGCCTTGTCATGCTCATCCTGTTTCGGCTGGGGCAGGGCTTTTGCGGCGGCCCACTGATGCCGCTGACGCAGACACTGTTGCTGCGTATCTTCCCCAAGGAGAAGCATGCAGCCGCGCTTGGATTATGGTCGATGACTACCGTCACTGCGCCGATCCTCGGTCCGATCCTGGGCGGGACGATAAGCGACAACTGGTCGTGGAGCTGGATCTTCTTCATCAACCTGCCGGTTGCCACTTTCTGCACAGTCGGCGCTCTCACGCAGCTGCGCCCGGCGGAAACCGCGCTCACGAGCGCGCGGATCGACCGGATCGGCATGGCGCTGATGGTGCTGTGGATCGCGGCGTTGCAGATCATGCTCGATCTGGGTCGCAATCGGGATTGGTTCGGCGATCCGCTGATCGTCACCCTCGCCATCGTGGCGGCGATAGGCTTCGCGGTCTTCTGCGCCTGGGAGTTAACTGAGGCGCAGCCGGCGGTCGATCTGCGCGTGTTTCGCCACCGCGGTTTCACCGCCAGCGTGCTCGCACTGGCATTCGCCTTCGGCACCTTCTTCACCTCGGCGGTGATCATCCCGCAATGGCTACAGGCCAGCATGGGCTATACCGCCACATGGGCCGGCTATGCGACCGCCTTCACCGGCGTATCGGCGGTGATCGCCTCGCCGATCGTTGCGAAGCTCTCGACCAGATATGATCCGCGCGCGCTCGTCTGTTTCGGTATTCTGTGGCTTGGCTTTACATCACTACTGCGCGTCCACTGGACCAGCGGTGCCGATTTCTGGTCGCTGGCGCTGCCGCAGCTTTTGCAGGGCGTCGGGATGCCGTTCTTCTTCATCCCCGTGACCTCGATCGGTCTCGCCGCCGTCAATGTGGAGGAGATGGCATCGGCCGCCGGCCTGATGAGCTTCCTGCGCACGATGGCAGCGGCGGTCGCGACTTCCATCTCGACAACGGCGTGGAATGACGATGCCCGACTGTCCCGCAGCGAACTCGTTTCCAAGCTCAACCCTGATGGTACCACGCAGGTGTTGCGTTCGGCCGGTTTCTCGGCGGCCCAGATCCGCGGCACGATCGAGCAGTTCGTAGACAAGGAAAGCATTACGCTTGCGACCGACCATGTCTTCCTGGTGTCCGCATCTGTCTTCGCGTGCGCGGCGGTGCTGATCTGGCTCGCCCCCCGCCCGACCCGCGAGATCGAGGCAGGGGCCGCCCATTGACACCCTAGAAGAGGCGAAATTGGGGCGCTGCCGTCCGCATTTTCAGGGCTTCGAGTTCACTACCCTGGGCAATCACCACTTCGCGCGCGCTCTGTTCCAGGCCATCGGCGATCTGGCGAGCTGCTTCGTCCGGGGCAATGCCTTCGGCGATGTTGATATCCAACCGTCCGCGTGCTGGTCCGTCGGCGGAAAGGGAATCCACCGCAACATTGGTCCGAACCGAGCCGGGGAGTATGACGGTTACGCTGATGCCTTAGGCGGCCTCGACCTCGGCGCGCGGCGCCTCGAAATAGCCAACGCAGGCATGTTTGGCTGCACAATAACCGCCCCGAAGTGGCGCGCCGATCTTCCCGGCAAGGGAGCTGACGATCGCGATCTGCCCCGATCCGCGCGCAACCATATGGGGAAGCAGCAACTGCGTGAGCCGCAACGGTCCGAAAAATTCCACCTCCATCAGCTAGCGATAGACTTCGAACTGCGTGTCCAGGATCAGACTGCGCCGCCTGACGCCGGCGTTATTGATGAGGTGTCTACGCGCCCCCGCCACCCGCATGCGCGCTCGACCACCTCGTCGAGCCCTTCGATGTCGGTAGCATCGAAGGGCAGCGTGAGCGTTTCGCCGACCATCACGTCCGCAACACGCTCGAGCCGCGCCAGGTTGCGCCCCGATAGGATCAGGGATGCGCCCAGCCGGGAAAGCTCAGGAGCGAGCGCCTCACCGATGCCCGACGATGCACCCGTTGCCCAAACGGTGCGGCCATTCCAGTGCATGCATTCTCTCCTGTCACAGGGTTCAAGACGGAAATCTGCGCGTTTCCTTGATTGACCCAGCGAGACTAGCGCGGCGGTAGCCCCGCCGCTGTCGCATTTGCGACAATTCCGACCTTACACCTCGTCCGGTCGCGACGATCGACCATCGGACAGGATGATCCGACGCTAGTCCAGGAGCGGCCGCCGCTGGCGGAAGGCCACCAGGCTGTCATAGCTTCCCGTTAGTCGGTCGCACCCGAAGATCCCAGAAGGTACCAGCTTCCGCAGCGTCATAGGCGTCTGGCGGTGTAAGACCGTCAACGCAAAGTCGTCGCCCCGCCCAACGGCCTGGCGGGTGCTCACGGGAGAAACGAGACGGACGACGATGGCTCGGGACGGCAGAACCGTGCAAGCCGCGCAACCCAGCTACAGGAGGCGCAATTGAAGCGCCGCTATACCCCAACACAAGGCTAGCCCTTCCGACGGCTCACGTCGTCGGATTTTCGGCGGTCAGCGGTGGAGCGGAGGCATGCAGCAAGCACGGCAATATCTGGCGTCGGCGCGATGGCATCCGCGCGCAACCATCGGAATGTTTCTTCTGACCGGCGGGTGCAGCGAGGGTGTGCTCGACCCGCAGGGCCCTGTCGGCGCTGCCGAGAAAACGATCCTGATCAATTCCCTTGCCATCATGCTTGCGATCGTCATCCCGACCATTTTGGCGACCCTCGCCGTCGCTTGGTGGTACCGTGCCTCCAATACACGCGCTCGTTACTTGCCCGATTGGGAATATTCGGGCCGCGTCGAACTGGTGACTTGGTCGATCCCGGCTATGGTCGTCCTGCTTCTGGGCGGCATTGCCTGGGTAGGCAGCCATGATCTCGATCCGCCCAGACCCCTCGTGTCGCGGGTCAAGCCAGTCAATGTCGAGGTGATCTCCCTCGACTGGAAGTGGTTGTTCATCTACCCGGATCAGGGCGTCGCGAGCGTGAACAGGCTGGTGGTTCCAGCAGGTGTCCCGGTCAGTTTTCGCCTGACCTCCGCGACGGTCATGAACAGTTTCTTCGTGCCCCAGCTGGGCAGTCAAATCTATACGATGAACGGCATGACGACCCGCCTCAACCTGCAGGCGGACAAGTCCGGTAGGTACGCCGGCCTCTCAGCCCAGTTTAGCGGTGATGGCTTCTCCGGAATGCGCTTCACGGTCGATGCAGTTCCAGCGGTGCAATATGCAAGCTGGTTGGGGGCGACGAGGGGCAGGGGGCCGTCGCTCAACGCGGCAACCTATCGTGAACTGTCCAAGCCCAGCAAAAATATCGCGCCTATGTCCTACGGGGCGGTGACGCCTGGGCTGTTCGACGCGATCGCTTCCGCGAAGCCTTTGCCGGCCGAACCTTTCTTGGCGGCTGTGGCGCCCCCGGCCGGCTCCTTTCCCCGCAAGAAGGTCTGATTTATGCTCGGCAAGCTGACCTGGAGCGCAATACCGTTCAACGAACCCATCCCGATGGCGGCCGGAGGCGTCGTTGTCGCAGTAGTCCTCGGCCTGCTGCTCTGGATCACTGTGAAGGGACACTGGCCCTATCTGTGGCGCGAGTGGATAACGTCGGTCGATCACAAGCGCATCGGCGTCATGTACTGCCTGCTCGCGTTGGTGATGCTGCTGCGAGGCTTCTCCGACGCAATCATGATGCGATCCCAGCTCGCGCTCTCGGCCGGAGCGAGCCAAGGCTATCTACCGCCCGACCATTATGACCAGATCTTTTCGGCGCATGGGTCGATCATGATCTTCTTCACGGCTATGCCGTTTGTGATCGGGCTGATGAACTTCGTGCTGCCGCTGCAATTGGGCATCCGGGACGTGGCCTTTCCGACGCTCAACTCGGTCAGCCTCTGGCTTACCGCGTCCGGCGTGCTGCTTACCAACGCCAGCCTCGTCATCGGTGAGTTTGCGCGCACCGGCTGGCTCGCCTATCCGCCACTTTCGGAGCTGCAGTTCTCGCCCGGCGTCGGCGTCGACTATTATCTCTGGTCACTCCAGATATCCGGTATCGGGACGCTGCTGTCCGGCATCAACCTGGTAACGACCATCCTCAAGATGCGCGCGCCGGGGATGAGCTATACGCGGATGCCGGTGTTCTGCTGGACGGCTCTCGCATCCAACCTGCTCATCGTCGCCGCCTTTCCAATCCTGACCGCGACCTTCGCGATGCTCTCGCTGGATCGCTATCTGGGCTTTCACTTCTTCACGAACGACTTTGGCGGCAACGCCATGATGTATATCAACCTCATATGGGCATGGGGGCATCCCGAGGTCTACATCCTGATACTTCCGGCCTTCGGTATCTTTTCGGAAGTGATCTCGACCTTCTCGGGCAAGCCGCTGTTCGGCTACCGCTCGATGATCATGGCGACGATGTGCATCTGCATCCTGTCGTTCCTGGTGTGGCTGCACCACTTCTTCACGATGGGTGCTGGCGCCGACGTCAACGGTTTCTTCGGCATCATGACCATGATCATCGCGGTGCCGACCGGTGTGAAGGTCTTCAACTGGCTGTTCACCATGTATGGCGGTCGCGTGCGCTTCGAGGTGCCGATCCTCTGGTCAATCGGCTTCATGGTCACCTTCGTGATCGGCGGCATGACCGGCGTTCTCATGGCAGTGCCGCCCGCCGACTTCGTGCTGCACAACTCGCTGTTCCTCGTTGCGCACTTCCACAACGTGATCATCGGCGGCGTACTATTCGGCGTGTTCGCGGGATACACATACTGGTTTCCCAAGGCGTTCGGCTTTCGCCTGCACGAGGGGCTGGGTAAGGCGGCCTTCTGGTGCTGGTTCATCGGCTTCTATCTCGCCTTCATGCCGCTCTATGCGCTGGGTCTGATGGGTGCGACGCGGCGCATGCAGCACTATGACGATATGAGCTGGCATCCGTTGATGGTCCTCGCCTTCGTCGGCGCGGTCGTCATCCTGCTGGGCATCCTCTGTCAGGTGGCGCAGCTCGTGGTCTCGATCCGCAACCGCCAGAGACTGCGTGACCTCTCCGGCGACCCTTGGAATGGCCGCAGCCTGGAATGGGCGACGACGTCGCCGCCGCCCATCTTCAACTTCGCTGTCATGCCGGATGTCGAAGGGGAAGAGGCCTATTGGGGCATGAAGCAACGCGCGATCGAGCAGCAACGTCTGGTTGACGAGCCTGCCTACGAAGCCATCGAGATGCCCCGCAACACGCCGACGGGTTTCATCACCGCCTTCTTCGCGACGGCTACGGGCTTCGCATTGATCTGGCACATTTGGTGGCTCGTCGCGCTTGGCCTCGTTGGCGCCTATGCGGTGTTTGTTGCCTTCGCGTGGCGCCGCGACGAGGAATTCGTGGTCCCGGCCGAAGAGGTTGCCCGGCTGGATCGCGAGCGTCGCCACTTCCGAGAACAAGTTCTTCTCACCTTGACGAGGCCCGCATGAACGCAACGATTGCCGAGCGCGCCGTCCGGCATCCGGTCGAAGATCCGCACCGCCTTGGCCATCGAGGTCATGGGGGCGACGGGGCCAGGGGCCACGGAGACGGTGGGCCCGCAAGCAAGCGGATTGTGGTCGGTTTCGGCTTCTGGATCTTCTTGCTGTCCGACATCGTCATGTTCTCGGCAATCTTCGCCACCTACGCCGTGCTGGAAGGAGCGACCGCCGGCGGTCCTGCCGCCCGTGAGCTTTTCGACCTGCACAACGTTTGGGTCGAGACGCTCAGCCTACTGCTGTCCAGCTTCGCCTGTGGCCTCGCGATAATCGCTGCCAATCGCAGGAGCCAGCTGTGGACCCAGGTTTGGTTGCTCGTCACCGGCATCCTCGGCGCAGTCTTTCTGTCGCTCGAACTTCATGAGTTCGTCGATATGGTCGCCCGAGGCGCAGGCCCGCAACGCTCGGCATTCCTGTCGAGCTTCTTCACGCTTGTTGGGTGCCACGGCCTGCACGTGACCTGCGGCCTGCTTTGGTTGGGAACTATGATGGCCCAGGTCTGGGCCCGGGGATTTCCGGCCAACATCATGCGGCGGCTGATGTGCTTCAGCCTCTTTTGGCACGCCCTCGACATCATCTGGGTGGCGTTGTTCACGATCGTCTATTTGATGGGAGCTGGGCAATGAGCGGTCATTCGAACGAGTATCGTGGCGACATTGCTCCTGGTGACGAACAGGGCACGATCCTCTCGGAGGTGACCCACTATTTCATCGGCCTGGTGCTGGCTCTTGGCCTCACGGCGACGTCCTTCTGGGTCGCATCGACCCATTTGCTTTGGGGGCCAGGCGTGCCGATCGGGCTGTGTGTGCTCGCCATCGCGCAGATGGGGATCCATCTGGTCTTCTTCCTCCACATCACAACCGGTCCGGACAACACCAACAATGTCCTGGCACTCGCGTTCGGCGTCCTGATCGTGTTTCTTGTTGTGGCGGGTTCTCTCTGGATCATGGCGAACCTCAATCGCGACATGATGCCCATGGGCCAACTGATGAACATGCAATCGCAACGCTGAATCCGATCCGAGGCGCCATGCTTCAGGCGCCTCGCCGGTATCGCGAGCAGGGACTCACTATGGGCTTCGGGCGGCATAGCCGGCTATACCGGCTCGTACCGCCCGTTGTTGTCTTGCCGGGTCGTTGAACACGGCAGACGGGCACTCGCGCATAGACGTCATCAGTGCGCGGCCGCGTTGGGTGATGCGAAGCTGCATGGGCCAGCCGAGCATGGGCTGTGAATCATGACGGGCCAGTAACGGGATCCATCGAGGATTATCTTGAAATCAGTCCGAGATGAAGCAACACGGCTTAGTTCACGGCTTCGTCGTCATCCTGCTGTTAATGCATTAACCGTTGCCGGCGGCTCGGTGGTAGCATGCGCTGCCATCATGACCTCAAGATCAACTACACCCAACCGGCCATCGGAGAGGCTAAGGTCGCTCGCTACGCAACCGATGATTCGTCGCATGGGAGCGCGACCTTCGGCAATGCTACCCAAGCCGACGCAACCCGCTGCAATTTTTTCCCCGGATGGAGGACTAGCTCGCACTCGATAGAGCCAAGGAGCTGACTGATGTTGAATGGGTTCTCCGTTCCGCTCTCCCCCACCGGGAAATCCTCGCTGTCCAGTCTTCCGCCCTGGCATTATTCGAGCGACTGCCTGGCAATAGAATATTGGGCCGATCCGAAGGCTGTGGCCGACGTGCTACCTCCCGGCGTCAGCGCGGATGAGTCGTCCAACGGCCGCACTTTCTTCTGGTTTCTCGACTGGCAATTCACCGGTTCCAACGACGAACTGACGGACCCCGCGCGATACCAGTATCGGGAAGCGTTCGTTCTGGTCGAAGCGGTCTTCGACGGGATCAGGATCAACTATTGTCCCTACATCTTTGTCGACAATGATGCTGCCATCTCGCGTGGATGGGCACAGGGTTTCCCCAAGAAGCGAGGTTCCGTTTTCCAGACCCGTACCTTTTCCGCACCTAGCGCGGCCGCAGCGCCGCTCGCGGCCGGAAGCCGCTTCGGCGGAAGTCTGGCGGCCCATGACGAGCGCCTGGCGACCGCCCGCATCCAGCTCGAGGAGCGGATCGAGGATCCATCAAC
>FTCZ01000782.1_pt1 | contig 10717 bp, 8 predicted proteins | sample 1658871 | NCBI WGS metagenome assembly FTCZ01 (sample SAMEA3914864, study PRJEB12502) | metagenome | biome: forest; material: soil | place: USA | collected 2012-03-12 | depth 0.3 m
AATCGTCGAGACGGTCGATGCCGCGGTGGACACGCCCGGCGCCACCACGGTGTCGGCGCACACGCTGTTCGACATCGTGCGCAAGCTGCCCGAGGGTTCGCAGGTCCAGCTGACCGCGGCCGAGGGTAAGATGCTGGTGACGGCGGGCCGCGCCCGCTTCAACCTGGCCACGCTGCCGCGCGATGATTTTCCGGTGATCGCCGAGGGCGAGCTGCCAACCAACTTCGATCTGCCCGCCGCGACGCTGCGCCAGATCATCGACAAGACGCGCTTCGCCATCTCGACCGAGGAGACGCGCTATTATCTGAACGGCATCTACGTCCATGCCTCGGAAGAAGGATCGGACGGCCCGGTGCTCAAGGCTGCCGCCACCGATGGTCACCGCCTTGCGCGTATGACGGTGCCGCAGCCGCAGGGCGCGTCGGGAATGCCGGGCGTCATTATCCCGCGCAAGTGCGTCGGCGAGCTCCGCAAGCTGCTCGATGAAGTTGACGGCTCGGTCGAGGTGTCGCTGTCAGGGACCAAGATTCGCTTTGGGCTCGGTACCGCCATCCTGACGTCGAAGCTGATCGACGGCACCTTCCCTGATTATTCGCGCGTGATTCCGACCGCGAACGACAAGCTGCTCAAGATCGATCCCAAGAGCTTCATGGAAGGTGTCGACCGCGTCGCCACCATCGCCAGCGAGAAGACGCGTGCGGTGAAGATGACCCTTGATCGCGACAAAATCACGCTGTCGGTGACGTCGCCAGAGAACGGCACGGCGGCCGAGGAAGTGCCGGGCCTTTACGCATCGCTCGGCTTTGATATCGGCTTCAATGCACGCTATCTGATGGACATCCTCGGCCAGATCGAGGGCGACGAAGTGGAGGTCCATCTGGCCGACGCCGCCGCCCCGACTCTGATTCGCGAGGGCGAGAAGGCGCCGGCGCTCTACGTCCTCATGCCGATGCGGGTCTAAGCGCCAGGATCTTGGACGGCTCGCCGATCCCGACGACTGCCGCCCGCCTCCGATCCATTCTCGGGGGCGCGGCGGGCAACCTCGTTGAGTGGTATGATTGGTACGCTTATTCGGCTTTCGCGCTCTATTTTGCCGGCACCTTCTTCCCCAGGGCGGACCCAACCGCGCAGCTGCTGAATACCGCCGCTATCTTCGCGGTCGGGTTCGTCATGCGACCCATTGGCGGCTGGCTGATGGGTGCGTTCGCCGATCGCCGGGGGCGCAAGGCGGGCCTCACGCTCTCGGTGGTGCTAATGTGCCTGGGCTCGATGCTGATAGCGGTCTGCCCATCCTACGCCCGGGTGGGCGCTTTGGCCCCGGCGATCCTCGTGCTGGCGCGCCTGCTCCAGGGTTTGAGCGTTGGCGGGGAATATGGGGCAAGCGCGGTCTACTTGTCGGAGATGGCGGGGCAGCGGCACCGCGGCTTCTGGTCCAGCTTCCAATATGTGACGCTGATCTCGGGTCAGCTGGTCTCGCTGGCATTGTTGCTGGTGCTGCAGGCGTTGCTCAGCGCCCGGCAGATGGAGGCGTGGGGCTGGCGTATCCCCTTCGCGGTCGGCGGTCTGCTGGCGCTCGTTGTGTGGCGCATCAGGCGCGGCCTGGCCGAGACCGAGAGCTTCCACCGGGCGGCGCAGGCGGACATCCGGCGAGGTGTGGTTGCCGATCTGCTCGGCCGACACCGGCGCGAGGCGGCGCTGGTGCTGGCGTTGACGGCAGGCGGCACCGTCGCCTTCTATGCCTATTCGATCTACATGCAGAAATTCCTCGTCAATACGAGCGGGTTCAGCCGGGAGGCGGCGAGTGCGATCATGGCGGTGGCGCTCCTGCTCTACAGTGCGCTCCAGCCGGCGGCCGGCGCGCTAAGCGACCGGATCGGCCGCAAGCCGCTGATGGTATCCTTCGGGATGTCCGCGACATTGCTGACGGTGCCGCTCTTCACCGCGCTCGAAAATGTCCATTCCGTGCCGCTGGCCTTCGCGCTGGTGATGGCGGGGCTAATCTCGATCACCGGCTATACCGCGATCAACGCCGTGGTGAAGGCCGAGCTGTTCCCGGCCGAAGTCCGGACGATTGGCGTGGCGCTGCCCTATGCGATCGCCAACGCACTGTTCGGGGGAACCGCCGAATATGTCGCGCTGTTGTGCAAGAACGCGGGATATGAGCGTGGCTTCTACTGGTACGTGACCGCGCTCGTGGCTGTATCGCTTATCGCATATCTGCGGATGCGGGAGACGCGGGACAGCAGCGCGATCACGGAGGATTGATCGGGCCGGCGGGGAGCTTAGGGAGGAAAGCGTGATCGTCTCGCGCCTAATCCTCACCGATTTCCGTTCTTACGCGACCGCCACGGTGCAGGCGGGACCGGGCTTCGTCGTCTTCACCGGCGAGAATGGGGCAGGCAAGACCAACGTGCTTGAGGCCGTTTCGCTGCTTGCGCCGGGCAAGGGGCTGCGGGGCGCGAACTTGTCGGAAATGGCGCGAAGCGACGGGCCGGGCGGTTTCGCAATCGCCGCGCGCCTGGGCAACGATGTCGAGATTGGCACCGGCGCCACGCCGGTCGCCCCCGAGCGCCGGCAGGTGCGGATCAACGGTGCGGCGGCGGCGGCGACCGTGCTGTCCGAATGGCTCTCGATCCTGTGGCTGACGCCCGCGATGGACCGGCTGTTCATCGAGGGAGCGAGCGGCCGGCGCCGCTTTCTCGACCGGCTGGTGATGGCGCTCGAACCGACACACGGCCACCACGCTGCGCGTTTTGAGGCGGCGATGCGCGCGCGCAATAAGCTCCTCACCGAACCGGAGACGGCCGATCCCGCCTGGCTCGCCGCACTGGAGGCTGGGATGGCCGAGCATGGCGCCGCGATCGCCGCTGCCCGCGCGCGCACCGTAGAGGCGCTGGCGATCCGGCTTTTGGCGGAGGTCGAAGGGCCATTCGCGCGCGCCGGGCTGGCGCTCGAGGGCTGGCCAGCGGCGGATGAAGCCGCCTTCGTAGCGGAGCTGCGCGCGGGGCGTGGGCGCGATTCGGCGGCCGGCCGGACGCTCGCTGGACCACACCGCTCCGATCTCGTCGTCACCCATCTCGGCAAGGCGCAGCGGGCCGACCGCTGCTCGACCGGCGAACAGAAGGCGTTGCTGCTGGGAATCGTGCTCGCCCATGCCGGGCTGGTGGCGGAGCGGGCGGGGCGCCCGCCGGTGCTGCTGCTCGACGAGGTGGCGGCGCATCTCGATCCGTTCCGCCGCGCCGCGTTGTTCGAGCGGCTGGCGGCGACCGGCGGGCAGGTCTGGATGACGGGCACCGAGCGTGCGCTGTTCGACGGACTCGGCGCCGCGACATGGTTGGCGGTGGAGCATGGCGCCGTCCTGTCCGGCTGAGGCAGGTAGAAAAGCCTTTTCCACGAACAGCCGATGGAATTCGACCAACGGCGGGCGGCCCGCTGGCGGCATCGCGATCGTCTCCCTATCGTCCGCGCCGCCCGTCTCAGGAGCCGGACCTCATGCCCCGCCGCCGTTTCGATCGCCGTCGTGCCCCGCGCCGCGAGGTGCTGGGCTCGCTCGCGTTGGCGGTGGCGATGTTCGTTTCAGTGCTGGTGCTGCCGTTCGGCCGCGTGCACGCCGGGGCTTGCCGAATCGTTTCGACGCTGTCGGGGCAGGGCGACGGCATGCCGTGCGGGCTAATGGCGCTCCACATCAGCATCGACACCGACCAGAGCCCCTTTCTCTCTATATCGGTGACGCCGCTGAAGCTCCCCATTTCGCTTTAGTTTCGGGTCATCCATCCCTATATCATCGGCATGGCAAGCATTCCTGAGCAGAACGACTACGGCGCCTCCTCCATCAAGGTGCTGAAGGGCCTCGATGCCGTGCGCAAGCGGCCGGGCATGTATATCGGTGACACCGATGATGGATCGGGCCTCCACCACATGGTGTTCGAGGTATCAGACAACGCTATCGACGAGGCGCTCGCCGGTCATTGCGACCGCGTGCTGATCACGCTCAACCCGGACGGTTCGGTCTCGGTGGAGGACAATGGCCGTGGCATCCCGACCGGCATTCACCCCGAAGAGGGCGTGTCGGCGGCCGAGGTCATTATGACTCAGCTCCACGCTGGCGGTAAGTTCGACAATGCCGACGATGGAAATGCCTACAAGGTCTCGGGCGGCCTGCACGGCGTCGGCGTGTCGGTGGTGAATGCGCTTTCTGATTTTCTCGATCTCACCATCTGGCGCGATGGCGAGGAAAGCTACATGCGCTTCGAGCGCGGCGACGCGGTCGCTCCGCTGAAGACGGTGGGACCGGCCGGCGAGCGGCGCGGCACTCGCGTTACCTTCCTGCCCAGCGCCGAGACGTTCAAGATCACCGAGTTCGACTTTGAGAAGTTGGAGCATCGCTACCGCGAGCTGGCCTTCCTGAATTCGGGTGTCCGCTTGTTCCTGATCGATGCGCGCCATGCCGAGCGCAAGGAGGTCGAGCTGTTCTACGAGGGCGGGATCGCCGCCTTCGTGAAGTATCTCGACCGCGCCAAGACCCCGTTGATGCCCGATCCGATCGCGATCAACGGCCAGCGCGACGATGTCGGCATAGATGTCGCACTGGAGTGGAACGACAGCTATTATGAGCAGGTTCTCTGCTTCACCAACAATATCCCGCAGCGCGACGGCGGAACGCATCTGGCGGCCTTCCGCGCGGCGTTAACCCGCACCCTCAACAACTATGCCGACAAGTCCGGCATGTTGAAGAAGGAGAAGGTGACGCTCACCGGCGACGATATGCGCGAGGGGCTCACCGCAATCGTCTCGGTGAAGCTGCCCGATCCCAAGTTCAGCTCGCAGACCAAGGACAAGCTCGTCTCGTCCGAGGTGCGCCAGCCCTTGGAATCGCTGATGGCGGATAAGCTGGCCGAATGGCTGGAGGAAAATCCCGCGCACGGCCGCGCGATCGTCGGCAAGGTGATCGATGCCGCCGCCGCGCGCGAGGCGGCCAAAAAGGCGCGCGAACTCACCCGTCGCAAGGGCGTCATGGACATCGCTTCGCTGCCCGGCAAGCTCGCCGACTGCCAGGAGCGCGATCCCGCCAAGTCCGAACTGTTCATCGTCGAGGGTGATTCGGCCGGTGGTTCGGCCAAGCAGGGGCGCAACCGCCACAATCAGGCGATCCTGCCGCTAAAGGGCAAAATCCTGAACGTCGAGCGCGCGCGCTTTGATCGGATGCTGTCCTCCAAGGAGGTCGGCACGCTGATCCAGGCGCTCGGCACCGGCATCGGCCGCGACGATTTCAACGCCGACAAGCTGCGTTATCACAAGATCGTCATCATGACCGACGCCGATGTCGACGGCGCTCACATCCGCACGCTGCTGCTGACTTTCTTCTATCGGCAGATGCCGGAGCTGATCACGCGTGGGCATCTCTTCATCGCCCAGCCGCCGCTCTACAAGGTCGCGAAGGGGCGCTCGGAGGTCTATCTCAAGAACGAAGCAGCGCTCGACGATTATCTGGTCGAGGCCGGCGTCACGACAATGGCGCTCGATACGGTCGGCGGCCGCCGCTCGGGCAATGACCTTCAGACCTTGATCGACCATGCCCGGCGCATGCGGACGCTCATGTCCTATGTGCCGCGCCGTTACGAACCTGCGATGGTGGAAGCGCTGGCGTTGACCGGCGCGCTTGACCTCCAGGCCGACCGGCCCGCTGCTGCCGCGCGTGTTGCCGCCTGGCTCGGTGCTGCCGATCCGGAAGCGGAGTGGACCGGCGAGGCTTCAGCCGAGGGCGGCTATCATCTCGTTCGCAAGTGGCGCGGCGTCAGCGACCATCATGTCGTCGATGCAGCTTTCCTGGGGTCGGCCGAAGCGCGCAAGCTGCACGCGCTCGCCTCCGAGCAAGCGGAGGCCTACGCCCAGCCTTCGCGGCTTGTCTCGATCAAGACCGCCGAGCGCGTCGAATCGGACGAGGACGAAGCGCCGGTCGACCCCAAGGGCAAGGTGATCGGACGTCCGTCCGAACTGCTGGAGGCGGTGTTTGCCGCCGGCCGCAAGGGGCTCTCGATCGCGCGCTACAAGGGTCTCGGCGAGATGAACGCCGAGCAGCTCTGGGAGACGACGCTCGATCCTTCCAACCGCTCGCTTCTTCAGGTCGAGGTGGCCCAGGCCGATGTCGCCGACGAGATCTTCACCCGCCTAATGGGCGATGTGGTGGAGCCTCGTCGCGAGTTCATCCAGGAAAATGCGCTGTCTGTCGCCAACCTCGATGTGTGAGGTTGCGCGGGAGGCAATTGTTGACAACGCAATCATCATTGATCCGTTCGCACTTGCAAAATGACATGACGCAGTGCACAAGAAACCTGCCTTTCAGGCATCCTCTCCTAAAACTTCAGGCCGTCCCTCGGGGCGGCCTTTTTTTATGTCGGGTCAGCGCGCAAGCAGCTTCTGGCGGCGCCGTTGCACCGAGGAGCCTAAGCCCAGCGCCTCGCGATATTTGGCGACCGTACGGCGCGCGATGTCGAAGCCTCGCTCATGCAGCAGATCGACCAGCGCATCATCGGAGAGGATGGCATCAGGCTTCTCGTCGGCGATCAGCTTGCCGATGTGGCTCTTCACCGCCTGCGCCGAGGCGGCCTCGCCGCCATCCGCGGCCTGGATCGCGCTGGTGAAGAAGTATTTGAGCTCGAAAAGCCCCCGGTCACAGGCGAGATATTTGTTCGAAGTGACGCGGCTCACTGTCGATTCATGCATGCCGATTGCATCGGCCACGGCTTTCAGCGTCAGCGGGCGGAGATGCTCCACGCCTTGACGGAAAAACCCCTCCTGCTGCTTCACGATCTCGGTAGCGACCTTGGTGATGGTGCGGGCGCGCTGGTCGAGCGCCTTCAATAGCCAGTTGGCACTCTGCAGGCATTCGCCCAGCCAGGCGCGGCTTGCTTGATCATGCGCGCCCCCGCTCAACTCCGTATAATAGCTGCGATTGACGATCAGACGGGGCAGGGTGGTGCTGTTGAGCTCGATAGCCCAGCCCTTTGCCGTCCGCGCGACGAAGATATCAGGTACCACTGCCTGCATGTCCGCCACCGCGAAGCGTAGTCCCGGCTTGGGGTCGTAGGCGCGGAGCTCGCGGATCATGTCCGCGAGATCCTCGTCATCCACTCCGCAGATGCGGCGGAGCTGGGGCAGGTTTCCACGTGCGAGCAGGTCGAGATGGGCGATCATCGCTGCCATCGCGGGATCGTAGCGGTCAGCCTCGCGGGCCTGGAGCGCAAGGCATTCGGCGAGGTCACGCGCGCCGACGCCGGTGGGGTCGAGACCCTGGACCACGCACAGCACCTGCTCGACCTCCGCGAGCGTGGCGCCGAGGCGCTGGGCTATGTCGAGCGGGGTGATGGTCAGATAGCCCGCTTCGTCGAGCGCATCGATGATGTGGCTCGCGATGGTCAGTCCGCGGCCCGACAGGATCTCGCCGGCTTGCGCCATCAGATGGTCGGTAAGGGACAGGTTGCCGGTCAGCGTGTCCTGAAAGTCGCCGCTTTCACCGCCGCCCGCGCCGGTCGCGCTAAGGCCGAGCGAGCCGTCGAGGCCCTGGCCGCTGCCCACCATGTCGGCGACGGAGTCATGATGAAAGGTCTCGGCTGCATAGTCGACGTCAAGAGGGGCCTCGTTGTCGCTCGCCGACAGGCCGCTGAGCGCATCGGTGGGCTCGAACTCGACCTCGGCGTCGCCGCCGTCCTCAGATTCGGAGGTGGGCGCTTCGCTCTCGTCGGCACCCCCCGCCTCGATCAGCGGATTCTTCTCGAGCTCCTCTGCGATGAACGCTTCAATCTCGAGGTTGGAGAGCGCCAGCAGCTTGATCGCCTGCTGGAGCTGCGGCGTCATCACCAGCGACTGCGACTGCCGCAGATCGAGGCGGGGGCCGATCGCCATGGAGGCCTCGGGCTAGGCCGAGCCGGAGAGGAGCAGGCGCGTCGTCACAGCTCGAACCCCTCGCCGAGATAGAGGCGGCGCACGTCGGGGTTGGCAACAAGTGCCGCCGGTGAACCCTGGAATAGCACCTTGCCATCATAGATGATGCAGGCGCGATCCACGATGTCGAGCGTCTCGCGGACATTGTGGTCGGTAATCAACACGCCGATGTCGCGGCGCTTCAAATCCTTCACCAGATCGCGGATGTCGCTGATCGAGATCGGATCGATGCCGGCAAAGGGCTCGTCGAGCAGCATGATTGAGGGCTCGCCGGCGAGCGCGCGCGCAATCTCGCAGCGTCGCCGCTCGCCGCCCGACAGCGCGGTGGCGCGGGCGTCGCGCAGGTGGCTGATGTGGAATTCCTCCAGCAGCGTGGTGAGGCGCAGCTCGCGCGCGCTCGGATCGGGCTCGCTCAGTTCTAGCACGGACAGAATGTTCTGCGCGACGGTCAGCCCGCGGAAGATCGAGGTTTCCTGCGGCAGATAGCCGAGGCCCAGGATCGCGCGGCGATACATCGGCAGCGCGGTGATGTCTTCACCGTCGAGCAGGATGCGGCCGGCGTCGGGCTTCACCAGACCCATCACCGAGTAAAAGCTGGTCGTCTTGCCGGCGCCGTTGGGGCCGAGCAGGCCGACCACCTCGCCGCGCGCCACCTCGAGGCTGACATCCTGCAGCACAGGCCGGCCGTCATAAGACTTGGCAATCGAGACGATCGACAGCGCACGCATCGGCGGCGGTGCCGGCGAACCACTTTCGCGGGGAGTGAGGACGGTGTCGTTCATGCTCTATCGTCTCTTCGCGAAGCGGCGGCCATGCCTGCCACGCATCTGGCAGGCTTCCTGCATGGCGATCAACCCCTTTGGCCGGTTGCGCCCTTCAGTGCTGTGCAGGCTTAGTCGAAGTTGTGGGTTTCGGCCCGGTAGCGTTGCTCGAACTATCGTTGTGTTGCGGCACGACAAAGCGACCGGACACTCTGCCGCCGACGCCCGCTGAACCGGCTCCGCCGACCGCGCTGCCATCCATGTTGGCCCGGCCCGAATTGAGATCGATCACCAGGCGGCCGCCGCGCACGGTGCCAGCATTGGCGCCGGTACGATCGAGCGTGACTCCGCCGATCAGCGTTATCAGCCGTTTGTCGAGATCGTAGATGCCGTATTGGCCGTGCGCCACCTCGGTCGGCCGGGTGACCACCACATTGCCGTTGGCGTCGAGCCGATGGACCTGCGGGCCGCCGCTATTCGAGCCGGCCGGCGCCTTGCCATTGCCCGGGGACGTATTGCCGCCGTTGGCTACGCTTCCGGTATAGTTGGCAGTAACGCGATCGGCGGTCAGCGTCATCTCTTCCTGCACGACGCGGACCGCGCCGGTGAGCACCGCACGATGCTGCTGGTCTTGCACCTCGATACGATTCGCTATCCAGTCGATAGGAGCGTTGCTGTTGTGCGCGCTGCCGGTCTTCGATTGGGTTGCGGGCTGGGCAGCCTGTGCGAGGGCAAGGCCGGACACGCCTGCGGAGAGCGCAAGGGCGACGAGCATCGGCGCGGAGCTGCGGGATATCATCGGCGCGATGTGCCGTTTCGCTGCGTGATATGCAAGCGTGCGTGCCCGTCGAGCACTACCACGCGATTGTCGAGATCCGCCTGCATCCGGTCGGCGCTGAACGTGCCCAGCGGCATCGTTCCCGTCACCGGGGCACGGCTGGCGAGCTTGCGCGTCTGCATGTCTAGATCGACGTCGTGCGTGAATAGCGTGTAGCCGTCCGCGCTACGGAAATTGACGGGGCCGTCGAGCCCGACCTGCTCGTTGGTGAGGTTGTAGCGACCCTTGGGGGCCACCAGCGTCGCTGGCCCCTGCTGAAGCACGATGCGGGCGGCAAGCTGGTCGAGCTTCACTACCGGATCGGCGGAGGTCTGCTGTACCGCCGATCGCGCGGTGATCGAGAAGGGCTGACCCTTGGTGTCCTCACCCCTGTACAGCGCCTGGCTGACGCGCATGCGCTCCTTGGCGACCGCGACGCGATCCTTGGAGAGAACGAAGGAGATGTCGCGGCCGGAGGTGAGCGGCGCTGCTGCCAGCGCGAGCGTCAGCAGGCCCACGGCCGCTGGTAGCGAGACGCGCGCGACCGCGATGACACGATCGTGGCTCGATCCCGGCATCGCCCAGGCCCGTCGACGGCGGCGCTCGGCGCGCGCGGCGTCGGATAGAGGCCCGGCGAGGCTCTCAGGCATGGGCGAAGATGTCCACTTCCGGCCAGCCGGCGAGATCGAGCTCGGCACGTGCGGGCAGGAAGTCGAAACAGGCCTGAGCCAGCGCCATGCGACCTTCGCGGATCAACCGCTCGTCGAGCTTCTCCTTCATCGCATGCAGGTAGCGCACGTCGGAGGCTGCATAATCCTTTTGCGCGTCCGACAAGTCAGGTGCGCCCCAGTCGGACGATTGCTGCTGCTTGGAGACATCGATGCCGAGCAGCTCGCGGACCAGCTCCTTTAGGCCATGGCGGTCGGTATAGGTACGGATCAGGCGCGAGGCGATCTTGGTGCAATAGACCGGTGCAGCCACCACGCCCAGATAATGGCGGATGGCGGCGAGATCGAAGCGGGCAAAATGATAGAGCTTCAGCCGCTCCGGATCGGCCAGCACCGCGCGCAGATTGGGCGCTGAATAATCGCTATTGGGGCCGAAGCGGACGAGATGCTCGTCGCCGCGCCCGTCGGAGATCTGGACGACGCATAGCCGGTCTCGTGGCGTGATGAGGCCCATCGTCTCGGTGTCGACG
>FTCZ01003507.1_pt1 | contig 10713 bp, 10 predicted proteins | sample 1658871 | NCBI WGS metagenome assembly FTCZ01 (sample SAMEA3914864, study PRJEB12502) | metagenome | biome: forest; material: soil | place: USA | collected 2012-03-12 | depth 0.3 m
ATATCCTGGAGCGCGGAACGAGGACGGCACCTAGGGCTGGAAGTTCGACAATTATGTCCGCTCCTCTCCGCCGCTCCATGTGACCGAGGCGGTACTGCATGAGCTCTGGCACAATATAGAATGCCCCGTGTGGCTTGTTCATGGATCCGATATTTGGGCCTCAAATCCGGCCAAGGATGGACGTGCGGCCCATTTCAGGGACGGAAGGGTGACGAGCTACGACCACGCCGGTCATTGAGTGCACCATGACCGCTCCGCATCCTTTGCGGAGGATCTCGACGCCTTCCTGTAGGAAGCCCGGATTCCGGCTGCTCCGATCGACGGCAGCGGCGAACCGATCCGCATCGACCGGGGCGTGCGATCTCCGATGGGGGCAGCGGACGGATTGGCGGCGAGGAACTGGCCGTCCTCATGCCCGAGACGAGCCTCGAGGCCGCCCGCATCGCTGCTGAGCGTCTGCGGCAGGCGATCTCCGCCTGGCGATTTGCCATTGTCGGGGCGGATGCGCTGCATGTCACTATCAGCATCGGCCTCGCGCAGGCCAGACTCCGGACTTGATCTGACCCATCGCGTGACTAACAAGTCGTCCGGCATTGGATGCCCGTGGCAAGGACGCGCCGGCCGTTTCCTCCCTACGCTCCCGATCAGTAGAGGACGCCGGCTGCCCGCGATGATGATCCCTTCAGAGCAGCACGCCCCCATCGACGACGATTTCGGAGCCCACCATGTAACTGGCATCGTCGGTCGCAAGGTACACGAACGCCTGCGCGATCTCTTCGGGCTCGGCCAGGCGAGCGAGGGGGATCATCGGCTCGTAGTGCGCGATCACCTCCGGCGAGTTTGTGGAAGCATGCATCGGCGTGCGGGCCATGCCGGGAATTACGGTGTTGACCCGGATACCGGCGCGCGCGAACTCCGCTGCGGCACAGCCACTGAGACCCCGAAGCGCCCATTTGCTGGTCGAATAGGGAACGGAACCCGGCTGGAACCGAACGCCGTTGCCGGAACTGACGTTGACGACGGCCCCCTTTCCGGATGCTTTCAACGCCTCGAAGGCGGCCTTCATGCCGAGCATCGGGCCCAGCGTATTGATGCGAAAGCTGCGCTCCATATCCGCGACGGTCGCTTCCATCACCGGCTTCACGTCACGGATCGCGGCGCAGTTGATCAGCACATCGAGGCGCCCGAATTGCGACACCGCCAAGTCGACGACCTCCGCCCATCCGGCTTCGTCGGCAACGTCGTGCTTGCGGAAGATGGCCGAGTTTCCGAGTTCGGCGGCAAGGGCTGACCCGTCCTGGACGTCCGTCATCACGATCTGCGCGCCCTCGGCGACCAACAGGCGCGCGCCCGCCGCCCCTATTCCGCTTGCAGCGCCGGTGATGATGGCAACTTTTCCTTCCAGGCGTCTCATTCGGCCCTCCCTGCGTAATTTACCCCATCGAAGAGGCATACCCGCTTTGCCGTAAAGGCCGTCACGGTTACCCTCTCGAAAATCTGAGGATAATCGGTCGATGTTCGCCAGCCAGGCTTCTCGGACTTCGCCCGAGCATCATCGCCGAACCTGCATCTTCGCCCAATCCGGATTTGGCGGCTTGATATGCCTCCGACAAGCATGATGTCATTGGCCTTCCGATCGCGCCGCCAGGGGCCGTTCGGGCCCAGCGCCCCAAGCTGGGCCGCAAGTGCGATTGCCTGGGCGCGGCGCTTGCAGCCGAACTTCCGCACGACATTGTGAAGATGAAAGCGGACCGTCGACTTGAAAGTCCCCGGAAGTTCGGCGATCTCGGCCTCCCGATAATCCTGCGTCAATGTCCTCAGGCAATCCCATTCGTGTGGCGTGAGGCGCGACAGCTCCTCCGTCGCGGCCGGGCTGTAGACGAGCTGATCCCCATAAATGCGCATGAAATAATGACCGAACCAACTCTGGACGAGACTCACCGCCGGCATCCTTCCTGCGATGCAGTCTATCCGCTGCTCTGCCCTGCGACATGCGAATGGGCGTAGGTCGCACGCCGGATGTCTATTGATCGAGGATCTTCTCGCCTTCGGGATATTCGACCAGCTCCACTCGCACGCCGTCGGGATCGCAGCAGATCAGCCATTTGCCCTTGAGCCTGGGGTGGTCGAATATTGTGCGCGTTTCCTCGACCAGCGTACCGCCATAGTCGACCACCCGCTGCGCCGCCGCATCGATGTCGCTCACCCAGACCGCAATGTGCGTGAGCCCGAGACGGTTCATCGGGCTGCGTTCGGCAGTGCCGACATGGCCCGGAACCTCGAACTCGAGCAATTCCAGAATCATATGATCGCGCCGGATGACCCGCGTGTGCAGTTCGAGCTCCTCCATTTCTAGGATCCGCTTCCACGATCTGCCGTTGAAACTTCGCTCGCTGATCACCCTGAAGCCCAAGCCATCCCGCCAGAAGCGCAGGGATGTCTCCATGTCGCGCACGCAGATGCCGACATGCCCCATCGCGTTGATCGGCAAGAACGTCCTCCCTGCGGCGGGCGGTAGAGCGCGGCCCCCCGCTCGTCGGCTCCGAACATAGCCTTCCCGAACGGATCACGCGCCAGATCAAGGATGATCTCGTCGTATCGGCGCGCGCGTCGGCAGGCCAACTCAACTAGCGGAACAGCAACGGGCAGTCCTGGGCGGGGCTGCGCGCCGCGCTACTGAAAGCCACCGTTCAGACGACCTCCATGCCCGGGAAATCACCGCTCTTCCGCCAGTTCGCCAGCATCTCGTAGAAAGCCATGGCGCCAGGGCCATAGCGCGCACCGAGGAACAGGTCCTCGCTGGTCTTCACCTTGCCCTCGCTGTTGTAATAGCCTGGCGTGCAGGTCGAGTAGAAGTCGACGAGGGCCGCGTTCTCCGGCGCGGTGCGGATGGCGGCGCTATAGTCTTCGACCGCAGCGACCGACGGCTCGATCGCAGCAAGCTCGCGATGTTGCATCTCGGAGATGATGTAGCTGATTTGAATCGCCTGTTCGTCGAGCAGATGGACGGCATTGAGCGCCGATGCAGAATGCTGGTTGCCGCCCATGAAGAAGCAGTTCGGGAACTTGTCGGTCATCAGCCCGTGGAGCGAGCGGACACGCTCCCTCCAATGCTGGCTGAGCGGCGTGCCGTCCCGGCCGTAAAGATCGAAGCCGGTCAAGCGCGTGTAGTGGATGCCGGCCTCGAAGCCGGTCGCGAACACAACGCAATCGACCTCGTATTGCTCGCCATTCACGACCACTTCGTTCTTGGTGAAAGCCTCGATGCCCTGCCCCCGCGTATCGATCAGCTTCACATTGGGGCGATTGAAGGCCTCTAGATAATCGTCGTGGAAGCCCGGCCGCTTGCAGAACCAGCGGTAGTAGGGCTTGAGCGCCTCGGCGACCTCCGGATCCGTTACGACATTGTCCACCCGTTCACGCAGGTCGTTCATGACTCGGAAATCCGCGACCTCCGCGAGCCAACCCCGCTCTTCCTTGGTGAGAGGGCGACCAAGCGCGGCGCTGACCTCGGCTTCACCGATCGCCGCAAGATTGTGAAAGGCCTCCGTCCACCCGTCGCGGATCTCGTCCTCGTCCTTGGGGATGAGCCCGACCGAGCGCTTCTGGAAATTCTCGCGGCGAGCCTTCTGCCAACCGGGCTTGGTCATGTCGATCCAGTCGGGACCGGTCGGCTCCTGTGCCCGCACCCCTACGGTCGACGGGGTCCGCTGGAAGACCAGCAACTGCTTGGCCCATTTTGCCACTTCGGGGACGACTTGGAGCGCAGTCGCACCGGTGCCGACCACCGCGACGCGCTTGTCGCTGAGACCGGTGAGCCCGCCATCGGAATTCCCGCCAGTATATTTGTAGTCCCAGCGGCTCGAATGGAATGTGTGGCCCTCGAACGTGTCGATCCCCGGGATGTTGGGCAACTTGGGCAGACTCTGGCGCCCACACGCCAGGATGACGTAATCCGCCGTCATCCGGTCCCCGCGATTGGTCTCGACCAACCAGCGATGCTCCTTTTCCTGCCAGCGCATCGCCGTAATCGTCGTTTGAAAGCAGGCCTTCTCGTAGAGCCGGTAATGATGCCCGATCCGCTGGCTGTGCTCGAGCATCTCGGGCGCATAGGAATATCGGTTCTTTGGAGCATAGTTCAGCTCCTCAAGCAGCGGCAGGTAGATGTGCGCCTCGATATCGCACATCGCGCCAGGATAGCGGTTAAAGTACCAGGTGCCGCCGAAATCGCTGCCCTCGTCGATAATGCGGATGGTCTCGCAACCGGCCTCGCGCAACCGCGCGCCGGCCAACAGCCCGCCGAAGCCGCCGCCAGCGACGATGACGTCGCAATGGTCGAATAGCGGCTCACGGGTGAAGCCGGGCTCGGCCCACGGATCCTTGCCGAAGTCGGCGAACTTCCCATCGACCGTCGCGACATATTGCCCGCCGCCCTCAGGGCGCATGCGCCTGTCGCGCTCATGCGCATAGCGACTCTTCAACTGCTCGAAGTCGAAACCCAGCTCGCCCAAAACCTGCCAGAAATCCTTGTTGGCAGCATCGTTCACGGCAACCTCGCTCACTGTGCTTCGCTCCACGCATTGCAGCCGCGAGCCGGGGAACGACGCTGGATCGCGAGCCACACCCGGGGCCGGCTGCCCTGATCCTCGCATCTGCTGCTCCATCCGCTCTTTGCTGGAATGGGACAATGTTTGCGAAACATCCCTCGATAGTCAACACAAATCGGTATTGATTCTCTACATATGCACTGCACATAACATTTTGTGCAATCGATTTGCATAATACGAAGAACATTGATCAAAAATTGGGACGGGTCGAGCGCCCTCTGCCCTTGGGCGCCGGAAATTGCTAAGTTGGCTGGTGGCGTTGTTAGCGCGCGAAGACGGAGACCGGGTCGATATGGACGAACGCGAGGATGAGGCGCCGATCAAATCGGTCCGAAAGGCGATGGATATCCTCGACGTCCTTTCCGACGCCCGCCGCCCGCTTCGGATCAGCGACATCTCCGCCCGACTCAATATGTCAGTGAGCGCGGTATCGCGCCTCATCGCCACCTTGTCCCGACGATCGCTCGTCCATCAGGACGAAGAAACCGGCCGCTGCTATCTGGGCCTCGGCCTGTCGGTACTGGGAGCAAATGCGCTCGGACGCAGAAGCCTCGACCGGATCGCCATGCCGGTAATGGACGAGCTCGCCAATCGCATCCGCGGCTACGTCAGTCTTGGCCGGCTCAGCCGCGGCAGGGTGGTCATCGTGCGGGCCATGCCCGCTCCCCTCGGCCAGAATGGCGTCAACATCGTCGTCGTCGCGCCAACCCACGCTTGTGCTCCCGGCAAGGTCTTGTGCGGCGGCCTGAGCGACGAGGAGATCATCGCCATCCTCACGACGCAGGGAACTGATCCTGTCACCACGCACACGATCACTGATCCCGCGAAATTCGTTGAAGCAGTCGAGGACGCCCGGCGATACGGATATGCCATCGACAATCAGGAGTCAGCCTACCAGACCCGCCATGTCGCCTGTCCGATCCTCGATCACGACGGCAACGTGATCGCGACTCTGTCGGCCGGCGGCCCGGAGGCTGACATTCCCTGGGAAGAGGTGCCATCACTCATCCAAGCTTTGAGCCATAGCTGCCTGCGCATATCGCGCGAGCTCGGCTATCTGGGCGAGAAGAGCGTCGATATGGGCGCGTTCGACGAGAGCCGCTACCGCGAAACCGCCTGAGCACACCACCACCGATCGCCCCTCCTTTTCGAGGGCTCGGCACGCAGAGCTTCGGCCTATTATTCCCGGTGGGCGTCATCGGAATGATTCCGGTGCGGGTCGGCAAGGCTGGGCGGCCCGACACGGTCGACATCACGCCTCCTACCCTCGACCAAGGCCTGACACTCGAGAGGACTGATGAAGACGATCCGGATCGCGGCTAAACCCGATGGAACGTGCCAGATGTTGCCCCTTGCGCTGCCGACAATCCGCCGGTCCGGTTCGGCCGACGCGGAAGGCTATCGCAAGCAGGCGAGAGGCGAGGCTCCAAGGGCGAGCTTCGATCCGAACCCAGCCGACGTCCTACGCGCGATCACCCTGTCCAAAGGTCTCTTCACTGACTTTGCAGCGCAAGGCGGCGCGCTCTTGACCTTCGTCGTGGCGGGCGCCCCCACCCTCGCTATCGGTGAGGAGCGGTCGTCTCTCGAGCCGGGCGACATCTTCCTGAGCGATGCCCGCAGCGCTTCTCGAATAACCCTGGATATTCCCGATGAGGCTCGTCTGATTCAGATCGGCGTCGGGCCCGAATGGCCCGGCCCTGACGCGCAACTGCCCGACGGGGCCACGATCGTCACAAGACAATCGAGCGAGCCCAAGCTCAAGCGCATCTACAAGGGCGACGACGACAAGGCCTATTATGGCGAGTTCGTGGAGCTTTTCGCCGGGCCGCCCGGCCAGTGGAGCGCGCCCAGGCCGATTACCGGCTTCCGTATCCTACGGTGGGAAGATGGGGAGATGGACTGGCATCCCTGCGTCACCAACCAGCTCGCCATCATCTCCTCGGGCGAACTCGAATTCGAGGTGGGCGGCGGCAGCGGCGCCTCCGAAATCTTCCATGCCGGCGACGTCTGCATCGCTGAGGATAGGACCGGCGAGGGACATTATAACCGGGCACGCGGGGTTGCCTATGTGACGATCATAGTCATCGGCACCGAGCATCTCTGGACTTGCGACGGCCGTCTCCTGCAGGCGACACAGACATAAAGCATGGGAAGGCGATGACCGAGAGTCCTCCTTCGAATGAGCAGGGCATCGCTGGAGGGTCGACGATCGCGCCGTTCCGGTCGAGACGGCACGCCTTCCTCTCGCCGATCGAGGAGATCATCGACGAGGCGCGCAACGGCCGCATGTTCATCCTCGTCGACGACGAGGACCGCGAGAATGAGGGCGATCTCGTCATCCCCGCGCAGATGGCGACGCCCGCCGCGATCAACTTCATGGCGATGCACGGCCGCGGCCTGATCTGTCTCGCGCTCAACAAGGAGCGGGTCGACCAGCTCGGCCTTCACCTGATGAGCCCCAAGAACGGCACCCGCCACGAGACCGCCTTCACAGTCTCGATCGAGGCGCGCGACGGTGTCTCGACCGGCATTTCGGCCGGTGACCGCGCCCGCACCGTCGCCGTCGCGATCGACGCCGGCAAGGGCCCCGAGCATATCGTCACGCCGGGCCATGTCTTCCCGCTGATTGCGCGTCCCGGTGGCGTGCTGGTCCGCGCCGGCCACACCGAGGCGGCGGTCGACGTCTCGCGCCTCGCCGGGCTCAACCCGTCGGGCGTGATCTGCGAGATCATGAAGGAGGACGGGACGATGGCCCGCCTCGACGACCTCGTCGCCTTCGCCCAGCTCCATGGCCTCAAGATCGGCACAATCCGCGATCTGATCGCCTATCGCCGCCGCCACGACCATAATGTCGAGCGCGTGGCCGAGGTGAAGATCGGGAGTCGCTGGGGTGGCGAGTGGCACGCGATCACTTTCCGCAACAAGGCGATCGACACCGAAACGCTGGTATTGGTGAAAGGACGCATCGACCCTGCCAAGCCGACGTTGGTGCGCATGCACACACTCGGGCTTTTCAACGACGTGCTTGGTGTCGAAGGCGACCGTGGCGATCTGCTAGCCCGCGCCATGACAGCGATTGCGAACGAGGGATCGGGCATAGTTGTCCTGCTCAATCCATCGGTGAAGATTTCACAGACCGTGCGGGTCATGGCGGGCGAAAAGGTGCCGGACATGAAGGAGTTGCGCGACTATGGCGTCGGGGCCCAGATCCTGGCCGAGCTTGGCATCCAGGACATGATATTGCTGACCAATTCGCACCATACGCTGATCGCGCTGGGTGGCTATGGCCTCAATATCGTCGCCGAGCGAAGCGTTTGACAGCGCAACGTTGAACGGGGCTGTCCCCAGACAGCACCTGGTCAGTTGCTGACTCACCATGCTTGCCTAAGCAGGTCCATTACCACCTCATGCGACGTGATTGGCCGGGGATTGAAACCAAGCAGCGGGTCATGGAGAGCCACCGCAGCGACCGGCTCGATCATCGCCTCTGCAATGCCAGCATCGCGGAGAGTGGTCGGCAGCCCAAGATGTGCGACCAGCGCGCCCACGATGTCGGCGAGCGGCGTGTCGGCCTGCCCCACCGCCGCGGCGATGGCCTGCTGGCGCTCGGCGTTGACCGGCGCATTGTACCGCAAGACGTGCTGCAGCATCACGCAGGAGGTTTCGCCGTGGGGCATCTTGGCCGTCCCGCCGAGCGCATGGCCCACGCCGTGGCTCGCTCCGGCCTTCACGTTTCCGCCGGCCAGGCCCAGGATCGAGAGCCACGCTCCCTTCATGCAGTCGAGCCGCGCATCGAGATCGTCCGGCGCATCGAAAACCCTACGCAGCGACGGGATCAGCAGCCGCGCCGCGTGGAGCGAATAGGCGTCCGAAAGCGGTGTCGGATTGATCGAGCACCAGCCTTCGATCGCATGGTCGACCGCGCGCATACCCGTCGCGAAGAAGAGGCGCGGCGGGGTTTGCAGCGTCATCGCCGGATCGAGAATGACGATGTCGGGCGAGAGGCCGGGATAGACGAACACCTGTTTGACCGGGCCGCGCTCATCGGTCACGCCCACGCCCGTGGTGAACTCGCCCGCCGACAACGTGGTCGGGATGGAGATGAATGGCAGCGTCGGTGCGACGGTCCCGTCGGGGCCCGCCATCCCCCCGCCCGTCTTGCTATAGGGTCGCAGCCGATCCATCCCCTCAATATCGGAGATGCCGTTGGCGAGGCAGAGACGCGCCGCCTTGGTGGTATCGCCGACCGAGCTGCCACCAATCGTGACGACAGCATCCGCATCTTCGATCGCCTTGGCGATACGCACAACCTCGGCGCGCGGCGTATGCGGGCGGGTGCCCGAGACCATTCGCAGAAACCTGTCGCCCAGTATGGCCGCGACCCCGTCGGCAAGACCGCCGGCGCCTGTCAGGCTGTTGGTGGTGATCACGACAACCCGTTTGGCGGAAAAGCGCGCGAGCGCTTGGGGTAAGGCTTCGGCGAGCGGAACGCCGAAAGCCACGGACTGATGCTGCGAGGGAGCCGACCAACCCGCCTTGAGGCTTTGCACGATGGAATCCTCCCAGTTGCGGCGATCTTGCCCCGCCGCAGGTGATAGACAGCTGCACGGGAGCTTCGCCTCTCGCTTGTGAGGGGCTTACTGGCCCGCGCATTCGGGATGGACCCCGGCCGCGCGAAAGGGGGCGGCAAGCTCGAAGGTGCATACCGGGCAACGCGGAATCGGAGGCGCCTCGCCCTGAGCCTCCAGGTACCGGTCTCGGTTCCTCGCCTTCTCGGCGACCATCGCGCTCATCGCGGAGACGATCGGCAGTACAACGCCGCGCTGCCCGGCGGCGGCGGCGGCGATCTTCATGTCCTTGGAGAAGATATCGTACATCCCCTCGGTCCCCGCGAGCGTGTGCGTCCTGCGCATGCGGTCGAACCGCCCCCAGGTCCTGAGCCCGCGCGAATCGGCGGTGGTAGTCGGCAGGAATGTCGTCGCGGCGTCCTCGCTGATGCCATGGGCTGCAGCGAACTGCATGACCTCGAGCTGCAGCATGTAGCCGCCCAAACTCAGCATGTTGGTGATCAACTTGCCTGCGCTGCCGGCACCGGCCGGTCCGAGATGGAACAGCTCCCGGCCGAAGGCCTGCAGGATGGGCCAGCAGGTCTCGACCGCACCGTCGCTGCCGCCTACCAGGACGGTGATGATGCCCTCGGCCGCCTTCTCCGCGCCGCCCGAGACCGGCGCGTCGATCACCTCGATCCCCACCTTGCCCATTTCGGTTTCGAGACTGGCGACCGTGGCTGGCAGGACGGTGCTGCTGACGATGATGTGGCGTACTCGTCCCGGATGCGCGGCGATCTGGCGAACAACCTGTTCGACCTGCTTGTCGTTGACCACGACGATGATGACCGCGTCGCAACGCTCCGCGAGGTCCTCGATCGAGGCCGCACCGCCGGCACCCAGCGCGACGAGGCGTTCGACCGCTTCGACGCGAAGATCACACACGGTGAGCGGGAAGTGACGCAGCACCGCCTTGGCGATCCCCGTGCCCATGTCTCCCAGACCGATGATGCCGACGCGCGTCAGGTCCGAGCTCGCCTCGCTTGCGAACGCTTTTCCAGCCATGCTCTGCCTCTGCTCCTCCACCCCCCGGCCTAATGGCCGACCTGCGCGAGAAGACGCCGCGCGGCATCGACATGCATGGTTTCCACCATCTGCCCACGAAAGCGCTCGGCACCGCCCGTCGCCGCCTCGACCAGCGCGCGGGCATATTCGATCTCCGCCTCGTCAGGCGCGAAGGCGCGGTGGCAAGGATCGATCTGCGACGGGTGGATCAGCGTCTTGCCGTCGAAGCCGAGCGACCGCCCAGCACGCGCCTCCGCCCACAGACCGTCGGAATCGTCGAGGCGGTTATACACGCCGTCCAGCGCGATGCCCCCCGCCGCACGCGCCGACAGCACAATCATCTGCAGCGCGAGCGAGAGCCCGTCGCGCCCGGCATCGGTGGGCAAGCGCAGCTCCGCCGCGATGTCGTTGGTGCCCGCGATCAGTCCGACGACGCCCGGCGCGGCGGCGATCTGCGCGGCGGCCAGAATTCCCTTGGGGGTCTCGATCATCGC
>FTCZ01002533.1_pt1 | contig 10711 bp, 7 predicted proteins | sample 1658871 | NCBI WGS metagenome assembly FTCZ01 (sample SAMEA3914864, study PRJEB12502) | metagenome | biome: forest; material: soil | place: USA | collected 2012-03-12 | depth 0.3 m
AACCGCGACAAAAGGCTGATCGGGATCATTACTGTCGGCGGCCTCGCGGGCAATGGTGTAGACACGCAGGTCGGCGAGGCGTTCGGTGAGATCGCTCCGCCGAGCGGGCGCCATTCCCAACCTGATTGAGTTAGATCGACGATGGGCCTGTTCTCTCCGTCCAAGGAGCCGGCAAGGCGTCCACGATTGCGCCTGCAGAATCTGTCGGTGGTGTCTCGGTTTGAATTTTGACGGCTTGCCTGTCGCATCAGGCGCGCGGCGGTATCAAGATGCGATGTTCCGCTCGGTCGCGTGCCAGGAGCGCGCCGGGCCGCTGCGATGCATCCCCGTAGCCGCCGGCGCCCGGTGTGATGACGGTGACAATGTCGCCTACCTTGAGGCGTCCGCTACCGTGATCGAACGCGGCCGCATCGCCCGAGAACTCGTAACGACCGGAGGCGCCGGGTTGGCCACCTTCGAGGCCCCAGGGCTGATTGCGAAGTCGCGATCCGTCCAGCTTGACGAGGCATTCGCGTTCGGCACGATAGACCCGGCGGAGTCCCATGCCGCCGCGATACTCCCCGTCACCACCAGAGCCGTCGACCAGTTCGTAGCGCAGGAGCGTCAACGGATATTCGATCTCGAGCGCCTCGGCGGGCAGGTTCGAGGTGTTGGTCATGTGAACATGGACGCCACTCAGGCCATCCTTGTTGTACCGCGCCCCGGACCCGCCGCCGATCGTCTCGAGATAGATCCACAGCTCGCCATCGGGCTTTTCGCCGACGAACGTCGCCGAGGCACAGGCGCCGTTGCCCGCCGCGGTCACCTGGTGCGGTACCGCCCGGGCCAGCGCGCCATGAACGATGTCGGCGACACGTTGACATGGTGCAATGCGGCCGTTGACCGCGGCCGGGTGCACGCAGTTCAGGATCGAGCCTTCCCGCGCCGTGACGTGGAGCGGGCGCGCCAGTCCGGCATTGGGCAGGATCGTCGGATCGACCACTGTCTTGACCGCGTAATAGACGGTCGACAGCAACGCGGTGAACACCATGTTCAGCCCTGCGCGCACCTGATCCGGCCCGTCGAAGTCGAGATACATCTCGTCGCCGGCAACCTTGATCGTGCAGTGGAAAGTCATTTCGTCATCGATCGCCGGATTATCGAAGCGATCGCTGAAATCGTAAGTCCCGTCCGGAATCGCGGCGATCCCGGCGCGCATCTTGCGCTCCGCATAGTCCATCAGTTCGTCGCCCGCCGACATCAGCACGTCGCGGCCGTAGCGCGCGCACAAAGCGGTCATCCGCTCGATCGCCAGCCGGTTTGCCGCCATCTGCGCGCGCAAATCCGACACGCGTTCCTTCGGCACCTGGCAATTGAGCAGGAACAGCTTCTGAAGGTCCTCCTGCAGCACGCCTTCGCGATAGAGTTTGAGCGGCGGGATGCGGATGCCTTCCTGATAGATATGGGCGTGGCCACGGTCTTCGAAATCGGCATGGTGCGCTGTGTTGGTCGCCCAGGCGATCAGCATGTCGCTATCGAAGATCGGCTCCGCCAGTACGATATCGGGCAAATGGGTAGCGCCGCCTTCATAAGCGTCGTTGGCGATGAACACGTCGCCCGGGCGAATGTCGCTGGCCGGGTGGTTCTTCAGGATGTGCGGGATGATACCCAGGAAGCTGCCCAGATGCATCGGGATGTGATCGGCCTGGCACAAGGCCCGGCCCTGGCGGTCGAACAACGCCGTCGAGCAGTCGCGCCGTTCCTTGATGTTGGTCGAGTGGCTGGCCTTGACCAGCGCCTCGCCCATTTCCTCGACGATCGACATCATCGCGCTGCCGATCACCTCGATCGTGATCGGATCGACCGCGACGCGCAAAGGTGCATCGGACGGGGTCTCGATGACGCTCATTTCAGGAACTCCAGGATCAGGTTGAGGTGCGGTTCGACGGTTGCCAACATATCGGGCAGCACGATCGTCGTCGTGTCCATCTGCTCGATGATCGCCGGGCCGGCGATGCGGTTACCTGGTTTCAGCCGGGCACGGTCGTAGATCGGGCAGGCGACGAACCCGCCGGCCTCGGGCATCCACACGTCACGTTCGCCGATCCGGGCAGGCTCGGCGTCGCCGCCGCCGTCGGGGAAAGCGCGGAAAGCGGCCTTCGCCACGAGTCCGGTGGCACCGACGCGGAAGGTGACGATCTGGATCGGATCTTCCTGTGCGATGAAGCCGTAAAGACGGCGATGCTCCTCCTCGAACCGCGCGCGGATCGTGGCGATGGCGACGAGATCGAGCGGGCCTTCGGGCACCGCGACGGCGATCTCGTAATTCTGACCAGCATAGCGGACATCGACGCTGCGCTCAACCACGCGGTCGGCATCGGCGATCTCCTCGGTCGCGAACCAGTCGCCGGTATGTGCCTCGAGCGCGCCAAATGCAGTCTGCAAAGCGCGGATCGCATCATCGTTGAGCAACGTGAGGTTGGTGGTGGCGAAGTCGGCGCGCAGGTCGGTCTGCAACAAGCCGGTCGCGCACATGATGCCGGGCGTCAGCGGCACTAGGATGCGCCGGATTTCCAGCTCGCGCGCCAGGCGCGCGGCATGCAGCGGCCCGGCCCCGCCGAACGCGACCAGCGCATAATCGCGCGGATCGTGCCCGCGCTGGACCGAGATCACGCGGATCGCGCGCGCCATATTGGCGATCACTACCGAGATGATGCCCTGGGCCGTCGCCATCACATCCATGCCGAGCTGGTCGGCGAGGCGCTGGATCGCGGCGCGCGCCAGACCCTGGTCGATCGCCATACGGCCGCCGAGCAGGTGCGTGGGGTTCAGCGTCTGCAACACGACATTGGCGTCGGTGACGGTCGGCTCGCTATTGCCCTTGTCGTAGCAAACCGGACCCGGAAAGGCCCCCGCGCTGCGCGGGCCGACCTTGAGCAGGCCGCCGCTGTCGACATAGGCTATCGAGCCGCCACCGGCGCCGACCGTATGGATGTCGAGCATCGGCGCCTTGATCGGATAGCCATGGACATTGGCCTCGCCGACCAGCTTGCAGAGGCCGTCCTTGAGCAAGGCGACGTCACTCGACGTGCCGCCGACGTCGAACGTGATGAGATTGCCGATGCCGGTCTGGCGCGCCAGTTCCTGCGCCGCGACGACGCCGGTGCTCGGCCCGGACAGGACGGTGCGTACCGGCAGGCGCGCGGCCTGCTCGAAGCCGATCACGCCGCCGTTCGACTGGGTAAGGCGGGGAGTCACTGTCAGGCCCAGCTCGGCGACGCGCGCCGCGAGCCGGTTGATATAGCCCTGCATGACCGGGCCGAGATAGGCGTTGACCGTTACGGTCGACATCCGCTCATATTCGCGGAATTCGGGCGCGACATCGTGGGAGGTGCTGACGAATGCGCCGGGAAATTCCTCCGCGATGATGCGCCGTGCAGTCTGCTCGTGTTCGGGCCGGATGAAACTATAGAGGAAGCAGACAGCGATCGCTTCGGCGCCTGCCTCTCGCAGCGCGCGCGCCGCCGCTCGCACCGCCTGCTCATCGAGCGCCGTCTCGACGCTGCCGTCGTGGCGGAGCCGTTCGGGCACTTCGAGGCGGAGGTCGCGGGCAACCAGCACAGGCTCCTTGTCGGCCTGAAGGTCATAGAGGTCCGGGCGTTTCTGGCGGCCGATCTCGAGCAGGTCGCGAAAGCCGTCGGAGGTGATCAGGCCGGTCTTGACGCCTCGGTGCTGGATCAGTGCGTTGGTGCCGACCGTGGTGCCGTGGCCGAGATAACCGACATCGCCGGCGGTGGCGCCGACCCGCTCCAGCCCCTCGGCGATGCCCTGCAGGATAGCGCGCGACGGATCGTCGGGCGTGGACGACACCTTCCAGATATGGACCCGTCCGTCATCCTCGTTGAACAGACACACGTCGGTGAACGTGCCGCCCGAATCTACTCCGATACGCCAGGCCATTCCTTACCCCTTTGCTTTATACCGTTCATTTGCCTGCGCGCGCCGCGGCCGGATCGCCGGTCCACGCTGCCGCATGGCCGAAGCCGCCGTGCCAGCCGCACACCTTCGCCGCGAAGCGCGCGCCCGCGGCCAGCGCCTCGTCGAGCGCGGCGCCGGCCAGATGCGCCATCAGAAATCCCGAAATGAAGCCGTCCCCGGCGCCCAACGTGTCGACCACCCGGGCCGGCCTGGCGGGCTGGGCAAGTCGGAGGTCCGCCGTCGCGCCGAGCGCGCCGTCGCTGCCCCGCGTCGCCACCACCGTCTTCGCGCCTAGATCGAGACACCGGTCGAGCAGATCGTCCAGTTCGCCGGCGGTCAGATCGGCCGCGGAGAGGAAAGCGATCCCGACATTTGGGACTGTCCGCTGGAGATAGGCGGGCGTCCAGCGGTTGGAATAATCGAACGACAGCGATCGTGCCGTATGGGCGATGTCATCCAGCGTATCGTCGAGCCCGCTGTAGATGCTCGAATGGACGTGATCGAAGCCTCGGATATAAGCGAAGTCGTCTTCGTCCCAGCGATAGTCGGCCCGCACCCCGTTCTCCGTGCGGATGAACTGGCGGTCGCCATCGACATGGCCAATGAATGCGCGGGCATTGGCACCATCGCGAACCCGGACGCGGGAGACGTCGATTCCCTCGGCGATCAGCGCTGACCGGACCAGCGTTCCGGCCTCGTCGGCGCCAACACAGCCGAGATACCCTGCCGATGCGCCCAGCCGCGCGGACATCACTGCGACATTGACCGCATTGCCGCCGGGATATTGCAGCGCGACATCGACATAGGTGTCGACCGTATTGTCGCCGAGGCCGAGAAGCCGGATCATCGCCAGATAGCCTTAATATTCGGTCTTCCACATGTAGCGCCGCGTGCTGAGCGGTTGGCCACGCAGGTCCGACAGGTGCTCGGACAAACGCTTCAGCGCGGCCTGCAGCACATAGGGCGCCACGATCGGCCGGATCATCGGCGAAATGCCGGGCATTTCGTAATCGCGCGAGTCATAGATCATCACGCGACGGGCGTTCTTTTCGCAGAAACGCAGCACGCGTTCCATCAGCGGGCGGCTGGGATCCTCGCCGACGATCAGGATCAGCGGCGTGGTCTCGTCGACGATCTCGAACGGGCCGTGGAAGAATTCGGCGGCCTCGATCGGATAGGAATGCAGCCACAGCATCTCCATCAGGATGCACACGCCGAACACATAGGCCGGGGTGAAGCCAGGCCCGGAGGCGACGTGGTAGATGGTGTCGTCCTGATAATAGGTCTGCGCATCCTTGAGCGCGCGCGCGTCATTGCCGATCGCCGCCATCGCGATCGAGCGTGGCAACGCCTTGAGTGACGACAGTAGTTCGTCGCCCAGCGACCAGCCGTCGCGGCCCTTGAGCACGCCGCCGACCACGGCCTGCATCAGCATGAACAATGCCACGAACGATTCGCTGGTGTCGCCGGCCAGGAACACCTTGGGTGATTTCTGCGCCAGCAGGCTGTCGCCCTTCAGCGTGAAGGAGACGACCTTGCAGTTCTTGTCCTGCAGATATTCGGCAGCGGTGACCGTCTCTGGCGTGGAGCCCGATTTGGATGCCAGAAATACCAACGTGCGGTTGTCGAGCTTCGGCGGATCCTGGCTGACGAATTCGGACGGGAAATAGCGGCGGACTTCGATCGTCGGGCTGTAATGCTCGATCCAGTAGAGCAGTCCCTGCATCGCGCGGTTGGCCGAGCCATGCGCGACGAAATAGATGCGATCGATATCGTTTGCGAGCGACTCGCCGAAGGCAAATGCCTCGGGGAGGATTGACACCGTGTGGTCCAGCGTATCGACTACACCATCCAGCGTGATCTCCGATGCCATTAATTGGTTCCCTATGTTCTTGTCGGAAATTGGAGTAGACCAAATTATAAACTGGTGTCCACCACTTTTTTCCGGCTGGTGGCATCGGAGTGTTTGATATGTTTGATGATCCCGGCGTGCCGGCGAACGATGGAAGGAATGGAATGACCGAGACCGCACCCGCTACGGAGTCGCCCGTCGCGCCGGCGCCGGCCTACAAGCAGATCCAGGCATATATCCAGGAGTTGATGGCGAGCCCCGATTACGGGCCGGGCGATCGCATCCCGTCGGAGCGCGTGCTGGCCGAGCAATTGGGGCGCAACCGTATGACGGTGCGCAAGGCGATCGAAGGGCTGATCGTGATGGGCTTGCTCGAGCGGCACAGCACCAGCGGCACGCGCATCCCATCCCCGCGCGTGACGCGCCCGATCGACGCCTTCGCCTCGCAAGGCATTCGCCGGATCATTCAGGCGGGCGGCGGCGCCGCCGGCAACAAGTTGCTCCATTTCGAACAGGCGCGCGCCTCGGCAAAAGTGGCGGCTCGGCTGAAGATCGAAGAGGGGGCGGACATCGTCATGTTTCGCCGGCTATGGACGGTGAACGAGACGCCGGTCTGCATCGAGACCAGTCATCTGCCGCTGGCCATCGTACCCGATCTCGCAGCACAGGACCTGATGGCCGGCGAGTCGCTCTACAGCATGCTGCACAGTCGTTATGGAATCGGCGTGATGCGCGGCGAGCGCGAGATCAGCGTCGCCAATTGCACCGAAATGGAGGCGCGCCAGCTCGATCTCGCGCCCGGTACCGCCTGCCTGTTGCTACAGTTGCTCGTGCAGGATGACGAGGGCCGGCCGATCGAGTTCATGCGCTCGGTCAATCACCCCAAGATGGTCATTTTCAAGACCACCCAGGCCGAAATGCTGCGCGCTTCGGGCAGCTGATTCGCGAGTCGCGTGGCATCTGGTGCATACCATTGGTCGATCTCTTCACAAGGAGGACATATCGACCAGCTGTCAAAAAAATGAAACCAAGTTAAAAATTTTCTTGCAACTGGTATATTCCAATAGCAGGTTCACCTCAGACGGCCGGGGTAACTGGTCTAGCGCGGGACGAGGTAAGCGGACCGACGGAGGCACTGGACCAAGTGCTCTCCGTCAATCTCGGCCAGCGGTTGATCAGACTCCACCTGGGTTTGTGTACGAGGGGACACGCTATGACGATTCGATTTCGCACGCGCCTGATGATGGCCACGGCCATGGTCGCAGCCGGAGCCCTGTCATCGACGGGCGCCTGGGCACAGGAGGCGTCTAGCGCACCCGCGGCCGCGCCCGCGGCTTCCAACGCTCCAAAGGACAAGGAAGCGGTGACCGCCGAAGATATCCTGAAGGACATCGTCGTCACCGCGAACCGGCGCCAGATCGCCGGGGGGCTGATGATCGTCCAGCGGCAACCCGAAACGACGAACAGCATAAGCGCCGAAGCGATCAAGATGAAGATGGCGATCGCCGGCCCCTACCAACTGGTCGCGTCGTTGCCCGGCGTCAACACGGGCCAGTCCGACCCTTATCAGATGAGCATCCGCTACGGCCTGCAATTGCGGGGCCTGCCGATGAACAAGATCGGGTGGGTGGTCGACGGTGTGAACCCGATGGACCGGGCCTATCTGCAGCCCTATTCGGAAACCTATGCCGACAATGAAAATCTCGCCGGCCTGACCATTCTCCCCGGATCCACGCGCATCACCGATCCGGTGCAAACCGCGGTCGGCGGCGAATTCAGCATGACGATCCGCGACCCTTCGGATACGCCGGGCGCGCAAGCGTCCTACAGCTACGGCTCCTTCAACGGGCAGCGGATCTTTGCCGGTCTCGACACCGGGCTGATCGGAAAATCAGGTATCAAGGCCTTCGGCACGATCTCCTCGACCAAGGCCGGCACCTTCGCGCTTCCCGATGACGCGATCGGCAAGCGTCTCCACGCCGACTTCAAGATCGAAAAGGATTGGAGCGACAGCGCGAAGAGCAGCCTCTTCGTCTCGTACAGCGACTGGGACGCGGTGAGGTCCCAGTCCTATTCGCTCACGCAGTTCCGCGCCGACCAGAAGACCGGCGATTTCACGGTCGGCAATTACCTCTTCACGTTCAACCCGCTGAGCAACACCAATAATTATTGGAAGCACGCCGTCTACACCCGGAAGAATATCCTTGCAGCCTGGAATAACGACATCAAGCTGACCGACCAGTTGAGCATCAAGATCACGCCTTATTATCAATGGATCAAGTCGAACAGCCCGGGCGGCTCGTCGATCAATCCCGCGAGCATCTACTCGGGAAATCAGAAGCAGACCGTCAGCACCGCCGGACTTTTCCTGCTTCCCAACGGGTTCATCCCGGTGAAGACGAACGTCCTTCAAAACCAGAAGGCTTACGGCGTCAACTCGTCCGCCAAGCTCGATATTTCCCCGAGCAACAGCCTGACGTTCGGCTGGTGGTATGATCATTGGACGATGACGCAGCTCAACAGCTTTTCGCCGGTGTCCGGCAGCGGCGACGCTCCCGACTGGGGGCGGAATATCCTCTATTCGACCACCGGGCAGGTGATCACCGGCGCGAACTATGATTTCCGTACGGACATCAACGCCTTCTCTGTCCAGGACTCGCAGTCTTTTTTCGGCGACAAGCTGCGGATCGAAGTCGGCCTGAAGTATTTCGTGTATCGTCTGTCCGGCAACAACCTTGTTCCGGGGCCGCAGACCGGGATGAGCTTCAAATACGAAAAACTCCTTCCACGCGCGACGATTTCTTATGACATCAACGATCGCATGCAGGTCTACGGCAATATCGTTACGGAAACCCGGACCAATGCGCCGATCACGACCTACGTGAATACGTATAACGCGTCCAACGGCACCATCTCGCAGCTTGGCAATCTTTCAGCGAAGCCGGAATATTCGATCGGCGAGGAATTCGGCTATCGCTATCACGACGATTTCCTGACCGCCGACATCGCATTGTTCAACAAAAAGCTCTCGAACAACAGTGTGACGTCGCTGGCATTCCTGAACGGTGCTGGCGTCAATACGGCGCTGAACGCTGGCGGACTGATAATGCGCGGCGCCACGGTCGAGTTCGCGCTCAAGTCGTTCCACGGGTTCAGCCCCTATATCAACGGCCAATATCTGTGGACGCGGACGACGAGCAATTTCCAGGTCGGCAATGATTTCCTGCCGACCAAGGGCAAGGAAGGGGTGCAAGCGCCAAAATATTCGGCGACGGTCGGGCTCAATTATAATCACGGGCCAATCTTCGGCAATTTCCTCTACAAATATGTCGGATCTCAATATTCGACCTTCATGAACGACGAGAAGATGCCCTCGTTCGGGACGATCGACCTGGGGGTCGGCTATCGTATTCCGGCCGGCTTCGTGGGGAAGGAGTCCATTATCAGGCTTTCCGTCACCAACCTTGAGAACAAGGCCTATCTGGGTGCCTTTTCTTCGGTGCAGCCTAACGCCAAAGCGACTACGGGCATCAACGGTACCACCATTGCCGGTCGTACGCCGACCTATTGGTTGTCCTCGCCGAGGGCGATCATGGGGACTATTTCGACAAAGTTCTGAATGAAGGCTTCCGGTTGAACGCCGCCGGTCTTGGCTCGCCATTCCCGCCCTTGGCTGGAATGGCGACCCTTCAGCCTTCGGTGCGGTATGTATGCGGGGCCATGTCCAGCCCTCGATGATCTTCGCAACGATCGTCAAGAACCGGAGTGACGACTATTGAACCATGCCGGCCCGTTGTTTGCGAATGTGGACGCCTACGGCGTCTGAAGCAATGGAACTCGCGGCGTAGGGCGACGAGTGTCGCATCAGGGGGCGTGATGTTGGAAGCCAAGGGCAGCAAGTTGACCCATCCGCGTAAAATTCTGGCCGGTAATCTCGAGGGGATCGGGCTCGATGGTCGCGACGTGCGGAGCTCTCGCGCCGATCCGCGTCGGGTGGGCCTAGCCGCGGGTTATCCATGACCCTCAATCTCGCCATGCCCGCGTCCGACACCACCGCTCCGGCGGAACCTGTATTCGATTTGAAAACGTACCGGCGGGTCATGCTCACGGCCGTGCTCGGCAACGTCATCGAGTGGTACGATAACGCCCTCTACGGGATCCTCGCCGTTTTCATGGCGAATGCCTTCTTTCCGGGGACGAATCCCACGACGGCGCTGTTGGCGACGTATGCGGGCTTGATCGTCGCCTATGCGGTGCGTCCCGTCGGCGGGGTCATCCTGGGTCGGCTTAGCGACCTTCGGGGTCACAAGAAGATCCTGCTATTGACGATCAATCTGATGACGTTCGGGACGGTCGCGATCGGTTTGCTGCCGACCTACCACGCGATCGGCGCGCTCGCGCCGATGCTGCTCATCATGTGCCGATTGATCCAGGGTATCGGGGCGAGCGGCGAATATACCGTTGCCGCCAATTATATGCTCGAACACGGCCCGCCCGATCGCCGGCAATATCTGGCAGGCTGGAGTGTCGGATCGACCTCGCTTGGCCCGTTATTGGCGTCCATCGTCGCACTCATTCTATCCTCGACGATTGGCAGGGCCGGGTTCGAGGCGGGCGGCTGGCGCATTCCCTTCCTGCTCGCCGCTCCACTGGGCCTGCTCACGCTGTACATCCGTCAACATGTCCGTGACTTGCCACGCATCGAACAGGCGCTCGGCGAGGCGGAAGCCGACGAAGCGGTGATGGCGCTGCCGTTCCTTGATGCCATAAAGCTGCATTGGCGCGGCATGGCGCAAGTCATCCTCCTCGGCGCCGGCCAGCGCGTCGGGACCTTCTGCATACAGACCTATTTCGTCACCGCGCTCATCGCGCAGGGCTTCGGCGACGCGCGGGCGCTGTTCG
>FTCZ01008213.1_pt1 | contig 10689 bp, 11 predicted proteins | sample 1658871 | NCBI WGS metagenome assembly FTCZ01 (sample SAMEA3914864, study PRJEB12502) | metagenome | biome: forest; material: soil | place: USA | collected 2012-03-12 | depth 0.3 m
CGCGGCAACGCGGGCCTTTCGGGGCGGAGTAGCTCAGCTGGTTAGAGCACGGGAATCATAATCCTGGGGTCGGGGGTTCAAGTCCCTCCTCCGCTACCACGAAATTATCATTTGAATCAGTGCCTTATGCGCTGCGTGCGGCACCTTGCCGTCCAAGGCACGCCGTGCCGCACAATGACCGCCAGCGGCCCACCTACTGTCATTCGCGAGCTGTTTGGTGACGCCCACACTGCTGCCGCTCTGGACGGGCGGACCAGCGCTCCCCATGTCCAGAGCGGAAAGGGAGCGACCATGGTCAGCACATCCAACGAAGGCATTATGTCCGAATACCTTGTGAAGTATGCTGTCGTGAAAACGAGCGAGCGTGAGCGTCCCACGGACCTGCTCGAAACGCTCTACGTTTCCGAGCGCTTCCAGGCTGGCGACGACCTTAAGTCGGTGAGGGAGAACTACGATCATTCCGTCTGGAATGGTGTTCCCGCCTCAGAGATAGATCGTCGCCTCGTTGCGCTAGATGACTTCATGAAAGAGCTTGCGGGTAACCGCGCTGCAATGTGGGGCCTGAACTGATCGCTTGGGCGCGGTCGCTAAGAGTGGCTACGTTCCTGGAAACTGCCGGTCGGTAACCCATCGAATAGTTAAGGTCGGACCGCGCTCCTTCGCCCAGATTAGCGTTTGAGCGTCAGCAACGCCTGCGCGCGCTTCAAATGCGGCATGTCGAGCATCGCGCCGTTCAGGCCGACCGTTCCCGCGCCCGGGTTCGCCTTGAACGCTGCGACGACTGCCTCCGCGTGCGCAATTTCCTCGGTCGTGGGCGAGAAGGCGGCGTTGATCACCGGCACCTGGTCAGGATGGATGGCGAGCATGCCGCGGAATCCCGCGCGGCGAGCGCGCCGGGCCATTTTGTCCAGGCCTTCGCCATCGCGGAAATCGCCATGGATCGTCTCGATAGCGCTCACTCCGGCGGCGGCGGCACCGGTCAGGCAGAGCGCGCGAAACATCTGGTAGGGGAAGTCGTACTCGCCATTGTCGTCGCGGTTGCTCGTGGCGCCGAGCGCGGTGGCGCTGTCTTCGGCGCCCCAGCTCAGCGCTACCAGGCGGGGACAGCCGGCATAATTGCCGACGTCGAACACCCCAGCGGCGGTCTCGGTCGCGAGCACGAAGACCGGGATGCCGCCGAGCGGCAGGCCGGCCGATGCCTCCAGCGCTTCGAGATAATGGTTGAGCCGCTCGGCATCGGCGCGCGTCGCCTTGGGCAGGATGATGCCATCGGGCCTGGCCGGCACCACCGCCGCGAGATCGGGCAGGGCATGCGGCGTGTCGAGCGGATTGATCCGCACCCAATGCGGCTGACGGCGGTGCGTCGTCCTGAGGTGATCGGCGACCGCCTTGCGCGCATCGGGCTTGGCGCTTTCCGCGACTGCATCCTCGAGGTCGATGATGACGAGGTCGGCCGCGCTCAGGCCGGCCTTTTCGAGTTTGCGAGGCGAATCGCCTGGGGCGAACAGGAGCGAGCGGGCAGCAAGGGGGTGCGGGAGCGGCTGGGTCATGGCCGCTTCTTGCCGTGCCAGTCGCTTGCGCGCCAGCCCTCTCGATTTTGCCGAACGGTGCCTTTAGAGAGCATACCCGATATTCGATAATCCAGGGGATTGCCCATGCGCGAAGCCGTCATCGTCTCCACCGCTCGCACCGGCATCGGCAAGGCCAATCGCGGCTATTTCAACATCACCGAGGCACCGGTGATCGGCGCGCATGTGATGAACGCCGCGGTCGAGCGCGCGGGCATCGATCCGGCACGGATCGACGACGTGTTCTACGGCGCCGGCAATGAATGGGGGACGCAAGGCTATAACGTCGCGCGCAACACGATCTTCGCGGCGGGCCTGCCGACCGAGGTGCCCGCCTTCACGCTCGACCGCAAATGCGGCTCCGGCCTGACCGCGATCGCGCTCGCGGCGCGCGGGATCATGTGCGACGAGCTCGACGTCGCGCTGGCCGGCGGGATGGAGTCGATCTCGCTGACGGCGAAACAGGCCGGCAAGCCCTATCGCAATGCCTCGGTCGAGGCGAAGAAGCCCTATGCCTATATGGCGATGATCGAGACCGCCGAAGTGGTCGCCGAACGCTATGGCATCAGCCGTGCGGCGCAGGACGAGTTCGGCGCGATGAGCCAGCAGCGTGCCCATGAGGGACTCCAGAACGGGGCCTTTGCCGAGGAGATCGTGCCGATCACGGTCGAGAAGGCAACGTTCGACAAGGAAGGCAACCAGACCGGCACCGAACAGGTCACAGTCACGCAGGACGAGGGTATCCGCGACGGCACCACCGCGGAAATCCTGTCCGGGCTGCGCACCGTGTTCAAGGACGGCATGGTGATCAAGGAAGGCAAGTACATCACCGCGGGCAATGCCTCGCAGCTGTCTGACGGTGCGGCGGCGCAAATCCTGATGGAGCGCAAGGCGGCCGAGGCGGAAGGCAAGGACATCCTCGGCATCTATCGCGGTTTCCAGGTGGCGGGCTGCGAGCCCGACGAGATGGGGATCGGCCCGGTCTTCGCCATCCCGAAGCTGCTGAAGCGTGCGGGGCTCAGGGTCGAGGATATCGGCTTGTGGGAGATCAACGAGGCGTTCGCGTCGCAATGCCTCTATTGCCGCGACACGCTCGGGATCGATCCGGCAAAGCTCAACGTCAACGGCGGCGCAATCGCGGTCGGGCATCCGTTCGGCATGACCGGCAGCCGTCTCGCCGGCCACGCGCTGATCGAGGGGCGCAAGCGCGGCGTGAAATATGTCGTGGTGTCGATGTGCACCGCGGGCGGCATGGGCGCGGCAGGACTGTTCGAGATTCCGCGCTGAGCTTGTTTCAACTCCCCGTCATCCCGGCACAAGGCCGGGATGACGATTGCTTCAAATGCTGGACGGGTACGGCTGCCGCGTGCTTATCTCGCGCGGCATAGTCCGGGGGGACGCGAACATGGCAACCGCCGCAATACCGCGCGCACGGACGCGCACGCATTTTTTCTCGCGCAGCGCGCTTCTCATGCTGGCGATGGTGCTGGCCAGCTTCCCCGCCACCTATTTCGTGCCGGTGCTGATCGGGTCGGGCCGGTTCGCGCCGATCTTCCACATCCATGGCATCGCGTTCTTCGCCTGGATCGGACTCTATGCCTGGCAGACACACCTGATCGCGTCGGGACGCGTTGCCCGGCATCGCGAGCTGGGTCTGTGGGGATTCGCGCTATCGGGGCTGATGGTCGGTCTTGGCTGGGCGCTGGCGATCGCGGCAATCCAGCGGCGGATCGCGAACGGCGAAGCGCATCCGTTCGACAATGCGCTCTACAATATCGTCGACATCACTTCCTTCACCATCCTGATGGCCGCGAGCATCGCCTCGGTGACGCGCCATATCGACTGGCATCGCCGCTTCACGCTTGCGGCGGCGGTGGCGCTGGTCGGCCCGGCGATCTCGCGCTGGTTCTATGCGACGCCCTTGCCGCCGCTGCCGCCCTTCACCGATTTCGCACCCAACATCATTGCCGACCTGTTCCTCGTCGCGCTGGCGGTGCACGACCGCCGCACCCTGGGGCGCATCCACCCGGTGACGCTGATCTGCCTGATCGTGATGGTGCCGATCCACCTGCTGACTCCGTTCGCGGTGTCGAGCGCGTGGTGGCGAGCGATCGCGCCGGGGCTGCTGACGATCACGCATGTCGCGCCGGGCATGGCCGGATAGCGGCGGTCGGGATTCCATAATGGGTAGCCACAGCGCCTACCGAAACTTTTTCCTCACCATTATAGGCGGATAGAGAAATCCGGCGGCCCGGTTGTCGGGGCGCCGCGCAGCGGGCGTGATGACATTGATCCTTCCCTTGCCGCTCACCCATAGTTGGCCACTCTTCGAGCAGGGGCAACGGTTCGATCTCGGGCTGCTGCTCGACGAATCGGGGGACGGGCCGGCCGCAGCGGCGCTCGATCGCGAGCAACTCGGTGCCCTGGGCGTCGGCTTCTGGGAATGCGATCTCGCCGACAACGCGCTGACCTGGACCTCGGGCGTGTTCGACCTGTTCGGTCTGCCGCGCGATGCAATCTTGAAGCGCGCCGAGATCGCCGCACTCTATGCCGAGCCGTCGCGTTCGGTGATGGAAGGCCTGCGGGCTTATGCCATCAAGCATCGGCGCGGTTTCACGCTCGATGCCGAGATTATTCCGGTGACCGGCCCGCGCCGCTGCATGCGCCTGATCGCCGCGCCGATCTGCGACGGCAACCGCGCCGTGCGCCTCCATGGCATCAAGCTCGACATCGGCGCGCTATCGGGTTGATCGGGGCAAATGCCGGGCATTGGGGTCGGCCAAGCTAATCTACGCGGCCCGGCAGCTTGTTGTGGATAAGGCCACGCCCACATTTGCGCGACGGGGCCATTCGCCCTTAGGACGCATTTCATGACTACGCATACCACTCGCATGCTCATCCTCGGTTCGGGCCCCGCCGGCCTCAGCGCCGCCATTTACGGCGCGCGCGCCGGGATGGAGCCGATCGTCGTCCAGGGCATCCAGCCGGGCGGCCAGCTTACCACCACGACCGACGTCGAGAATTATCCCGGCTTTCGCGAAGTGATCCAGGGGCCATGGCTGATGCAGGAAATGCAGGCCCAGGCCGAGCATGTCGGTACGCGGATGATGTGGGACACGATCACGCAAGTCGACCTGACCCAGCGTCCGTTCCGCCTGATCGGTGACAGCGGCGATGTCTATGTCGGCGACGTGCTGGTGATCGCGACGGGCGCCCAGGCCAAGTGGCTCGGGCTCGACAGCGAGGAGGCGCTGAAGGGCAAGGGCGTCAGTGCCTGCGCGACCTGCGACGGCTTCTTCTATCGCGGCAAGAAGGTCGCGGTGATCGGCGGCGGCAATACCGCGGTCGAGGAAGCGCTCTATCTCACCAACCACTCGCCCGACGTGACCCTGATCCATCGCCGCGACAGCTTGCGCGCGGAGAAGATTCTGCAGCAGCGGCTTCACGCCAACGACAAGATCAAGGTGCTGTGGAACAAGGAAGTCGAGAGCTTTGTCGACGGCGGCGGCACCGCGGGCCTCGTCGCGCTCGAGCTGCGCGATACGGTGACGGGCGAATTGTCGCGGCTGGATGTCGAAGGCGGGTTCGTCGCGATCGGCCACCATCCGGCGACCGAGCTTTTCCGCGGACATCTCGAGCTCGACGGCGACCATTACATCAAGGTCGAGACCGGCTCGACGCGGACCAGCGTGCCCGGCGTGTTCGCGTGCGGCGACGTGATGGACAAGGTCTATCGCCAGGCCGTGACCGCGGCGGGGACGGGCTGCATGGCAGCGCTCGACGCGGAGCGTTTCCTGGCCGAGGCGGAATTCGAGAAGATCGCCGAAGCGGCCGAGTAACGCCGGCCGTCATGCCGGGCTTGTCCGGCATCCAACCTGCAACAACGGGATCATTCCGTTGTGGAGATTTGGACCCCGGCACAAGGCCGGGGTGACGACGAGGCTCAAATCGAGCTCACGGCTTCCCTCAAGCGCTCGCGCAACCATTCGTGATCGCCCGGCCGCGCGAAGCTATGGCTGTCGGTGTCACGCCGGACTATGCCCTCGACCTCGGTCCAGGCTTCGTCGAAGCGCCTCGCGGTATTGTCACCCTCGGCAAGCAGGATCGTGCGCGGGGTGTCGACCATCGCGACCAGCATGCGCGCGGCGATCGGGTTGGCCGGTTCGCGTGGTTTGGCAGAAGCCTTGCGTAATCCCTTCAAAGCCTTGCTGATATTGATGCCACCTGACAGCGCGCGGAGCCATTGGCGAGGGTCCTTCAATCGGCCCGCATAATGCGACCGGATCGCCGATGCCGGAGGCATGCCGTCGCCTTCGTCGCCGACCCAGGGATTGGCGAGCACGAGCGCATCGATCGCTGCGTCGCGGTGGAACAGCGCCAGGGCCGTTGCCGCATCGCAATTGCCGAAGCCGAGCAGCCGCTTGAGCTGTGGCTGGAGCGTGCGAAAGGCGCGCGCGGCGGCCGCGATGTCGGGGCTGCTGTCGGTATAGCCGTGATTGGCGCCTTCCGAATCGCCGATCCCGCGGCGGTCGAAGCGAAAGACCGGGATGCCGGCGGCGGCCAGTCCGGCGCCCAGCAATGCCATGCTGCGATGCGCGCCGCAGCGCAGCTCGTTGCCGCCCGAGACGATCAGCAGCCCGGTGGTGCCTTCCGCCTCGTCGAGCGTGCCGACCAGCGTATCGCCCTCGCAAGGGAAAGTGATCAGCTCGCGCATCGCGCGATCCAGTCTGCGATGTCGTCGGCGAGAAGTGCGGCAAGCGCCGGATGGTCTTCCGGCTCGCTCTGCCGCCAGAGGGGCGCGCCTTCGACCTTGCGGTCCGCGACCGCGGGATCGGTGTCGAGCCGGACCACGCGCACCGTCCCGTCGCGCACGCAATCGGCGGCGTTGAGATCGCGCAGCAGCGGCCGCGACAACCTGTTGCCGGCGATCGTCACCAGCCCGCCTTCGTCATTGTAATTGTTCAGGTCGATGTCGATCGGCTGGCCCGCCGCGGCGCTGGTGCGGAACAGCTCGCGGACCAGGGCTTCGCCTTTGGCAGGGGCGAGTTGCCAGCGCGACGCCGCCTTGACGCCATGATCAAGCAAGGCCCCACCGCGAATGGACAAAATGTGCACCGGGCGTTCGCCCGCTGCCGAGATCGCGGCCGAGACCAGGGCGGTGCGCCAGCCCGCGAGCATCGCGTGCTCGGTGGCGACCAGGCTTTCGCCCTGGCCGGGCAAATCGGGGAGCGCGCCGGCGATTCCGCGTGCCGCCAGCAGGCGCAGGATGCGCGTGGCAAACGTGCGGGTGCGATTGGCTTCCTCGAACAGCGGCAGCACCGCCACCACGACCGGACCATCGGTGGGGCCGAAGCGGATGATCGCCTCGCTCCCACCGGCCCAGTCGTAATGATCGATCATGCGCCGTCCCTGATCGTGGCCCTGGCCGCGACCTTGGTTTCGGCGAAGCGGCGGAGCGCGCCGAAGCTTTCGAGCATCTCGCCGTCGACCTCGTCATCCTCGATCAGGATGTGGAGCCGGTCCTCGAGTTCGGTGAGCACGCCGGCCACCGCCATCGAATCGAGTTCGGGCAAGGCGCCGAACAGGCCGGTATCGTCATCGAACGCCGCGACGCGATCGGCATCGAGCGCCAGCACGTCCCTCAGGACGGCGCGCACAATATCCACGGTCGGCGCAACATGGTGTCTGGTCATCGTTTCGGCGCGTTACCGGGAGAGGGGCGGCTTGGGAAGGGTTCCGAACATTCAGAGCTTTGTGGTCGTCCCCGAGGTTGCCCTATCCCGGTACATCAAGTCCGTCATGCCGGGCTTGTCCGACGTCCGCCGCGCCGCGAGCCGATCTCGTTCGGGATGTGCGGCACGGCAGACCCCGGCACAAGGCCGGGGTGACGGGGATGGAGAGTCGGCGTGGCGCGCTAGCGGAGCCTTGGGGGAAGTCGCATCCCTCGCTATCAGGGGGCCATGATCCCGCTCGACCCCATGCCGCGGCCGCTCGATCACCTGACGTTGCGCGGGCGCCCCGGCGATCCGGCGCTGGCGACGCGCGAGGGCGTGCTCGATTATACCGGGCTGGAAACGGCTGTGGGTGCACTGGCGGGCTGGCTGGCCGGGCAGGGCCTGGCACCGGGGGACCGGGTCGCGGCCTGGTTGCCCAAGACGCGGCTCGCTTGCCTGATGCCACTGGCGGCGGTGCGCGCAGGCTTCGTATATGTACCGGTAAATCCGCTGCTCAAGCATTTGCAAGTACAGCATATTCTTGCCGATAGCGGGGCGCGATTGCTGCTTACCCAACCGGCCCGAGCGGAAACGCTGGAGGCCGGCGCTTGCCGGGTAGTGCCCGATGAGCCACCGCTCGACGGGACAGCCATGCCGCCGTCGGGCGCCGATCCCGATGCGCTGGCGGCTTTGCTCTATACGTCGGGATCGACCGGGCGGCCCAAGGGCGTGATGCTGAGCCACGCGAACCTGTGGCTCGGCGCGGTCAGCGTGGCGCACTATCTCGGGCTGACTCCCGAGGACCGCGTGCTCGGCGTGCTCCCGTTGAGCTTCGACTACGGCCAGAACCAGCTGTTCTCGACCTGGGCGGCCGGAGGATGCGTGGTGCCGTTCGACTATCTGCTGCCACGCGACGTCTACAAGGCGATCGCACGCGAGCGGATCACCACGCTTGCCGGCGTGCCGCCGCTCTGGGCACAGATACTTGATGTCGACCCTCAGGATATCGATACATCATCTTTGAGAAGATTGACTAATTCTGGTGGCGCATTGACCAGGCGACTGATCGACGGTCTGCGCGCGCGATTTCCCTCGGCCGACCTCTATCCGATGTATGGGCTGACCGAGGCATTCCGCTCGACCTATCTCCATCCATCGCTGGTGGCGGCGTATCCCGACTCGATCGGACGCGCGATCCCGTTCGCCGAGATCATGGTCGTCCGCCCCGATGGCAGCCAGGCTGCACCGGGCGAGCCGGGCGAGCTGGTCCATGCCGGGCCGTTGGTCGCGCAGGGCTATTGGCAGGATCCCGAGCGGACCGCATTGCGGTTCAGGCCGGCACCCGACTGGTCGAACTCGGGCGGCATGGCGGTATGGTCGGGCGACAATGCGGTGGCCGACAACCAGGGCCTGCTCCGCTTCGTCGGGCGCGATGACGAGATGATCAAGTCCGCGGGCAACCGGATCAGCCCGACCGAAGTCGAGGAAGCGGTGACCGCGGGCGGCGAAACGAGCGAGGCGGTGGCGGTCGGGATCGCCGACGAGCGGCTCGGCCAGGCGATCGTGGTGGTGGCCAAGGGCGACGGCTCGACCGAGGATGCGTTGCGCGAACGGCTCAAGCGCGACCTGCCCAATTTCATGCAGCCGGGGCGTTACGTCTGGCTCGCCGAGTTGCCGCGTAACGCCAATGGCAAGCTCGATCGCGCGGGATTGAAGGGGATGACGTCATGAAGCCAATGGGCGCGATCCCGCCGGAATTCCAATCGCTTCCGTTGATGGTCGGCGGCCGGTCGGTTGAGCAATTGCTCACAAGTACCCCGATGTTCGTCTATGACCGTTCGGTGGTCGAAAGCCGGGTCGCGCGGTTCCGGTCGGCCTTTCCCGGAGTCGACCTTCACTATGCGGTAAAGGCCAATCCGTTCGCGCCCTTGCTTTCAGCGATGGCGCCGTTGGTCGACGGGTTCGACGTCGCCTCTGCCGGTGAGCTGGCGCGGGTCGCGGGGCTCGGCAAGGCGGTCAGTTTCGCCGGGCCGGGCAAGACCGATGCCGAGCTGGATGCAGCGATCGCGGCGGGCATCACGATCAATCTCGAAAGCGAAGGCGAGGCTGATCGCGCGTTGGCGATCGGCGATCTTCAGGGCACGACGCCAAGGCTCGCCATCCGCGTGAATCCCGAATTCGAGCTGCGCGGATCGGGCATGCGAATGGGCGGGCGGGCCTCGCCATTCGGCGTCGATGCCGAACGCGTGCCCTCCCTGGTCCGGCGGATCGTCGCGGCCGGTGCCGAATGGCGTGGCTTCCACATCTTCGCCGGATCGCAGGCGCTCGACGCCATGGCGATCATCGACAGCCAGGCGCACACGCTCGATCTCGCCGCGCGGCTCGCCGATGCGGCAGGCGCGCGGCCGCCGCTGGTCAATCTCGGCGGCGGGTTCGGCATTCCCTATTTCCCCGGCGAGCAGCCGGTCGATGTCGAGGCAATCGGCGCCGCGTTGACGCCAAGGCTCGTGGCACTGACCGGGACGCGGTTCGCGATCGAACTCGGTCGCTGGCTGGTCGGCGAAGCCGGGGTGTATTTGACCCGCGTGATCGACCGGAAGGAGAGCCGTGGCGAGGTCTTCCTGGTCTGCGGCGGCGGGCTCAACCACCAGCTCGCCGCGACTGGCAATCTCGGCACCGTCGTGCGCCGCAATTATCCCGTTGCAGTCGCCACCGCGGCGCCGGGCGCACCGACCGAGATCGTCAGCGTGGTCGGCCCGCTATGCACGCCGCTCGATCGCCTGGCGGATCAGGTTGAACTGCCCGTCGCCAGGCCCGGTGACGTCATCGCAGTCTTCATGGCGGGTGCCTATGGTCTTTCGGCCAGCCCATGGGAGTTCCTAGGCCACCCGCGTCCGGCAGAAGTCCTGACCTGACGCGTTACTCCTAACGCAATCTTTACCCCCTCTGTCCCATAGCCAGCGCGAAGTCTGCGCACGCCGGAATGACGTCACCGGCACAGCCAATGCGCGGACAGGAGGCTGGTTATGCGTTTCTTGAAGCTTTCCAAGGCTTTGGTCCTTGCCGGTGCGGGCGCGACAGCGCTCTCCGGCTGCGCGGGCAGTGGCGGCGGTGACCGGCCCAGCCTGCCGCCGGCGGCCTTTGTCGGCAATCGCGAGATGCCGAGCGAGGAATATGTCATCGGGCCGATGGACCAGCTCAACATCTTCGTGTGGCGCAATCCCGAATTGTCGGCGAAGGTCCAGGTGCGCCCCGATGGCCGTATCACCACGCCGCTGGTCAACGACATGCCGGCGGTCGGCAAGACTCCGGCGATGCTCGCCGACGACATGAAGCTGGCGCTGTCGACCTATATCAAGGACCCGATCGTCTCGGTCATCGTCGAGAGCCCGCAGAGCACCTACAGC
>FTCZ01007574.1_pt1 | contig 10677 bp, 9 predicted proteins | sample 1658871 | NCBI WGS metagenome assembly FTCZ01 (sample SAMEA3914864, study PRJEB12502) | metagenome | biome: forest; material: soil | place: USA | collected 2012-03-12 | depth 0.3 m
CCGGGGCTTATCATGGTGGGCGTGGCAAGGATTGAACTTGCGACCCCTGCGATGTCAACACAGTGCTCTACCACTGAGCTACACGCCCGCCGTGGGAGGGGCCTCTAACCAGCATGCCCGACAATGACAAGCGTCTTGTGACAGTTTTTTTCAGGGTTTCCCGGCCATCGTACCGACGCCGAAGAGCCGATCGACCTCCATCACCAGGTCGCGCAGATGGAAAGGCTTGGAGAGCACCTTGGCATTGGGGTGCGTGATACCGCCCTTCAGCGCCACCGCTGCGAAGCCGGTGATGAACATCACGCGCATGTCGGGCGCCATGCGCGCGGCGCGCTGTGCGAGCTCGATGCCATCCATCTCGGGCATCACGATGTCGGTGAGCAGGAGATCGAAGCGCTCGGTCTCCAGCAGCGGGAGTGCGGCGGTGCCGCAATCGACGGCAACGACCGAGTAGCCCACCTTATCCAGCGCACGCGCCAGATATTCGCGCATCGACCGGTCGTCTTCTGCCAGCAAAATCCTGATCATCTTATCCCACTTATCCCGGCTGACACTCACTGGCGCGACTGGAACGAGCGACTGCAGCCCTAGGCTCCGTACGGTTGCGGGACCGGTACCCGATCGGGGACCACCATCACGCGCCGGTACGGGACCTCGGCAAGCAGATGAGCCATTGCCCGCCGCTCACCGACTGCTTAGCAGAATAGCATGGCCGAGAACCCTACGGAACCGAGCGCCTATGCCAGGTTGGGACAGATCGGCACGCGTTCGCCGCTAGTCGTCGCAGTCCCCCATGCCGGCCGCTTCTATCCGCCCGCAATGCTGGAACTCGCCCGCCTCCCACAGGAGGCCCTCGAGTCGATCGAGGACCGCTATGCCGACCTGCTGATCGTCGATGCGGTGGCGGCCGGCGCGGTGGCGATCGTCGCGCGGACAGCACGTGTCTATGTCGATCTCAACCGTGACGAACGCGAGATCGACCCGCAGATTCTCGCGGAGCCTCCTGGCCCCGGCGACATCATCCTCTCGCCCAAGGTGAGCGGCGGACTGGGTGTCATCCCCAGCCGTATCGCGACGGGTGGCGCCATCTGGAAGCGCCCGCTCACCAGCGCCGAGGTGAACGCCCGCATGGTGGGCACCTATCGCCCCTACCACGCCGCTATCGCCGCGGCGCTTGACGAGGCACAGGCGGTGCACGGCTTCGCGATCCTGATCGATTGCCACTCGATGCCCACCCTCCCCGGCCGTGGTGCCGCGCCGCAGCTGGTTGTGGGCGATCGGCACGGCCGCAGCGCAGCATCCGGCCTGGCAGAGGCTGCCGCGGCCACTGCACGCAGCGAAGGGCTCATCGTGGCCCGCAACCATCCCTATGCTGGGGGTCATACGCTCGATCGACACGCTCGCCCCCGCGCCGGTCGGCACGCAATCCAGATCGAGATCGACCGTTCGCTCTATCTGGATACTGACCGGCGACAGCCCGGCCCGGGCCTGGTGCGCGTACAGCGGATCGTGGCGGCGATCGCGGCCGCTCTCGAGGACGAAATGCGCGGTCACGCGCTCGCCGCCGAGTAAGAAAAAGCCGCCCCGCGCAAGCACGAGGCGGCCAAGGTTCAGGGAGGAACGCGCCCGAGGGCGCGCCTTGCGCGATCGCGAAGGGGGGCACGACCGCGCCCTATAAACATAAACCTCGGCAGGGCGAATTCAAGCGCGACGATGCAAAAAAGTCACGGCCTGGATATATTGCGCAGGCGAGCCGATAAATGGCTTGCAGAAGCCGGCTATTCAGGCCGGCCCCGCTCCGGGCAGCATTCGATCGAGCGTGCGGTCACGCTGAACGAAGCGATGCTTGAGCGCGCCGGTGATATGAAGCAGCAGCAGCGCGATCATCAGATAGGCCATCAGCTCATGCCGATCGGCCCAGGTGCTGGCGATCGCCTTGTCCTGGGGCACAGGGAACATCGGCAGCGGGAACAGGCCGAAGAAGCTCAACGGATGACGCTTGAGGTTCGCGGACGTGAAGATCCAGCCCGACAGCGGGATCAGGATCATCAGCGCGTAGAAGAGCCAGTGGACGGTAGCCGAGAACCACCTCTCCCAACGCCGAACGCTGGCCGGTAGCGGGGGCGGCCGATGGCCGATGCGCCAGCCCAGACGAACCAGGCCGAGCAAAAGTACCAGCATTCCGATCGATTTGTGCAGCGGGAGCGCGCCCTTGGGTAGCGATTCGTGTAGCAAGCCGATCGTCAGATTGGTGACGATGAGGATCGCGATCGTCCAGTGCAGCCCGATCGCCACCCGCGTGTAGCGGACGAGACCGGTTCCTTCCGACATGTCCCTCATCGTCACCTCTGATGCTGTGGATCCCCGATGGCGTTACGCCACGAGCGGGCCGTTGGGCGGCGGCAGCTTGCCCTGCTGCGCCTGACGGCCAAACACGTCAGCCATGCGCTGCAGCGAGAAGATGTGCGCGTAGAGCAGGGCCAGCAGGCCGTTCTGGTTCCACTTGCGCACGATATCGCCGCGCAGATTCTTCAGCGCCTCTTCCGACACGATCTGGAAGCCGCGATAGACATAGGGCTGCGTCGCCCCGTCCGGCTGGGCCGTGAACTCGCCGTCGGTCAGCAGCTTCTGCTCGGCAATGTCCTGGAAGAAGGAGCTGGTCAGCATGCTCGCCCGCTCGACCTGCTCGCAGAACTCGAGGATCGCCTTGGTACGCTCGCTCGGCTCCTTGCCGTCAAACAGCGGCTCGCCCTCGTCGAACGCGCCGATCACGTCGGAGGTCGGATCGACGCAAAGCGAGAGATCGTCCGTGTCGGGACGCAGGCGCGCGAGCATGAAGGGATAGCGACGGATATAGGCCGGAACGTAGAAGTCGGCCGGGAACATCCCCTTCTCGTCGACGAAGGTGTTCACGCCCTCGTTCAGGCCCATCAGGGCCAGCGGTACGGGGCTATCGCCGGCCGAGAAGACGATCGGATAGAAACGGCTGGCGTTGATGAACTCTTCGGCCAGCAGCGGAACTGCGTGGACGCTCGTCAGAAACGGCGCGCCATCGACGGCACGGAGCCGCCAGTCGGCATGCACCTCGCTCGAGATCGGCGTCAGATCGTTGTAGAACAGCGGCAGGCCCTGATTGGGTGCGCTCGCCATAACTTTGCTCTCCTGAAGACAATGGACGGGAGAGTCTCCCCGCCCCCCGTGGAATGATGTCGTCTATGGCTCGACCGCGTCTTCTGCAAGCGGCAGCAGCGCCCCAGGGTTCATGATTCCGGCCGGATCGAGCGCGCGCTTCACCGCCAGTATCGCCGCCAGCCGCGCCGGATCAGTCAACCGCAGGAAATCGGCGCGCTTGAACCGGCCGATGCCATGCTCGGCCGACAGCGAGCCACCTGCCTCGGTGACGAGGCTGTGGACGAACGCCGAAATTTCGCCAGCGTTAGCTGCGAACCAGGCGCGGTCGTCGCCCCCCGACGGCGCGCGGACATTGAAGTGAACATTGCCGTCGCCGAGATGACCGAATGCGATCGGTCGCACGCCGGGGAAATGGGCCACCACCGCAGCGGCGGCTTCCGCCATGAAACCCGGCATCGCAGCGACCGGCACGGCGATGTCGTGCTTGGCCGCGATGCCGTCGCGGGCCTCGGCCTCGGACATGCTCTCGCGCAGCTTCCAGAAGGCGTCGGCCTGCGCTTCGCTCGCAGCGATCGCCGCGTCACCGATCAAGCCTGCCTCGATGCCTTCGGCGAGTGCGGCCTCGAGCCGGCCTGCGACTGGCGCCTCGCCCAATGGCGCTACCGCCTCGACCAGCACATTCCATTTCCAGGCATCGCTCAGCGGAGCCCGCGTGCCGGGGATATGGCGCAGCACCAGCGCCAGCCCTTCGGCCGGGACCAGCTCGAAACTCTCGACCGCCTCACCCAGCCGATCCTCCAGCCGCCGCAGCAAGGTGAGCGCCGTCTCCGGATCATGCAGCCCGATCCAGGCGACCGCGCGATCGCCCACCGCCGGAACCAGCCTGAGCGTCGCGGCGGTCACCAGACCCAGCGTCCCCTCGCCGCCGATCAGCAGTTGCTTCAGGTCATAGCCGCGATTGTCCTTACGCAATGGCGCGAGACCACGGAGCATCGATCCATCGGGCAGCACCGCCTCCAGCCCCAGCACCAGTGACCGCATCGGCCCAAACCGCAGTACCTGTGTACCGCCCGCGTTGGTGGAGACGAGGCCACCGACGGTCGCATTCCCCTTGGCGGCGAGCGAGAGGGGGAAGCGCCGTCCCTGCTCCTCCACCGCCACGTGGAGATCGGCGAGCACCACCCCGGCTTCGGCCACCACGGCATTGTCCCCGGCGGATACCGAGCGGATCCGGCGCATCCGCCGCATCGAGACGAGCAGCGCGCGCGCCTCGCCTTCCGGCCCGATGCCGGCCGGCGTCGCGCCGCCCACCATAGAGCTGTTACCCCCCTGCGGCACGATCGCGACCCCCTCGGCCGCTGCCTGCGCCACCACGAACGCCGCCTCCTCGGCATCCGCGGGCGAGACGAGTGCCGCCGCCGTCCCCGTGAGCCGCCGGCGCCAATCGGTGAGCCAGGGCGCGAGATCGGCCGGATCGGTGGTGAAGCCGGCGGGCCCAAGACGGTCGGACAAACGCGCCAATAGCGCAGCGGAGGGCATCGGATAAGCCATCGCACTTCCGTACTGCGCCACCGTCGATGCGAACAGGCGCCAATTGCGGCGTCAATTCATCCTATGTTCAAGTGGGCATGGCCAGCGTAAGCAGCTTCCATGTTCATCTCCGTTTGGGGCCACGGCTGGTGATAGTGCTTTCGCTTGTCGCCCTACTCTCCATTATCTCCGGCCCGACCGGACACCAGGGCGACAGCCAGGCGCAGGCCCAGGTCACCAACTCGCAACCGGTGATCATCCGGGTGCCCGCTCACCGGACCAGCCGCTCCGGAACACCGGCTCGACCCGACCCGAGGCCGCTCCCGCCCGTCTTCCGCGATCGCAAGGGTCCGCGCTGCATCGACGCGGGAGCCATCGCCGCCGCCGCGGTCATCGCGCCCAATAGCGTCGACTTCATCCTCAAGGGCGGCAAGCGAGTCCGCGCCCGGCTGGCCGACGAATGCCCCGCGCTCGATTATTATTCCGGCTTCTATGTGAAGCCGCCGCACGACCAAAAGATCTGCGCCGACCGCGATTCCATCCACACCCGCTCGGGCGGCGACTGCCAGATCGACCGGTTCCGCGCGCTCACGCCCGTCTCGCAACGGTAGGCACCCCCGTCGCACCTTGACAATGCACGCCCGACACGACAGGGCAGCGTGCGATTCCGCCGGTCTTCCGCCAGCGGTCGTTCCCGGATGTGTGCATGAGCTTCGCCGATCTCGGCCTTTCCGATGAATTGCTTCGCGCCGTAACGGACGCCGGCTATACTGAACCCACTCCGGTACAGGCTGCCGCCATCACCCCGGTGCTGATGAATCGCGACCTGATCGCGATCGCGCAGACCGGCACGGGCAAGACCGCTAGCTTTGTGTTGCCGATGATCGACATCCTCGCCCACGGCCGCAGCCGGGCCCGGATGCCGCGCTCTCTGATCCTTGAGCCGACACGCGAACTTGCTGCACAGGTTGCCGAGAATTTCGAGAAGTACGGCAAATATCACAAGCTCTCGATGGCGCTGCTGATCGGCGGCGTGAACATGAGCGACCAGGTGGCCGCGCTGGAAAAGGGCGTCGACGTCCTGATCGCCACGCCCGGCCGCCTCATGGACCTGTTCCAGCGCGGCAAGATCCTGCTCACCGGCTGCTCGCTGCTCGTCATCGACGAGGCGGACCGGATGCTCGACATGGGGTTCATCCCCGACATCGAGGAAATCTGCACCAAACTGCCGACCCAGCGGCAGACTTTGCTCTTCTCCGCGACGATGCCGCCGCCGATCAAGAAGCTGGCGGACAAGTTCCTCTCCAATCCCAAGCAGATCGAGGTGGCGCGCACCGGCTCCACCAGCGCGCTGATCGAGCAGGCGCTCGTCGCCACCACCTCGCGCGCCAAGCGCGAGACGCTGCGCACGCTTCTGGGCGCCGAGGACGTGCGCACTGCGATCATCTTCGCCAACCGCAAGACGACGGTGCGCGAGCTGGCCCAGTCGCTCCAGCGCAGCGGCTTCAAGGCCAGCGAAATCCATGGCGACATGGACCAGTCGTCGCGGATCCGCGAGCTGGAGCGCTTCAAGGCGGGTGAGATCAACATCCTCGTCGCCTCCGACGTCGCGGCGCGCGGGCTCGACATCAAGGGCGTCAGCCACGTCTTCAACTTCGACGCGCCGTGGCATCCGGACGACTATGTCCACCGCATCGGCCGCACCGGTCGTGCGGGTGCGACGGGCAAGGCCTTCACCCTCGTCACCGACGAGGATGCCGAGAACATCGCCAATATCGAGAAGCTGACCGGCCAGAAGATCCCGCGCATCGAGGGCATCAAGGCAGCGCCCGCTCCCGCCCCGGCGCACGACGCACAGCCGCGCCACGACGACCGCGGCACCAAGCCGGGCGAGGATCGCCGCGGCAGTCGCCGCCAGGCTGCCGAGCGTCCGCGTCCCGAACGCGATCGCCGCGATGCGTCTGCCCCGCGTGTCGCGCCGCCCGCGCCCGAACCGATCGCTGCCGATGCCAGCGCGGACTGGAACGGGCCGATCCCGGCCTTCCTTGGATACAGCATCGCGGACTGAGGCTGCCTCCCTTCGGCATTTTTTTACGTTTCGGGCCTAGCAAGGACGATAGGGCACTTGTCCGGCCAGTGGGGTCGGGCAACGCCCCGTCGGGGACAGGTCAGCGCCGGTGAGCGACGCCAAGGGCACCTTTGATCGCATCCGCGCCCTTCTCGAGGAGGGTGGCATTGCGGCTACCCCCACCAATTATGAATTCCTCTATCGCTATGTCACCGGCGCCGACCCCCAGCTGATCGAGGCGGTCGACGCCATACGCCGCACCACCGGCCAGCTGAGCGAGCGCGTCATCTCCAACATCCGCCGTGAATTCTACGGCGCCGGCCGCGGGGGCGTCGGCCGCGTGCTGGAGGACACCGAAACCCAGCTCGCGCGGATGAACGACTATATCGAGCGGTCCGACGCCGATACGCGAAGCCATGCCTCGCGGCTCGGCGTGCGGCGGTCGAGCCTTGTCGCGCAGGCCGGCTCCGAGGTCGACGCCACGACCACGCTGGAGCGCCAGCGCGCCATGCTCGCCGAGATGATCGAGGCGACCAACGCCATGCTCTCGACCACCGAGAAGCTGCAGGCCGAGCTCGCCGCCTCATCGTACGAGATCGAGATGCTCAAGGCCGATCTGGAGATCGCGCGCGTCGAATCGCGCAGCGATGCGCTCACCGGCCTCTCCAACCGCAAGGCCTGCTGCGACTATCTCGATGCACAGATCGCGCGCGCCGCCTCGGAGGGGCGCCCGCTCAGCCTGATCTTCCTCGACATCGATCACTTCAAGAAGTTCAACGACAATTACGGCCACCGCATGGGCGACGAAGTGCTGCGCCTGGTGGCGCAGAGCCTCGAGCGCTTCTTCCACGGCCGCGGCTTCGCCTGCCGCTGGGGCGGCGAGGAGTTCGTGGTGGTGATGCCGCAGCACGAGGCGGACGAGGCCACGCAATTCGCCGAGCGCTTCCGCCAGTTCATCGGCACGCGCACGGTACGCTCGCGCCAGTCGGGCCGCGAGATTGGCCGGGTGACGCTGTCGCTGGGCGTCGCGGGGCTGGTCGCCGGCGAGGCGGCGCAACAGCTCATCGACCGGGCCGATCAGGCGCTCTACGGCGCCAAAGCCAAGGGCCGCGACCAGGTCGTCTGCTGGAAGGCGGCGGCGTAATCGCAACCGGGCGGGCTCGCTCGCGAAGTTGACAAAGTTGACACCAGGAAAGGGTGAAATCGCCCACCAACATGCGCGGTTTGCGGGCCAGCACCCGCGCAAGCCACGAGCCCTTGGGAGTTCCTCTCCTGCTTGCCTGACGCACAGCGGCGCTGCTGCCGATGATGAGCAAGCACCTGAGCGTTCGATCGCCCATTTCGGATGTTGCACCGAGCCTCGGCTAACGCTCCAATTCCAGATCTTCGCATCGATCAGCGCTTATGGCTTGGATGCTACAGTCTCCGTTTTTGTCGGTAGGTTGGCTTTCAGGAAGTCGGCCATCGCCTCCAACATCTGCAGCCTAGTGGCGCTGCGAGAGAGGTTGTGGTCCTCGCCCGTCAGCGTGACAAGTTGCACCGACTTGCCCGCTCGCCTAGCGGCGTTGAGCATCGCCTTGCTCTCATTGAACGGCACCACAGTGTCGATCGTACCGTGGATCAGCAGCAGAGGCACGGAAAGGTTGTCGGCGTGCCGCGCGGGGGAAAGCCTATCCAGCATCGGGTCGTTCATCCCCTTGGCGCCGATGAAGCGTTGCCAGAAACGTAGGGTCGAATTGCGGCTACCGCCCATCTTGTCGCTGTCCTCGAGCAGCATCTGTTTCAAGTCCGAGACACCAGCAACCGCAACTGCGCATTTGTAGATGCCCGATTGCAGTGTCACGCCCGCCATCGCCGCGTAGCCGCCATAGCTCGCGCCAGTGATGCACACCTGATTGGGATCGATAATACCCTGATCGGCCAGATATTGGACGCCGTCCGACAAGTCTGTCTGCATTTTACGGCCCCATTCGCCGTAGCCTGCAGTGAGTAAGTCCATGCCGAAGCCCGCCGATCCCCGGAACTGCGGCTGCAGCACAGCATAACCGAGAGAGGCGATCGCCTGCGCCCACCAGTCAAAGCCTGGATCGTCCCGCGCGGCGGGTCCCCCATGAACGAGCAGCACCAGCGGCAGGCCCTTGGCCTTGGCCAGATGAGGCAGCGTGAGGTAGGCTGGGATCTCACGCCCATCGGCCGCCTTGTATCGAATAAAACGTACCTCACCGAGATCATCTGGGCCGATATTGGCATACTCGTTGGCGATCCAGTCAGCCCGACGACTCTTCACGTCGAGCCGGAAATAGGCCGCGCCATTGGTTGGGCCCTCGACCCGGAGCAGGATCTTGGAGCGGTCATCGCTCCATGAGGCTAGACGCACTGTCTCACCGGGGAATGCCTTGCTGACCCGGTCCCAGAGCGCCTGGTCCTTGGGATCGAGGAAGGTGTAGCGCACTGCGGTATCTTCGACCGTCTCGCCGCCAATCACTGTGCGCTTGATCGGATCCTCGATCAGGCGTGCTCCGTCCAGCGCGGCGATGCGCGGGGACCATTCGCCACCTGCGATCGGGATCTCGCGGTAATGGGTGCTGTTCTCGTCGTCTTGTTCGACAATGAGGGTCTCTTCGGTTCGTCCGAAGCCCACGAGGTCGGGCGTATCGATCGGCGCCATCTCGCGATGGATCGCATGCCAGCTGCCGCCGCGCGAACGACTGAGGAGCGACCATTGGCCGCTCTGCTCATTATAATCGACACGCGCTACCGGGGTACCGGTCGTATTGATCAGCAAGTCCGACGTGTCCTCCTCGCCCGTGAAGGTCGTCAGAGTTGAGGCCCCTACGAGGTTCTGCCGATAGAGGGTCAACACGCCCCGGTTGTTGGGGAAGGACAGACCAGTTAGAAACAACATCGTCTTGTCGCCGACCCTGCGGGCTTGTGGCCAGCGCTCGATGATGTTCATCGCCGAACCATTGCCGCTAAGCAGCGGATGGAGCTTTTTGGCTTCGATGTCGTAATCAAAGGCAAGCCACCATTCGCGGCGCGGCCCTTGGAGGCCCGCCACCGACGTCGCTTTCGCATAGACGAAGAGCAGGTTGTTCTCGTCAGCCCAGTCTAGTCCGACGATCTTGCTATCTCCTACATTCAAGCCGCGCACCCGAGAGAGGTCGTCGGTCTTGTGAATCTGGAGCTGCCTGCCGTTCGCATCACTCGTCATCAGCGCGAAACGCATACCGCTGGGCGAGATCGTCACATCCTCAACGGTAGGCAATCGGCCATAAGCCTCGATCGGGGCACTCTGGGCTGCCGCGATACCGGTCACGCTCATTACAGCCGTAGCGCACAACAGCGCCGCGCGCCGCAGTCGCAGCGCGATATCAACCGACATTTTCAACCGCCCCCAAAATCACGTCCCAATAAATTTGGGTAGCCTATAGCGAACGATGGTCAAGCGAGGGTTGAAGCTAATTAGTGACAATACGGAACCACCCCATAGCCGCAGGAGCGGCGGATTCCATGAAGCAGTGCATGAAGCGCTGAACGCAGATAATACTGGTCGCCGGGGAGGCTTTTCCGTTCGCCTTGGGAACCCTCCCCTTCTGGGGAATGGGTCCAGCAGTGTTCCTTGACTCTAGCCAAACGGCAATCTCACTGACTCCATCGCCAGATGGAAGACGCTCCGCACAAGTTGCACGAATGCTCGTCGGTGAAGTGCCATCCATCATGGTGATGGTTAGATCGTGATGGTTACCCGACCGGTATCTGACTGGCTGCGCCGCAGCTTCGCACTATAACGAAGCCGAAGCACGAGTCCGTTGGACATCGACCAACGCCAAAGCCGTGACCCATGCTGGCGATCAGTTTTACTGGGATGTCGGCTCAGCGCCTTTCCATAACGCGCGATGCCAGAACGTGTCGGTTAAGTTCATCAGTTCTTAGAAAGCCGCCGTTCG
>FTCZ01008039.1_pt1 | contig 10665 bp, 10 predicted proteins | sample 1658871 | NCBI WGS metagenome assembly FTCZ01 (sample SAMEA3914864, study PRJEB12502) | metagenome | biome: forest; material: soil | place: USA | collected 2012-03-12 | depth 0.3 m
ACTTGGTCGCGTGGGCGTTCGCCGTGCCGGTGACACTATGGCTGACGCTGCTAGTCGCGGATCCGAGCGAGCCAGCGCTGCCGGCCAGATTGCCCGTGCCAGAAAGTGCGCCTGACGCCATGCCGCCGACATTGCCGAGCCCACCGGCCGCGCCGCCGAGCCCGCCGACCGCGCCACCAAGGCCGCCGCCGCCGCCCAGCAGCTGCGCGCTGGCCGGGGCCATCGCGAGCCCCGCCGAAGCTGCGGCGACGAGGAGCCGGGCGCGAATGCCAATCCGCTTCGTCATGGTTCTTCTCCTTCTCCGCCGGGCGATCTGCCCGGCCTGCAGAAAGGAAACGACGGCGAAATCCGAATTCATCCTGAAACGATTATTTTAGGCCCACCGCGCGCGGCGGCGTCGCGCAGGAACCGCAGACGATGCCGTGGCCAAGCTTGGGCGCCGGCTTCGCGGCGGCGGCGAGTTCGGCCAACGCGCGACGAGGATCGCCCTTGTCGATCATCGCCAGGCTTGCGGCGACCAGCGGGGCGGCGAAGGACGTGCCCCGCAACGTCTCCCAGCGGCCGCCCGGCACCGCGCCCGCCATGTCAGCCCCCGGCGCCGCGAAATCGAGGTGGCGGGCGCGGCCCGCCTCGATCAACACCTTGCCGCGCGCATCGACGCCAGTGACGGCGATGACGCCTGGATAGGAGGCGGGATATTGTGGCGGCGCAGCCGGGCCGTCATTGCCTACCGCCGCCACCACCAGCACGCCCTTCGACTGGAGCACGCGGATCCCGGCGGCGAGCAGCGGGTTGGGGGCGCCCACCAGGCTGATGTTGATCACGTGCACGCCGCGCGAAGCGAGCCAGCCCATCGCCTGCACGATCGCCTCGGCCGAGCCATTGGCTTCCGATCCGCCATAGACGTCGGCTGCCAGCAGCGCACCGCCCGGCGCCACGCCGCGAAAGGCGCCCGCGCGCCCGACCATCAGCGAGGCAACCGCGGTCCCGTGCCCGCTCGGCTTGACCGCGCCAGCAAAGCCGCGTTGCTCGACCGTTGCACCCGCGAACGCCGGGTGCGCCCCGACGCCGCCGTCGATCAGCCCCATCGAGGCCTCGCCCGCCGAACCCCCCGCGCTCCCGCCTGCCGTCGGCTGGAGCGCCGCGAAGGCGGGTTCATAGACATGGTTGAGCGCGAAGTCCGCTTGCGGATCGAGCGCGTGCAGCCGGTCGATCGCATCGCGGGCGGGCATATTCTTGGGTGGTGCCAGCACTACGATGTCAAGGCCGAGCGCCTCCACCGTCTCGCGCCGCTTGACCGAGAAGCCCTGCTGTTCCGCCTTGGCCAGCGTGGCGGGGGAGAGGGCGGTGGCGAGGATCTCGTCGCGGCGGATCGGGTTGCCGTCGCCGTCGCGATCCAGCACGGCGCGATTGTCATGGATGAGCGCGCGCAGCCGATCCCGGCGTGCGGTGAGCAGATCGGCCGGCGACAGGCTGCGCAGGCTCCCTCCCACCGCGTCGAGTCCGCCGGTCAGCCCGCCCAGCGCGAGCGGAGCGCGCGACGGATCGTTTGATCCGAGCAGGCCTCCGGTAAGCGAACCGACCGGGCCGGTGCCGAGGCCGCCGCGTGGCAGCAACTGCGCCGCAACCGGGCTTGCCAGCATCGCCCATCCGGCGATCATCGCCACCATCCGCCCATGCCGTCGCATCATCGCCCTTTCCTTTCCTTGCCATCCGATGGATGAAACGCCGCGCAGAGGTCGTTTCATCCGCATGACGAAGAGGCAAGCCATTGGACGATTTCGAAGCCGCGCTGTCGGCACTGTTGCCACGCCTGCGCCGCTTCGCGCACGGGTTGACGCGCGACCCGGCCGATGCCGACGATCTGACGCAGGCGACGATCGAACGCGCGCTCATATCTCGCACGCAATGGCAGGCAGGGACGAGCCTCGATGCCTGGGCCTATCGGATCATGCGCAACCTCTGGATCGACACGGCACGCAGTCGCCAGCGCCGCGACAAGGTTCTGGCGCCGGCCGAACTGGGCGAGAATGTCGGCGCGCCACCCGAGGCCGAGGGCAGGGCCGAGCTGCATTTCCTGATGCGCGCGATGGATCGCCTGCCCGACGAGCAGCGCGAGGCTGTGGCGCTGGTGATGATCGAAGGGCTTGCCTATCGCGAGGCGGCGGACGTGCTGAACGTACCGATCGGCACGCTCACCAGCCGGCTGGTGCGGGGACGGCAGGCGCTGGTGGAGATGCTGGAGGGATGAGCCATGGATGAAGCGCGGATCATCGCCTGGATCGACGGAGAACTCGGCGAGGCGGCCGCGGCGGAGGTAGCTGCCGCCGTTGCGACGAACCCCACGCTCGCCGCGCAGGCCGAGGCGCATCGACGGCTGAAGGCGCGCTTCTCGGCCGCGTTCGGTCCGATCGCGACGGAGCCCGTGGCACTCCCCGAGCGGCCAGCCGCCCCGATCGTCTCGCTGGCAGCGGTGCGCGAGGCGCGGGCCCAGGCGCTTGCGCCTCGGAAAAGCTGGGCCATGCCCGGTGCGATCGCCGCCAGCCTGCTCGTGGGCGTGCTCGCTGGCCACCAGTGGTCGCCGGGCGGCGGCATCGCGGACCGTGCCGACACGCTCGCGCTGTCCGCGCCGGTCTCGCGCGCGCTCGACCATCAGCTGGCCGGCGAGAGCGGACCTGTCCGCGTGGCGCTGAGCTTCCGGGACCATCAGGGCGACTATTGCCGCAGCTTCGCAGGCCAGCATCTTTCCGGTGTCGCCTGTCGAGGCGCGGGTGGCTGGCAGTTGCGATATGCCGCGCCGGGCGGGACGCAGCCGGGCGACTATCGCATGGCGGGAAGCGATGCCGCGGCCGTTCCGGTGGTCGAGGCGATGATCGAGGGCGACCCGCTCGACGCCGCGCAGGAGCGGAGCGCGCGTGACGCGGGCTGGAGGTCGAAGGCCCGCTAGGCCGGCGCCAGCGGCTGGAACATCACCAATGCGTCGACATAGCCCTCACTGGGATGCCGGAAGGCGTGCGGCAGACGGCCGACCACCTCGAAGCCCAGGCCCTGCCAGAGCCGCACGGCCCGCTCGTTGCTGCTGACCACGAAGTTGAACTGCATCGCACGGAAGCCCCGTCTGCGGGCCTCTACCAGCGAATGCTCGCCCATCTGGCGCGCGACGCCCCGACCGACCTCCGCCGGATGGGTCATATAGCCGCAGTTGCAGACATGATCGCCACCGCCCGGCTGGTTGGCGCGCATGTAATAGGTGCCGAGGATCCGCCCGTCCTCTTCCGCGACGAAAGTGGTCCGGTCTGGCCCCAGCCAATAGGCGAGCGCGTCGGCCTCGTTCATGTCGCGGGGCAGGGCATAGGTTTCCCCGGCACGGAGCGTGGGTTCCAGTATGTCCCAGATGGCGGGCCGGTCGTCGGGCCTGGCAGGGCGGATCAGCATGGTGTCAGCGCTTGCCTGCCGTTGCGGCGAACTCGACCAGCACGTCGACATCCTGCTCGTCGGCCGCGCGCCCAATGGAGCAACTGATCGCGAGGCGATTCGGGTGTGCCCGGTGTGAGGGTATCGGCCTGCGGCGCCACGCGGCGGCGTTGGACATGAGACGGCTCCCGGTTGAACGAAGCCGTCTTTGCCCTGACCCAACCCTGCCCGCAATCGCAGTCGTGCCCGCTAGAGGAGCGGACCGACCAGCCGCGCGATATTTTCCACAAGCTTGCGCGGTGCCGGGCGACTGCGCCACGCGTCGAGCTCCAGTCGGTCGCTGCGCTCGAGATAGCCGCGTTGCAGCGCCGCGACTGAGGCGAGCGACGCGGGATCGAACAGGAGCAGGCTCACCTCGTCGTTGAGCTGGAACGAGCGCAGGTCGACATTGCTCGAGCCGATGATGGCGAGCGACTGGTCGATGCTGACATTCTTGGCGTGGAGCAGTTCGTCGCGGAACAGGTGGATGCGCACACCCGCCCTCAGCAGATCATCATAGTAGGAGCATTGCGCCAGATTCACGAGCGGCTGGTCGACTACTGCCGAGACGATCAGGTCGATGGTGACGCCGCGCGCGACGGCGGTGCGCATCGCGCTCAGCACGTCCTCATCGGGGATGAAATAGGGCGTGGCGACCATAACATGCTCGCGCGCCTGATGGATCTCCCATACGAGCAGAGTCTCGAACCCCTCGAGCGGATATTCCGGGCCGCTGGGCAGAAGTTGTGCGCAGGCGGTACCGGTAGCGGGCGGGATGACGAGTTCGTCGAGCGGCATCGTCTCGGTTTCGAGGAACCAGTCGGCGCGGACCACCGCCTCCATCTCGGCCACGACCGGTCCGGTGACGCGCGCCACCAGCTCGCGGTTGACCACGCCCGGCCGGAAATCGCGGTCGACGATGTTCTGCGATCCGGCGAAGCCGATCACCCCGTCGATCACGAACAGCTTGCGGTGGTTGCGCATGTCGCGGCGCGTGCGCCCGCGCAGAATGCGGAAGGGCAGCGCCTCGCGCACCTCGACGCCCGCCTCGCGCAGCCGTCGGGTGGTTCTGCGGATCCAGCGGTAGGAGCCGACCGGATCGATCATCACCTGGCAGATCACGCCTCGCGCTACGGCGCTGCGCAGTGCTCCGATGACCCGGGCGCCGGTGGCATCGTCGGCGAAGATATAGACCAGCAGCCGGACATGGTGGCGCGCCCCGTCGATATCGGCGACGAGCCGGTCGATCACCCGGTCATAATCGTCGATCAGCTCGACCGTGTTGCCGCCTACGACCGGAAGCCGCCCGAGCTTGCGCGTCAGAGCGGTGGTCGCGCCTGGGTGTTCGGATGGGGGCGGATCGGCGGCTTCGAGCCGGGTCGCCATGCCATCGAGAAAGGGCCGCAGCGTGCGAAAGCGCGCGACGCGCCATGCCGGAAAACGGGGCCGGCCGATCGCGAGGAAAAGCAGCAATCCGGGGACCGGCAGGAAGAAGATCAGCAGCAGCCAGCCGCGCGACGCCGCCGGCGTCCGCCGCAGCGGCACCACCGCCAGCGCTGCCAGGCGGATAATCCACTCCACCGTGTAGAAGGCGGTCTCGAAGCTCACCCGAGGCTGCAGCTCCGGCGCGGCCCGATCCGGTGAAGAGGCCCCCTGCGGCCTGGCGGGATCGTTTCGCGATCGGCGTGCATGGGCGGCACTATGGCTTGCGCGCCCGGACGCGCCAAGCGTGGCGGACGAGGTTTCGTCTCGACCCGATATCGGTGGCGATATTCGGCCGCCTCGACGTCGCGGTCTGAACCGTTTCGGACCAGGGCACCACTAACAACAGGACCGAGCCGTCCCCATATGCCGGGGGCTCGGGTACGGGGTTCCCTTCCTCCAAAGGAGCTCGACGTGAAGAAACGGAACATCATCGGTGCGGTGCTGGGCCTGGCCCTGGTGGCAGCCCCGGCGGTGGCGCAGCGTGGTGGTGGTGGCTTCCATGGTGGAGGCGGTTTCCACGGCGGCGGTGGTGGAGGCGGTTTCCACGGCGGCGGTGGTGGTGGTTTCCACGACGGTGGTGGTTTCCACGGTGGTGGCGGCTTCCACGGCGGCAGCGGCGGCTTCCGCAGCGGCGGTGGCTTCCATGGCAGTGGCGGTGGTTTTCGCGGGGGTGGCTTCAACCATGGCGGGTGGCGCGGCGGCGGCTGGCGCGGCGGCTGGGGCGGTGGCTACTGGAATCCCGGTTGGGGCTGGTACGGCGGCTGGGGGCTGGGCGTCGGCTATGGCCTCGGCATAGCGGGGTGGGATGACGGATATTATCCGGGCTATGGATATGGCGGCGATGCCTATGAATGGGGCGATGAATATGGTTGCGCCCCTGTCTGGGACCCGTCGCTCAATCATTATATTCCCGCCTGCAACTGAGCGGTTCGCAGAAACGCGGTGCGGGGGCGCCCGGTCGTGGCAGCGCGATGGCTTGCTGACCGGACCGGCTGGACGAACGCGCGCGCAATGATGCAGAGCATGTCTGTCGCGGTGGCTAACCGCGCTGTCGGAGATGCGCGCCCGGGGGGAACCTAAAACGATGTCCGCACCGCAATGGGGCCTGCTCGCCCGACGACGTTTCCTGCCGCTATTCGCGACGCAGTTCCTCGGCGCGTTCAACGACAATCTCTATCGCTCGGCGATGCTGTTCCTGGCCGCCTTCACGCTGTACCGGGGTGCCCCGGACCGAGCGGCGATCGCCGCCATCATCGCGGGCGGCATGTTCATCCTGCCCTATTTCCTGTTTTCCTCGATCGCCGGCCAGCTGGCCGACCGCATCGACAAGGCGCGCCTCGCCCGGCTCGTGAAGCTGGCGGAGGTGGGGATCATGGGCGTCGGCGCGATGGCGCTCGGCATGGGATCGATGCCGCTGCTGATGACGGTGCTGTTCGCGATGGGGCTGCACTCGACGCTGTTCGGGCCGATCAAATATTCGATGCTGCCCCAGCATCTCCGGCCGTCCGAACTGGTGGGGGGCACCGGGCTGGTGGAGGCGGGCACCTTCCTTGCCATCCTGCTCGGCCAGATCACCGGCGGTCTGCTGTCCACCAATGTGGCGGCGGGCGCAATGCTGGGCGTGGCCGTGCTGGGGCTCGTCTCCAGCCTGTTCATCCCGCCCGCGCCGCCCGAGCCCGACCGTCCGGCCGTCGAGATCAATCTATTCCGCTCAACCGCGGCGATCGTTCGCCATGCCCGGCACAATCGCTCCCTCTATCTGGCGATCCTGGGGATCACCTGGTTCTTCTCGCTGGGCGCGGTGCTGACCCAGCAGTTCGCGCCGCTGGTCGGCCGGCTGAACGGCACGCCGCAGGTCGGTGCGCTGTTCCTCGGCCTGTTCTCGGTAGGCGTCGCAATTGGCGCGCTCTCGGTCAATTGGCTGCTGCGGGGGGCGATCTCGGCGCGCTATGTCCCCGCCGCCGCGCTGGCGCTGGCGTTGGCGGTGGTCGATCTCGGCTTCACTGTGCATGGCCTCGCGCCCGCCCCGGTCGCGGTGGGCGTGCGGGGTTTCCTCGAGCGGGCGGGGGGCTGGCATCTCGCCGTCGACCTGATCGTCATCGCGGTGGCGGGCGGCATGTTCATCGTGCCGCTCTACGCGCTGCTCCAGACGTTGGGCGATCCGGCCAATCGGTCGCGCGATGTCGCGGCCAACAACATCGTCAATGCGGCCGGCATGGTTCTGGTCTCGGGGTTCGTCGCACTGCTGCTGTGGGCGGGCGCGGGTAGCATGACCCTGTTCGGCGCACTGGGGGCGTTGGGGCTGGTCGTCGCGCTGGTGATGTGCGGGTTGCCACCGGAGACGGCCTTCCGGTCGCTGGTGCGCTCGGCGCTGCACCTCGCCTGAGCCGTTAACCGGGCGGTGAGGGCGCTCCGCTATCGGTTGGCAGCTTCGGCCCTTCTTGTTCGGGTGACGGCCCATGATCCTTCCGCCCGCTCCGGTGTGGCTTGCGGCGATGCTGTTGACGCTCGTGCTGGCCGTCCGCGGCGCTGTACCCCGTGGCCATCGTCGGCCGGTGCGCGCGAAGCTGCTGCTGCGCGCGCTGCTGCCGTGGCGGATCCTGCGCAGCCGCTCCGGCCGACTGGACATCGCGGCTTTCCTGTTCGGCGCGCTCCTGGCGGGTGTCGCGCTGGGTTGGGCGCTCGTCTCGGGTAGCTGGTGGGCATCGACCCTGTCGGCCCGGCTGGTGTCGTGGCTGGGGCCGGTCGCACCCACCGCGCTGCCGGGCCCGGTCGCCGCGCTGCTGATGACGCTGGCGCTGTTCCTTGCCTATGAGGCTGCCTATTGGCTCAATCATTGGCTCAGCCACCGGGTCGGCTGGCTGTGGGAATTCCACAAGGTCCACCACAGCGCCGAATCGCTGTCGCTTCTCACCAACTTCCGGGTGCATCCGGTCGACACGATCATCTTCTACAACATGGCTGCTGCAACGACCGGCATCACCGCGGGCCTGCTTCGCTATGCGCTGGGCGGCGCGACGGACGACGTCTCGGTTGGCGGTACCAACCTGCTGGTGTTCCTGAGTTCGATCGTGCTGAGCTACCTCCAGCATTCGCATCTGTGGCTCGCGACCACGGGACGCTGGGGGCGGCTGATCCTGAGCCCGGCCCACCACCAGCTCCACCATTCGGTCGATCCGCGTCATCACAACCGCAATCTCGGCGCCACGCTGGCGCTGTTCGACTGGGCATTCGGCACGCTGCTGGTGCCGCCTGCGCGGCGCCAGCGCCTGACCTTCGGGGTCGACGGGCTGGGCTATGACCCCCATGGGCCGAAGGGCGCGGTGCTGATGCCCTTCGTGGATGCGGCGCGGCGGGTGCTGACGGTGATCAGGCCTCGCCGACCTTCTTCCCCGCCCATGCCTCGCGCAGGCGATGCGCGGCGAGCTTGGGCCGGCGATCGCGCGTGAACACGCCCTTCTGGTTGAGCGCGCCCACCCGCATGATGCTCTGCGCGGTGCGGAAGTCGGCGAAGGCCCAGGGGTGGGTGCCGATCACATAGGGGTGCTTGCCCAGTACGCGCAGATACATGCCGAGCATCTCGGCCTGATATTCCTCGGTCCACATCTCGGCGGGGACAGCATGGCTGCCGGCGACCGCGTCGGCGCCGAATTCGGTGTAGATGATCGGCTTCACGCCATGACGCTGGCGGAGCGTCTGCACCTCCTTCTCGAGTTCGACCGCGGCGTCGTCGAGCCGGCCCGACACCGCGTACCAGCCGGTATAGGAGTTGGCACAGATGACGTCGCCCTGGCCCACCCACTCGGCCGGGCCGCCCTGAACGCTCACCATGGCCACCGGCCGAGTGCGGTCGAGCGAGCGGACATGGGCGAACATGTCCTTGAAGAAGGCGGTGCCTTTGGCGACCGAGTCGGCCGGCGCCTCGTCAAGCGTATGGAAGGGCTTGGTGAGCGACTCGTTCGCCACCGACCAGAGGATCACTGAAGGGTGGTTCTTGTCGCGGTCTATCAGGTCGGAGAGGTCGGCCTGGAGCTGCTTGTGGCGCGCGGCGATCACGTCTGCGCGATCCGAGAAGGTGAGGCTCACCCCCGGCGTCTCGCCGATGACGAGGAAGCCATATTCGTCGGCCAGCATCATCGCTTCCTCCGCATAGGGGTAGTGCGAAGTGCGGAAGCTGTTGGCGCCGATCCATTTCAGAAGCTCGAAGTCGCGCACCAGCACGGCAAGGTCGAGCCCGCGGCCGTGGAGAATGAAATCCTCATGTTTGCCAAAGCCGGTGAGGTGGACGGGCTCGCCGTTCAGCAGCAGCCTGTCGCCGCTCACCTCGATCGTGCGGACGCCGATCTTGAGCGCATATTCGTCGATCGGCGCCGGCCCGTCACCCAACGTTACGGTGAGCTTGTAGAGGAAGGGGTGATCCGGCCCCCAAAGCTTGACCGACGGAATACGGACCGTGCCGCTGCCGCGCCCGCCGCTCACCTGCACGGGTACGCGGATCGGTTCCTTGGCGCCCCAGATGGTAAGCCGCGCCGGGCCCGACCAGTCGCCGGCCACGGTGAAAGACACCTCGACGACACCGTTCGATCCGGCGCGGGTGGTGACGACGCTCACGTCGTGGACGTGCGTGGCGGGCGTGGTGAACAGCAGCACCGGGCGGTGCAGGCCCGAATAGGGGAAGAAATCGTAGGAGGTCTGCGGAAAGTCCTCGAGGTAGAAGCGTGATGTGGCTGGATCGGGGATAGCCGGCACGCGAGCGAGCTCCAGCCGGTTCTCGACCATCACCGTCAGGCGATTGGGCCCGTCGAAGCGGGCGGCAGCGCCGATGTCGAAGGCGAAGGGCAGGTGGCCGCCGACATGCTCGCCGAGCAGCTGGCCATTGAGCCACACCTTGGCCCGATAGACCGCCGAGCCGAAGCGGAGATGGACGCGCTGGCCGCGCCACGCCGGATCGAGATGGAACTCGGTCTCGTACCAGGCGGGGCCGAAATAATTGCGGGCATCATCGAACAGGTCGTTCCAGCTGCAGGGAACCGGGATCGAGCGCGTGTCGGTCAGCCCGTCGAACCAGCGCGTCGCCTCGCCCTTGTCCTCGGGATCGAGCCGGAAGCGCCATAGGCCGGAGAGGTCGCAGGTCGCCCGCGTCGCGCTCGGATGCGGATAGAGGCGCGTCGGGCCTTCGGGGTTGGGAAGAGGGGCGCGGATCGGGGCGTCGGCCGCGAGCGCGGCGTCCGCGAGCCCGGCGGTGGCCACCGCCGCACCGACTGCGCCGAACGCCTGGCGGCGGGTCATGTCCTTGAGCGTGCGAGCGGGTTCGCGGGCTTCGGGCATATCCAATCCTCTCCTGGACGCACATGTTGCGCTGGCCATGGCGCGGGCGGCGTTCTATTGGCCTGCTGCGTCGGTCGCATAGCTGGTCAGGCCACTATCGGCAAGCGGTCAGCGTGCCAGGACAAGAAGTGCCTTCTATATGCGGCATTTCCCCGGCTTCCGCCCGATTCGGCGAGATGGCTAGGCCAGAAAGCCTCAAATACACCGCGAAAATGCGCAAGATGCATGACCAATCTTGCAAAAGGTCTGGCCAGTGGCTAGGCCGAGTCCCAACGCCGCCCCGGCGACCCAAAAATGCCCTGGAGGGGACGATGAAGCATTTGTCTGCAACCACCATACTTGCGCGTTCGGCTGCCGGCGCAGCATTTGCGCTGCTGATCGCGTCAGGCGCCACCGCGC
>FTCZ01007642.1_pt1 | contig 10662 bp, 12 predicted proteins | sample 1658871 | NCBI WGS metagenome assembly FTCZ01 (sample SAMEA3914864, study PRJEB12502) | metagenome | biome: forest; material: soil | place: USA | collected 2012-03-12 | depth 0.3 m
GAACAGCACCGATCGGGTATCGAGGTCGTATTTGGTATCCTCGCTGCCGCCGTTGCGCGGGGTGAAAGCCACCGACCCGCCGGCGCGGGGCGTATAGAAGCCCGCGACCATCGAATCGCCGAACAGCTCGCCGACATCCTCGCGCGTATCGAGCGTGTAGACCGTCACGCGATTGGCGGGGCCGACCGGCTCATCGGGCATCTGGCGCAAAATGCGAACCGCCTGGTCGTACCGTTCAAGGTCGGTGGCGTATTTGCGGAGTTTGTCCGGCTTTTCGGTCGAATAGACGACGAAATGCGGCGTGCTTGCTTCGTACCAGTCGGATGTCGAGCCCGGATCGGCATGAGCGCCGACCGGCGACACCAGAAAAAGCAACGATGCGAACAATTTGCGAATCATGAGAGGCCCCCGCTTCCATCGTGAGCCTAGTCGGCGCCTGAGGGCCGATCAACTGCCCTCGGGCTTGTCCCCGTCCCTCGTCTGCTTCTCGAGATCGTCGAGCGCAGTATCGGCATGGCCCGCGTCGATCTCTGCCAGCAATTGCGCGGCGATCGCGGAGAGCCCGCCGTGGTGCGGATCCCAGGCCAAGGTCGCCAGCAGGGCCCGCGCCTTGGGGATGTTATGTTCCTCGAGATAGGAGCGCGCCGCGTCGAACCGAAGATGGGCATCCTGGGGCGCGAGCAGGAATGCGTAATAGAGCCCGTCGCGAGCGAGCTTGGGCGGGGTGGCGCCGATCCGTTGATAGCTTTGGTAATAATACCAGAGCGGCTTGGGGTTTTCGGGATCGATGCGATTGGCGGTGCCGATCAGCTTGCGGATCGCGGTCCAGGTGGTCAGCGAATGGTCGCGGGCCCTGTCGGCGCGGGCAGCCTTCGACCACGCTTTGTAGAGCAAGGCGTCGACCGAGCGCGGGTCCGCCGCCAGCACGCGGTCGGCCGCCGCTTCGGCGCCCTCATAGTCCCTGGCATCGAACGCCGCTTCGACAAGCACGCGCTGCGCGACCGGATCGTCGGGATAGGGCGCGCAGGCCTTGCGGGCCGCGGTATAGACGTCGGGCGCGGTCCTTTCGTTGACGCCGCCCTTCGAGCGGATGCGCACTTCCATCGTGTCGGCTTCGGCGGGACGCAGCTTGCGGACGGTGATCTGGCCGATCGGCAGCGCGGCGGGGGCGATGCGCATCCCCCCAAGCTTGCCGCGCATATAGTGATCGAGCTCGATATCGAGCGCGCGCGGGTTGCCGAACACCTTGGCGGCGTCGAGCGGCGTCGAGCCGGCATTGAGCGCCTTCAGATAGGCGCTGAGCTGGCCGTCGCGCTTTCCGCCGAGGAAGAGATAGTGGGTGAGCAGCCAGCCGCGCCCGTACAGCCCCTCGCGCTGGCTGTCGTTGAGCTTGAGCGTGTCCGAATTGAGCAGCTTGTCCATCGGCAGCAGATTGCCGCCGCCGAACAGCCCGCGCACCCGATAGAGCGGCGGGCGACCGAAATGGAAGGCCCCGTCCTTGTCGAAGGTCGAGGCCGCGAAGAACTCCGCATAACCTTCCACGAACCAGCCCGGATAGGCCGCCTCTTCGCTCAGGCTCAGCATGAAATGATGAGTATATTCGTGGAGCAGGATCTCCTGCGGGCTGAGATCGAATTGGCCGTCGCTCGTCCGGCGCGGGACGAACGCCACCGATCCGCCCGCGCGCGGCGCGTAGAAGCCGGCGGCGAAGCGATCATGGGCGAGCCGGGCGACGTCGCTGGTATCGTCGACGATGAAGACAGTGACGCGGTTGGCATCGCCGATCGGTGCTTCGGGCATCTCGCGCACGAAGCGTAGCGCCTTGTCGAACCGCTCGAGCTGAGTCGCGAAGGTCTTCACATGCTCGGGGCTGTCTTCTGAATAGACCAGGAAATGCGGCGTGCTTGCTTCGTACCAGTCCGCGTGCGCGACACCGGGGACCACGAGAAAAAGCAGCAATGCGAAGAGTTTGCGAATCATGACGAGGCCCCCGCTCCGGCCCGAGCCTAATCGATTCGCCGCGGCGTCTCTAGACGAAACTATAGGGATCGACGTCCACCGCGACGCGCACCTTGGCGGGCCATTCGAGGCTGCCGAGCCACTCGCGGATCATGTCCTGCACGTCGAACGCGCGCTTGGCGTGGATCAGCAGGCGGAAGCGGTGGCGGCCGCGCAGCATCGCCAGCGGCGCCGGAGCGGGGCCGTAGACCAGCACTTCGGGCAGCTTCGGCGCGGCGCGGCCGATCATGCGGGCGATCTCCTCCGCTGAACCCTTGTCCTCCGACGAGACGATGATCGCGGCGTAGCGGCCATAGGGCGGGGCGTCGGCCTCGCGGCGCGCCTGCGTCTCGGCGGCGTAGAAGGCTTCGCTGTCGCCACTGACCAGCGCCTGCATCACTTGCGCGTCGGGCGCGTGGGTCTGGATGAAGACCTTGCCCGGCTTCTCGCCGCGGCCGGCACGGCCGGAGACCTGCATGATCTGCTGGAAGGTGCGTTCGGACGCACGCAAGTCGCCGCCGTCGAGGCCGAGATCGGCATCGACCACGCCGACCAGGGTCAGGTTTGGGAAATGATAGCCCTTGGTCACCAGCTGGGTGCCGACGACGATGTCGATCTCGCCATGCTCCATGCGGTGGACGAATTCGGCGGCCTTGGCGGGGGACCAGAGCGTGTCCGAAGTGACGATGGCGACGCGGGCGTTGGGCCAGAGTGCCGCGGCCTCGTCGGCGATGCGCTCGACGCCGGGGCCGCAGGCGACGAGACTGTCCTCGGCTTCGCATTCGGGGCAGATCTCGGGGGTGGGCGTGGTGTGGCCGCAATGGTGGCAGGTGAGGCGGCGGATCAGGCGGTGCTCGACCATCCAGGCGGTGCAGTTCGGGCACTGGAAGCGGTGTCCGCACGCCCGGCAGAGCGTGAGCGGGGCATAGCCACGGCGATTGAGGAACAGCAGCGCCTGTTCGCCGCGCTCGAGCGTGGCGTCCATCGCCAGCACCAGCCGGGGCGCGAGCCAGCGGCCGCGCTCGGGCGGTTCGTGGATCAGGTCGATCGCTTCGATCTCGGGCAGCTCGGCGGCGCCGTAGCGGCCGGGGAGCTTGAGCTCCTCGTAGCGGCCGAGCTCGACCTGGTGGCGCGTCTCGATGGCGGGCGTGGCAGAGGCCAGGATCACCGGGCATTGCTCGAACAGCCCGCGCATCACCGCGACATCGCGCGCGTGATAATGGACGCCGTCTTCCTGCTTGAAGCTGGTCTCGTGCGCTTCGTCGACGATGATCGCGCCAAGGTTCGGATAGGGCAGGAACAGCGCCGAGCGCGCGCCGACCGTCACCATCGCCTGGCCGCTGGCGATGGCGCGGCGGGCGCGCCGGCGCTGCGACTGGCGCAGGCCCGAGTGCCAGGCGACCGGCTCGCAGCCGAAGCGATCGGCGAAGCGGCGCAGGAACGGCTCGGTCAGCGCGATCTCGGGGAGCAGAACGAGGCTCTGCTTGCCCGCCGCCAGCGCCGCCGCGACCGCTTCGAAATAGACTTCGGTCTTGCCGGAGCCGGTGACGCCGTCGAGTAGGAAGGGCTGGAACGCTTCAACACCGACCGCCTGGCGCAGGATCGAGGCGGCATCGGCCTGCTCCGGGCTGAGATGGGGCGGCGCGAAATCGGGGTCGGGCAGCGGATAGGGCGTGTCGGTATCGACCACGACCGCTTCGATCGCGCCGGCCTTGACCAGCCCGCGGATCACGGCGTCGGAGACATCGGCGATGGTGGCGAGTTCGCGCACCAGCCCCTGGCGGTCGCCGATCCGTTCCAGCGCCTGCGCGCGCTGCGGGGTCAGTCGGCCGGGCGCAACGCCGGTCGCGCGATACTCGACCACGGTCGGCGCGCCCTCGAACGCGGCTGAGGAGGACAGCGCCATCCGCAGCACCGCGCTATGCGGGGCGATGTAGTAATCGGCCGCCCATTCGATGAGACGGCGGACCGGGGCAGGGATCGGCGGCGCATCGGCGACGGCGAGCAGGTTGCGGAGACGATTGTCGCCGATCTCCTCGCCGCCCGACAACCGATCGGGCTCCCACACCACGCCGGCGAACTGGCGCGGGCCGATCGGCGCGACCACGATCGACCCCGGCTCGACCGACATGCCCGGCGGCACGCGATAATCGAGCACGTCGAGCGCGGGATGAAGGACGAGGATACGGGCACGCGCCATGGCCGCCCTCATATGGGGATTTGAGCGCGAAACGGAATCCCGTATCGCACGGGCGTACGAAGGAGACTCGCCGATGCTGATCCTCGCCGCTTTGCTGCTCGCCCAGACCTCCCCGGCGCCCGGCCAGGACGCCGCGCAATGTGCAGCGATGGATTCGGCGCTCCCCGCGGCCCTGACGGCGTGGACCCTTCCCGGCGACGGCGATCCCGCCGATCTGACCAGACCGCTGGTGCTGATGAGCCGGACGCCCGAGGATGAGGCAAGCATGGATGCGACCCCACCCAGGCAGGTTAGCCAGGCCGAAGCACTTGCGGCAGCTACTGCGAAGCGCCCGGAGCCTGCGCAAACCGGGGGTGTGGCGAGCATCGCCTTTCGCATCGCCAAAGCCGGCACCTATGGCATTGCGCTCGACCAGGCGGGATGGATCGACGTCGCGGCCCAGGGGGGCGCCACGCTCGCGTCGACCAGCCACGGCCATGGCCCCGCCTGCTCGACGATCCAAAAGATCGTGCGGTTCGATCTCCAACCCGGGCTCTACGTCCTCAGGCTCAGCAAGCTCACCAAGCCAAGGGCCAAGGTGATGCTGGTGTCCGGCGCCTAATATGCTCTTTGCCGCCCTGCTGGTCGCCCAGACCGCCACTTGCGCTGCCACCGACGCCGCGCTGCCCGCGCCGCTGGCGGCCTGGACCCTCGTGCCGAACGGCGAGCTGGCGCCGGGCAAGGCAGTCATGCGGCCGACGCTCGAACCTGCCGCGGTAGTGCCGGCGCTGCCCGCAGGCGCCAAGCCGGGGCGAGCGATGAGCACGGGCTTCACCGTGACCGTCCCGGGCACCTACGGCATCGCGCTCGACGAGCCGGGCTGGATCGACGTGACTCCGGGCGGACAGGCGACCCCGCTCGCCTCGACGGCGCATGGCCATGGGCCGGATTGCTCGACGATCCGCAAGATCGTCCGCTACCATCTCGAGCCCGGCTTCTACCGTGTGACGGTCACCGGGCTGCAGGCGGCGATGGCGAAGCTGATGGTGGTCGAGGGCGAATAGATGCTGCTCACCGCCCTGCTGCTCGCCCAGACCGTGCCGTGCCCGTCGTTCGACGTGAGCACGCCGGGGCCATTCGCGGCGTGGCATGTCGAGTATGACTCGCTCCAGGTCGGCACCGCGAAGACGCTGGTGGCGGGCGATCCCGAGCGGCTGAGCAACCTGCCGGTGAATAACCGCACGGGCAGCGCGGCGATGGTCGCGTTCAGCATCCCGGTGGCCGGCTCCTATGAGATCGCGATCGATCAGTCCGGCTGGATCGACCTGCTCCGCGGATTCGGCGGAACCAAGCCGATCGAGCCGGTGTCGAGCAGGGACGGCGAGCCCTGCTCGCCCTTGCGCAGGATCTTCCGCTTCAATCTCCAGCCGGGGATTCACCGCCTCTATCTGAGCGGCCTCGGCAAACCGGCGGTGCGCGTGATGCTGGTGGCGGGCGAATAGCTAGAGGGAAAGCGTCAATGCGAAGGTTGCGGCGTGATCCATCTGGTGAGCCGGGACGCCAGTCGAATGGTGACGCCGGCCGTGTTGCGCATCCGCTCGTAACCGCTCCCCTGTGCCCCACCCGGTGTGAAAGCGGGGCTGGCATTCCCGCGGGGAACGTAATAGGAACATCGATGAAGGGGAGATGCCATGATCCTGCTCGCACTATCGCTGGCGGCCGCCGCTGCGCCTTGCAAGACCCTCGACACCAATCTGCCGCGCGACCTGAGTGGATGGACGCGGGCCGGGCACACGCTCGATACCGGGCATGCGGTGACGCTCCCCGACAACAATCATGTATCCGAGACTCGCATCACCATCCGCAAGGAAGGCATTTTCGGCATCGCGGCAGACCAGGGGGCGTGGATCGACGTCTATCCGCTCGGCAGGGGCCGCGCTTTCGACATGGCATCCGAGAGCAAGGGTCCTTATTGCTCGACGATCGAAAAGATTGTGCGCTATCGGCTGAAGCCCGGCACCTATCGCGTGGTTGTCACCAGAGTGAAAGGGCCGGACGTCAAGCTGATGCTCGTCCATTCGGGGGCGAGCAATTCCAGGACAGGGAATCATCATGAAGTTCTTCGCCGATACCGCCGACACCGCTGATATCCGCGACCTGGCGGAGGCCGGGCTGCTCGACGGCGTGACCACCAATCCATCGCTGATCAACAAAGCGGGCCGCGATTTCCTTGAAGTGGTGAAGGAGATTTGCGGGATCGTCGATGGGCCGGTCTCGGCCGAGGTCGTCGCGCTCGATTATGCCGGGATGATGCGCGAGGCCGAAGTGGTGCGCAAGATCGCCGACAATGTCGCGGTCAAGGTGCCGCTGACGATCGACGGGCTTAAAGCGTGCAAGAGCCTCACCGACGACGGGACGATGGTCAATGTGACGCTCTGCTTCTCCGCCAACCAGGCGCTGCTGGCGGCCAAGGCGGGGGCGAGCTTCATTTCGCCCTTCGTCGGGCGGCACGACGATATCGGCTATCCGGGCATGGAGCTGATCGCGGATATCCGCACGATCTACGACAATTATGATTTCGGCACCGAGATCCTGGTGGCGAGCGTGCGCAACCCGATCCATGTGCTCGAAGCCGCCAAGATCGGCGCCGACGTGATGACCGCGCCGCCCGCGGTGATCAAGATGCTGGTCAAGCATCCGCTGACCGACAGCGGCATTCAGGGCTTCCTGGCGGACTGGGCGAAGTCGGGGCAGACGATCGGGTAACGTCGCACTTCCCGATACTTCCGTCACCCCGGCCTTGTGCCGGGGTCCACTGATCGGCCGAGCGAGGTGCTAGAACCTCCTGTCCGACGATCGCTACACGGTGGACCCCGGCACAAGGCCGGGGTGACGGCGTATTTGGGGTGGCGTAGATGGGTCATCGTGACCGACCCCCTGCCTCTTCTCTACGGCCAGCATCTCGCCCGCGACCGGCGGCGCTCGGCGCACACCGTTCGCGCCTATCAATCGACCGCCGAGCGGCTGATCGCGTTCCTCCAGTCGCATTGGGGCGGGGCGGTCACCCGCGAGGCGCTCGCCAAGGTCCCCACCGCCGATCTGCGCGCCTTCCTTGCCGCCCGCCGGGGGGAGGGGCTGGGCAACGCTTCGGCAGCGCGCGAGCTTTCGGCGGTGCGGGGGTTCCTCAAGTTCGCGGGCGGCGAGACGCCCCGGCTCAAGGGCCCGCGCGTCAAGAAGGGCATTCCCCGCCCGATCGCGCCGCACGAGGCCGTGGCGCTCGCCGAGCTTGTCTCCGAGGAGGCCAGCGAGCCGTGGATCGGCGCGCGTGACTGGGCGGTGCTGCTCTTGCTCTATGGCGCCGGGCTGCGGATCGGCGAGGCGGTGGGGCTGACCGGCTCGGTGCTCCCGCTCGGCGAGACGATGCGGGTCACCGGCAAGCGCGACAAGACACGGGTCGTGCCGCTGCTGCCCCAGGTGCGCGCGGCGATCGAGGCTTATGCCGCTGCGTGCCCCTATGCGGGATCGCGCGACGCGCCGCTGTTCCGCGGGGCCAAGGGCGGGCCGCTGCCGCCGGGGGCAATCCGCAAGGCGGTGCGTTCTGCGCGGGCTTCGCTCGGGCTTTCGGACCGAACGACGCCGCATGCGCTGCGCCACAGCTTCGCCACGCATCTGCTCGGGCGCGGGGCGGACTTGCGCGCGCTGCAGGAACTGCTCGGCCACGCCAGCCTCAGCTCGACCCAGGTCTATACCGCGGTCGATGCCGCGCACCTGCTCGACGTCTATCGGAGCGCCCATCCCCGAGCGTGACGGCGGTGTACCGAATGGCTATAAGCCATTGAATGATAGACGACTATGCCGACGGTATCGCTGCCGTGCAGCACATTCCCGAAGTCGAGGAGATCCTCGAATCGATGTGCCGCATCACCGGCATGGGCTTTGCCGCAGTGGCGCGCGTGACCGAGGACCGCTGGATCGCCTGCCAGCTGGTCGACAAGATCGAGTTCGGGCTCAAGCCCGGCGACGAGCTCAAGATCAAGACGACGATCTGCGACGAGATCCGCGCCAGCGGCCGCGGCGTGTTCATCGATCATGTCGGGGCGGACCCCAATTGGCGGACGCACCACACCCCGGCGATGTACGGCTTCGAAAGCTATGTCTCGATCCCGATCATCCTTGCCGACGGCCGTTTCTTCGGCACGCTCTGCGCGATCGATCCCGCGCCGCGCGAGACTGGGCTTTCCAAGGTGGTTGGGCAGATCGAGGCCTGGGCCGCGCAGATCGCGGCGGCGCTGGATCGGATCAGAGCCGAGGCTTCCAGGTAAGCACGCGCCACAGATAGAGCAGGACGATCAGCACGCACGTGCCCGTCACCACCGGCGCGATCCAGCTGTCGATCTGCTCGATATTGGTGCCGAGCCAATAGCCGATCCCGACGAGGAAGATGTTCCACACTGCGCTGCCGGCAGCGGTGTAGAGGATGAAATGCCACAGTTTCATATGGAGCAGCCCGGCAGGCAGCGAGATCATCGTCCGGCCGATCGGCATGAAGCGGAAGATGAACACGGTCAGCCCGCCCCAGCGATCGAAGAAGCCGCGCAATTTCTCGACGCTCTCCCAATCCATCGTCAGCCATCGACCCCATTTGTCGACCACTGGCTTCAGCCGCAGATAGCCGAAGCGTCGCCCGACCTCGTACCAGAAGAGATTGCCGAGCACGGTGCCGACGGTGCCGACCGCGACCAGGATGGCGAAGTTCATCTTGCCATGCGCGGCGGCGATGCCGCCGATGCTCATGATCACTTCGGAAGGGATGGGCGGGATGACGTTCTCGAGGAACATCAGGACGAAGACGCCCCAATAGCCCCAGTCGAGCCAGTTGCTCATCGCAATCGGCTCATGCGCGCGTCGCCACGCGCCGCTCGATCGCTTCCCAGATCAGCGCGCCGGTATCGGTGCCGTTGAAACGGTCGATCGCGACGATGCCGGTGGGAGAAGTCACGTTGATCTCGGTCAGCCATTCGCCGCCGATGACGTCGATCCCGACGAAGATCAGCCCGCGCTTCTTGAGCTCGGGGCCGAGCGCTTCGCAGATCTCCTGCTCGCGCGGCGTGAGCTCGGTCTTGGCCGCCGATCCGCCGACCGCGAGGTTCGAGCGGATCTCGCCTTCGCCGGGGATGCGGTTGATCGCGCCGGCGATTTCGCCGTCGACGAGGACGATGCGCTTGTCGCCCTTTGCGACACTGGGGAGGAACGCCTGCACCATGTGCGGCTCGCGCCAGGCGGTGTTGAACACTTCGATCAGCGCCGAGAGATTGGCGCCGTCCGCGCCCACCTTGAAGATCGCCTTGCCGCCGTTGCCGTGAAGCGGCTTGATGACGATCTCGCCATGCTTCGCCAGGAATTCACGCGCTTCGTCGAGGCTGCGGGTGATGAGCGTCGGCGGCATGAAGCGCGCATAGTCGAGGACGAACACCTTCTCGGGCGCGTTGCGGACGCTGGCGGGGTCGTTGACCACCAGCGTCCTGTCCGCGATCCGCTCGAGCAGGTGGGTGGCAGTGATGTAGCCGAGGTCGAAGGGCGGGTCCTGGCGCATCAGCACGACATCGGCTTCGTCGCCGAGATCGAGCTTCACTGCGTCGCCGAACGCGAAGTGGCTGCCTTCGACGCGCTGGACAGTGACCGGGTGCGCCCTGGTCCAGACGCGGCCGTCCGAATAATTGAGGTCCTCGGGCGCGTAGTGGAACAACCGATGCCCGCGCGCCTGGGCGGAGAGCATCAGCGCGAAGGTCGAATCGCCGGCGATGTTGATCGCGTCGAGCGGGTCCATCTGCACGGCGACGGTCAGCGGCATTCCTATCCTCCTTGAATGCCCTTAGGTGGCTTATCCGACTAAGTCACCCCATCCAGGCGTTCTCGATATGGCGAGGGAGGCTGCCTGGGGCAATGAGGATCACGTCGACGCGGATATCGTCGTCGGGGCCGGCATATTTCGGCATCAGATATTCGGCCGCGGCGGCGACGCGGCGGAGGCGGTATTCGTCGATCGCGAAGTCGAGCTCGGCGGCGGTGGCGCGGGTCTTCACTTCGACGAAGGCGATCAGCTTGCCGCGCCTGGCGACGAGGTCGACTTCGCCCGCCGGGGTGCGCACGCGGCGGTCGAGGATGCGCCAGCCCTTGAGGCGGAGGAACCAGGCCGCCTTGGTCTCGCCTTCGCGGCCACGCGTTTCCGCGGCGCGACGATCGCGAGTCACGATGTCGATTCCTTGCAACGCGGCGCTTCCGCCTGTGGATAACTTGGGTTAGAACCCGTTGTCCGACTCGCAGGGGCTGGACACTGGCCGCTACCGGGGGGCAGCATTCCGTGGAATCGAACGAGCGATATTTCCGCCGCCGCGCCGCGCAGGAGCTTGCCGCCGCGCGCCGCGCCGTGACTCCCTCGGCGGTGATGCGGCGCCGCAGCCTTGCCGAATCCTACCTCCGTCAGC
>FTCZ01003534.1_pt1 | contig 10649 bp, 13 predicted proteins | sample 1658871 | NCBI WGS metagenome assembly FTCZ01 (sample SAMEA3914864, study PRJEB12502) | metagenome | biome: forest; material: soil | place: USA | collected 2012-03-12 | depth 0.3 m
CTTGTTCATTTGGTCAATAATGGATCAAGCCGTTGTTACAACCACCTTGCCGACATGACCGGCTGCGGCCAGATGGGAATAGGCCTCCATCGCCTCGGAAAAGCTGAATACACGGTCGATTTCGGGATGAAGCCGGTGCGCGGCAATGGCCTCGTTCATTGCTTCGAACATCTCGCGCGAGCCTACCATCAATCCCCGGACAAGCACCCCGCCGGTCAGGATCGGCAATGGGTCGATCTCCGCCATTGAAAGGACGCCGATCATCTGGACCACACCCCCACGCGCTGTCGAGGCGATAGAGCGTTGGAGCGTGCCCGGCCCGCCGACTTCGACGACCAGATTGACCCCATGACCGCCGGTCAGGCGACGGACCTCCGCGTCCCATTCGGGGGACGCGCGATAGTTTATCGTCTCCGAGGCGCCCAGAGCGCGGGCCTTGGCAAGCTTTGCGTCGTCAGAAGAAGTCGCGATGACACGGGCGCCGGCGGCATGGGCAAGCTGGATGGCGAAGGTCGAAACACCCCCCGTACCCAGCGTTAGCACGGTCTGGCCTGGAAGAAGAGGCCGAAGCCCGAACAGCGCGTTCCAGGCAGTGACCGCCGCGCATGGCAGCGTCGCCCCCTCCTCGAAGCTCAGATGATCCGGCAACCGAACCAGGCCGGCTTCGTCGAACAACCGATACTCCGCCAGGACGCCATCGATCGCGCCCCCCAGGGCAGAGCCCAGATCGGCATCGACGATCTTCCCGCCAACCCAGCTCTGCATGAAGATGCCGGCAACGCGATCGCCGACCGCAAGGCGTGCGCACCCCGCGCCGATCGCGACCACCTCACCGGCCCCATCGGATAGCGGCACGATCGATGTGGCGGCCCCGCCGGGATATTGTCCCCGCGCAATCAGCAGATCGCGGAAATTGAGCGATGCCGCCCGCAACCGAACGAGAACCTGCCCGCGCTCCGGCGATGGAATACCGACATCCTGGATCGTAAGGCTTTCGGGGCCGGCGCCCGGCCGGATCAAATAACGGCGCACGGCTTCTCCTCGGTCGATGCCTTACCTGCTCCTACGAGGCGGCGGCGAAATCGAATATTACTTCCTCGGCAGCGAGGAAGGCGCTCAATCGCTTGCCATCGGTGAACTGCACCTCATCCTCCGCGAGGATCGCGCTTGCCGCCTGCCCCTCGGTTGAAGCTAGCGCGGCGTGCATCGATGCCTCGCTCTCCCACCAGACCTCGGTCAAGCCATCCGGCGGCCCCGTCCAGCCCCGCCCTTCCGCGAACGCGTCGATTGCGGGGGACGGAAGCTTGTGGCTTTGAATATAGCGGACGAACCCCATGGCGCGGGCGTGCGCCTTTACCAGAGCACCGTGCTCCACAAGCCAGCGTCGGGCGAACGCCTCGTCGCTCATCCCGGGCTTCTTCCAGACTTCGACGACCATCTTGATCATGTTCAGGTCTCCGCTCGGTTGGATCAGGCTTCTCCGAAAAAGCGGCGCGCGTCTGAATAGGTCGGAAGATGCGCCGTCGTCCCGCCATCGGCGCGGATGACCTGCCCAGTCAGGTAGCGTGCGTCGTCGGACGCCAGGAAGGCGACAATCGCGGCGATGTCCTCCGGTTCGCCGAGAAACGGCGTGAGGGCAGCATCAGCGTTGAAGCGGACCATCTCTTCCGGAATGAAGCTTTCGAGGAGTGGCGTGCGGATCATCGACGGCGCCACCGCATTGCACCGGATTCCGCGCTTGCCAAAGGCTGTCGCGACATATTCGGTCAGCATATTGATGCCGGCTTTCGAGATGCCGTAGGCTGGCTGGCGATTGAAGGCGCCCATGCCATACATCGACGACGTGTTGATAATGCTGCCGCCTCCGGCCTTCAGCATCTCAATGACGCCGTAGCGACAGCCCAGCATGGTCCCGCGCAGCGTGCCTTGCATGATGGCGTCCCACAAATGGGTCGGGATGGTGAGGATGTCGACATCCGCTTCCAGTGCTTCGATCGGCGTATAGGCTGCGTTGTTGTGCAGGATATTGAGTTGCCCGAAAGCCTCCACCGTCGCCGCCACGGCATCTCTGATGCTCTCTTCCTGCGTGATGTCGCAATGGACCGTCTCCGCCGCCCCACCGGCTACGCCAATCTCTTCAACCACGGCACGGGCACTTTCCAGATTGATGTCCGCGATCATCACGCGAGCGCCATCCCTCGCCATCCGGATCGCGCATGCACGCCCAATCCCGGACGCGCCGCCGGTGACCATTGCGCTTTTTCCTGCGAGCTTGCCCATGGAGTCCTCCCTCTATTTCATTCCTTCGAGCGCCGAATCCCGCTCAGATTGCGTAACCGCCATCGACCAGCATCGGCGTGCCGGTGACGAAGGATGATCGGTCGGAAAGCAGCCAGAGCACCGCGTTGGCCACCTCCTCCGTCTCGCCAAAGCGTCCGATGTGGTGGCGCTGGCGCAGACCGTCGAGCGCTTGCGAGAAAACCGGATCCTGCATCAGGCGATCACGCGCCATCGGCGTCATGATCAATCCCGGACAAACCGCGTTGACGCGAATACCGAGGGCCCCGCCATCGACCGCGGCCGATTTAGTGAGCCCGACGACGCCATGCTTGGCCGCAACATAGTCGGCGGCATTGATCTGGCCGCGTAGCCCCGCCGCCGAAGCCGTGTTGACGATCGAGCCGCCCCCGGTCTCCTTCATTGCGAGGAACTCGTGCTTGATGCACAAGAACACGCCGGTGAGATCCACCGCGAGCACCTTGCCCCACTCGCGAAGCTCGATCTCATGGACCGGCTTGTTGACCATCTCGATCCCGGCGTTGTTGTGCGCGCCATCGAGACGCCCGTAGGCCTCGATCGCAGCGCTCACCATAGCCTGGACACTCGCTTCGTCCGCGACGTCAACCTTCACCGCCGTCGCGATTCCGCCCTGGCCGACGATGGCGTCGGAAACAGCTTCGGCGGCATCGAGATCGAGATCGGCGACGATCACCTTGGCACCCGCCGCAGCCAGCATTTCGGCCGTCGTTTTGCCGATGCCCGATCCGGCGCCGGTCACAATGATCGATTTTCCGGCAACCATCGGCATCCTCCGCTCCACCGCTCCTTTTGGAGCTCCTTATGATCGGGACGCTATCCGTTCCTGACCGTTTGCACAAGATCAAAGGCCTGATAGACAAGATAGGAACTACATGGACCGGAGAGCAGGCATGAAGATCGCGTCATATTCCATCGGTGGCGCCGCGCGGGCGCTGGGCATTGTCGAGGGCGACGGGCTCATCGCCGCGAGCCAACGCCTTCCCGGCAGCCCGACCGGCCTGATCGCGCTGATGGAGGATTGGGAGGCGCTGAAGTCTCGCTATGATGCGCTGACGGGCACGCCGCGGGACCACGCGCTGGCAGATGTCACGCTGCACGCGCCGGTGGCGAGACCGGGCAAAATCCTGGGGATCGGCCTGAATTATGCCGATCATGCCGACGAGGCCAAGGGCCTGATAGAGATCCCGACCGAGCAGCTCTGGTTTGCCAAGCAACAGACGTCGGTAAATGATCCCTACGCTTCGATCCAGCTCCCGAAAGTGTCGTCCGCGCTCGACTACGAAGCGGAGCTCGTCTTCATCATTGGCAAACGCATCCGCCATGCCACGCGCGAGCAGGCGAAGGGCGCGATCTTCGGCTATTGCGTCGGCAACGACGTCAGCGTGCGCGACTGGCAGTTCAAGACCAGCCAGGTGATGATGGGAAAATCCTTCGACACCCATGCTCCCTTCGGTCCCTGGGTCGTGACAGGAGACTCGATCGATCCCCACGAACTCGACATCCGGTGTCTGGTGAACGGCGAGGAGCGCCAGCATTCCAATACTCGCCACTTCATCTTCGATTGCTACGATCAGGTGGCTTTCCTCTCGCAGGCGATGACGCTGGAGCCCGGCGACACCTTCTTCACCGGCACGCCGGCGGGCGTCGGCGCGGTCATGAAGCCGCCCAAGTGGCTCGCCGCAGGCGATGTCGTGAGGGTGGAGATCGAAGGAATCGGCTCGATCGAGAATGTCGTCCGGCCGGAATGACGGAGGGACGGGATGGATCGCTCAGTTCGCGGTCCATCCTCCGTCCACGGCAAAGTCGCGGCCGGTGATGTAGGAGGCGGCATCCGAGCACAGGAAGGCCACCATCTCCGCAATCTCGGTGGGCAGGTCAGGCCGGCCATACATGGTGTTGCCCATCATCATCCAGCGCGTGTCGGGATCCTTCAGATGCTCGGCGTTCAGCGCCGAGCCCCGATGGGGTATGAACTCCTATGCAGCGGCCTTGGCGGAGAGGGGCACGGCTGTCTTCGAAGCTGAACCGAGTGACAGCCACGGCATCACCACCTCCAAATCACTGGCGGACGCGATGTTGACGATCGCACCACCGCCGCTCGCCTTCATCGCCGGCATCACTGCGCAACATACGAGGAAAACGCCCCTCATATTGACGCCGAACGCAAAATCGAAATCGGCGACGGTCGACTCTTCGATGAGCCGCACCGGTGCCACGCAGCATGCGTCGCCGCCATGCCCTTCGCGCCGCCGGTGACAAGCACCACCCGGCCTTCCATCGAAAGCTTCCCATAGCCGGTCGCGGTCACGCTTTGTTCCTTCAATCCGCGGCGAGCGCCAGATCGATCGTGGCCAGCGTCGTGCCGATGCTCCATCCTCCATCAACCAGATAGGCCTGCCCGGTGACGTAGCTGGCGTCGTCGCTCGCGAGGAAATGCACCATGGCGGCGATCTCCTCGGGCTCTCCGATCCGGCCCAGCGGGGAAAGCACCTTCATCGCCTTGTCGAGCGCATCCCCGTTGACGGCCACCGCCAGCGGCGTGCGAACACCACCCGGGCAGACGCAGTTGACGCGGATGCCCCGCGCGCCGAACTCCAGCGCCGCCGTTTGGGTCGCGGCAACGACTGCCGCCTTCGACATGGCATATTCGCCCCACCCCGGTGTGCCGCGAATGCCCGAAAGAGAAGCGGTGGAGATGATCGAACCGCCCGCCTCCATCCGCTTGGCGGCTTCGCGCATGCCGGCCAGCGCGCTGAGCGCATTGACTCGATAATATCGATCGGCACGCGCCAGATCGGCCTCCGCTATGGGATGGACGTTGGCGATTGCCGCGTTGCTGACCAGGACATCGAGCCGACCATGAGACTCGACCGCCCGATCGAGCATGGCGGCGATGTCTGCCTCGTCGGAGACATCCGTGCGTCGGAAATCGCAGCCCCATTCGTGCGCGTCCGCGGCCGCGTCGGCAAGGTCGGCGATCAGCACGGCAGCGCCTGCGCGCCGCAGCCGGCGGGCAGTGGCAGCGCCGATGCCGGACGCTCCTCCCGTCACCACCGCAACCTTGCCGGAAAGGTCGAACATACCCCGGTCCGCCATCATGCTGCTCCTGCCATGTGTCGCGCGGCGATGTATCCAAAGGTCATTGCCGGGCCGAGGCTGGACCCGCCGCCCGGATAACGGCCGCGCATGATGGTGTTGTTGTCGAGCCCCGCTGCGTACAGGCCGGGGATCGGCACGGCATTCTTGCCGAGAACCTGCGCCTGCGCATTGGTATCGAGACCAGCCAGGGTCGAGAGGCTGCTGGGGCGGATTTCCAGTGCATAGAACGGGGCCTTGCGGAGAGCGCCAAGCGCCGGGTTCGGGCCATGCGTCGGATCGCCCATATAGACCGAATAGGCGTTCTCCCCGCGCCCGAAGTCGGGATCCTTACCCGCATCCGCATGGCGGTTGAAGTCGGACACCGTCTTGTCCAGTACCGCTGGGTCGATCCCTATCTTTGCCGCCAGTGCGGCGATCGTCGGGGCCTCCTTGATATAGCCCTTGCGGACCCACGGCTTGGGACTGAACGGCCGCGGCTTCACCATGCCGATGCCATATTTGCCCACAGCATCCGCGTCGCTGATCATCCAGATCCGGGTGATGCCCCTCTCCAGCGTGGTCTCACCGAAATTCTGGTAGTGAAAGCTCTCATCGACGAAGCGCCGCCCCGTCCGCGCATCGACCATGATCGAACCGGGGCAATGGCGATCAAAGGCCAAAGACGGGAATTTGGCGAGCGTGCCGTCGGGCCGTTCCGCCACGGAGGCGGGCACCCAGATGCCGTTGGCCGCATTGCCTTCGTTCAGTGTGCCGCCAGCCGCGACACCCATGCTGATCCCGTCGCCGCGCGAGCCTTCCGGCTGCAGCGACCAGCCGGCCGCCGCCTGCGGCTGGAACTGGCGACGCATCTCCTCATTCGCGCCAAAACCCCCGCTGGCCAGCAGAACACCGCGCGGCGCGCGCACCGTCTCCTGGCGCCCGTCCCGCTCGAAAACCACGCCCCGGACCGCCCCGTCTTCGATGACCAGGGACCGCGCGCGCGCGTTGTTGATCAAGGACACCCCGGCATCGCGCGCGGACTTGAGCATCCGACCGGCGAGCGCGTTGCCATTGGCCAGATGCGTGCCACGCCGGCGCCGGAGCCGATCCAGGGCGTAGCGACCGACCCGCTTCAACGACCAGATCGCATCCGACATCGAGCTGTTCCAGTGCTGAAGCCGATAGGCATCCGCCGGGCTGACCTGCATGCTGTGGAAGAGCCCCATTTCCGGGATCGGCGGGCGCAGCAGGTCGAAATCCTTGCCCAGCCGTCTGCCGTCATAGTCGGCCGTGAGCAGGCATCGACCGGTGTTCCAGCCCGGCACGCCCGGCGTGTAATCCGGGATGGTGCTGGAGGTCAGGAGCACCTCGCTATTCTCTTCCATGAACCGCAGCATCCTGGGCGCAATATCGAGATAGGTCTCAATCTTCTCGGCATCGTAGAAGTTGCCGAGCACCGACTTGAGATAGTCGATCGCCTGTTCGCGGCTGTCCGCGACTCCTACTTCCACTTGATGGTGATTGGCGGGGATCCAGACGCCGCCGCCGGAAAAGGCGGTGGTGCCGCCGAAGTAAGGCGTTGCCTCAAGCAATACCACCTTCAGGCCTGCCTTGGCCGCCGTCACCGCCGCGGTGAGCCCCGCCGCACCCGACCCAATCACCACACAATCCGCGTCCATCAGCCTCTCCGTTGTTTGTCGGGTTGCGCGCGCGGTATCGTCAGCCCGGGCGCAGACCGCCATCGACGATGATTTCGGCGCCGGTCACGTAGCTGGCGTCGTCCGAGCAGAGGAACAGCGAGCAGTTCGCCACCTCCTCGGGTAGGCCGATCCGCTTCATCGGGATCGAGGTCCGGATCATCTCGCGCTCGTCCGGCAGCATGGTGGCGAGCTGGGGCGTATCGATCATGCCAGGATAGATGGAATTCACCCGCACCCCGCGATCGGCATATTCCAGCGCAGCGGCCTTGCTCATCATCCGCACCGCGCCCTTGGCAGCGTGAAAGGACAGGCAGGTGACATTGCCCATGATGCCGAGCACCGAGGATATGTTGACGATCGCGCCGTTGCCGCTCGCCCGCAGGTGCGGCATCGCCGCACGCATACCGAGCCAGGTGCCCATCTGGTCGATCGAGACGATGTGGTTCCAGCCCTCGACCGTCTCGTCCTCAACGCCGCGCATGTGATTGAGCCCGGCATTGTTCACAAGGGTAGTGAGAGCACCATAACGGGCGATTGTAGCTTCGACGACCTTTGCCCAGCTGCCCTCCGACGCCACGTCGTGCAGGAGGAAATGGGCGTCCTGTCCCCGCGCCCGGATCTCATCGACCACCGCCTCGCCGACCGCGGGACGTATATCTGTCACCACCACCTTCGCGCCGTCCCGAGCGAAGAGCCTGGCATGCGCGGCACCGATCCCACTGCCGGCCCCCGTGATAATTGCGATTTTGCCTTTCAGCCTTTGAGCCATGCGCACTCTCCCTACTCGCGCCGCGTTCAGCGACGTCGATACTTGTGTCGAAAATCGGCAGCTCAGCTGGCGCGGTTGAAGATCGGGGTGATGGTGCGCGCCCGGATCCGCCAGCCATCAGCAGTGCGAACCAACAGATCCTCGATATCGGCCACCGATGCCGGATAGCTGTCTCGCCCTTCATCCTCGGAGCGGAACAAGGTGAGCAGCGAGCGGACCTTAACCCCGCCCTCGGGATGCGATGCCACTGCGAGGTTCGAGAGCACATGGCGGGTGGTGACATGAGTCTGCGCCTGACGCGCGGTCATCGCCGCCGGGATGTCCGCACCTTGGATCGTGCCGGGCTTGGGCGCCCCAGGGCCGAAGGTGAGCGTGGCATCGGGAGTGAACAGGCCGCTGGTCTCTGCGGCCCGACCATCATCCACGAGTTGGAAGAAGCGAAGCACCACGTCCGTCACCGCGAACCGGTCGGCGAGATCGATGTTGTCCATCCCCGTCACCGCAGCTTGATGTCAGCGACGCCGCGCTTGCCGATGTCCGGCCTGCGCTTCAGCTCCTCGTCCGGCTCACCGGCGCGCAGCCGCCGCAGGAGATCGTCCGGATCGAACTCGACGCCAATGGGATTTTCGGCGAAGGCCTCCGAATAGAAAAAGGCCGTCGCCTCGTCGATGCTATCGTAGTTGTCGACCTGCAACTCGATCTGGTTCCCATCGGGATCGGCATAATAGAGCGATGTGGTTGGCCCGTGATTGATCGGGAACACCGGCTTGATCCCGAGATCGCGAAGCCGCTCATAGGTCGACATCAGATCGTCGAGCGTCGCGTAGGCAAAGGCGTTGTGGTGCACGCCCACAACGCCGTCCGGCTGCGGCTTCAGATCGGGCATTGCCAGGATGGCGACGCGGTGATGCTCTTCGTCATAGGAGAGGAAAGCCAGGATATCGTTTTTGAACGCCGGCCTCGCGCCAAGCACAGTCTGATACCAGTCCACCATCTCTTCGAACCGGGACGTGCGCAGGACAAAATGCGCGAGCCGCTCGGGCGAGATAATCTCGCGTCCCTGCGCATTTTTCCCATGCTTGGCGCGATCTTCACGCGCGGGCGCATCCACTGCCATATTTGCCTCTCCGGTCGCGGGCCGTCGAGCGCATCGGATAAGCCGATCGATCGGCCAAGACGCGCCACCAGGTCCCCGTCATCAACAGAAGACAGGATGCGAGTTTCAAACCATTTGGTCAATAGCATTTGACGCCGCGCATTGCGCGGCGGCATCAGGAACCGGTGAAAACGATCTCGTAGATGAACGCGATATTGCGCAGAATCTCAGTCTCCGAAAAGACGTCACGATCAGTCATAGCCTTATATTCGGTGGCGAGAGTGAAGGGCGTTCCTCCCGCGCCGATGATGAAATAATAGAGGCGCGCCGGATCGCCCTCGCGGACGGTCCCTTCCATCTGGCCCCGTCGAATTAGATCCCGGATGGCGGTAAAGTGCCAGCGCAGCAGATTCTCGATAATCCACTCGAGTCGGTCGGTGCCTTGATTTCCTTCGGTCGTAAGGATCCGGTGGATTTGCGGCGTGCGAGCGGACATGCGCACGAACTGCTCGATGAAGACCATCAGCGATTCCTTGGCACTGCGCTCGGCATGATCTTCGAGATTGGCCCTCACGACGGCCGTATACTTGCCGATTGCCGATTCCATCGTGGCAATCCAAAGCTGATCCTTCGACTGAAAATGATAGAGTACGAGGGTGTGGGTGACGTCTGCCCGCTCCGCCACGGCGCGTGTCGACGTTCCCTCGAAGCCGAATGCGCCGAAGCATTCGAGTGCAGCACTCAGGATGCGCTCGCGCACTTCCTCCCCGCGTCGGGGTTTGCGGCTGCTCGGGGCGCGACTGGCGCCGAGCGGCCTTGGCCTCGAATCATGGTCCTCGGCCAGGCGCACCGCCGTCCGGCCGCCTCGCGGCCGCTTGGACTCGCCCGTCTTGGACTCGCGTTCCTTCGTCGCTTTCATTGCGCCTCTGTCTGGACCTGTTGCACCCAGCTTACTGACAGGACGGACACTTCATTGCAACCGCTCCGCCGCCTTCCGACTGTGGAACCGCCTTTCTGGACGGGCCGAAGACGATATTTCAGCGGAGGTGCTTTCCGCCTCTTGATTGACCATATGGTAAGCCGTATTGGTGGGAGGGGGTATCTATCACTCCCCAGCCGTATTTTTGGTCAAGATACCACGAGAGATGGATTACTGAATGGCTGACATCATGGAGGCCCCCGTGCTGATCGCAGGTGGCGGGCCGGTCGGGATGACCCTCGCGCTGAACCTGGCGCGCTATGGCGTTCGATCGATATTGGTCGAGCGCAATCCCACCACAACCCGCCATCCGAAGATGGACCTCACCAACGGGCGCAGCATGGAGCTGTTCCGGCGGCTGGGTCTCGCCGAGAAACTGCGCGACGCCGGCGTTCCGCGGGGCAATGCGTTCGATATCTCGTGGATCACCTCGCTGGTCGGATATGAACTGCACCGCTTCCACTATCCCTCGGCAGACGAGAAGCGTGCCATCATCCAAGCCGAGAACGACGGCAGCCATGGCAGCGAGCCGCCGCTCCGCGTGAGCCAGGTCCAGATCGAACCTGTGCTCAAGCGAGCGATCGACGAGAACCCGTTGATCGACGTGCGTTTCGGCACATCTTTCGAACGGATTGTCGCGGAGGACGAGAACGGCATCACCTGCGAGATTGGCGACGGCAACGGCGGACATGTCCGGCTGGTCCGCGC
>FTCZ01002619.1_pt1 | contig 10648 bp, 8 predicted proteins | sample 1658871 | NCBI WGS metagenome assembly FTCZ01 (sample SAMEA3914864, study PRJEB12502) | metagenome | biome: forest; material: soil | place: USA | collected 2012-03-12 | depth 0.3 m
CATCTATTCGGTGCGGGCCACGATCGCCGACGCTGCCGGACGCAGTGCCACGGTCAGCCGCAAGCTCATCGTCTACGAGCCGTCCGGCGGCGTGGTGGCCGGCAGCGGCAGCTTCGTTTCGCCGCAAGGGGCGACCGGGAAGGCGCCGGGCCGTTCCGTCAGGGCCACTTTCAGTTTCTTCGCGCCATTGAACATGCGTGCACAGGGTGCCGGCACCAGGGCCCAGCTGCACTTCGATGTTCCCGGGCTGAGCTTGCGCAGCGCCAGCCTGAGACCGGTAACGTGGACGGGGGCGGGTGGACAGTTCGAGGGCAGCGGCACCGTCAATGGCGCGGGCGATTACACATTCAGCCTGAGCACGACGGCGGGCGCGGGCGGGCGCTTCGGCCTGAAGATCTGGCATGTCGATCCCGCGACGCACGAGGAGGTGGTGGATTACGACAACCAGGCCCCCCGCCAGGGTGTTGCCGGTGGGGCGCTGGTGGACGGACGGATCCTGCGGCAGTAGCCGGCATCGTCCCGCGCAAAAAAACGCCGGCCCGTGATGGTCGGCGTTTTTGTTGTTTGCACTCTTAGTTCTTACGGACAAATTCCGACTTCAGGCTCATCGCGCCAAAACCGTCGATCTTGCAATCGATGTCGTGATCGCCCTCGACCAGGCGGATGCTCTTGACCTTGGTGCCCTGCTTGATGACGCCGCCACCGCCCTTGAGCTTGAGGTCCTTGATGACGGTGACGGAGTCGCCATCCTGCAATACGTTGCCGGCGGCGTCGCGCCATACGCGCGCCGCTTCTTCCGGGGCGGCTTCGGCCGCGATCGGCCACTCATGCGCGCATTCGGGGCAGACGTAGTTGCCGGAGCCGTCTTCGTAGGTGAGTACGGAGCCGCAGGCGGGGCAGGGCGGTAAGGTCGTCATGGGCATTCCCGGTGTCTGGCGAGATGGAAAAGAAAACGCCACCCGGAGGTGGCGTCTTCTTAAACTTCGAATCTTGGTGGCCCGGGGCGGAATCGAACCACCGACACAAGGATTTTCAATCCTCTGCTCTACCAACTGAGCTACCAGGCCAAGAGAGGCATGATTATAGCCAGTGACTTCCAAGGTCGCAAGTCCTGAGCGGCAATTTTTTCACGAGCCTGCAGAAGCGCCCCGCAGCAGGCGGACGAAGCCGCCCAAGGGCAAAGGGATATAATGCCTGCATGACTACACAGACCTCTTCCTCCGCACATTATCGTGCCGACGGCCGCCGCCAGAGCGACGTCTGCATCGTCGGCAACGGCGCGATCGCCAAGACCGCCGCCCTGGGCTTTTCCCAGGCCGGGCACAGCGTCACCCTGGTGGTGCCGCCCGCGCGTCCGGGGGCGGAAGAGACGGCAGGCGCCTCTCCGGGCGGCGAGAGGCCCTGGGACGTGCGTGTCTACGCGCTCAATCATACGGCGCAGAAGCTGCTGTCTTCGCTGAAGGTCTGGGGCGCCCTCGACATGGCACGCGTGGCCCCGGTCGACGCCATGGACATCAAGGGCGACGGCGAGCAGGGCGGCCACCTGGGCTTCGACGCCTTCGGCGCCCATACCGGCACCCTGGCCTGGATCGTCGAGGACAGCAACCTGAACACCGCGCTGGACGCCGCCCTGCGCTTCGCCCAGAACGTCGACATCGTCACCGGCCGCGCCTGCCGGCTGAGCTGCAGCCCGCTCGGCGCCAAGGTCGAACTCGAAGAGGGCGCACCGATCGAAGCCCAGCTGCTGCTGGGCGCCGACGGCCGCGAATCCTGGGTGCGCGGCCAGTGCGACATCGGCATCGACTACCGCTCCTACCACCAGCGCGCCATCGTCGCCAATTTTTCCTGCGAAAAGCCGCATCACAACGTCGCCCACCAGTGGTTCACTTGCAAGGACGGCATCATCGCCTTGCTGCCGCTGCCGGGAGACAAGGTCTCGCTGGTGTGGTCGGCGCCGGAAACCCTGGCCGACACCATCATGAACGAGTCGCTGGGCGAGCTGGCGATCCGCCTCGGCGAGTACTCGGAAAGCACGCTCGGCCTGCTCAAGCCCCTGCAGCCGCACGAGCTCCCGCTCGCGCCAGTCAAGGCGATCCCGCTGGCGCTGGTGCGCCCGCATGCGATCACGGCGCCGCACGTGGCCCTGGTCGGCGACGCCGCCCACGCCGTGCATCCGCTGGCCGGGCATGGCATGAACCTCGGCTTCGGCGATATCGTCGACCTGCTGCGCATCGTGAATGCGCGCGAAACCCACCACGGCATCGGCGACGAACGCGTGCTGGCGCGCTATGCCCGTGCACGCAAGGAAGACGTCCTTCTCATGCAACTGGCAACCGATGGGCTCGAACGTTTGTTCGGCGCCAATCTCGAGCCAGTGCGCGTGGTGCGCAATTTGGGATTAAACTTGCTGGATAAGTTGCCCTTGGTAAAGCGCAGGCTGATCTCCCACGCACTTGGCAAGTGAGTGAACGGGTAGTCCCAACAATCTTTAAGGAATAGTTTTCATGGGTAAGACCAAACTCGCCGTCCTGCTGGCGGCCGGCCTCGTCACATCCTGCGTCGGCGCGCAGAACTCGGTCGAGGCGACCATCAAGAAGAATATCGAGCCGCGCCTGGGCGGGGCAAAAATCGAATCGATCAAGGAAACGCCCTACAGCGGCCTGTACGAGCTGCGCGTCTCCGGCGACATCCTGTACACCGACAAGAAGGGCGAATACCTGATCATCGGGCACGTCTACGATGCCAAGACCACGCGCGACCTGACCCGCGAGCGCATCGACGACATCAACAAGATCAAGTTCTCGGACCTGCCGTTCAACGACGCCATCAAGCAGGTCCATGGCGACGGCAAGCGCGTGATCGCCGTGTTCGAGGATCCGAACTGCGGCTACTGCAAGCGCCTGCGCCAGACCACGCTGAAGGACCTGAACAACGTCACCATCTACACCTTCATGTACAACATCCTGTCCGACGACTCCTTCGTGAAGTCGAAGAACATCTGGTGTGCGCCGGACCGCGGCAAGGCCTGGGACGACTGGATGATCGGCGGCAAGGCGGCCCCGGCGGCCCCGGCCAGCTGCGAGACCCCGAACGACAAGATCCTGGCGCTGGGCCAGAAGCTGAAGATCCAGGGCACGCCGGCGATCTTCTTCACCGACGGCTCGCGCATTCCGGGAGCGGTCGACCTGCCGACGCTCGAGAAGAAGCTGGAATCGATCAAGCAGTAAGTGGATGGGGCCTCGGCAAACCTGCCGCCGCTCGCTACGGTTTTCCGAGGCCCGGATACGTTCGTATATAAAAACACAGCCGCACATTCCAAAACCTAGGGAGTAGAACGTGGTCACTCTGAATATCAACGGGCGCGACCAGCAGGTCGACGCCGATCCCTCCACGCCCATCCTGTGGGCGCTGCGCGACAACCTCAATATGACCGGCACCAAGTTCGGCTGCGGCGCGGCCCTGTGCGGCGCCTGCACCGTGCACCTGAACGGCGAGGCGATCCGCTCCTGCATCACGCCGATCTCCGCCGCCGCCGGCCAGAAGATCACCACCATCGAGGCGATGGAAACGGACAAGGTCGGCAAGGCCGTGCAGGATGCCTGGGTCAAGCATGACGTGCCGCAGTGCGGCTACTGCCAGAGCGGCCAGGTGATGAGCGCCACCGCGCTGCTGCGCGTGAACAAGGCGCCGAGCGATGCCGACATCGACAACGCCATGAGCGGCAATATCTGCCGCTGCGGCACCTATCAACGGATCCGCGCGGCCATCAAGGATGCCGCTAAAACCATCGCCATCGCGTAAGGAGCCGACATGCGACCACAATGGTTCAACAGCGCATTCGTTAAAACCTCGCGCCGCGGTTTCCTGAAGGCCGGCGCGCTTGCTTCCGGCGGCCTGGTGCTGGGCTTCATGCTGCCGTCCGGCGGACGGCTGGCGCGCGCCGCCGATGCGAAACCCGTCGTCTACGCACCAAACGCCTTCCTGCGCGTGGCGCCGGACAATACCGTTACCGTGATCGTCAACCGCCTCGAATTCGGCCAGGGCGTGCACACCTCGCTGCCGATGGTGATCGCCGACGAACTCGATGCCGACTGGGCGCAGGTGCGCGCCGAGCTGGCGCCGGCCGCCGACGTGTACAAGGACCCGGCCTTCGGCATGCAGATCACCGGCGGCTCGGGCACCATCGCCCACTCTTTCACCCAGTACCGCGAGGTCGGCGCCCGCGCCCGCGCGATGCTGGTGGCGGCCGCCGCCGAACAGTGGAAAGTCCAGCCGGCCCAGTGCCGAACCGCCAAGGGCGTGGTCTACGGCCCGGCGGGGCAGAAGGCGAGCTACGGCTCCCTGGCCGACGCCGCCATGAAGCAGCCGGTGCCTGACACCGTCACCCTCAAGCAAGCGAAGCAGTTCCGCTACATCGGCAAGCCGGTGAAGCGCCTAGACGCGCGCGCCAAATCCAGCGGCCGCCAGCAGTTCGGCCTCGACTTCAAGCCGGAAGGCGGCAAGCTGGCCGTCGCCGTGGTCGCCCATCCGCCGGTCTTCGGCGCCAGGGTGGCGAAGTTCGATGCCTCGAAAGCCAGGGCGATCCGCGGCGTGCTCGAAGTGGTCGAGATTCCGGTGGACCGCGGCGGACGCGGCGTCGCCGTGATCGCCGAAGGCTACTGGCCGGCCAAGCAGGGTCGCGATGCCCTCGAGATCGAATGGGATACCGGCGCCGTCGGCAAGCTCGATTCCGCCGCCCAGCTGGCCGAGTTCACCGCGCTGTCCAAGACCCAGGGCGCGGTCGCCCGCAAGGCCGATACCGCGGCCGCCAGCGCCGCCAAAACCATCTCGGCGGTGTACGAATTTCCCTATCTGGCGCACGCGCCGATGGAACCGATCAACTGCACGGTCGACCTGAAGGATGACAGCTGCACCCTGTGGGTCGGCTCGCAATTCCAGACCGGCGACCAGGCCGCGGCCGCCGCAACGGCCGGCCTGAAGCCCGAGCAGGTGACCCTGCACACGATGATGGCGGGCGGCGGCTTCGGCCGGCGCGCGGTGCCGACCTCGGACTTCGTGGTCGAAGCGGTCAACATCGCCAAGGCCTGCAAGGCGGCCGGCCGCAGCGGCCCGGTGAAGATGATCTGGAGCCGCGAGGACGACATCCGCGGCGGCTACTACCGTCCCTCGCACGTGCACCGCGCCGACCTCAAGCTGGACGCCCAGGGCAGGATCGTCGCCTGGGACCACGTCATCGTCGGCCAGTCGATCGCCGCCGGCACCCCGTTCGAGAACTTCATGATCAAGAATGGCGTGGACAGCACCATGGTCGAAGGCATGGGCGAACCCTATGACGTGCCGATGATCCTGTCGGCCCATATCGCGAAAGCCAACGTGCCGGTGCTGTGGTGGCGCTCGGTGGGCTCGACCCACACCGCCTTCGTGATGGAGACCCTGATCGACGAGGCAGCGCATGCCGCCGGCGTCGACCCGGTCGCCTACCGCAAGAAGCTGATCGACAAGAAGCACGCGCGCCACCATGCGGCGCTGGACCTGGCGGTCGCCAAGTCCGGCTATGGCCGTAAGACCCTGCCGAAAGGCCATGCCTGGGGCGTGGCGGTGCACGAATCCTTCAACACCGTGGTCGCCTACGTGGTCGAAGCGTCGATCGGCAAGGACGGCGCGCCGAAGCTGCACAAGGCGGTCGCCGGGGTGCACTGCAACCTGGCGGTGAATCCGCTGTCGATCGCGGCCCAGGTCGAGGGCGCGGCCCTGATGGCGCTGGGCACCACGCTGCCGGGCGCCCGCATCTCGCTGAAGGATGGCGTGGTCGAGCAGCAGAACTTCGGCGACTACACGGTGGCGCGCATGAACGACATGCCGCAAGTCGAGGTGCATATCGTGCCGTCCGAGGATCCGCCGACCGGCCTGGGCGAACCGGGCCTGCCGCCGCTGGCGCCGGCCTTCGCCAACGCCCTGTTCAGGCTGACCGGCAAGCGGCTGCGCAAGCTGCCGTTCGACCTCGCCTCGGCCTGAGGCTGGACCGGCCATGAGCGCGCTCCCTGTCCTTGGCATCCTGCTGGCCGCGGGCAGGGGGCGCCGCTTCGATCCGCTGGGGCAGCGTAACAAGCTGCTCCAGGTCTTGCCCGGCCCCGGCGGCGAGCCGGTGGTCGCCGCCAGCGCGCGCAAGCTGCTGGCCGTCGTCCCAAGCGTGATTGCCGTGGTGCCGCCCGACGATGGCGGCGTGGGCGCGCTCCTGTCGTCCATCGGCTGCGACGTCACCGTCTGCCCCGAGGCGGATGCCGGCATGGGCGCCTCGCTGGTGCACGCGATCCGTGCTTCCTTGCCAAGAGAACCCGCATCCTGGCTGGTGGCGCTGGGCGACATGCCGCATGTGGCGCCGGCCACGCTGCGCCTGCTGTCCGAGGCGCTGGCCGCCGGGGCGCCGATCGCCGCTCCCGTGCTGGATGGCCGGCGCGGCAATCCGGTCGGCTTCGGCCGCATCCACCTGGACGCGCTGCTGGCGCTGCGGGGCGACCAGGGCGCGCGCCGCCTGCTGCAATCCTTCCCCGTCACCGAGGTCGCGGTCGCGGATCCCGGCATCTTCCGCGATATTGACACCCCCGCCGACCTCTAGCTACTGTACGGTTTGAACCCCCTCCGGCCGAAGAATCCGATTAAACTACGGCGAATAAGAGAGAGATTGTTCATACCCATGAAAAAAACCAGTCAGAAGAAGCCGGCCGGGGTGCAGTACACCATCGTGCCGAAGGACCTCGCGGGCCACCTGTTCAACGTCACCGTCACCGTCGCCGCGCCAGACCCGCAAGGGCAGGTGTTCGTGCTCCCGGCCTGGATCCCGGGCAGCTACATGATCCGCGAATTCGCGCGCAATATCGTGCGCATCCGCGCCGAATCGGGCGGCCGGCCGGTCGACCTGGTCAAGCTCGACAAGCACAGCTGGCGCGCGGCGCCGGTGGCCGCGCCGCTGACCCTGCACTACGAAGTCTATGCCTGGGACCTGTCGGTACGCGCCGCCCACCTGGACCAGACCCACGGTTTCTTCAACGGCACCAGCGTGTTCCTGCGCGTGCAGGGCCAGGAAGCGGCGCCGCACCAGGTCGACATCCAGCGCCCAGGCGATCCGGCCGCCGCCGACTGGCGCGTGGCGACCTCGCTGCCCGAGCTGGGCGCCAAGCGCTACGGCTTCGGCACCTATATCGCCGCCGACTACGACGACCTGATCGACCATCCGGTGGAGATGGGCGATTTCGCGCTCGCCTCCTTCAAGGCCCACGGCATCCCGCACGACATCGTCGTTACCGGCCGCGTGCCCAACCTGGACATGGAGCGCCTGCAGCAGGACCTGAAAGCCATCTGCGAAACCCAGATCGCCTTCTTCGAGCCGAAGACCAAAAAGGCGCCCGTTAGCCGCTACGTCTTCCTGACCATGGCGGTCGGCGACGGCTACGGCGGCCTGGAGCACCGCGCCTCGACGGCCCTGATCTGCTCGCGCGCCGACCTGCCGACCACCGCCGCGCCGAAGACCGCCGAGCGCAGCGAAGGCTACGTGACCTTCCTCGGCCTGTGCAGCCACGAGTACTTCCACACCTGGAACGTCAAGCGCATCAAGCCGGCCGTGTTCGCGCCCTACGACCTGCAGGTCGAGAACTACACGCAGCTGCTGTGGCTGTTCGAAGGCTTCACCAGCTATTACGACGACCTGATGCTGGTCCGCAGCGGCATCATCAGCGAAGCGACCTACTTCAAGCTGCTCGGCAAGACCGTCAGCAACGTCTGGCGCGGCAGCGGCCGCACCAAGCAGAGCATCGCGGAATCCAGCTTCGACGCCTGGACCAAGTACTACCGCCAGGACGAGAACGCGCCGAACGCCATCATCAGCTATTACACCAAGGGCTCGCTGGTCGGCCTGGCCTTCGACCTGAGCATCCGCGCCAAGACCGGCGGCGCGAAATCGCTGGACGACCTGATGCGCGCGCTGTGGGACCGCTATGGCCGCGACTTCTACGCCGGCGCATCCGGCACCGGCCGCGGCGTCACGGAGAAGGAGGTCGAAGCGCTGTTCGACGAAGTCAGCGGCCTGCGCCTGAAATCGATCTTCGACCGCCACGTGCGCGGCACCGAGGACATCCCGCTGACCAAGCTGTATGCGCCCTTCGGCATCAAGGTGACGGATGAGCGCAAGAGCAGCAAGCCTTCCCTGAACATCGGCGTCGGCCGCGACCCGCTGGGCGTCAAGCTGAGCCAGGTGCACGAAGGCGGCGCGGCCCACCTGGCCGGCCTGTCGGCGGGCGACATCGTGATCGCCATCGACGGCCTGCGCGTGAACGGCAACCCCTCGAACCTGGACCAGTTGCTGTCCCGCTACCGCGTCGGCGACACCGTCACCGTGCACGCCTTCCGCCGCGACGAGCTGATGAGCTTCGACGTGGTCCTGCAGGGCTGCGTGGCGCCGGTCATCACCATCGGGGTGGCGCCGGGTACGCGACGGGCGGCGACGATCGCGCGGCCCAGCGCCAGCTGAGCGGCCTGCCCTTGCCGGAGGCCGGCCCGCATCGCGTCCTGATCGTCGGCCTGCCGCCGGCCCAGATGCTCGACATCACCGGCCCGCTGGACGTGTTCACGGCCGCGAATGAGCTGAGCATGGCGGCGGGCCGTCCGGCTCCCTACGCGGTCGGCCTGGCCGGCCCGGACGCCGGCATGCTCGCCACCACCTCCGGCATCGGCTTGCAGGCGGAAGCCAGCATCTTCGATGCGGCGCTGGCCGCCGGCACCGTGCTCGTCGCCGGCGGCCGCGGCGCCCGCATGGCTGCCGAGGATGCGCGCCTGGTCGCGGCGCTGACCGGGCTGTGCGAGCGCGCGCAGCGGGTCGCTTCCATCTGTACCGGCGCATTCCCGCTGGCGGCGACCGGCGTGCTGGACGGCCGCCGGGCCACCACGCACTGGGCGCACTTCGACGAATTCTCTGCGCGCTTCCCGGCGGTGCAAATCGACCGCGACGCCCTGTTCGTCGGCGCCGGCAAATACCATACCTCGGCCGGCATCACGGCCGGCATCGACTTTTCCCTGTCCCTCGTCGAGCACGACCTGGGCAGCGAGCTGGCGCGCGCAGTGGCGCGCGAGCTGGTGGTCTTCATGAAGCGTCCGGGCGGGCAGTCGCAATTCAGCACCCGCCTGATGCATGCGGCGACGGGCGACCAGCGCGAACGTTTCGACGCGCTGGCGCACTGGATGGCCGAGCACCTGAGCGAAGACCTTTCGATCGAGACCCTGGCAGCGCGCCTTGCCATGAGCCCGCGGAATTTCGTGCGCCGCTTCACGGCCGCCATGCAGGTCACGCCGGGCAAATACGTGCAGCTGCTGCGCATCGACGAGGCGCGCCGCCTGCTGACGGACGGCGACCTGCCGATCGCGCAGGTCGCGGCGCGCTGCGGCTTTCATTCGGCGGAGGCCATGCGTATCGGCTTCCAGCGCCACCTGCATACCTCACCGAGCGAATTCCGCGATCGTTTCCGGAGTGCCGGTAGTTTGGCAGAAATCTTGGGGTGAATGTCATTGCTGCCATTTATGCCTTCCCTTACGCTGTCGCTTGATTGCATAAAGGAAGGAAGCAATGAATTGGACCTTGAAGGGATGGATGGGGCGGGCGGCCCTGTTTTTGGCCAGCCTTTTGGCCGGCCTGTCACTGCCGTTTGCCGGCGCGGGAGCGGCCGAGGACTTGCCTGCTGCCGGCTATGCCGCCCGGGCTGACGCCCTGGTACAGGATTACGTAGGCAATGAGCTGTTCAGCGGCGCCGTGCTGGTCGCCAGGGACGGCAAGCCGATTTTTCGAAAGGGCTTCGGCGCCGCCAATCGCGAATGGGCGATTGCGAATACACCGGACACCCGGTTCCGGATCGGATCGGTGAGCAAGCAATTCACGGCCGCCGCGATCATGCGGTTCGTGGATGAGCGCAAGCTGCTGCTCGACGATGCGGTCGGCAAGCATGTCCGCGATCTGCCGCCGGCCTGGCAGAAGGTGAGCATACGCCAGTTGCTCCAGCATACTTCCGGCATTCCCCGCTACACGATGCTCGACGACTTCGACGACAGGCTCATGCGCATCAGGCACACGCCACGCCAGCTCATCGACCTGGTGAAAGACCTGCCGCTCGAATTCGAGCCGGGAACGAAGTTCGAGTACGACAATACCGGCTACGTCCTGCTGGGTTGCGTCATCGAGGCGGTCAGCGGCATGCCTTACCGGGATTACCTCGAGCAGAAGCTGCTGGCCCCGCTGGGCCTGAGGCATTCCGGCGATGACGACGGCCGCAGGATACTCGAGAAGGTGGCGCTGCCCTATACCGATGGCCCCGACGGCGTGGTACGTGCCGGCCCGGCCGACATCAGCAATGCCTACGCCGCCGGGGCCATGGTCAGCAATGTCGACGACCTGCTGGCCTGGCAGCGGATGCTGGTGAGCGGCAAGGTCCTCGGTCCGGACAGTACTGCCGCCGTGTTCACCGATGGCGGACACCATTACGGCCTGGGCTGGTACATCGAGAACCGGCTTGCGCGCACGGTTTATGAGCACGGCGGTTCCTGGAATGGCTACGAATCCCTGCTCGCGTATTACCCTGTCGACAAGCTGACCGTGATCGTGCTGGGC
>FTCZ01005390.1_pt1 | contig 10647 bp, 9 predicted proteins | sample 1658871 | NCBI WGS metagenome assembly FTCZ01 (sample SAMEA3914864, study PRJEB12502) | metagenome | biome: forest; material: soil | place: USA | collected 2012-03-12 | depth 0.3 m
GAGATGAACAGGCCGAGCCCGAGCGCCGGCATCAGGAAGCACGATCCGATCAGGAACAAGGCGAACACCGATCCGCGGAACGGCACGCCGAACACCCAGATGCCGATCACTGCGCACAAGGTCATCGATGTCAGCGCGAGCAGGAAATAGGGGATCATCTTGCTGGCGATGAACTCGGTCATGGTGATCGGCGTCGCCATCATCGCCTCCATCGTCCCCCGCTCCCATTCGCGCGCGACGACGAGTGCCGTGAGCAAGGTGCCGATGATCGTCATCACCACTGCGATCGATCCGGGGACAAGGAAATAGCGGCTCTTGAGCTCGGGATTGTACCAGAAGCGCGCCGAGAGGCTGACCGGCGGCGCGCGCGCGGCCGGGTTGCGCTCGAGGCCTTCCTCCGCCGCCCAGGTGGCGCGAACACCCTCCCCGTACGCGGCGGCGAAGCTGGCGGTGTTGGGCTGCGATCCGTCGGCGATGATCTGAATGGGAGGCATATGGCCCTGCTTGGCGTGGACGCCGAAATCGGGCGGGATGACGATGATCGCGCGGACCCGGCCATCGACCATCATCTCGCGCACCGGCTGGATCGCGCGCGCCATCGTCACGTCGAAATAAGGCGAGCGCTGATAGGCCTGGGCAAGCCGCAGCGCCGGCGCGCTCGAATCCTGGAGGACGACGGCGACGCGGGTCTTGCTGGTGTCGAGCGAAACGGCATAGCCGAACAGGAACAAGAGGATCATCGGCAGCACGAAGGCGATCAGGAAGGTCGAGGGATCGCGCAGGATCTGCGACCCTTCCTTGCGGACCAAGGCGACGAAGCGGCGGCGATCGAAGCGGTCGCTCATGCCCGATGTCCATTATGGCCATGCCAATTTGGCTTTACGCCGGAACGCGAAACCGATAGGTTCCGGCCATGCGCTTCGAAGTGCAGTTCACGCGGAAGGCGCTTCAAGCATTGAGGTGCATGCCGGCTTCGGACGCGGCGCGGATACGCGGGAAGACCGACCAATACGCCTCGGCGCCCGAGAGTCTGGCGAACAACGTCAAGAAGCTGGTCGGATCGGACTATCTGCGGCTCCGCGTCGGAAATTATCGTGTGATCATGCTTCCCGACGGCACGATCCTCACGATTGTGGCAATCGGTCCGAGGGGGTCGATCTATGAATGAAAGAGCCTGGCCATGACCTATGAACCCCAGCGTATCGTGGCGCCCGATGGCACCGAGATGGTGGTGCTCCGGGCGGTCGACTACGACCAGCTCGTCGCTGCCGCTGCCCTGGACGAAGATGCGCGCGACATCCTGATGGCTAATCGCGCGATCCGGGACGAGGTTCGATACCCGGCCGGAGTCGTCGATGCGATCCTGGCGGGCGCGACGCCGCTTCGGGCATGGCGGGAGCATCGCGGCTTCAGCCAAGCCGAACTGGCGAGAAAAGCGGGCCTGGATGCCACCGCGCTCAACAAGATCGAAAGCGGCAAGCGAGTCGGCCGCCTCGCGACCCGCCGCGCGATAGCCAAGGCGCTCGATGTGCCCATCTCCGCGCTCGACCCGATGGATGACTAGCGCGCTCATGCCGCTTCCTTCCGCTCACGCGCGCGGTCGAATTCCTCGATCAGGGCGATGAAGGCGTCCTCCATCGTCGGGTCTTCGGCGTTCGCCAGCTTGCCCGCCTTGGCCTTGAGCTCGTCGGGGGTGCCGGTCGCGATCTGCTCGGCGCGGTAGATCAGGGTGACGCGGTCGCAATATTCGGCTTCGTCCATGAAGTGCGTGGTGACGAGCACGGTCACACCCTTTTCGACCAACCCGTTGATATGCGTCCAGAATTCGCGGCGAGTGACCGGATCGACGCCCGAAGTGGGCTCGTCGAGGAACAGCACCGGCGGTTCGTGCATCACGGCGCAGGCGAGCGCGAGGCGCTGCTTGAAGCCGAGCGGGAGGATGCCGGCATTGACGTTCAGCTTCTTCTCCAGCTCGAAGATGTCGATCATCGCGTCGATCGCCTTGCGGGCGGTCCCGCGGTCGAGATCGTAGGCGCCGGCAAAGAAATTGAGGTTCTGGCGGACGCTGAGATCGCCGTAGAGCGAGAATTTCTGGGCCATGTAGCCGAGCGACGCGCGGGCATCGGCGCGCGAGTGGCGCAGGTCGTGACCGGCAACCGAACCGGTGCCGCTGGTCGGGGTGAGCAGGCCGCACAGCATCTTGAAGGTGGTCGACTTGCCCGCACCGTTGGGCCCGAGCAGCCCGAAGATCTGGCCGCGCGGGATGGCGAAGTTCATGTCCTTGGCGGCGGTGAACTCGCCGAAGACCTTGGTCAGCCCCTTGGCCTCGATCGCGCAGTCGCTGCTTTCCGGGATCTCGCGATAGCGGGCGGCGAGCTTGCTGGTGCCTTCGGGGCCGCCGCCGAGCCGTTCGATGAAGCCGTCCTCGAAGCGCGGAGGCGCCTTCTCGGCCTTCACGCTCTTGCCGAAATCGGGCCTGGCGCCCTCGGCCATCAGCAGCCGCACCGCGCGGCCCTGGATCGTGCCGTCGATGACCTCGTCGCGATCGAGCGCCTTGGTGAGGAACTGGCGGCGGCCTTCATCGAATCCGGTGAGGCGGAACACACGGCCGTCGACCTTGCCGGTGAGGCCGGCGGGCGCGCCGTCGAACAGCAATTTGCCTTCGTTGAGGAGATAGACGGTGTCGCACTTCTCGGCCTCGTCGAGATAGGCAGTCGACCACAGCACGCCGATCCCCTGGTCGGTCAACTCGCCGACCATCGCCCAAAGCTCGCGTCGCGAGATCGGATCGACGCCGACGCCGGGCTCGTCGAGCAGCAGCACCTTGGGCGTCTTCACCAGCGCGCAGGCGAGGCCGAGCTTCTGCTTCATGCCGCCCGAGAGCTTTCCCGCCAGCCGATCCTGGAAGCGGGCGAGATCGGTGAAGTCCATCAGCCGCTTGAAGGTCTCGTCATGCTCGGCGCGCGGCAGGCCGCGGACTTCGGCGTAGAGGGAGAGGTTCTCGCGGACCGACAGGTCTTCGTAGAGGCCGAAGCGCTGGGGCATGTAGCCGAGATCGGCGAGATGCTGGTCGGGCCTGCCGCCGAGCAGTTCGGCCTTGCCTTCGGTGGGCGCCATCAGCCCGGCTAGGATGCGGATCAGCGTGGTCTTGCCTGCGCCATCGGGGCCGACCAGGCCGGTGATCCTGCCCGGCTCGACCGCCATGTCGACGCCGTCCAGCGCCAGCGTATCGCCGAAACGCTTGGCCAGTCCGGATGCTCGGGCGAGCGCGTCCATCGGCTCAGGTCTTGATGCGCGGGCGAGCGGCGGGGACTTTGACGGTGACCGGCTGGCCCTGCCGCAGCGCATCGTCGGGATCGGTGACGATCACGCGGATCGCATAGACCAGATCGGTGCGCAGACTCTCGGTCTCGACCGACTTGGGGGTGAACTCGGCGCGCGGGGAGATATAGCCGATCGTGCCGCGATACGCCTTGGCATTGCCGTCGGCACGGACCTCGACCGCCATGCCCGGGCTGATCCGCGCGAGATCGGTTTCGGCGACATAGGCGCGCACGCGCATCGGGCGATCGATCGCGAGCGTCAGGACGGTCTCGCCGGGCTGGACGATCGCGCCGGGCTCGCGCGCGCGGGTCGCGACCGTGCCCGATTCCGCCGCGATCAGGCGAGTGTCGCCGAGATCGGTGCCGATCCCGCCGCGCGCCGCCTGGGCCGAGCGAACTTCGGCGGCGGCGGCGGCTATATCCTCGGGCCGCGCGCCGGCGGCGATGAGCGACAGCGCCTGCCGGGCCTCGGTGAGCTGCGCAGCGGCACGGTCGCGCTCGGTCACGGTCTGCTCCCACAGGTCGCGGCTGATCGCGCCGGGCTCGACCAGCCCTTGCCGCCGGGTGAAGTCGCGCTGGGCGTTGTCGTACTGCGCCGCGGCGGCGGCGACGCGGGCGCGGGCCTGCGCCACGTCCTGGTGGCGGTTGCCGTTACGGAGCTTGTCGAGCTGCGCCTCGGCCTGCGCCACGCGCGCATCGGCTTCGGCGACGCGGGCACCGATCGAGGCGGTGTCGATCGTCGCCAGCAGCTGGCCCTTCTGGACCTTGGCGCCTTCATCGACTTCGATCGTCGCGATCCGGCCGTTGACGCGGAACGCCATGTCGACCTCGCGGATATCGACATTGCCGTAGAGCGCGAGCTCGCCCGCATCCTTGCGCCCCACCAGGCCAAAGCCCGAGGTGGCAAAGGCGGCGATTGCGAGCGCAACCACCACGACGGCGGCGATGATCAGGCGGCGGTTCATGCGGACTTCTCCGACAGGATGCAGAGGGCGTGGGTGCGCAGCTGGGCGCGGAGCAACTGGGCGAGCGGCTCGTCGATCGTCTCGGCACGGAACACGCGGCACACGGCGGCGCGACCGGCGCGTAGCATCATCGCCTGCCCGACCAGCAAGGTCGCGGCCGCGCGGCGATGGCGATCGTCATAATCGGGGCGGACATGGGTCATCAGATCGAGCATCGCCTCGAGCACCTTGCTCATCACGCCGTTGTACAGCCGGTCGAACGCCTCGGTCGGCGCCTGCTGCTCGCGGATGATGAAGCGTGCCCAATGTTCGGATTCGGGGCGCAGCATCACCTGGGCCAGACTGTCGAGGATCGCCAGCAGCGCCTCGACCGCGGCGTCGCGCGAGGCTGCGCCACTCGCCCGCAGGCCGTCGAGCATCGGCACCAATAACGCGGCGATCGATTCGGCGATGTGATCCGCGGCGGCGAGGTAGAGCCCTTCCTTGCCGCCGAAATGATAGGTGATCGAGGACATCGCCGTGCCCGAGATGCGCGAGATGTCGCGCGTGCTCGCGCCCTCGAAGCCGAGCCGGCCAAACTGCTCGATCGCGGTCTGCAGAAGCGCCTTCGATACCATTTCCGCTTTTTGTTCGTTCGAACGAACAGAGTCAAGCGATTCCTTGTGGGCGGCTTCGCTGCCTATCGAGTCAGAAGCTGAAGGGTTCCCCGATCCGGTGGTCGGCTATCAGATAGGCATCGGCGACCAATTGGAGCGGGCGGATGTCCATGTCGGATGCGCCGGCGGCGATCAGGCCGGCGAAGCGATCGTAAAGGCCGGCATATTCGCGATTCTCGCCGTCGGTCGCTTCGCCGTCGACGATCATCCGCGCGCCGCCATCGGCGAGCACCAGCGTGCCGCGATCGGTGTCCGCGGTGATGGTCCAGGTCTGGGAGCCGGTCTGGAGGAAATCGAGATCGGCATCGACCGGCGCGCCATTGGTCAGGCGCATGGCGATGGTCGCGGCGAGCGGCGCAGCGCGGCCGCGCGGGATGGTCATCGTGGCGCGCTCGACGATGATCGCGTCGGGCACGATCTCGGTCAGGATCGACAGCGCGTTGATCGCCGGGTCGAACACGCCGAACCCGCCGGGGCCGAGGATCCATTCCTGTCCCGGATGCCAGCGCCTGACGTCTTCCTTCCATTCGATCGCGAGCGACGCGATGCGGCAGCCGGCGAGCCACGCCTTGGCGGCCGCGACCCCCGCGGCATGACGCGAATGCCAGGCGGCGAACAGCGTCACGCCCTGAGCGACGGCGCGCGCAGCAATATCCTGGGCTTCGGAGAGCGTCGCGGCGGGCGGCTTTTCGAGCAGGACATGGAGGCCGGCGGCGATCGCCTCGCACGCCAGCGCGTACCGTACCGCGGGCGGCGTGCAGATCGCGACCGCGTCGACACCGCCGGCAGCGATCATTTCGCCGAGCGTGGCGTGGCCCGGCACGCCAGCGATCCCACCGTCGGGGCTGGCCGTCGCGACGAGTTTGAAGCGATCGCTGGCCGCAATCGCAGGCACGTGCTCGTCGCGCGCGATCTTGCCGATACCGACCAGTCCTAGCCGGATCGCCCGCTCGTCCATGCTGCTGTTCCTTTTATCAGATATATCCGGTTTCTATTGCGCAGCGCACTCGCTATCAACCCGCAGGGAAGGAAAAGGGGACCGAGATGCAAGGCGAAGCCGACGACACCAAGGGCCGCACGCTGCGGTCCCGCGCCTGGTTCGACAATCCCGCCAATCCCGATATGACCGCGCTCTATCTCGAGCGTTACCTCAATTACGGCCTCAGCGTCGAAGAGCTGCAATCGGGCCGGCCGATCATCGGTATTGCCCAGACGGGCAGCGACCTGGTGCCGTGCAATCGCCACCATCTCGTCCTCGCCCAGCGCGTCCGTGACGGCATCCGCGATGGCGGCGGGATCGCGATCGAATTCCCGATGCATCCCATCCAGGAGACTGGCAAGCGCCCCACCGCCGGGCTCGACCGCAACCTCGCCTATCTCGGGCTGGTCGAGACGCTCTATGGCTATCCGATCGACGGCGTGGTGCTGACGATCGGATGCGACAAGACCACGCCGGCCTGCCTGATGGCGGCAGCGACGGTGAACATCCCCGCGATCGCGCTGTCGGTCGGGCCGATGCTCAACGGCTGGTTCAAGGGCGAGCGCACCGGCAGTGGCACGATCGTGTGGAAGGCGCGCGAAATGCTCGCGGCGGGCGAGATCGACTACAAGGGCTTCATCCAGCTCGTTGCTTCGTCGGCGCCCTCGACCGGCTTCTGCAACACCATGGGCACCGCGACGACGATGAACTCCCTGACCGAGGCGCTGGGCATGTCGCTGCCCGGATCGGCGGCGATTCCGGCGCCCTATCGCGACCGGCAGGAATGCGCGTGGGAGACCGGCAGGCAGATCGTCGAGATGGTCCATGCCGACCGCAAGCCCTCCGACATCCTGACGCGTACTGCGTTCCTCAACGCGATCCGCGTCAATTCGGCGATCGGCGGATCGACCAACGCGCCGATCCACTTGAACGCGATCGCGCGGCACATCGGCGTCGAGCTGAGCCTCGACGATTGGGAAGCGCACGGCGCCGAAGTGCCGCTGGTCGTCAACCTCCAGCCGGCGGGCGAATATCTGGGCGAGGATTATTACCGCGCCGGTGGCGTGCCCGCGGTGATGGGGCAGCTGCTCCGCGCGGGGATGATCGACGGCACCGCGCTCACTGCCAATGGCCGCACCGTCGCCGACAATGTCGGCGATGCGGTGAGCGAGGATCCGAAGGTCATCCTGCCGCTCGACGCGCCGATGATGCCGGTTGCGGGCCTGTCCGTGCTGTCGGGCAATCTATTCGACGCGGCGATCATGAAGACCAGCGTGATCTCCGACGAGTTCCGCGCGCGCTATCTGAGCGATCCCGCCGACCCGCAGGCGTTCGAAGGCGTCGCGGTCGTGTTCGACGGCCCCGAGGACTATCACGCGCGGATCGACGATCCGGCGATGGGGATCGACGAGCGCTCGATCCTGATCATGCGCGGCGCCGGGCCGATCGGCTATCCGGGCGGTGCCGAGGTGGTGAACATGCGCCCGTCGACTGCGCTGATCCGCACCGGGGTGCACGCCCTGCCCTGCATCGGCGACGGGCGCCAGTCGGGGACGAGCGGATCGCCGTCGATCCTCAACGCTGCGCCCGAGGCGGCGGTAGGCGGCGGGCTTTCATTGGTGCGCACCGGCGACCGGATCCGCATCGATCTCGGCAAGCGTCGGGCCGATATGCTGGTGGACGATGCCGAGCTGGAGCGGCGCCGGGCCGAAGCGAACACGACCCTGGTACCCGAATCGCAGACGCCGTGGCAGGAGATCCAGCGTTCGATCGTCGGCCAGTTCGATAGCGGCGCGGTGCTGGAGCCCGCGGTGAAGTATCAGCGCATCGCCCAGACACGGGGGCTGCCGCGCGACAGCCATTGAACGGCGAAGGAGCGAGAGGATGGACAGGAGGATCATCGCACTGGCCGCAGCCGCCGCGGCGCTGCTGGCCAGCCCCAGCCTGGCGGCGACCGCCAAACGGGGCAGCTTCGGCAAGCTTCCCGACGGACGCAGCGTCGGTTCGGTGACGCTCAGCAATGCGCGGGGCGTGTCGGCGACGATCATCGCCTATGGCGCGACGCTGCAATCGGTGATCCTGCCCGATCGCGCCGGCAGGCGAGCCGACGTCGCGCTCGGCTATGCGAGCATCGGCGCCTATCTCGCCAAGCCGCAATATTTCGGCGGGACGGTCGGGCGCTTCGCCAATCGCATCGCCGCGGGTCGCTACCGGGTCGATGGCCAGGACTATCAGGCGCCGGTCAACAATGGCGCCAACTCGCTCCACGGCGGCACCACCGGCTTCGACAAGGTGTTGTGGGAAATCGTCTCGGTCAAATCGGGCCCGGCCGCGTCGGTGACGCTTCGCTATGTCAGCCCAGACGGCGACCAGGGCTATCCCGGCACGATGACCGTCGACGCGACCTATTCGCTAGACGAGAGCAACGCGCTGACGATCGAGTATCGCGCCACCACCGATCGGCCTACGATCGCCAATATCACCAACCACGCCTATTGGAACCTGTCCGGCGAAGGCTCGGCGAACGGCGCGATGGGCACAATGGTGACGATCCCCGCCGACGCCTATCTGCCGACCGATAGCGGCGCGATCCCGAGCGGCGAGTTTCGCGCGGTGCGCGGCACGGTGTTCGATTTCCGAACGCCCCATGCCATCGGCGAGCGCGTCCGCGATGCGCGCGACCAACAGATCGCCTGGGGCCGCGGCTATGATCATAACTGGGTGATCGGCCGCGCCGTCACCGCCGGCCAGCACCTGATGGCGCGCGCCTATGATCCCGCCTCGGGCCGCGGCTTCGAGCTCTGGTCGAACCAGCCGGGGCTGCAATTCTATTCGGGCAATTTCCTCGACGGCACCAGCTCGGGCAAGGCGAGCAAAGTCTATCGCGAAGGCGACGCCTTTGTGATGGAGCCTCAGATCTTCCCGGACACGCCCAACCAGCCCCGCTTCGGCTCGGCTCGGCTGGCGCCGGGCGAGACCTATCGCAACATCATGACCTATCGCTTCACCCTTCCGGCGCGCCGCGCCGCCAAATGACGTCAGGACGAGCGGGCGGCGCGCTCGCTCTCCTCGATCAGGTCGAGCACCTCGCCGATCAGGTGGCGCATCGCCTGCCGTGCCCCATCGGCATCGCGCGCGACGATCGCATCGCACACCGCGCCGTGATCGGTCAGACTGGCAGTGCGGCCGTTGATACGGTTGGTGAAGCGGATCGAGGTGCGGAGCGCCGTCGCGACGACGTCGCGGAACTGCCAGTAGAACGGGTTTCGCGATGCGCGCAGCACCGCCACATGGAAGGCGATATCGGATTCGAGCGGATCGTCATTGCCCTTATCCGCCGCTTCCATCCGCGCCAGCCCTGCGGAGATCGCCGCGAAATCCGCTGCCTCGCCGAGCTTCGCCGCGAGCGCCGCAGCCTCGGGCTCGATCGCGATGCGGAGCTGGCTGAACTGTTTCAGCAGTTCGATCGAGAATTTCCGTTCGAGCAGCCAGCGCAGAACATCGGCGTCGAACAGGTTCCACGAAGCGCCCGGCTGGATGATCGTGCCCTGGCGCGGGCGGGCGCTGAGCAATCCCTTGGCCGTCAGCATCTTGACCGCCTCGCGGATCACCGAGCGGCTGACGTCATGCTGTTTGGCGAGCTCGGCCTCGGTCGGGAACGGGCGCTCGTCGAAATGGCCGGTGACGATCGCGCGGCCCAGGCTGTCGAGCATGCCATAGGTCAGGTTGCGGCCCAGCGCGGCGCGGCCGTTGCCACCATCGATCGGGGAAAAGCTCGTTACCATGTGCCCCTCCCCTTACGCATTCCAGACCGCGCAAGCTTGGCGCGCATTCTGGACAAGGGCGATAAATAAGATAATTAACCACCCCACGCCAGAGCAAAGCCGGGCCCGCCGGCGCCGTCGCGGTAGGGAAGGATTGCCCAATGAGTCTCTCGACCATCGATATCGTCGTCGTGATCGTCTATGCGATCGGCATCTTCGGCCTGGCGCAATGGGTTAGCCGCGAGAAGGCGGGGCATCAGAAGGATTCGAGCGACTATTTCCTCGCTTCGAAGAACCTTCCCTGGTGGGCGATCGGCGCCTCGCTGATCGCGGCCAATATCTCCGCCGAGCAGATCGTCGGCATGTCGGGATCGGGCTATGCGATCGGGCTGGCGATCGCATCGTACGAGTGGATGGCGGCGGCGACCTTGCTGATCGTCGGCAAATGGTTCCTGCCGATCTTCCTCGCCAACAAGATCTATACGATGCCGCAGTTCCTCGAGCAGCGCTTCGGGCCGACGATCCGGACAGTGATGGCGGTGTTCTGGCTGGTGCTCTACGTCTTCGTGAACCTGACCTCGATCATCTGGCTCGGCTCGATCGCCGTGACGCAGGTCGCGGGCGTCAATCAGGACGTCGCGCTGATCGGCCTCGGCGCGTTCGCCTTGCTCTATCAGCTGCGCGGCGGGCTGAAGGCAGTGGCGCTCACCGACATCGTCCAGGTCACGCTGCTGGTGCTCGGCGGGCTTGTGATCGCCTATCTGACCCTCAGCAAGATCGGCGGCGACGGCGGCGTCTTCGCCGGCTTCATGGAGCTGACGCGGCGCGTGCCCGATCATTTCGACATGATCCTCTCGCCCGACAATCCGCATTACAAGGACCTGCCCGGCATCGCCGTTCTGGTCGGCGGGATGTGGATCGCGAACCTGAGCTATTGGGGCTTTAACCAATATATCATCC
>FTCZ01005038.1_pt1 | contig 10640 bp, 7 predicted proteins | sample 1658871 | NCBI WGS metagenome assembly FTCZ01 (sample SAMEA3914864, study PRJEB12502) | metagenome | biome: forest; material: soil | place: USA | collected 2012-03-12 | depth 0.3 m
ATGGTTCTGCGTGCCGGTCAGCGAATAGCCCAGGCGCACGATGGTCCACTTGCCGGCCGGCGGCGTCCAGGTGAGCGTGCCGTCGGCCGAGATCTTGTCGCTCAGGTCGATGACCGAAGCCAGGGGCACGCCGGCCTCCTTGGGATCCTGGTGGCCGTCGAGGCCATAATAGTCGTCCTCGGTGGCGAAGCCGGCCTTGGCTTCGAACTGGTTGACCGCCGGCGCCGCCGACAGGGCCAGGTGGCCCAGCGAGATCGAGGCCGCCGGCCCGAAGGCCGCCGCGAAGGCCGGAACGTCAACGCCGGGCATGGGAATAAAGGCGCCGTCCGGGGCCGAGGGCTTGGGGTTCAGTGCGATACGGAAATGGGCGGCCGTCACCGGTGCAAAACCGACCGTGCTCGGCACGCCGGTCAGCGCGATGCTGGCCAGTGTGCGCCACTGGCCCGAGGCGTCCTGGACCTGCAGTTCCGGCGCGACGGTCGCCTTGGAGAACATGCTGGCCGCGCCCGGGAAGAAGATCGACAGGGATTGCACGGTTTGCGGCGCCGCATAGTCGATGACGATGGTGGCCGGCCCCTTGTCGCCGCCCATGGCGACGGCAATCGGATCGGCCATGCCGGCCAGTTTGGCCGCGTCCAGCATCTGGTCGCCGGCACGGATCTGTGGGGCGGGCAGGGCCGCCGCCGCCGCCGGATAGGCATAGACGGCAATATCGGCGCTGAAGCGCGGTGTCGTTTTCGGATCGGGCGCCGGGCCGGTAATATCGCCCTGCATCGGCATGTCCTGGTAGGGGCCGGTGGCGCCCGGGATGGCCGGCAGCTTGACCGACACAGGCGCGCCGCCGTCGACGCTCACGGTGCTCCACACCACCTTCTTCATGCCGTCGCTCGGCTGCCCCCAAGGCCCGCCGGTCTCGCTCCAGCCCGGCGAGGCGGCAATGCCGAATTCCAGGCCCTTTTGGTGGGCATCCTTGACCGCATAGCCGAAGGCGTCGATCCACTCCGGCGTCATATAGGCCAGGCGCTTTTGCACCACCTGGGGCGTGGCAAGCGCCGCGTCGAAGTTCTGCAGTCCGCCGATGCCGATGCGCGACATCCAGTCGAGGTCCTTGTCGATCCCCTCCTTGGTGATATTGCCGTTCATCCAGTGCCACCAGACGCGCGGCCGGGCGGTGGCCGGCGGGGTGGCAAACCCATCGTGCAGGCCGTCCCCAGGCGCGGCAAAAGCCGGAGCGGCCAAGGCCGGAGCCGTGAGTGCCGAGGCGGCGAGCAGGAGAGCGGCGAGGCGGACAGGAGCGGACATCGGGAACCCGGATTGGAGGAGAAGACAACGACTCGGCAGGATCAGATGGTGGGACTGTCTACCACGGAACGGGACCTGGCGGGCAGCAGACCGGCGACCAGGCTGATAAGAAATGCGCCGGCCGCGGCTGCCGACAGGGCCAGCATGGCGGTCGGAAGGCCGCCCAGCCTGGCGGTCAGGGCGAGCACGATGACCGGGCTTGCGAAATTGCCGAGGAAGAAGGCGGTCTGCCAGCCGCCGGTGCCGCGGCCACGCTGGGCGAAAGCCAGTTTCGACATGATGGCGGTCAGTACGGCCGGCAGGGTGATGCCGCAGCCGATCCCGGTAATGACGATGCCCGCACAGGTAACGGCGTAGCGGCCGTCGCCGACGAACAGGCCAAGGCCCGCAGCGATCAGCCCGAAGGCCAGGCTCAAGACGTGGCTTAGCCGCCATTTCGACAGGGCCTTGAAGACGAGGCCGCCGACCGGCACGGCGATGCCGCCGGCGGCGCTGGTCAGGCCGATGACCTGCGGCGCGCCCATGCCGCGCTGGGTCAGCAGGAACGGCGTCTGGATCGGCACCAGGAAGAACAGGATGGCGGCGAACAGGCCGATCACATAGAGCGGCAGGACCGCCCCCAGCGGAAACTTGCCGGCGGGCACGTCATGGGCGACCACGTCCTTTTTGGGTTCGCGGACCAGCAGCATGACCAGTGGCAGGAACAGCAGGGCCAGGCCATAGACGGCGAACGGCGTGCGCCAGCCATAGCCGCCCAATATGCCGCCGACGGCGGTCAGGACGACGGCGGCGATCGACGCGGTGCTGGTCTGCACGACCAGCCAGTGCTCGCGGCGCGGGCCTTTGAAATAGTCGCCGATCAGGGCGGTCGAGGCCGTCATGAAGCCGGATTCCGCCAGGCCGACGCCCAGCCGCGACAGGATGATCTGGTTGAGGTCGTTGAGCACGAAGGGCAAAAGGCCACTGGCCAGGTAGAGGACCAGGGACAGCAAGAGGATGCCCTTGCGGCCCATCCGGTCGACCAGCTGTCCGGCGAACGGCGCGGTGACGGCGACGACCAGGGCGGGCACGGCCAGGGCCAGCACGCTCTTGGTCTGGGCTTGCGGGTCGTGCGGAAAGGCCGCGGCGATCGCCGGCAGGACCGGCGCGATCAGCAGGGCCGCCGCGACCGACAGGGTGGACAGCAGGCACAGCAGGATGCCCTGGGCAACCGTGCCTTCGCCTTTTTCGGTATTCGTCATGGTCCCGCCTATTGCGCTGTCGTCAGATGCTCGGCGAGCATCCAGGTATAGTAGTCGTCGATCCAGTGATCGGCGCTGGTGCCGACCTTGCGCATGCCGAAGCCGTGGCCGCCGTGGGCGTAGATGTGCAGTTCCACGTCCTTGCCGGCGGCGCGCCAGGCATCGAACATCGGCACGCTGGCATAGCCCAGCAGTTGATCGTCGGCCGCCAGCGCGATGAAGGCCGGTGGGGCGTCGGCGGGCAGGGGGCGTTCATTCATCGCGCCATAGATGACGCCGATGAAGTCCGGACGGGTGTCGGGCGCATAGGCGGTGGCGACATTGGTCGTCGTCATGCCGCCGGCCGAAAAGCCCATGAAGCCGATCTTGTGGGGATCGATACCGTATTCGGCGGCGTGGCTGCGCACATAGGCCATGGCGGCCAGGCCATCGGCCTGGGCCAGGCTTTCGGCCGGCGCCTCGATCTGGCCGTGGGTCATTTTCGGCGGGGCCTTGCCCATGCGTTCGCCGATCGCCCGCGCCAGCCCGTCGGTGTCGCGCGGCGTCGCATCGACACGATAGGTCAGGACGAAGCAGGTAATGCCGCGCGCCGACAGGGACTTGGCGATCTCCATGCCCTCGGTATCGAAAGCCAGGGTCAGGAAGGCGCCGCCCGGGGCGATGATGACTGCCGTGCCATTGGCCTTGCCGGCCGGGGGCGTCACCGGATAAAGCGCCGGTTGCGTGACGTTGCGCGCGGTGCGCCAGCCTTCCAGCGCCTCCCACTGTGTGGTGTCGGGCGAGCCGAGGGTCGACAGCGGGATTGCCTTGATGGCAGGCGGCGCCACCGGCTGCGGCGGATGGGCCTTGAAGGCCGCCATGAAGCCGTCGAAGCCGGCGGGCGCCTGGGCGGCGGCCGGCAGGGCCAAAAGGCTTGCGGCGAAGAAGGCGGCACGGATCAGGCGGTTGCGTTTCATGGCTTTGGCTCCGCGGCGGTCAGATGGCTTAGGAAGAAATCGGCGGCGCGCTGTCGCGCCTTTTGGCCCTCGGGCGCGTCCGGCACGAGGGCCTCAAAGCCGTGCGGCATGCCTTCGTAGAGGTCGAGCACGGCTGTCTGGCCGGCCGAGACGGCGGCCTGGTACTGACGCACGAAGTTGGACAGGAAGATTTCGCGCGTCCCGCCCTGGATCAGCATCGGCGGATAGCCCTTGCCGTAGTCGCCGTAGACCGGCGACACGTAGGGGTTTTTCTGGTCCTTCGGATCGGCATAGAGATCGGCGCCCGCCTTCAGGCCGGCATAGGTCAGGATCGGATCGGCATTGGCCAGCGTGCAGTAGCTGTCGCCGGTTTCGGTGATATCCGACCACGGTGACCCCAGGACCAGGGCGCCGGGCAGGGGCAGGCCTTCGTCACGCAGGCGGAAGACACCCCCGCCGATCAGGCCGCCGCCGGCCGAGCCGCCGAACAGGCCGACCTGGCCGGCCTTGTGACCCTCCTTGAGCAGGCCGGCATAGACCTTGACCAGCTCTTGCGTCGCCGTCCGCCAATCGCCGTGCGGAACAAGCGTGTAGTCGACGGAGACGACAGGCAGGTGCGTGGCATGCGCCATCTCGACGGCCTCGAGCAGGCTGCTGCGCGCCGAGCCCATCGTATAGCCGCCGCCATGCACGAAGATCAGGATCCGCCCGTCCGTCACCGAGGACGCGCCGCCGATCCGGATGATCTTCACGCCGTTCAGCGTATCGTCGCGCGCCGCCTCCGCGAAGGTGGCCAGGCGCGGCGCGTCCATGTGCTGGACGAAGCCTTCGAAATTGGCGTTGAGACGGTCCCAGTCCGCGACCGTTTGCGGCGCCGGTCCCGCCGCCGGGCCGCCGGACGCGAACAGCCCGGCGAGCCGATCCAGCGCAACCTTGGCCTGCGGGCTCACCGTGTCCGGCGTGAACATCAGGGCCTTGCGCAGACCGGGATTGAGACCGGGACAGGCCGGGGCGGGCGTTTGCGCCCATCCGGCGGTTGACGACAGGCCCAAAAGGGCGGCCAGCGCGGTGGTGATCAATAAGGGGCGCACGGAAGACTCCTTAAATTCGGTTGGCCCTAGAGCGCGGTGAAATGAGATTGAAGCAAAAAGCCCTCTCCCCGAGTAACGGGGAGAGGACGGACAGCAAGCCCGAAGGGCGCAGATGTCCGGGTGAGGGGCCAATGCGGCAACCGACTTGGCCCCTCACCTGATCGCGTTCACTTCGTTCCGCTCTCGTCCTCTCCCCGTTTTCACGGGGAGAGGGCTGCGGTGGTTCGAGCGATTCCATCTAAAATCATTCCGATCTAGATCCGGTTGGCCTTGGCGATCTTGCCGAGAAGAACGGAACTGGGCTTGGGCGTGCGCTTTTGCGTGGCGCGATCGACGGCGACCAGGCCAAGCTTGGGGCCATAGCCGGACACCCATTCGAAATTGTCGAGCAACGACCAGTGGATGTAGGATTTGACCGGGAGGCCGTCCTTCAGGCAGTTGGCGACGCCTTGCACCACGCGCGGAATATAGGCGCAGCGGCGCGTATCGTCTTCGGTGGCAAGCCCGTTTTCGGTGACGTAGATGGGCTTATCGGTCTGGGCGTGGACGTAGCGGATCGTGTGCTCCAGCGAGTCCGGCCAGAACTCCTCGCCCTGCTGGTTCAGTTCCACGCCGGCCTGCGGACGCATCGGCCCATTGGCGTCGACGCGAATGCGGCTGTAGTTCTGCACCCCGACAAAATCGCTGTGGGTCCTGGCCAGGTCGAGCCACGGGCCATAGCATTGCTTGCGCATGTCTTCGGCACGGCTGTTCTCGCCGACGGCCTGGACATCGTGGATGGCGATGGTGAAGCCCACCGGGAAGTTACCCGGCCCCGCCTTTATGGCCTCATAGCCCTTTTGATGGGCGGCCAGCAGGTTGGGCAGCATCTTCGACTGGTCGGCGAACTGGATGCTGGCGAAGCGATCGCTGGCGGCGGCACGGGCGGCATCCGCCATGGCCTGCTTCATGCCGGCGACGACGAAATCCGGCAACATCCAGTGCAGGACGAGGCCCAGTTGCGGCTCGTTGAAGGTGGCGGCCAGCGCCACATAGGGACCGATCGCCTTGGTCGCGTAGGTACAAAAGCGGGCGAAGAGATCGACCGATTCAGGATTTTCGAAGCCGCCCTGGGCGGCGAACCAGACCGGCACGGAGTAGTGATTATAGGTCAGGACGGGTTTGATGCCGTGCTTGAGGCAGGCCTGCGCCATCTGGACATAGTGATTCATTTCGGCGGCGGAAAACTCGCCCTTGGCCGGCTCGATGCGCGCCCATTCCAGCGAGAAGCGGTAGCTGTTCAGCCCCATCTTCGCCAGCATGGCGATGTCTTGTTCATAGAGGTGGTAATGGTCGCAGGCGTCGCCGGAGGATTCCTTGAACGGGCTGTTCTTCAGGTGCTCAAGGAACCACATGTCGGAATTGACGTTGTTGCCCTCGACCTGATGGCCGGCCGTGGCGGCGCCCCACAGGAAGTCCTTCGGGAAGGCAAAACCTTGCGCCTTGGCATGGGCGGCGCCGGCCAGCAGCGAGGCCGAGCCGGCGGCGAGAACAGAGCGGCGATGGATCATGGATGTGTCCGGGATAAAGATGCGCGCATGGACCGGGGTCCATGCGCGCGAGGTGAGGACTAGAAGCTCTTGTCCAGGGAGATGCCGACGACGCGGAGGCCTTGCTTGCCGACGATCTGCTGGATGTCGCCGGTCGACGGGCCCGGATAGATGTTCACAGGATCCGGGGTGTTGCCGATATTGCGGACATAGAGCGCCAGGCTGGTCGAACGGTCCGGGAAGCGGACGCCGACCTTGCCGCCCGTGATCCAGTGCGCCTTGACGTCGTAGTCGGCCGACGCCGACGGATAGATGTGGATCAGCGACTTGTAGGTCGTGTCGACACTGATGAAGCCCTGGTAGTTCGACGGCAGGGCAACGACGTATTCGCCCGACAGGTTCAGCTTGTAGACCGGGGCGCCGGTCATCTGGGTGCCGCCGATCTGCGTGCCGTCCGAGCCGACATAGTTCGACGGATACTTGACCGGGTTGTAGATGAAGCCGCCGTTCAGCGTCAGTTGCGGGATTGGCTTGCCGAACAGGTCGAGTTCGACGCCCTGAGACACCACCTCGGACACGTTGGTGGCGCCGCAGGTCAGGGCCGGGGTGAAGACGCAGATCTGGCCCTGGTAGTCCTTGACCTTGTCGTAGAACAGGTTGAGGTCGACGCCGACGCGGCCGACCTGGCCCTTGGCGCCGATTTCGAATGCCGTCGGCAGTTCCGGCCGGACGACCGTCGGCGTGGCGCCGAACACGGTGTCGTTGATCTGCGGACCCTTGTAGCCGCGGCTCAGCGTGCCGTAGATCATCAGGTTGGCGTCGACCTTGTACTGCAGGCCGATGCGGCCGGAGGTGTTGTTGACCGAGGTCGACAGCGAGGCCGGCACATTGTTGTAGGCGGCGATGACGCCGATCGGCGTAACGATATTCTGCGAAAACAGCTCGCTGTCGCTGACCGTCTCGTGATTGACGCGCAGGCCGAACAGGGCCGACAGCTTGGGCGACAGGTTCCAGGTCAACTGGCCGAACAGGGCTTCGGTTTCGATGGTCGACTTGTTGACCGTACGCTTGATGACGTCGTCGGTCGCGCCGGGCACGTAGCTGTCGGGGATGACGATGTTCAGGCCGCCATTGTCTTCCCAGTTGTTGAAGCGGGCGCCATAGACGCCGGCCACCCATTCGACGGCGCCGCCGGCCGGCGAGGTGATGCGGAACTCTTGCGAGGTCTGCTTCAGCGTCAGGCGGTCATTGGTATAGTAGAGCTGGGGATAGACGCCCTTCAGCTCGACGATGTCGAAATGGTTCGGCCCGCCGTCGCGCTGGCGATAGGAGGTGACCGAGGTCAGGGTGTAGTCGCCCATCTGGTAGTCGAACTGGGCCGACGCACCGCCGTTCGAGATATGATCGTAGTTGGGATAGGCGCCGCAGGTCTCCGTATTCTTGTCCGACGCCGTGATGCCGCAGGCGGCCAGGGCCGAGATCGTCGAGGCGTTGACGGCCTTGCGGAAGACGAACTTGCTGGGCCCGGTCTGGTCGTCGCGATCGTAGTCGGCGATCAGGTTGAGCTTGAGATTGTCGGTCAGGTTGTTGAGGTAGCGGACCCGGAAGCCGGCGTCGTCGTCGACATTGCCCTTGCCGGTCCCCGCATCGGTTTCGACGCCGTTGACGCGGTTGTCGAAGACCGAGACGCGCGCCGCCGAATGGCTGTCGATCGGCAGGTTGACCACGCCCTGGAAGACGCGTTCGCCGTACTTGCTGCCGGCCGTGCCGTCGCCGGCCAGGTCGAGATGCAAACGGCCGTCGAAGCTGCCGATGCGCGGCGCCTTGGTGACCATGTTGATGACGCCGGCCGATGCCGACTGGCCGAACAGCATGCCTTGCGGGCCGCGCAGCACTTCGACGCGTTCCATGTCGAACAGGTTGGATGTGTTGACGTTACCCTGCGGCACATTGTCGACGACGATGCCGACCGAGGCTTCGGACGAGGGCGTAAACGACTGGGTGGCGATGCCGCGGATGCCCGCGCCGCCGCCCGGGGCGCCGTCGACGAAGGTGACGGCCGGCGAGACGCGGTCAAGGTCGTGGACCTGGGTGATCTGCTGGCGTTCCAGCTGGGCGGCGCCGGCGACCGTGATGGCCATCGGCACGTCCTGCAGCTTTTGCTCGCGCTTCTGCGCCGTGACGACAACGGTCGTCGAGTCGTCGGCCGCGGCCTTCTTGGCCGGCGCCGTTTGCGCTATTGCGCCGGTCGCGCCGAGCGCCAGCAGGCTGCACGTGCCGAGCAGCAGGAAATATTGGGTATTACGCGTCATCTGGGGTGGCCCTCCGTGTGTGCCTGGTAAAGGCATGCCCTTCGATGGGGCCTGCGCTTCGCTCCCGCGGGCTCAGTTGGCGGCCCGCCTTTTTGTGAGGGTGAAGCTACGGACAAGGGCCATGGGCGGCAAATTCAATCGTAGAATGCCATCCATCACGGAAGCTTATGACTTGCCAGCGGGCCCGGACTGTGATGTCTGTTTGGCCGACGGGCGCCGCGTTTGCGCCGGTATTTCCAGAAAATTCCAACAAAAACAGAGGGATGGAAATGCGCTTTCACAGGCTCGATCTCAACCTGCTGGTCATCCTCGACCATTTGCTGCAAGGGCGCAGCGTCAGCCAGACGGCCGAGCTGGTCCGGCTGACCCAGCCGGCGATCAGCAATTCCCTGTCGAAGCTGCGCGCCCATTTCGAGGACGACCTGTTCGTCCAGGTCGGCCGGCGACTCGAACCGACGCCGTTTGCCAAGACCCTGGCCGAACCGGTCAAGAGCGCCCTGGAAGAGGTCGAGCGCATCATCATCGCCCGCTCGGACTTCGATCCGGCGACCGCCGAGCGCGACTTTACGCTCGTCTGTTCGGACTATGTCTATACCGCCTTCCTGACGCGCGTGATCCGCCGGCTGGCGACGATCGCGCCCAATATCAACATCCTGGTCATGCTCAATTCCGAGATGACCTCGCCCCTGCTGAACGAAGGCCAGGTCGATTTCCTGATCACCCCGCAGAACCTGACCTTCCCGCTGCACCCGTCCGTCCCCCTGTTCAGCGACGATTTCTCCTGCGTCGTCTGGTCGGAAAACACCGAGGTCGGCGAGACCGTCAGCCGCGAGCAATACCTGTCGATGCGCCATGTCAGCGTGACCCTGGGCCCGCGCAATCCGCGCCATATCGAGCAGAAGTCGCTCGACATGCTGGGCATCGAACGCCGGATCGTCATCTTCGCCCCGACCTTCAACGCGGTCGCCGACACCATCGTCGGCACACCCTATATCGCCACCGTCCATACGCGCACGGCGCGCCTGTTCGCCGAACGCCTGCCGCTGCGCGTCGTGCCGGCGCCGGTCCCGATCGCCACCTTCACCGAATGCCTGCAATGGCACCGCAACAAGGACGCCGATGTCGGCACCCTGTGGCTGAAGGAATTCCTGCTCAGCTGCGCGAGGGATTTTTGAGGCTCGAATTGATCGAGGGTGGTCGGGTAGGTTAGATCTTTTTCTGCAATCAGTGAGGTCTTCATGAACGGCGATATGACGGTGAATCTCGGCAGTCACCTCGATTGTTTCGTGAAATCGATGCTCGAATCGGGCCGCTATCATAGCGCCAGCGAAGTCGTGCGTGATGGACTCCGTTTGATTGAAGCCCGTGAAGGCCGACTGGCCGCCCTCGACGCGTCTATCGAACGTGGGCACGCCGAAGCCGTTGCTGGGCTCGGCCATCCTGCGGTGGAGGTGTTCGATCGCCTTGAAGCGAAATATGCCCGGCAACTTCACTCGGGAGAGGCGCCTTGAAAAGGCTCTTAACGACGAGACCGGTGTGATTTCAGATTGAAGCAAAAGGCCCTTTCCCCACTGCACCGACCGAGTCTACAGGTCTCCTTTTTGAAGTCGCAAAATTGCCTCTCCTCCCTTGCGAAGCGGGGGATCGGGATGCCCCGTTGGCAGTGGCAGACGGTGCGTAAGCGCGGGATGATGGTGGGGGCCTCGGGAGCGCGGACGATTGCTTATGCCGCATTCGGGGGAAACCCGGGCTCGGCTAAACGGGGTCCCAGGGATTAAGCAGGTTCACGCCGGTTCTCTGGAAGTCAGCCACATTGCGTGTGACGACGGTAAGGCCATGCTTCAAGGCGGTGGCGGCGATCCAGGCGTCTCTATCACTGGCGGGGTCGGGAACATGCAACGCCGCGCACTGTCGCGCGACCTCTGTATCCGGTTCCAGTATCCGGTTCATAAAGCCCGGCAGAATCGAAGCCTCCAGCCAGCGGCGCAGCGCCTTGCCCTGCGCTTCGTCCTGGCGCTCCTTGAGGCGGATGCCCAGCTCAAGCTCGAAGACCGTGAACACCGAGATAAAGGTTTCAACGGGTGACGTCGTCCTCAGCCAATGCGAGACATTGGCGTCCGCCCTCCCCGAATGAAGCTTTCGGCTTTCGGAAATGACATTTGTATCGAGCAAGAACATCAGTCGAAATCGGCCGCCTTGAAGCCGGGGG
>FTCZ01006995.1_pt1 | contig 10639 bp, 11 predicted proteins | sample 1658871 | NCBI WGS metagenome assembly FTCZ01 (sample SAMEA3914864, study PRJEB12502) | metagenome | biome: forest; material: soil | place: USA | collected 2012-03-12 | depth 0.3 m
GCAATACCAGTCCATGCCATTGATCACTCCATCTCTCGCAGGACGGCGTGAATCACAACATGCTGGTATTGCTCAACAACTTTCGGGGCGGGCTCTAAGCCTCGTCGAGGGGACGAGCTTATCCGTTTCGATCCTCGGGGACGGATGCCCGTATCCGTCCCTATTTCTCAGGACAGTGCATCTTGACGAGCTTCCGCAAGATTGCGCGCCTCCATCCGGCGCTGCGCGACGACATTCAGGATCTCCAGACCCGGCGGCCGGTGCCAGGACCGGGCCTCGATCATCTCGGGCCGTTCCTGTTCCTCAACCACCACGGCCCACAGATCTATCCGCCGCGCAACGGTGGCCTGCCGTTCGGCCCACACCCGCATCGCGGGTTCGAGACCGTGACGTTCATCCTTCAAGGCTCGCTGACGCATCGCGACACCGCCGGTCACGAGAGCATCATTCATGCGGGCGGCGTCCAGTGGATGACGGCCGGTAGCGGCCTGGTCCATGAAGAGGTATCGTCCGATGCCTTCAGGCGCGAGGGTGGTCCGCTGGAGATCCTCCAGCTATGGGTCAATCTGCCAGCACGCCTCAAGATGACGCAGCCGCGCTATACCGGCCTCCAGCACGACGCCATCCCGGTGCTCACCACCGCTGACGGCCTGGCGCGGGTCAACCTGATCTCGGGCGATTATGCGGGCCAGACCGGGCCGATCCCCTCGCTGACCGGCATCTTCATGACCACGGTCGAGGCCCAGGCCGGTGCGCGGATCACGTTCGAGGCGCTGCAGGGGCGCCAGGTGTTCCTCTACGTCGCGCGCGGCGCGATCATGATCGACGGCAAGGCAGCTCTGGCCGGGAACCTTGTCAATCTGACCGAGGGCGACGCGGTGGAGATCACCGCGACCGAAGACAGCATCGTGCTGTTCGGCCACGGCGATCCGATCAACGAGCCGATCGTCTCGGGCGGGCCGTTCGTCATGAACACCGAGGCGGAAATCCGTCAGGCGTTCGCCGACTATCGGGCTGGACGATTTGACGCACCGGCCTAAGTGATAGGCCCCGCTCGGGAGACAGCCGCATCGATACCGCCGACGATCTCGTCCTCTTCGCCCATATTGTCCGGCACGGCAGCCTCGCGGCCGCCGGCCGGGCTTTGGGCATGACCAAATCGCGACTCAGCCGACGGCTGGCGGCGTTGGAGGACAAGGTCGGCGCACGGCTGATCCAGCGTGATTCCCGGCGGCTCAGCATCACCGATATGGGCGAACGGATGCTCGAACATGCGCGCGTCATGGCGGCTGAGCTGGAAGCGGCCAATGCGCTGGTCGCGGGCGAAGGGGAGCCGCGCGGTACCTTGCGCGTCAGTTGTCCAGTAACACTGTCGCACTTCTGGCTCGGGCCGCTGCTGCCGGCGTTTCGTGCGCGCTATCCGTACGTCCGCATCCGGCTCGACACCACCAACCGCCGGGTCGACCTGTTCGGCGAGCGGATCGACGTGGCGCTGCGCGTCCGCCACAGGATCGAGGAAGAGCCCAATGTCGTCGTCCGCAAACTGTTCGACGCGCGGGATGTGCTGGTCGCTAATCCGCAGACCTGGCCGGATCTGATCGGCATCACCGACCTCGATCCGTTAGCCACCATCCCGACGCTTTCGATGGCCGATCACACCGAGGGCGAGCATTGGTCGCTCGCCGACCCCGAGGGACAGCGCCATGACTTTGCGCATGAGCCCTGGCTAATCTCCAACGATATGGCCGCCTTGCGGGCGGCGGTGGTTGGCGGTGCGGGTGTTGCGCTGATGCCGCTGATGGCCTGCGCTGATGAGATCGCGTCCGGCACGCTTGTTCAAATCCTGCCAGACTGGGACGTTGGGCATGGCAGCGTACAGGCCGCCTTTGCTTCGCGGCGCGGGCTGGCGGGCACGGTAAGGGCCTTTCTGGATGTGCTCGCCGAAGCCGGGCATCTTTATGACGAGCCCCGGCGGGCAAGGCCTTAAGCCTGGGGCTACGGCTTCATTGCGGAAATATATTCCGCTAAGAACGGAATATCCGCCCTCTTATTCCGCAATTTCCGTTCCCCATCTGGCTCCCGTCGCAGCCCTTGGAGCTTGTCATGAACCAATCGATCAGGCCCCTCGGGCCGATGCTATGTATCATTCTCGGCCTGTTTGGCCTCTACACCCTGGAACTCGGCGTCGTCGGCATCCTGCCTATGATCGTCGCGCGGTTCCATGTCAGCGTTGCCCAGGCCGGCCTGTTGATGGGCCTGTTCGCCCTGATCGTCGCAATATCAGGGCCGTTCCTCGTACTGGTCTCGTCGCGTTATGATCGGCGGCGTATTTTAGTTGGGGCATTGCTGGGCTTTTCGGTCTGCAGCGTGGCGTCGGCCTATGCGCCTAATTTCTCGACGCTGATGGCGCTGCGTGTCTTGCCCGCGATGCTGCATCCGGTGTTCTTCTCCGCCGCGTTCGCCGCTGCTGTGTCACTCTATCCCAGGGAACGTGCGGCGCACGCCACCACGACGGCCTTTATCGGCACCACGCTGGGTCTCGTGTTCGGCGTGCCGCTGACGACCTTCGTCGCCGCTCGCTTTTCCTATGAAGGCGCCTTCCTGTTCTGCGCAGTAGCGACGGGCTTGGCCGGCCTCGGCCTGTGGCTGCAATTGCCGCGGCAGGGCCAAGGCGCGCCGGTCAGCTTCGGCAAGCAGCTCTCGGTTTTCCGCAAGCCCTCGGTCTGGCTGTCCATTGCGGCGATCATCCTCGTCTTCACCGCAAAATTCTCAGTCTATAGCTATGCGGCGGAATATCTGCGCAGTCAGACAGGCATGAGCGCCGAAACGATCAGCCTGATGCTGGTCCTGTTCGGCGTGGGCGGCGTGACCGGCAACCTGATCGCGGGACGGCTGCTCAGCAAGAGCCTCGTCATGACCATCCTGTTCCATCCGGTCATGCTCGGCCTCGCTTATCTCGTCTTGTTCGCGTTCGGGAGCGCCTCGCTCACGTCGATGACGCTGATCACCCTGGCCTGGGGGGCGATCCACACCAGCGGCATGGTCATCACCCAGTCTTGGATGTCGGCCGCGGCGCCTGAGGCCCCCGAATTCGCGACGAGCCTCTACGTCTCCGCCGCCAATGCTGGCATCGCGCTCGGCGCGTGGGTGGGCGGCCTTTTCATCGACGCCATCGGCATGCCGGGTACGATCTGGTGCGGTCTGCTTTTCGCTACGCTGTCGCTGATCGTTATTGCTACCAAGGCGGCGCTGTTCGGACCCTATCCGGATCGCGAAACGCTGCGTCGGGCGCGTGCGCTTGCCTGAAGCCCCAGCGAGGAAAAAACGGAAGCAAATGGATAATATCAATGCGCTGACGGTCTTCGTGCAGGTCGCCGACACGCGCAGCTTCGTCGGTGCCGGTCGCGCGCTGGGGCTGACCGCTTCGGCAGTGGGTAAGGCGATCGTGCGTCTGGAGGATCGACTCGGCGTCCGGCTATTTCACCGCAGCACGCGCAGCGTCACGCTAACGGCGGAGGGAGAGCTGTTCCTAGATCGCTGCCGGCGAATTTTGGCCGAGATCGAAGCGGCGGAAGCCGAACTCTCTCAGACCTTGCTTGCCCCCAAGGGAAGGCTGCGCGTCAGCCTTCCCTTGGTCGGCGATCCGTTCCTTCCCGTCCTGGCCCGATTCAAGGAAACCCATCCGGGGGTCGACCTCGATCTCGATTTTTCCGATCGCCGCGTGGATCTCATCGACGACGGGTTCGATGCCGCTATCCGCACCGGCGACACTGAGGATTCCCGCCTGACCGCGCGGAAGCTCGGCGCGTTCCGGGTCATGTTGGTCGGGTCGCCTGACTATTTTGCGCGGCATGGGACGCCTGCGCATCCCAACGACCTTACAGGGCATAGCTGCATCCAGTTTCGCTTTCCGAACACGGGGAAGCTACAGGTCTGGCCGCTTCTAAAAGGCGGCGCCGATCCCGATCTGCAGCTTCCGCCCTCTGTCATCTGCAACAATCTGCAAGCGCGGATCGCGTTCGCCGCCAACGGCACGGGCATCGCCTATATTCCCGACTTCGCCATTGCCGACCTGCTTGCCGACGGCCGGCTGGTGAGCGTGCTCCCGGATTGCTCGGAGGTAGGGGTCTATCGGATTCTGTGGCCCTCGGAGGGAAAGCCGGCGCTGAAGCTGCGCGCGTTCATCGACTTCCTCGCGGGCAACCTCTCATGGTCGCCCTGACGCCTTTTAGCGAAAGGCTGGGGACGCCTTGAAGAGCGCGCTCACCCAGGCATGGAAGGTCCGCACGACCGGCGATAGCTGGCGGTGGCGCGCATAGACCATCGAGACCGGAATTGATGGCGACGCATAGTCATCGAGAACCGGCACCAGCGCGCCGGCCGCCACGAGCGGCTCGATCAGATAATGGCCTGCCTGGACGATACCGACGCCTTCCACCCCGCTCGCGACATAAGCCTCGGCGTCATTGAGGAACAGGCGGCCGGCCGGCGTGTGATGATGGGTCTGACCATTCTTCAGGAACGTCCAGTCCAGCGCCCGGCCCGTGCGATGGCTCGTATAGCCGACACAATCATGATGGGCGAGCTCCTCGAGCGTGCGTGGCATGCCCGTCCGATCGAGATAGGCGGGCGCGGCGCCGGTAACCCAGCGAAACCGACCGAGCGGCCGCGCCACCAACGTGGCGGAGTCGAGAACTTCTCCGGTGCGAATGGCGCAGGCGAGGCCCTCTTCGACGATGTCCGCGGTGCGGTCGCTGAGGTTGAGCGTCAGAACGATGTTGGGGAATCGGTGCTGGAACTCGGCAAGCTTGGGGATCAGCAATTGCCGACCGATCGACATCGCCACATCGACCTTGAGCCGTCCTGTCGGGCTGTCCTTGGCACCGGCAAACCCTGCCTCTACCGTCGCGATATCGTCGAGCACGCGCCGGGCATGGTCCAGATAGACTTCACCGTCGGCGGTCAGGCTCAGGCGCCGGGTGGTGCGCTGGATGAGCTGCACGCCAAGCTCCGCTTCCAAGGTCTTGAGGATCGTCGTCACCGACGAGGCCGGCATGCTCAACGTCTCGGCCGCGCGCACCAGACTGTTGGCTTCGGCGATCCGAACGAACACCCGCATGGCTTGAACGCGATCCATCAAAGTCTCCAGGCTCGACTATGGGGCAGACCTATCATTGTTCGTCCAGACTGAAGAATGAAAGCGGCCCCGGCTGCTTTTTCCCGAGCCCCGCGACAGTCAAAACCCGTCTTCGACAACGCCCGAGCAAGGCGCACCAAAAACGGGAACGATGAGATGAATTTCGAACGACGCGCAATTCTTTTCCACGCGGGGGCCCTCGCTGTTGCAGTGTCGAGCCTGGGTGTTGCGGCCGCCTATCCGGAGGCCGCCTATCCGGAGAATGCGCTGCCCCCAGCCGGTGGGTCGCTGCTGATCCGCGGCGGCACCATTCTCAGCATGGATGCCAGGGTCGGTGACCTGCCGTCCGGCGACATCTTGGTGCGCGATGGCAAGATCGCGCGGATCGCGAAATCGATCGACGCACCGGGCGTCAACGTGCTGGACGCCAAGGGCCGCATCGTCATTCCGGGCTTCGTCGATACGCACCGGCACGCCTGGGAAGGGCAGTTGCGCCGGATCAACCCCAATTCGTCAGACTTGGAAGACTATATCGCCGGCACCCATGCCTCCTTTGCGACCGCCTACCGCCCCAAGGACATGTATATCGGCAACCTGCTGACCAGCCTCGGCGCGCTCGATGCCGGCATCACGACGATCATCGACAATTCGCACAACAGCCGGTCGCTGGATCATGCGCTCGCCGCTGTCGATGCCCTGCACGACGCTGGTATTCGCGCCGTCCACGCGCCGGGCGCCCCGCTCGCGGGAGAATGGGAGAAAGCAGGCCGCTACCAGGATCTCGCGACCCTGAAGGCTGAACGCTTCGCGCGCCAAGACGGCCTGTTGACGATGGCCATGATGGCCTCGCTCGATCGCAACGAATGGGCCGTCGGCCGCCGCCTCGGGCTGCCGCTGATCACCGAGTTTTTCGGGCGGGACATGTCGGCGCAACTGCCGGCGCTGCGCCAGGCCGGGCTGCTCGGGCCGGATAACATCTTCAACCACTGCACCGATCTGTCGGATCAAGCCTGGCGCATCCTCAAGGAGACGGGCGTCAAGGTGAACGTCTGTGCCCGATCGGATGCGCAATGGGCGCTGGCGGATGGCATGTTCGGCTTTCAGGCTGCGATTGCCCACGGCATCCGCCCCGGCCTCAGCATCGACAATGAAAGCGCTTATGGCGGTGACATGTTCGCCGAGATGCGCGCGGCGCTTTACATCCAGCGCAGCGCCGCACAGGGACGGCGCTTCACTGCCGACCGAAATGCGCCGCCGCCGGTGTCGCTCCGCCAGTTGCTGTCGGCGGCGACGATTGACGGCGCCACGGTCGCGCAGCTCGGGAAGACGACGGGTAGCCTCGCAGAAGGCAAAGCCGCTGATATCGTGCTGATCAATACCAGCGACATCAATCTCTATCCTTCGAACAATGCATTGGGGACAGTGGTAAGCGCCGCTGACCGCAGCAATGTCGAAACGGTCATCGTTGGCGGCCGCATTCGCAAGCAAGGCGGCAAGCTGCTCGACGTCGACCTCGATCGGGTGCGCGCGCTGACCGAGGAATCGCGGCACTATCTGTTCAAGGCCGTAGGGTTCAGCGGCGACATGCTCGCAGAAAGCTTTCACCTGAAGACGTGATCCGCGGCCAGCCGCTGCATTCTTCGACTCCCCCGTACCACCAACCACGCTTCGGTCACCAGTTCTTGGCGCGCGCCTTCGCGTGCCCGGACATCAGAAAGGCAAACGACATGACGACTGCCAGATTGACCATCACCGTCGCGGCCGGCGTTGTCGCGATGCTGCTGTCCGCGCCCGCGTCGGCCTCCGAGGGCGGCAGCGACACTATCGGCAAGGGCTCCGAAGGCTTCATTGCCGGTGCGCTGCCGCCCGATCCGGGCATCTATGGGGTGCTGTATCTCAATCGCTACGAAGCTGACCGCTTCAACGACGAACACGGGAACTCGTCGGTCCCTGGCTTCGATCTGGAAGCCAAGGTCGCGGCGGCCCGGTTATTCTATATGTCCGATATCAAGATCGCGCATGGGCGCCTCGGCTTTTTCGTCATTGGCTCGGCCGCGTCGCTGCGGCTGAGGAGCAGTGCCGGCCGCGGCAGCTATGAAGGGTTCGGCGACTTGACCGTCGGCCCCGTGATCGGTTGGATAGTCGGCGATTTTCATCCGGCCATCGCAACCGACATCGTTTTGCCGGTCGGCGACTATCGCGCCTCGCGTGCGCTTAACACCGGTTCCAACCATTATGCGTTCCGGCCGATCGTCAGCCTGTCCTATCTGCCGGCCAACGGCCTCGAAATGTCAGCGAAGGTCACCTACACCTTCAACACCCGCAACAAGGCCACCGATTACAGTTCGGGCGACCTGTTCCACTTCGATTATTCGGCAAGCTATCCGGTCACCAGAAAGCTGCGGCTTGGAGTCAACGGCTATTATCTGAGGCAGACCACCGATGACCGCCAATATGGCGCGGCAGTGAACGTGGATGGCAATCGCGGACGCGTCGCCGCGATCGGCCCGGCCTTGCACTACGACCTGGGCAAGATCGGTTTTGACCTGAAGGCGCTCAAGGAATTCGACGCGCGCAACCGCGCCGAGGGCACGAGCCTGTGGCTCAAGGTCGTCACCCGTCTCTAACATTTCCACGGCGCGTCGCGCACGGCGTCGCGGTGCCCCGATATCCGACAGGAGTCTTCTGGGATGAACCCGTTTCTTTTGGCCCTCGCCTTCGCCGCCGGGGTGGCGATTGCAGCCCAAGCGGCCATCAATGGCCAATTGGCAGCGAACCTCGGTGGCTACCCGATTGTGGCGGCCTTCGTGTCGTTCGCACTCGGCACGTTGGTGCTTGGCGTTCTGGCGGTCAGCGCCGGCGGTTTTGGCGCAGCGCTCCCGCAGTTCGGGAACCAACCCTTGTGGCGGTTGACGGGCGGTCTGCTGGGTGCCGGCGCGATCTTCTGCACCGTCCTGCTCGCCCCGCGCCTGGGCCTGGCCACCTTGCTCGCGCTGGTGATCGCCGGGCAGCTCGTCAGCGCAATCACAATCGACCATTTCGGGCTACTCGGCGTGGCGACGCGAACCGCCACGCCCGCGCGGTTCATCGGCGCCGCGATCACGATCTGCGGTGTGCTGTTCGCGCTCTTCGGTGATCGCTTGCTGCGCCTCTCCAACGTGGCGTGACGCCGCGCCTCATCATCCGTCTTCAAAAAGGAAACACGTCATGTCCCAATTTCTCGACGGCAAGACCCTCCTCATCGCCGGCGGCGCGAGTGGTGCCGGCCTAGCGCTGGCGTCTCGCGCAGTGGCGCTCGGCGCCACCGTCCATCTGGTGGGCCGTTCCCTGGCCAAGCTCCACGCAGCGCAGCAGCATTTGGGCAAACGGCTGATTGGTCATCAGGCCGATATCGGGTCGGAGGTCGAGATCAAGGGAGTCGCCGATAAGGTTGCCGGCTTCGATCACCTGATCACGACCGCCGCCGATCTAACCTTCGCGCCGTTCCTCGAGCTGGCGGACACCGATATCGACCGTATGCTGAACTCAAAGTTCTGGGGTCCGGTCTATCTGGTGCGCAATCTGGTCGGCAAGCTGGCCAAGACTGGTTCGATCACCTTTGTCGGGGGCTCGGCTGCCCTCAAGGCCAGCCCAGGCGCCAGCATCGTCGCCGCCGCCAACGCAGCGCTCGACGGTCTGGCGCGCACCTTGGCGCTCGAGCTTGCACCGGTTCGCGTCAATGTCGTTTCTCCCGGCGTGTTCGACGGCTCGACCTGGGATTTCCTCAATCCGAAAAGCCGGGTCGAGACGCTGAGTGCCATCGGCCAGACCCTGCCAGTCGGCCGGGCTGGGCGCGCCGACGAAATCGCCGATGCGCTGCTGTTCCTGCTCGGGAATAGCTTCGTCACGGGCACCGTGCTGCAGATCGACGGCGGAGCAAACGCATGAAGGGAATGGGTTCCGGCGAAGTGATGAGTCGGCGCTGGAGGATGAGGGTGCGGGGCAATGAGGTCGCCATGCTCGCCTATGTCGGCAGTGGCGCGCATCGGGCCGCGATGGCGCATCTTGCACGGTTGGGGCTGGAAGCCAGCGTTGTTGGGGTGGACGGCCTCCTTCGTTTGAATTTCCAACGACTCATTCTGGCACATTTCGATGCCGTTCGGAGGCCGTCCACCCCAACAACTTGGGTTTAAATCCCTTGAGCGACCTCGCGCTGGAAAAAGGTGGAGCGACAAATCTGGCCGATCGCTGCTGTGGTTGCCTCAGGCGGCGGGATCGCTCGCGATGTCGAACGCAGTGCTTGCCATGGTCAGTCCATTGATGATGAGTTCAACCTCGTGGCGGCCGGGATGATGGCGTCGCGTACTGAAATCCCGGATAGCTTGGCGTCGTCCAAGCTTCACGGATTGCCCGGCGGAAAGGTCAAATGTCCTCAGCTTGAAAACTTTGGCCGCAGTCTTGCCGCCGGCACGCGCATAGTGGACGCGATAATCGACGACCAGGCGTTGATTATCGGGGGAAATCGACAGGAGTTCGGCATCGACAGCGATTGTTTCGCCCAGACGCACAACCTGAGGCTCAATCGAAAAGCGGCGTACCGTGACAGAGGCGCCGTGCTCAACGCCAATGAGAGCCAGCGCGCGCGGTTCGCCCTTCTTGATCAACGTGCGCAACGCATGACGGATGATCCAGACCGTTTGAGGGGTGTCGGTCGGCCACCCGGCAAGACGATCCAGCAGCCAGTCCGGGCGATCCTTTGCGATATCGTTGAGATGGTTGCCGACCGACTTGCGAACATAAGCGCTGGGATCAGCCTTGAGCGCTTCGAGGATTGAGGCTGCGAGCGTCGGGTCGTCCCGAAGAGCCGGGATGCGCGATGCCCATGGCAACCTCGGCCTGCTGCCTTCGCTGGCAAGCCTGCGGACATGCTCGTCAGCATGGCTGGCCCACTCTTCCATGACGGCAAGGGTTCGCCCGCTATCCTCAGCGAGAAATGGGCGAATGGCGAATTCGGCGGATCCGAAGCGGGTAAGATCAGTAAGCGCATCCAGCGATCTGTCGAAATCGCCAAGCCCGTATCGCGCCACGAACTCGGTGACAGCGACCACCTGGAAACCATGGGTGAGTTGTGGCGCCATGGCACGGATGATCTCAAGCGCATCCTCATATCGGGCCGGTAGTGCGACATGGAGGGCGTCAGCGATATGGCGCACGCGCTCCATGATCGACAGCGCATCGAGTCCTTCCGACGCGGCACTGAGAAAGCTGGCGCGATCGAAGCGCGCCGATACTGAACCGCCAGCGTCGGCGATGATGGTCAGCGCCTGCGGACCGAGTATGTCCTTGAGCAAGGCAGGTGTGGTCTCGTCCGTCATCGCGAAGCCGTTTCCAATCTCATTGTCGCCAAATGACCTTTGAACAATGCGCCCGGCTTGCCGTCATCCCGCGATTTGACGGGCCATTCCGATCAAAGCCTTGAATGCAGCCGATGGATTTCGCCGGCTGGGATAGTAGAGACACAAA
>FTCZ01005745.1_pt1 | contig 10620 bp, 10 predicted proteins | sample 1658871 | NCBI WGS metagenome assembly FTCZ01 (sample SAMEA3914864, study PRJEB12502) | metagenome | biome: forest; material: soil | place: USA | collected 2012-03-12 | depth 0.3 m
CGTCGGTGCCGTTCTTGAAGCCGACCGGACACGACAGGCCCGACGCCAGCTGTCGATGGCTCTGGCTCTCCGTGGTGCGTGCGCCGATCGCGCCCCACGACACGAGGTCGGCGATGTACTGCGGGCTCAGCAGGTCGAGGAACTCGGTGCCGGCCGGCAGGCCGATCTCGGCCACGTCCAGCAGCAGCTGGCGCGCCTTGCGCAGGCCTTCGTTGATGCGGAAGCTGCCGTCCAGCCGCGGATCGTTGATGTAGCCCTTCCAGCCCACCGTGGTGCGCGGCTTCTCGAAATAGACGCGCATCACGACGACCAGGTCGCCCTTGAGCGCGTCGGCCACGACCTTGAGGTGGCGCGCGTATTCCAGCGCCTGGTCGTGGTCGTGGATCGAGCACGGGCCGACGACGACGATCAGCCGGTCGTCGGCGCCGCCCAGCACCTGGGCCAGTTGCGCGCGCGCGTTCTCGACCAGCGACACCGCGCTGTCGGGCGCCGGCATGTCGTCCAGCAGCAGCGCCGGGGAAATGAGCGGGCGCACCGCGCCGATGCGCACGTCGTCGACACGCGTGGTGTCCAGCGTCGTGCCGGGTTGCACGCCGATCTCGCGGTCATGCCGCCAATCGTCAGGGAGAGTCATTGCCAGGCCTTCGTGAATCCAGCCGCAGGGCGGCTCACCCTGGATTATCGGACAGCCGCGTTGCAGCGGCACGTCAAGGGGCGATGGCCTCGACCTGGATCACGAGGTGCACGTCGTCGCTGACGAAAGGCTCGCCCAGCGTGGCGCCGAAGCGGCTGCGCTTGAGGTCGGCGTCGAAGTCGCCGCCGCAGACCTCGCGTTTCAGCGTCTCGTCGTGCCGGCAGGCGAAGGAGCGCGCCACCAGCGACAGCGGCTCGCCCACGCCGCGCAACGTGAACTCGCCGCGCACCTCCTTCACGCCGCCGGCGGCGTCGAACTGGAAACGCGTCGCCACGAAATACGCCTCCGGGTATTCGGTCGTGGCCAGCAGGTCGGGCGCCTTGAGCCGCGCGTCGAGCACGCCCATGCCCGTCTCGACGCTCGCGACGGGGATGCGCAGCCGCAGGTCGCCCGCGTGCGCCGCGCGATCCAGCGTGACCTCGCCGGTGATCGGCCCGATGCGCCCGCGCAGCGTCGACGTGCTGAAGTGCAGCACCTCGAACATGGCGAACGTGTGGTTCGGGTCGAGCCGGTACGTGACCGGGCCCGCAATGGACTGCGCCTGCGCGGGGATCGCTCCCGAGCAGGCGCAGATCGCGAGGGCCGCGGCGAGCGCGGCGCGCCGCGGCTTATTGTTTGACGGCCTCAACCTGGATGACCACGTGCACGTTGTCGGGGAAGCCGTAGTTCAGGCCCCAGGACACGCCGTACTGGCTGCGCACGATCGTCGTGTCGAAGTCGCCGCCGCGGACCTCGCGCTTGACCATCGGGCTCATGTAGCAGTTGAAGTTCTGCGCCTTGAGCACGACCGGGTTGGTCTTGCCCAGCAGCGTCAGGTTGCCGTCGATCTCGCTGACCTTGTCGCCGTTGAAGACGAACTTGCTGGCCACGAAATGGGCCGTCGGGAAGGCGGCGACGTTGAGCATCTCGTCGCTGGAGACGTGCTTGGTGAACGCGGCGGTGCCGGTGTCCAGCGACGAGGTGTCGATGGTGACGTCCAGCGAGCCGGTCTTGGCGGCCTTGTCCAGCGTCACCGAGCCGCTGGTCTTGTTGAAGCGGCCGCGGTTGGTCGACGTGCCCATGTGGCCGATCTCCCACATGGCGAACGTGTGGTTCGGGTCGACCGCGTAGGTGGCCGACTCGGCGTGGGCGGCGGCGGTGAAGCCGAGGGCGGCCGACACGGCCAGCAGGGAAAACTTCATCATGGAGGGCTCCAGCGGGTCAGGAAAGGAAAAGTGAAAGCGTCCCGGCGCTGACCCGCACCGCCGGCTGCCGCCCCGTGCGGGGCTTGAGGAATCGATTCAGAGCGGCGCGACGCCGGTCAGGGCGATCTTGAACTTGACCGCCACGTCGTCGGCCAGTTGCGAGGTGTCCGTCCACTCGCCTTCGCCGACATGGAATTCGTTGCGCTTGATCGTGAACGCGCCGGTCGCGGTGGTGGTCGGGCCGGCCTGCGTCAGCGCGATCGGCACCACGACGTCCTTGGTCGTACCCTTGACCGTGAGCTTGCCGGCGACGTCGAACTTGCCGCCGCCCTTGGCCTTGATGGCCGTCGACGCGAACGTCGCGTTGGGGAACTTCGCGACGTTGAACCATTCGGCCTTGGGCACCTCGGCATCCGTCTCGGGCGCGCCCAGCGTCGCGCTCGCAGTGGCGATCGTGAAGGCCACCTTGCCGGCCTCGGGCTTCTTCGGATCGAAGGCGATGTCGGCCGTCCACTTGGTGAAGCGGCCTTCGACGGGCACGCCCATCTCCTTGATCGCGAACGTGATCTGGCTTTGCGCGGGAACGACCTTGGCCTGCGCGAAGGAGAGGCCGGTGACGGCCAGCGATGCGGCAAGGACGAAAGCGGTGCGGATCTTGGTCATGGCTTGTCTTCTCTGGAACGGAGGGGTTCAGGCGCGACCGGGCAGCATGCGGCGCAGCAGGCCGTCGCGGTCGATGATCATGTGCTTGCCGACGGCCGCCACGTGCAGCACGACGAGGCCGAACAGCACCCAGGCGAGATCGCCGTGCAGCGCCTTCAGCGTCTCGGCCAGCAGCTTGTCCTTGGGCACGAAGTCCGGCAACGGCAGCACGCCGTAGAGGACCAGCGGAAAGCCCGCCGCCGAGCTGTAGGCCCAGCCCACCAGCGGCACCGCGAAGAACAGCAGGTACAGCGCCCAGTGCGTGACGGAGGCCGCGGTGTGCTGCCACTTCGGCGCCGGCAGTTCGGCCGGCGGACGATGGCTCAGGCGCCACAGCAGGCGCAGCGCGGCCAGCAGCAGGATCGTGGCGCCCGTCCACTTGTGATAGTTGAACAGCCGCAGCCGCATCATCGACATGTGCAGGTCCGACATGTACAGCCCCAGGCAGAAGTTGCCCAGGATCGCGAGCGCCATCAGCCAGTGCAGGGCGATGGCGGTAGCGGTATAGCGGGTGGCGGGCTGGTTCATGGCGTGGCGGCTGGCGTTGGATGCGACGGGGCATCGTGAAGGCAGTGTCCCGCGTTGCGGAACGGCTCGGTTGAGTGCGATTGACGCCGCACTTCAGTTGCTTTGAATGGTAGTTGAGCCTCTCAATTCCCTACAAGGGCCCCAGCCCCGGGCGGGCGCAGCGCTTCGAACGCCCGCAAGCGAGCCGTCGTCGGCATCGCCGCGGTGGATTCCGCGCCGGCCGGCGCCGGTTCAACCAGGCCACGGCGAACCGCGAAGTCCAGCGTCGCGAGCGCCGCGTCGGTGGTCAGCTCGCCGGCGGCCGCGCGCGCGAGCGCCTCGGCCACCGGCATCAGGCGATGCTCCGCGACCTCGCCGTCGACGTTGCGCGGCACCAGGCCCGCAGGCAGCGCCAGGTCAAACACGTGCAGGCGCTCGTGCTGGCGACCTTCGGGGATGTCGCACTCGAGCTCGACCAGGCCGCCCGTCTCCAGGCCCGCCATCTGCAGCGGCGTGATGCCGGCCTCCTCCCAGCCTTCGCGGACGACGGCCTCGCGCGGCGACTGCCCCGCCGGGACGCCGCCACCGATCAGGTTGTCGAGACGTCCCGGGTCGGTCGGCTTGGTCAGGGAGCGCCGTGCGATCCACAGGTGGGTCGGCCGCCCCGCGGCATCGGCGACGTAGCCGTTGCAATGCGCGCCCAGCGTCAGCATGCCCCAGAAACGGCTCGCGGCTCGCTCCAGCGTGCCGTGCTCCGCGCCCGTGCGATCACGCAGCGGATAGGCCTCGTCGCGCCAGCCGACGATCAGCCCGGCCTCGCGCAGCCGCGCGTGGATGTGCGCGAGGCGCGCGTCACGCGCGGGCGCGGGCAGACGCAGGGCGAGCGCGCGCGGGGAGCCGTCGCCGGCGCGCAGCAGCTCGAACGCGTCGGGCCATTCGCGCAGCGAATCGAGATGGTGGATCGCCACGGAGCCGAGCACCGGGCCCTGCTCGTCCATCAACACGAACGGAATGCGCGGCGGTCCGTCGCAGGCACGCGCCAGCGCGATCGCGGGCCAATGGTGTGGCGTCATGGCGCCAGTCTAAGGCGCCCTCGGACGGGCCGCCGCGCCGGATCGGCTAAACTGGCGCTCTCGGTGCCCGTAGCTCAGCTGGATAGAGTACTGCCCTCCGAAGGCAGGGGTCGCACGTTCGAACCGTGTCGGGCGCGCCAAACATGAAGCCCTGCAAGTCCTCGACTTGCAGGGCTTCGCCTTTTGGCCTTCGCATTCCGGCTGCCGACGGGGCGGGTGAGAGCGGATGCAGAGCGCCAGGAACATATACCCGTATATGTATTTATCACAAGTCGAGTTGCCTGCCTATACACCGGAAACGGTATGTCCGGGCGGCGCCGAATCGCTAACCTCCGCGAGCCCGGGAAAAGGGCGCAACCAGGCAACGCGAGGCACGACGGGTGAGTCAGCGCAACATCGACGACGGGGACAAGGCGCCAGCAAGCGAATGCGCCGCCGGCAACCACGGCGCGCGTGATCCGTTCGACGCCAATCGCGACCTGCTCGAGCTGTTCGAGCCGGGCTCGTCCGAACGCGGCAAGCAGACGTTTCGCCCGCTGTTTCCGGACCTGGTCGACCGCGTCGTCGACGACCTCTACGGGTTTGCCTACCGTCGCGGCGGACTCACGCTCGAGACGCGCCAACTGCTCACGCTGGCCGTGCTAGGCACCATGGGCCACTGCGAGGTCCAGCTGAGATTCCATCTGCGCGCGGCCTTGAACCTGGGCATCGGCGTCGACACGATCCGCGAGGTCTTCGTGCAGATCGCCGTGCTGGCGGGCAACGTCCGCGCCGTCAACGCCTGCGCGCTGCTGCAGGACGTGCTTGCCGATCACGCACCGCGGCGCCCCGCCGCGGAGGGCGCCGCCATTCACAACGACAGGGAGACAACGACATGACGACCAAGGACTTCGACGCGTTCAGGCGCGAGCTCTGGGATCAAGGTGCGCGCTACGACGGCTCGCATCCGATCCCGGTCAGCCTGACGCCGTACTATTTCGCCGCGGCCGACTACGAGCGGTTCTCTCGGGACGCGCAGCAGGTCCAGGAGGCCATCGAGGTCGTCGCGCGCCTGTATTGCGAGGACGCGGGCATCCGCGCACGCTTCCCGGAACTGCTCGACCTGCAGGACTACATCCGGCGAACCCCAGCATCCGGGCGCGGCATCGGACTGGCCCGGTTCGACTACGTCAAGTGCGACGACGGATCGCTGCGGCTGGTGGAGTCCAACACCGATTGCCCGGGCGGCATGGCGATCGCCGGCATCGTGCATCGCGCCTTCCGCAACAGCGCGTTCCGGGATCCGCAGACGCAGGAGCTGCCCCAGGTCTCGGAGGATCCGCTGAGCTTCGTGCGCCTGATGCAGACGCTGTCGGGCCGGAGTCACCCTCGCGTGGGCTTCATCTGGAGCCGGGTCAACCCGATCATGAACGACATCCAGGCGCTGCACGACACGGCTGCGGCGATCGACGGCTGGCCTGCTCCCTGGATCGGCCCGGCGCAGGCGCTCGAGGCCGCCGGCGACGGAACGCTGCTGGCCGGCGGCGCGCCGCTCGACTTCGCGTTCACGAAGATCGACACGACCACGGCCCCGGATGGCCGGATCCACTGGTGCGCCTGGCAGGATCACATCGACGAGGCACGGCCCCTGCTGGAGGCGCTGGCGAGCGGGAAGCTGCGTACGGTGAGCGGGCTGCCGTCCATGATGGTCTCGGAGAGCAAGCGCGCGATCGCCCTGCTCTTCGAGCCCGACGTCCGGGCCAGCTTCACCGAGGCACAGCGCGACGCGGTGGATCGCACGGTGGCCCGCACCGCGCGCCTCGAGGCCGCGCCCGCACTGCGCCTGTGGACGCCCGAGCAGGTCTATCAGCAGAAGGATCGCTTCGTGTTGAAGACGCTGATCGACACGCGCGGACGCGGCGTCCACATCGGACGCGAACATCAGGCCGACGAGTGGGCACGGCTGGTCAAGCTCGCCGCCACGGGGCGCATGGTCGTCCAGGAATATCTGGCGCCGCGCATGGAATGGCTCGAAGTGGAACCCGGCCAGCGCGAGCGCATGTCCACCGTCGTCGCGCTCTACCTGTACGGCGGCCAACCCAGCGGCATCTTCGGCCGCTCGTCGGCCAGCGCGGTGGTCAACGTCGGCAACGGCGGCGTGATCCGGCCGGCGCTGATCGTGCAGCAGGTTCCTCGCTACGTCGAGGCGTGACCATGGCGTCATCCGCACTGTCGATCGCCGCACAGGACTTGCCGCGAGACGGCGAGATCGGCACGCACTGGCTGGATCTTGACCGCCCTGCGACGAGGCAATGGACCATCGAGACCACGCGGCAGCTGGAGGCGATGGGCTGCCTGCACGAGCACGGCCGCTACGCGCCCACGCCGATCACGATGCCGCGCCAACGCTACGCGGACATGCTCGCCGACGTCGTGCGGCTGCTGCACCTGGCGCGGCGCATCGCCCTGCAGACCGGCCAGGTGCTCGCCTGGGCCCGCGCGGACCAGCGCGAGCTCGTCGAGGCCGGCCTGCGGCAGCCCTTGTTGCCGCCCATTGCGCGGCCCGACGGCATCGTGGTGGACGGCCACCTGAAGCTGCTGGAGCTCAACCTCGACTCGGGCCTCGGCGGGTATTTCGAGGTCGAACTGCTGCAGCAGCGGCTGGTCCGGCTCGACCGCGCCGACGCGGGCGGCACGCTGCTGGTCCCGACCGTCTGGCAAGGCCTGCAGCAATACATCGCCGCGTTGATGGCGGGGCTCGGCCGAGCCGAGGTCGAGCTGGCAGTGATGGTCGATCCGCACCTCACCGCCTACAACCGCTCCCACGCCGACATCTTCGTCGCCCACATCGCGCGCAACATGCCGGGCGTGCGCGCCCGCATCGTCGCCGCCGATGCGCTGCGGCCCGAGCGCGGCCGAATGAGCGACGGCAAGACCGCCTGCGACATCCTCTGGCGCTTCGGCGCCATGACGCACGCACCCGAGCTCGTACGGGCCTCCGTCGAGGCACAGTGCATGGCGCTGAAGACAGAGACGCTGGTCGTCTCCAGCCCCGCCGACCTGGGCGTCGACGGCAAGCTGGTGCTGGCCAGCCTCAGCGAGCTCGCGGACGACGGCTCGGCAAGCCTGGATCCGGCCGAGCGCGAGCTCGTCAAGCGCCTGGTGCCCTGGACGCGCTTCGTGCGCCCGGGTCACGTGCATTTCGAAGGACGGACGCTGGCGCTGGCGACGCTGTTCTGCCGCGAGCGCGAGCGGCTGGTGCTCAAGCGCTCGCACTCGAAGTCCTCGCAGCAGGTGTTCATCGGCTGCGAGACCGACGACGCGCAGTGGCAGCAACGGCTCGAAGCGGCGCTGGCCGATCCGGTGCCGTGGGTGCTGCAGGAGAACATGCGCTCCGCCAGGTTGCGCTTCGGCTACCTGGGCACCGGTGGCGAGCCGGCGTGGAGCGCGGATCAGCGCTACAGCATCAATCCCTTCGTCTTCGGCGATGCGCTCGCGGCGCCGTTCATCCGGCTGGAACGCGACGAGCTGAACCGGCGCCTGGCCATCGCCAACGTCGGCGCCATGGCCACCTGCGGCCTGGTGCTGACGCCGGATGCACGGGAGTCCGCTTGACCGCCATCGACCGCCCCGTGCCTATCCCGAGGGGCCGCGCGCGCCCGATCGCGTTCCTGCTCGTCGAGGGCCTGGCCTCGCTCGGCAACGCCATGGCCGTCTTCGCGCTGGAGATCTGGATCTACCGGTCGACGGGTTCGTACAGCCTGTTCGCCAGCGTCGCGCTGCTCGGCGCGCTGCCGGGCGTCCTGCTCTCCCCGCTGACCGGCCCGCTGCTCGATCGCCTGCCCCGCGGCGTCGTGCTGCTCGCGTGCTCCGGCACGGCGATCGCGCTGGGACTGGCCTGCGCGTCGGCACTGTCACGCGAAGCGTTCTCGTCCAGCGTTGCCGCATGCCTCATCCTGGGGCTGGCCGTCGTCCAGACCGTGCGCTGGCCGACGCTGCTTGCGACCGTGTCCGAGCTGGCGGCGCCACGGGATATCGAGCGCATCACGGCCTACGAGGAGTCGGTCGAGGCCGCGATCTCGATCGCCGCGCCCTTCCTCGGGGTTCTGGTGCTGAGCCACGCGGGCATCGCCGCGGCGGTGGGCATCGTCGCCGCGACGTACCTGGCCAGCGTCATCGGCGTCTTCGCATTGCGCCTGCCGATGTTCACCGACCCGGCGCAACTGCGCGACGCGTTGCGGGGCTACGCCGCCAATTTCAGGAGCGACGTCGCGTTCGGCTTTCGCTGGATACGCGCGCATCCGCACATGCTGCGCCTGCTGGTCTTCGTCGGCGTCCTGAACCTCGGCGCCAACATCTTCGTGACCATGCAGTCGCCGTACGCGCTGACGCTGTTCGACGCCCCGCGCGTCGGCCTGGTGTCCTCCATGGGCGGCGTGGGACTGGCGCTGGGCGGGCTGTTCGTCGCCCTGGCCGGCGGCCTGCGGCCGCCCACGCGGGCGATCTATCTCGGCACGCTTGGCATCGTCTCGGGTGTCGCGATCTACGGCACGTCGGCGTCGTTCGCGCAGTGCGCCTGCGGCGTCTTCCTGTTCACGTTCTTCCATCCCGTCGTCAACACCGCGATGCAGGTGATGTGGCGGCAGCAGGCGCCGGTGCAGCGGCAGGGCGCCATCTTCTCGGTGCGGCGCATGCTGACGTCGGCCCTCGGACCCGTCGGCATCGCGGCGTCCATTCCGCTGTCGCGGCAGGTCTTCGGGCCGGCGGCGCAATCGGCGGCCGCCTGGCTGCCCGTGCAGCGGCTGTGGCCGCATCCGGCCACGCTGTCGCTCGGTGCCACGCTGGTGGCGGTGTCCGCGGCCATGGCGGCCATGGTGCTGCTGTTCAGGCGCGGCAGGTTCCTCGAGCTGCGCGCGGACGACGCCGTGACCCCGTCCCTGCTTTCCTCGACCGACCTTCCCTCCGGGAGCACCTGATGTCCTCGTTCCTCGAATCCCTGTCCGGCCGCCGCGTGACGCTGCCGGCGATCCTCCAGGCCTTGCCGGGCTGCCGCCCGTTGTTCGAGGGGCGCTATCGCGCGGTCATCGAGGAGGTCGCGCCGACCCTGTCCATCATGGAACCCGCCAAGTACGCGCAGGTGGCGGCATCCTTCGCGGACGGGCAGCGCCGTCGCGAACAGTTCGTCGGCTACATGCTCACCGAACACTGCGGCGGCGTCTTCATCGACCAGATGCTGCAGTTCCACGCGGGCCACGCCGCGCAACCGCTGCTGCAGCGCCATGCGCGCGACGAACGCGTGCACGGCGAGCTGTTCGGCGGACTCGCCGGCACCAGCGTCGCCGAGCACGCACGATCCGATGCCTACGCGCTCGAGGCCCGCTACCACGAGGCCTATGCGCGCTGGGTCGGCTCCGACTTCTTCTCGCTGGCCTGCCTGCTGCACGGCTTCGAGCTGCGCTCCGCCGTGCTGCAGTGCTACTGGTTCGCGCTCATGGACAGGTTCCCCGGCAGCGAGGCCGCGGCGCTGCGTCCGACGTTCACGCGCATCTCGACGGACGAGGTGTTCCACATCACCTATACGGCGCGGCTCGTCGCCGAAGGCCTGGCGCGCGGCGAGCCGAGCGAGACGCTGGCGACGGCACTCAGGCTCGCGGAGGCCCCGATCGAAGCCCTCGAGACCGTCGACGCCTGACGTCGCGTCTCGCGACGCCCGGTCAGTCGGGCCGCTCGACCGCCAGCACGCACGCCGCGGCCGTCAGCGCATCGAGCTGGCGCAGCGCGGGCCTGTCCTGCGCACAGACGGCAATCGCCTTGGGGCAGCGCGTGCGGAACACGCAGCCCGATGGCGGATCGATCGGCGAGGGCATGTCGCCCTGCAGCAGCCGCAGCACCTTGTCGCGCTCGACGCGCGGGTCGGGGACGGGGATCGCCGACAGCAGGGCCTCGGTGTACGGATGACCCGGACGCGCATACAACGCGTCGCTCGCGGCAAGCTCCATCGCCCTGCCGAGATAGAGCACCAGCACGCGGTCGCTGATGTGCTTGACCACCGCGAGGTCGTGCGCGATGAAGATCAGCGCCAGGCCCTTGCGGCGCTGCAGCTCCTGCAGCAGGTTGACGATCTGCGCGCGGATCGAGACGTCCAGCGCCGACACCGGCTCGTCGCAGATGATCAGTTTCGGCTCGACCGCGAGCGCGCGCGCAATTGCGATGCGCTGGCGCTGGCCGCCGGAGAATTCATGGGGATAGCGGCGCGCGAAGCGCGGCTCGAGCCCGACCAGACGCAACAGCTCCTCGACCCGCTCGCGGCGGCCCGCCGGAGGGACAAGATTGTGCAGCGCCAGTGGCTCGGTCAGGATCTGGCTCACCGTCATGCGCGGGTTGAGCGAGGCGTAGGGGTCCTGGAAGATCAGCTGCGCGTCGCGGCGGAACGCGCGCAATTGTTCGGCATTGAGCGCGCCGAGGTCGCGGCCCTCGAAGC
>FTCZ01004434.1_pt1 | contig 10576 bp, 12 predicted proteins | sample 1658871 | NCBI WGS metagenome assembly FTCZ01 (sample SAMEA3914864, study PRJEB12502) | metagenome | biome: forest; material: soil | place: USA | collected 2012-03-12 | depth 0.3 m
GGTGCGGAAGCCGTGGCGACGCTTGCGCACAAGGTTGCTGGGCTGGAAGGTGCGCTTCATCGATCAATCCCTTGGACGTATACGAACGAAAAAGGGCCGCCAAACGGGCGGCGGCCACGGTTGCCGTGCCGATAAGGAAAGGGGGCCCAAGAGTCAATTGCAAGCGTGCGTCGGTGGCGCACCGGGCTCCAGTTTCTCGCGCTCGCGCCGCCGGCGGGCGCTTGCGCGGCGCAGCACGCGGTCGACCATCCCGCCGGCGCGTGGCCAACGGCGCTTGATCCGGACATAGACACGTTTGGCCCACGGCGAGGTTTCCAGCACCAGCGCGAAGCCCGCTGCGAGCAGTACGATCCCGCCTGGCCCGGGAAGCAGGCCGACGATCGGCGCCGCCACGATCAGCAGCCAGCCCAGCGCGAACAGGATGTGCCGCATTGGATGCGTGCGTTTCCACACCTGCCACCGGTTCCGCCAGGTCATGCCACCAGATGTGGGGCAAATCGTGACGGTTGCAATCGCTGGACAGGCGCTCTGCCGCAGCTAGGGTGCGCCCCGGGGCAAAAACAGGGGGTGGCGTGGTCGCGATCGTCTCGACCGTGGCGTTTCTCGGGCTGGAGGCACGCGCCTTCGAGGTGCAGGTTCAGCTCGCGCCCGGGCTGCCTGCCTTCGTGGTGGTGGGCCTGCCTGACAAGGCGGTAGCCGAAAGCCGTGAACGCGTGCGTGCCGCGCTCTCCGCGATCGGCCTCGCGCTGCCGCCCAAGCGGATCACCGTCAATCTCTCGCCCGCAGACCTCCCCAAGGAGGGCAGCCATTTCGATCTGCCGATCGCGCTCGGGCTGTTGCAGGCGATGGGCGTGATCGATTCCGAGACACTGGCTGGCTTCGTAGGGGTGGGCGAGCTCGGGCTCGACGGACGGATCGCGCCGGCGCCGGGCGTGCTGCTGGCCGCGCTCCATGCCTCGGAACAGGATCGCGGGCTGATTTGCCCGGCCGCGCAGGGGCCCGAGGCGGCGTGGGCCGGGCGTATCGAGGTCGCGGCCGCACCCGATCTGCTGGCGCTGATCAATCATCTCGAGGGCAGCGGCCCGCTCGCCCCGCCATGCGCCGGTGAGCCCGAGGTGCCGCCCGCCGGCCCTGACCTCAAGCAGGTGAAGGGGCAGGAAACCGCCAAGCGCGCGCTCGAGATCGCGGCGGCCGGCCGGCATAATCTGCTGATGGTCGGGCCACCGGGGGCGGGCAAGCCGCTGCTCGCCGCCTGCCTGCCGGGTATCCTCCCCGATCTGATGGCGGCGCTGACTGGCGGGGGGCTGCGCGCGCGGCCGGGCGAGGTGAGCTTGGCGCATCTGGGCGTGCTGTTCCTTGACGAGTTGGCCGAGTTTCAGCGCCCGGTGCTCGATTCGCTGCGCCAACCAATCGAGACGGGCAGGGTGTCGGTGGCGCGCGCCAACGCGCACGTCACCTTCCCGGCGCGGGTGCAGTTGATCGCGGCGATGAACCCGTGCCGCTGCGGTCATCTCGGCGATGCGTCGCTCGCCTGCGCCCGCGCGCCGCGTTGTGCGGCGGACTATCAGGCCAAGGTGTCCGGCCCGCTGCTCGATCGCATCGATCTGCATGTCGAGGTGCGCGCGGTTTCCGCCGCCGACCTCGTGCTGCCGCCTGCCGCGGAAGGGTCGGCCGAGGTGGCCGGCCGCGTCGCCGAGGCGCACGCGCTTCAAACCGAGCGCTTCAAGGCGCACGGCGTCCGCACCAATGCCGAGGCCGACGGCGATCTGCTCGACCGGGTGGCGACGCCCGACGAGGTGGGCCGCGCGTTGCTGGCGCAAGCGGCCGAAGCAATGCGGCTGTCCGCGCGCGGCTATCCTCGCGTGCTGCGTGTGGCACGCACGGTGGCGGATCTGGCCGGCAGCGCCGGCGTCGGACGCGTCCATATCGCCGAGGCGCTGAGCTATAGGCGGCGCGCGCCGGTGAATTGATGGGGAGACGATGATGGAATGGATGACCCTTCCGCTGAAGCGTTACGCGGAGTTCGGCGGTCGTTCGCGCCGGAAGGAATATTGGATGTTCTTCCTGCTGATGCTCATCCTAGGCGTGGTCGCCGGCACGATCGACACGATGCTCGGCTACGGCACGACCTGGCGCAGCGTTGCCGGCACGGGTTACGGCTTTGGCTGGGCGACCCACAACGGCCCGGTGGAGATCGTGCTCACCCTTGCCCTTCTCATCCCGAATCTTGCGGTCACGATCCGGCGGCTGCACGATCTCGACAAGTCGGGCTGGTGGCTGCTGACCCTCTTCGTGCCGCTGATCGGTGCGATTGTGCTGATCGTCTTCATGTGCATCGAGGGAACGCGCGGCGCCAACCGCTTCGGTCCCGATCCGCTTGCCAGCGAGCGAGCAGAGATTCCCGAAGCCTTCCGCTAAGGGGAAGGGGCGTCGTCAGCCTTCGCGGCCGGGCACACGCACCCCGGCGATGAGGATATCGACGAGGCGCCGGGCGCTCTCCTGCCAATCAGGGCCGGAGCTGACATTGGCGACGCCCATCAGTGCGCGCAGCAGGTCGAGCGGCTCAACCGAAAGCTGGATGTCGCCGCTCGTCACTGCGCGTTCGACCAACAGGGTCATGGCCGCCGTCACCTGTTGGCCTGACGCGGCATAAAGTTCGGACGTGCCGCCGACAAGCGCGTTGAGTGCCTCCGCCATCACGCGCTTGGTGGCGATATGGTCGACGAACAGCCGCATCCATTGCCGCAGCGCCTCGACGGGCGGATGCGTCTCGGCCAGCATGGTCGCGGCGTCGGCGAGCTGCTGCGTGGCGTTGCGATAGACTTCTGCCACCAGCGCGTCGCGGGTGGGGAAGTGGCGGTAGAGCGTGCCGATGCCGACTCCCGCCGCCCGCGCGATCTCATCGAGACTCGCATCCGCGCCCTTGTCGGCGAACACGGCCCGGGCGGTGTCCAGCAGTCGTAGCCGGTTGCGCTGCGCGTCGGCGCGCGGCTTTCGGGCGGCAACGGATTCCGGGTCGACAGGCACGGTGCAAGAATCTCCCTTGATAAACGGAGTAACCCTCCGTATTTGAAAGCGGAGATGCCCTCCTCTTATATCGAAATCCCTCTGGCCGACAAGCATCGGCTGGTGCGGAGGTGGTGCGTCCGGACGATCGGCGTGGTTCGCGCCGACACAAGGAGACAAGCATGACTCGGCAATTTGATGCGACATCCACCACCGACGACGTGCTGGCCGGCGTCGATCTGAGCGGCAAGCGTGTGCTGGTGACCGGGGTTTCGGCCGGGCTTGGCGTCGAGACGGCGCGGGCGCTGGCGGCGCATGGTGCGCATGTGGTGGGCACGGCGCGCGATCTTTCCAAGGCTGAAGCCGCCACCGCAGTGGTGCGTGCCGATGCTGCAAATGGTGGCAGGCTCGAACTGATCGAGCTGGATCTTGCCTCGTTGGCGAGCGTGCGCGCCTGCGCCGATGTGCTGGTCGCGGCGGGGCGGCCGTTCGACCTAGTGATCGCCAACGCTGGTGTGATGGCCACGCCCTTCGGCCACACCGCCGATGGGTTCGAGACGCAGTTCGGCACCAATCATCTCGGCCATTTCGTGCTGGTCAACCGCATCGCCGCGCTGATGGCGCCCGGCGCGCGGCTGGTGAACCTGTCCTCGTCCGGGCACCGCTTTTCGGACGTCGACCTCGACGATCCGGGCTTCGAGCGCACGGAATATACGCCCTATATCGCTTATGGCCGTTCCAAGACCGCCAATATCCTGTTCGCGGTGGAGTTCGATCGCCGACACCGCGCGCGGGGCGTGCGGGCGACGGCGGTGCATCCCGGCGGCATCATGACCGAGCTTGGGCGCCATCTCGAAGAGGGTGGGATGGAGCGGCGGGTCGCGGAGATCAACGCCAATCTCGCCGCCGAAGGCAAGCCGCCGTTCCGCTGGAAGAGCGTGCCGCAGGGCGCTGCGACCTCGCTATGGGCGGGCGTGGCCGCGGAGGCAGACGCGGTCGGCGGTCGCTACTGCGAGAATTGCCACGTGTCCGAGCCGGTGGTGGCGGATATCGCCTCGCCGGTCAGCGAGGGCGTGCGCCCCTATGCGCTGGATGCCGAGCACGCGCAGGCGCTTTGGGCAAAGAGCGAGGAGATGGTCGGCGAGCGCTTCTGATCACCGGCAAGGCTGCCGGTTCCTGTCCTCCCGGTCGGGGTTCCGGCCGGGGGGGCGGAGCCTGACCGGCTCGATTGCCCCGGCACGGGCAGCCTCGCCCAGCGTGGCCAGGATGCGAGGCCCGATGCCTGTGCGGCTCCACCGGCGCCAGCGGGAATAGATGGTGGGTGCGGGGCCATAATCGCTCGGGCAGTCCTGCCAGCGTCCGCCGCCCCGAAGGATGTGCACGATGCCCGAGATCACGCGCCGGTCATCGACACGCCGGGGACCGCGCTGATTGCGGGGCAATTGCGGTTCGATGGCCGCCCAGGCCTCGTCCGACAACCAGAAGAGGGATTCCGACATGGTGGCCTGGGCTCCGGTTGGACCGGCCTTCGGATCGACTCGCGGAGGCCGTGCTTGCCATCCCCAAATTGTATGGCATTTACCGTAATAATGTATGGCTATTGACCATGCATCGTCAAGATGGGAACGGACATGTGATCGAGAAATTCCCGGATTTTCTCGATAAAGTTGGTCCGGAGTATCCATACAATGCGAGTCGGGGCCGCGACCTGGCCTCAATCAGAATCCGAAATCACTGAGCCCGGGATGGTCGTCGGGGCGGCGACCGAGCGGCCAGTGAAACTTGCGCTCGGCCTCGGCGATCGGATGCTCGTTGATGCTGGCATGACGGTGGCGCATCAGCCCGTCATGGTCGAATTCCCAGTTCTCATTGCCATAGGCGCGGAACCACTGGCCGCTGTCGTCGTGGAATTCATAGGCGAAGCGCACCGCGATGCGATTGCCGCCGAACGCCCAGATCTCCTTGATGAGCCGGTAGTCGAGTTCGCGTGTCCATTTGCGCCTGAGCAGCGCCTCGATCGCCTCGCGCCCCTGGACGAACTCGGCCCGGTTCCGCCAGAGGCTGTCGACACTGTAGGCCTGCACCACCTTGGCCGGATCGCGGCTGTTCCATCCATCCTCCGCGAGGCGGACCTTCTCGATCGCGCTTTCCCGGGTGAAGGGTGGCAAGGGGGGGCGGGACATTTCGGCTCTCCTGGGTTCGAGGGAAGGGGACGGGTAACCCCGCCTCTGTCCCGCACACTATGGCCCCAATGGCGGGCCGGAAGAACGCGGAAAAGCCCGTGCAGCAATCGAGCCCGGTGGAAAGCTTACAGCGCGAGCTGGAGGGGGGCATCCTCGTCGCCCTCGGGCGCGGCGGGGACGGCACAGCAGATCAGCACCTCTCCCTCGCCGACCGGTGCCTCGGGATGCTTGAGATAGGCCACCGCACCCTGCACAAGTCGGGTGCGGCAGGTGCCACATGTTCCCGAGCGGCAACTATATTCGGGGGAAAGGCCGCGTTCTTCCGCGAGTTCGAGCAGCGTGCCAGACTCGGGCGTCCAGCGCGCTTCCTTGAGTGACTCCAGGAAGGAGACGGCTACCGGGCCGGTGGCCGGCACACGCTGTAGCCCTTCCGGCACGACGACAGGAACGCTGCGCACGATCACGGCGCGGCCGAAGGCCTCGGCGTGGACGCGCTTGTCGGCGATATTATAGCCCCGCAGTCCGTCGTAGAGATCCTGCATGAACGCCGGCGGCCCGCACAAGTAGAAGTCATAGTCGTTGAACGCGAGGAAGCGGGTGAGGACGGTCATGTTGATCCGGCCGGCGGCCTCATAGTCCACGCCTTGCTCGGCATCGCTGACGTCGCTCAGAACGCGGACGACGGCGACCGCACCCGATGCGGCATCGGCGAGCGCCGCCAACTCCTTGGCGAAGGCGCGATCCGCCTTTGAATGCGCCGCCTGGAACAGCACGGTCGGGCGGATGTGGCGCGTGCGGAGGCCCTCGTAAACGATGTGCCGTAGCATCGCGAGCATCGGGGTGATGCCCACACCGGCGGCGAGCAGCACCGCCGGCCGGCGCTCGCGCACGTCGATCGTGAAGGCGCCATCGGGCGCACGCGCCTCGATCATGTCGCCGACATGGACGGCATCGTGGAGATGGCAGGATGCCCTGCGTTCGCGCTTGACGCTGATGCGGTAGAACCCGTCCGAGGGCGCCACCGTCAGCGTGTAGGTACGGATCGTCGGCTTGTCGGCGCCGGGAAGGATGAGGCGGATCGGCAGGTGCTGGCCCGCCTTGTGGGGAAGCAGCCCCGCGCTATCGGCCGGCTCGAGATAGAAGGAGCGGATCTGGGCACTTTCCTGGACGATCCGCACCACCCGGAAGGGCCGCCACCGCGATGCGAACTCTTTCGCCTGGAGGCGTTCGGCCGTCTGCCGCCAGTCGCCTGTCATTAGCGAGTTGGGTGACCAGCCGTCCTCGGCGAAGGTCCAGCGGAGCGGGGCGGCGCCCTCGCGGCGGACGACATGGCGCGGGCGGAAGGTCCACAGCCGCTCAGCGCCCTGGAACGCCGCGATCTCGGGCGAGTCCAGCACCGGCTCGCCATCGCCTGAGAGCTGGAGCATGTCGCCATTCTCGAAATCGACGAACAGCAGCCCCGCCTTGCCGTTGACCAGCATGTTGCCGAGCGTCGCGAAAAACATGTTGCCGGCAAAATCGGGAATGGTGAGCAACCCGTCGTCCGACACGCGGACAATCCCTGCCTTGCCGCCCCGGTGCGACACGTCGACCTGCCGGTGGCCGCCGTCGCGATCGACGTAGGTGGCGACGAAGAAGGTGTCCGCCGCCTCGATCATCGCGCGCGCCGGGGCATCCAGATCACCACTTTCATGGACTTCGCCGGCGAACGGCAGCAGCGGATCCCGCACGAAATGGGGGCTGCGCCGCTGGATATATTGCGGGCAGTTGCCGAAGCTCTGATCGACCTCGACATCAAAGCTGCCGTCCGCCGCCATGCGCAGGATACCGTTGAGGCGGTTGCGTCGGCGCGTCTGGAGCTCGATGCCGAGCAACCCGATCGCATCGCCGTCGCGCAGGCCCTGGCTGGCGGGGTCGCTCGGATCACGCAGCGCGGAAACGTGCAGCGCGGTGGTGGTCGGCGCCGAGAGGAAGCCGGGCTCCCCGGCGAGCAGCGTCGCCCACGCATCCCCCGCAGGATCGACGCTGCCGAGCAGGATGAAGGGTAGCTGCGCATAAAAATCGCGATGCTGGTCGAGCAGATAGGGGCGGATCACGCGCTGGCCGACCGACGCCATCTTCTCCGCGACGCCGATCTTTTCCTGCAAGGTGCGCTCGCCGGCATGCCAGACCGAGAGGCCTCCGTCCGAATCCGCCATCGCGACACCTTCCCGTCTGGTCCGCCGGGTGTGCCGGCTTGACGTTTTGCCGCGGCGGAGAAACCGACCGGGCTTCGGCGATGGGGGCGAAACCGGGCAGGGCTTCGATGCGGCGCCGCAACGCGGAGACGCTCGCACCGCCGACGTTATAACCGCAAAGCAGGGCGGCTCAAATGTCGCTTCCACATGTTGGGGGCCGTTTCGCGGTTTCGAAGGCGGCGCTGACGGACTAAGGCGCGCGTATGAATTTCGATGATCAGCTCCGCCGCTATTTCGGCACGGACAACCTCGCGGCGATCGCGCCGGCCTCGCTGTCAGCGGGGTTGGACCGCGTGCGCGTGGACTTCGGCCTGGAGAAGGATCGCGCGCGCCGGTTCGCATTGTGGGCGCTGATGCACATGCTGGGCGCCGCGCCCGATCTCGACGTCGCGTTCGACAATGCGGCTGATCGGGACGCCGCGCGGAACTTCATGGATCTCGCCGACAGCGTCGACGACGATTGAGGGCGGGGCAGTACGCCCCCCGTAATCGGGTTTAAATCCTGCCGGCTAGGATGCGCTCGTTATCCGAGGGCTCCCCAATGACGGCGTTCGCGGCGAGGCCCGAAGCCGTCGATCGCGACGCCGCGATCGCCGCGGACCGCGCGATCGATTCCGACGAGCGGGCGTGGCTCCGCTCGAGGATCGAGGCCGGCACCACGCCCGATCCGCTGGAGAAAGCGCTGCGGGCCTTCCTCTCCGAAGAGAGCGGCTTGCCAATTTCCATCTGACGGTTGGTGCTGGCACGGCCTTCGCTTAGGATCGTCGTATGGCGCACCGGCACTTCAGTTCGCGGAGGCAGATTCTTTCCGCAGGAATCGGGGCTGCCGTAGCCGGTCTGGCGGCCGGGCCAGCGCGCGCCTTGCCACAACAGGGGCTGGCCGCCGCCGCGCAGACGGTTAATCCCGTCCTCGTCGCGCGCGCGTCGGATGCGCTGGCGCGATATAATCAGGTGATCTGGTCGCGCGACGTGATCGCGATCGCCGACTTCGGGCTGCCGTCGTCGCAGCCGCGGCTGCATATCGTCGACATTCTGAGGAACCAGACGATCAGCTTCCTGGTCGCGCACGGAAAGGGATCCGATCCCGATTATACCGGCACGCTCCAGCGTTTCTCCAACGAGATGGGCTCGCAGGCGACATCGGAAGGCGCCTATCTGACGGGCGAGCTTTATACCGGCGTGCATGGCCTCTCGCGACGGCTGACCGGGCTCGATCCCACCAATAACCTTGCGGAGGAGCGCGCGATCGTCATCCATTCCGCCAAATATGCCGATCCCACCGTGGTGGCGACGCAGGGCAAGCTTGGCCGCAGCGACGGCTGCTTCGCGGTGTCCGAGCATGATATCTATTTCCTGCTCGGGCGGTTGGGCGAGGGGCGCCTGCTCTATGCGGGGCGCGCGGAGGGGTGAGGCGGCGCCTCGCGGATCCATTGCCGACAAGCTGTTGTGATCGAGTAATAATCTCTAGGTAGATCTCCTTATCGCCGTCGGCGGGGAAGTGGTCGATGCTTGCCGTGATTAGCGAATGGCGCGCTCCTTTCGTGAATCTGAGTGTGGTTACAGCGATCACGGGTGGTGAGCACGACGATGAGAGCAAGCGATCACTGTCCCGGCGTGAGCGCAATTCTTCTTGGGCTTAGACGATCGGTCTGTGCGCCGGCTTCCCGATGGCAGGAGTGCGATCCGGCGCGAATAGGGGGCCATCGGCGTGAAGCCGTGATATGGGGCGTAGAGTCGGCCTCATGAAGCTTGAGCGTACCATCGAGACGTTTCTGTTCGCGAGTCGCTGGCTGCTTGTCCCGGTCTATGTGGGGCTCGCGATCTCTCTCGTGCTTCTCCTCGCGGAGTTCGCGGTACAGGCCGTCCATCTCCTGACACACTTTAACTCCGATCTCGATCATCTGATCGTCGGCGTTCTTGGTCTCCTCGATATCTCATTGATGACCAACCTGATCATCATGGTTGTACTATCCGGGTACGAAAATTTCGTGAGTAAATTTGATCTGGATGAGCATAAAGATCGACCAAATTGGATGGGCCATATCGGCTTCAGTGAAATAAAGATGAAACTTATGGCTAGCATTATTGCTATAAGCGCCATTCATCTTCTCGAAGATTTTATGAATGCACCTGATCTGACAGACAGGGTTATTGGATGGCGCGTCGCCCTTCATTCTCTCTTTGTTATCAGCGGAGTTCTGCTTGCGCTAATGGATCGGCTCGGTGGAGGGGAGCATGATCATTTGCACGAAGATTAAGCGACTATAAGGCGCTGACGGTCGCCCTATCGCAAGGACGTCGTCCCGCGCATCTGGAGGATCCCGAACGGCGCGCCGTGCCATGTCCGGCTCACTATGGTGGCGGGCCTTGTTCGTAAGTTGGCATGAACCGCGCTCCGGGCACCGCGAAATTGGTCGGACTGGACGGGTGATCCGGCGTACAACGCTTCGCGCGAGACCGGTAGAACGCTCGAGAAGCGCGCCTTCAGGGCGGGGAGAACTTGCTTCGAATCCCCGATAATGATGACATCGGTCTGCGACCGATCCGAGAGCCGCGCCGCCGCCGATCGAACCTCGGCAGCCCCGATCGCTGCAAGGCTCGCCGGATAGCGCTCGATGTCCTTCAGGTCGATATCATAGAGTCCGGCTGTTGCCAGAATGTCCGCCACACCGGCGGTGGTTTCCATGTATCTGTCAAATTCACCCGCAAGCTCGGCCTTTCGTGCAATCAGCTGGGTGCGGTTCGGTTGGCTGCTACCGAGAAGTCTCAGTTGACCGAGCATGAGGCTGGCCGCGTCTGCAGCTCGCCTGCTCTGCACCTGTGTGATTGCGGTAAAGAGCCCGACGCCGGAAAAGCCGTCGATTTGGCTGGACGCATCATAAGTCCATCCTCGTTTGGTCCGGATTTCGCTCGCAAGAAGCGACGATTTGCTGCCTCCAAAAAGTGCATTGGCGAGCTCGATCGCTTCGAATTGGGGATGAAGTCGCCCGATTGTTCTCCCAACGAGCATCACGGTCGCGCCCTCCGCGCCCGGGAGATCGATCGCTATGACCCGACCCGCCTTCGGAGAGGGTATGGGTGTTGCGGGGCGTGGTGGCAATCCGCGAGCCCGCTTCCATTTTCCGAACAGGCGTTCAGCGGTAGCGAAAA
>FTCZ01000024.1_pt1 | contig 10571 bp, 8 predicted proteins | sample 1658871 | NCBI WGS metagenome assembly FTCZ01 (sample SAMEA3914864, study PRJEB12502) | metagenome | biome: forest; material: soil | place: USA | collected 2012-03-12 | depth 0.3 m
CCAATTCAGCCCCCGCCAATTCAGCCCCCGCCAATTCAACCGGGCGTGGAGAAACCGGCCTTGCCGTCGAAGTTGCAGAGATTCTCGGTCTGGGTGAAGTCGATCCCGGCGGCGGCCAGCCGGCCCAGCAGTTCGACGATGGCGGCATGCTTCACCGGCCCGCCGGTCGCCTGGAAGCGGCAGCGCCAATGGTCGGTGCAGAAGACGTCGAGGTTGCCGTCCGGCCAGACCCGCTGGGAGCGGTTGGAGATGCTGACCAGGGTCAACGCCTCGGTCGACAGCGGCCCGACCAGGTCGGCGAGATCGTTCGGCACCCCGCCCGACCATTGCAGGAAGACGTCGACCCCGACCAGTTCCTTCACCGCGATGCGGCGGGGCGACAGGCGGTTGACGCCGTCATAGGCCGGACGCGCGGTGGTGTAGCCGACGGTCGGCATGGTGACCGGCATCTGGCCCAGCCGTTCGACCACCGCGTCGGCGAAGGCGCGGGTGCCGACCCGGATGCGGCCGATGCCGCGGGCGAAGATGTCGGCGGTGTGGAGACCGTCCTCGATCGTCTTCAGCCACGCATTGTGGATGCGCGCGGCGATGTCGCCCTGGCCGATATGGACCAGCATCATCACCGCCGCCATCAGCAGGCCCGAGGGGTTGGCGATCCCCTGCCCCGCGATCATCGGGGCCGAGCCGTGGATCGCCTCGAACATGGCGCAGGTCTCGCCGATGTTGGCCGATCCGGCCAGCCCGACCGAGCCGGTGATCTGGGCGGCGATGTCCGACACGATGTCGCCGTAGAGATTCAGCGTGACGATGACGTCGAACCGCTCCGGCTGGTCGGCCAGGCGCGCGGCGCCGATGTCGACGATCAGGTGGTCGGCCTTGATCTCCGGGTATTCGGCGGCCAGCTCGTAGAAGATCTTCAGGAACAGCCCGTCCGTCATCTTCATGACGTTGTCCTTGACGAAGGCCGTCACCTTTTGCCGGTGGTTGGAACGGGCGTAGTCGAAGGCGTAGCGCACGATGCGCTCCGACCCCGGCCGCGAGATCAGCTTGACCGACTGGATCACCTCGTCGGTCTGCCGGTGCTCGATGCCGGCGTAGAGGTCTTCCTCGTTCTCGCGGATGATGACGACGTCCATGCGCGGATGGCGCGTCCGGACATAGGGATGGTAGGCGACGCAGGGACGCACGTTGGCGAACAGCCCCAGCGTGGTGCGCGCGGTGACGTTCAGCGACTTGTTGCCATGCCCCTGCGGCGTGGTGATCGGTCCCTTCAGGAAGACGCGGGTGCGCCGGATCGACCCCCAGCCGGCGGCGTCCAGGCCGCCGGCATGGCCGCGCCGGTAGACGGCCTCGCCGGCCGGCACCTCCTCCACCTTCAGCCGCGCGCCGGCCGCATTCATCACATAAAGCACCGCGTCCGTGATCTCGGGGCCGATGCCGTCGCCGCGGGCGAGCGTGATGGGGGTGATATCGCGCATGCACTCACTCCGAAGGGTCGGGCGACCGTAGACGGAAAGCGGGGTGTTTTTCAATGGCGGGCGGCGATGCCGGCATGGCGGGCGGCGATGTCGGCATGGCGGGCGGCAATGCCGGGGCGGGCGGCAGGCTTCCACCCATCCTTTTGTCCGGAAAGATAAAACCATCCGTCCTGCGTATTATCCGTACCCAATCATAACGGGATGCACGCCGCCGCCGATGGGTGTAGGCTGGTCCCTGATCGTGGTTCGATCCCATGGCCAAGGCGGCCTAGCCGCCGAGGCGGACGGCCGAAGGTCGCACCGACCCGCATCGGCCGCCGGACCGGACCGCGCGCGACATCGCAATCAGCCACCGCCACGCCGTCCCCGATGCGGCACACCGGCGGGATGGAGGAGGTCGGACGATGGCACTACGATGGTCCTTGCACATGCCGAGCCACCGGATGGCCGACATGGTGATGATCCCAACCAACCCTATCGTACGCCGGCTCGACGCGCAGGATCTGCGCGACGCCCTGGCGATGGGATGGCGGGACTTCCTGGCGTCCCCGACGCAACTGCTGTTCCTGGGCGTGATCTACCCGCTGGTCGGCCTGATCGCCGGGCGGGCGGCCTATGGCGGCGACCTGCTGCCGCTGTTCTACCCGCTGGTCGCCGGCCTGGCCTTCGTCGGCCCGCTCGCCGCCGTCGGCCTCTATGAACTGAGCCGGCGGCGCGAGCATGGGCTGCCGGTTTCCTGGGTGAACATGCTGGACGTCTTCAAGTCGCGGGCGATCTGGTCGATCGCGGCGCTGGGCCTGATGATGCTGACCCTGTTCGTCCTGTGGCTGGGGGCGGCGCAACTGATTTACGACCTGACCCTGGGCATGCTGCAGCCGGCATCGGCCGGGGAGTTCGTCCGGCTGCTGTTCGCCACGCCGGAAGGCTGGCAGATGATCGTGCTGGGCAACGCCGTCGGACTGGCCTTCGGCGTGCTGACGCTGGCGCTTAGCGTCGTGTCCTTCCCGATGATGCTCGACCGCGAGGTCGACTGGATCATTGCCATGCAGACCTCGATCCGCGTGACGATGGCCAACCGGGGCATGATGCTGCTGTGGGGCATGATCGTGGTGGCGATGCTGATTATCGGCTGCCTGCCGGCCTTCGTCGGGCTGGCGGTCGTCATGCCGGTGCTGGGGCATGCGACCTGGCACCTGTACCGGCGCGCCGTGGGACAGTAGAAGAAAGGGGCGGCTTAGGCTTACATAAAACACGAAACTGCACATACTTGCGCAGCAAGTGATTTTGTCCAAAGCCGCCCCACTTGAGCAATTATATTTCTCAATATCGCAACTGAGGTTTGGCTCAAAGTTTGCATGAGATTTTCACCTTTGACGGTTACTCGAAATGCCTGTAATCTTTTTCTGTTTTATTAGAAAATGAGGAGTCCATGCGCTTGCAGTTAATCACTCTTAAATTTCAAGCCTTGGAAGAACAGGAAAGACCTTCAGCTAAAGCTTGAAGAATGAAAATTGACCAACCCGAGAGAAGATTCCGATAATAGAATAAAAAAAGAAATGCAATGAGGCATAATCAGTATCGAGCAAAAAAACTTCAAGAGGCCTCAGCAAAATATGCTGCGGATATTACTGTATTTCTGGCCGGACCTTACATAAAACCAAAAGAGCCAGCACCAGACGGCGATGGCATAACCAATGCGCATAGGGCTCGTTATTTTTTATTTCATAAGATTTTTGACCAAAAAAATATTACTTCTAGCTTAGGTGAACATCAAGATTTACTTGATATTGGAGCTGAAGCATTTGGTAATCTAGCAAATGCCCACAATAGTGAGCTTCTAGTCGCAAAGAAATATAGCGATGCCGTAATAATATTACCGTCAAGCCCTGGCTCTTTCTGCGAAATAGGTCTTTTTGCAGAGCACTCTGCCATATGTGAAAAGATGTTAATTATAGTTGATGAGCAGTTTAGAGAAGCAAAATCATACTTCTCTCTGGGGCCACTGGCCGAAGCAGAGAGCAAAAAATCTAGAGTTGAATATTGCAAATATGACGATACAGAGCAAATGTGGGCTATCGTACAAAATTTTTTATCTTACATGACGAGTATAAAGATGCTCAAGGAATTGAGGAGTTCGTAAAATGAATGATTTAAGCGAAATCAACAAGAAATTTGACTTAATTTATCTCTATACAATGGCAACAACACAACCAACTCGTATACAGGATATAAAAAAATCAGTGATAACCTATTTTCCTACTCACGATATAACGCCATATTTTATTGATAATATTGATGATATACACCAATCCATGAGAGAAAGGGGATTAATAATCTCCGTTCGTCGTGGAGTCTATTGCGTAAGCAAGTTAGGAACAATTTTATTAAGGAATTTAGAACTACACAAAGCCGTAGCGAATGAGCGTTTTTTTTTGATGAAAAAGGAGCGAAAAAAGGTAAAGTATGGGTAGGCGGGATGGATTGGATCTCTTTGGATGCTGTTTCGGCATCCAGTGATTGTGGGTTAGCATATACGGGGCCACGGATTAAAGGGCAGGACCACGTCGTTGGACTGCCCCAACGACGTGGTCCTGCCCTTTAATCCGTGACTAGAACGCAGTTCAAGGAAAAAGAACTGGCTAAGTGAGAGACTAATGCCATCCCGCTCCTACTATAATCCATTAGATTTTAAGCATATTGACGCAATATTACGGGATGCTCACGGAGAGCCGTATTTAAGATCCCGATGGATTAGCGAAGAGAGTTTAATTTGCCCACTTTTCGATGAAAATTCTCTTTCCTATGCCTTAGGAATTGATAAATCTATTTTGAAGAGAATTGCTCGTCGCTCGTACAAGCACTATAGAGTATTTAACATAAAACATAAAAATGGGAAAGTCCGCGAGATCTGTGCTCCACGGACTTATTTGAAGGTAATACAATGGTGGATTCTAGATAACATATTACTGAACAACCATTGGCCACACTATGTTCAGGGATTTGTAACTGGGAGAAGCGCTTTCTCGAATGCTATTGCACATAAAGGCGCAAAGCATGTCGTCAACGTTGATGTAAAAGATTTTTTCCCATCCATTCCAGAAAGTAGTGTTAAATTAATATTTAAAGACATGGGATACGAAGAAAATACATGCAGTCTATTAGCACGCCTATGCACTTTAAATGGCAAATTACCACAAGGCGCACCAACCAGCCCAGCCTTAGCAAATTATTTCTGCAGAGAATTAGATAAAGATCTTTCAATATTAGCCGATAGTTTAAACTGCAAATATACCCGCTATGCAGACGACATTACATTTTCATCGGTTGATTTTATTGATATCGACATATTAACTTATATAGACGAAATATTGAAGAAATATAATTTGCTGGCAAATATCAGAAAAACAAGGGTTAGCGGGACAGGTCATCGATTAGAGATTACTGGATTTGTCATTAATGACAAAATCCAGCTTCCGAGGGAGTGGAGAAAACGAATTAGAGCAATATTCCATAATGCCAGCAAGAATCCGTCTGCGTTTTCTGAGAGAAAGAAGGAATTAAATGGTTACCTCTCTGTCTGCAAAGTATTTGAAAGAGATACGCAAAATATTAAGAAATATCAAGATGTATTAGAGATGATTCCAGAATAACAATCCCAATCATTATGATGCGGGGGTATCTATTTGACTAACAACGATCACCGCACCAACTCTTTCATCGCGCCGTCCAGCCCTTCCAGCGTCAGCGGGAACATCCGCCCGTCCATCAGGCGCTGCAGCAGGCGCGTGCTCTCCGAATAGCCCCAATAGGGCTGCGGCGTCGGGTTCAGCCACACCGCCTTGCCGTAGACCGCCAGCAGGCGCTGCATCCACACCTGCCCGGCTTCCTCGTTCCAATGCTCGACGCTGCCGCCGGGATAGACGATCTCGTAGGGGCTCATCGCCGCGTCGCCGACGAAGACCAGCTTGTAGTCGGCCGGATAGGTGTGCAGCACGTCGAAGGTCGGGGTGCGTTCGGTGTGGCGGCGGGCGTTGTCGCGCCACACGCCTTCGTAGACGCAGTTGTGGAAATAGAAATATTCCAGATGCTTGAACTCGCTTCGGGCGGCGGAGAAGAGTTCCTCGACCAGCCGGACATGGTCGTCCATCGAGCCGCCGACATCGAGGAACAGCAGCACCTTCACCGAATTGTGCCGCTCCGGCACCATCTTGAGGTCGAGCCAGCCGGCGTTCGCCGCGGTCGCGCGGATGGTGCCGGGCAGATCCAGCTCGCTGGCCGCCCCGCTGCGGGCGAACTTGCGCAGGCGGCGCAGCGCCACCTTGATGTTACGGGTGCCGATCTCCACCCCGTCGTCGAGATTCTTGAACTCGCGCTTGTCCCACACCTTCACGGCGCGGCGGTTGCGGCTCCCCGATTGGCCGATGCGCACGCCTTCGGGGTTGTAGCCGTAGGCGCCGAAGGGCGAGGTGCCGGCGGTGCCGATCCATTTGGAGCCGCCCTGGTGCCGGCCCTTCTGGTCGGCCAGCCGCTGGGCCAGCGTCTCCATCAGCTTTTCCCAGCCGCCGAGCGCCTGGACCTGGGCCTTCTCCTCCTCCGTCAGGAAGCGCTCGGCCAGCTTGCGCAGCCATTCCTCCGGGATGTCGGTCACCGGGACCTCGTCGGCGCCGGCGGTGCCCTCCTCCGTCAGGCCCTTGAAGGTGGTGCCGAAGACGCGGTCGAAGCGATCGAGGTTGCGCTCGTCCTTCACCAGACAGGCCCGGCTGAGGTAATAGAAGTCTTCGACGCGGAAGGACGCGGTGCCGCGCTTCATGGCCTCCATGAGCGTCAGGTATTCCGTCAGCGAGACGGGGACGCCGGCCTTGCGCAGATCGAAGAAGAAACTCGTGAACATGAGCGGTCCTTCGCGCAGGGTATCGGGCGGAGAGTAGCGCCGGACAAGAGAGAATGCCATGAGCCTGCACGCCACGCCCCTTCTGGACTTCGCGCGCGCACTGGATTTCGCCGCGCACAAGCACATCGACCAGCGCCGCAAGGGGGTGCGGGCCGAGCCGTACATCAATCATCTGTCGGAGGTGGCGTTGCTGGTCGCCGAAGCGACGGAGGGCCAGGACCCGGTCGCGGTCATCGCCGCCGTGCTGCACGACACGCTGGAGGACACCGACGCCAGCTATGAGGAGATCGAGCGGCTGTTCGGCGCCGAGGTCGCCGGCGTCGTCGCCGAGGTCACCGACGACAAACGGCTGCGCAAGGCGGAGCGCAAGCAGCACCAGATCGACGCGGCGCCGACCGCGTCGAAACGGGCGAAGCTGGTCAAGCTGGCCGACAAGCTGTCGAACCTGCGGTCGATGGCGGCCAGTCCACCCGCCGACTGGCCGCTGACCCGCAAGATCGAATATTTCGAATGGGCGCATGCGGTCGCCGCCGGACTGCGCGGCATCGATGCGCGGCTGGAAGGGCTGTTCGACCAGGCCTATCGCGACGGCTTGGCCGGCTTGCGCGGCGAAAGAGGCTGAGCGCCGGGCGGCCCGGCGCGCCCCGGCCGGCCGGCAAGGACGGGCGTCAGGCCGGCCGGTAGATCGGCGCCCCGGCGGGTGCGCCGGTGGCGCCGCCATCCACCGGGATTTCCACCCCGGTGAGATAGGAGGAGTCGTCCGAAGCCAGGTACAGCGCGGCCTTCGCGATCTCGTCGGCTTCCGCCATGCGGTTCAGCGGCACGGCGCGGGCGATCTGCTGCTCCAGTCCGGCCATCGCCGCGGCCGTCGGGGCGACGCCCGCCCAGATCGGCGTCTTGGTGCCGCCCGGCGTCACCTGGTTGACCCGGATGCGGCGCGGCGCCAGTTCCGAGGCGAGGTTGCGGGTCATCGAGCGGACGGCCCCCTTGGTCGCGGCATAGGCCGCCCAGCCGGGAATGCCCAGCACCGCGTGGACCGAACCGTTCAGGATGATCGAGGCACCATCGTTCAGGTGCGGAAAGGCCGCCTGGACGGTGAAGAACACCGAGGTCAGGTTGGTGCGGATGATGCTGTCGAACTGCTCCGGCGTCGTCTGGCCGAGCGGCGTCGCGCCGCCGATGCCGGCGTTGGCGAACAGGATGTCCAGCTTTCCCAGCCTTTCCGCGATCGTGGCGAAGGCGCGGTCGATCGCCTGCGGGTCGGTCAGGTCGCCCTGAACGGCGATCGCCCGGTCGCCCAGCGCGTTGACCGCCGCATCCAGCGTCTGCGGATTGCGGCCGGTGATGGCGACGCGCGCGCCCTCCGCCACGAACAGCCGGGCGGTGGCGAAGCCGATGCCGCTGTTGCCGCCCGTGATCACCGCTGTCTTGTTCTGGAGACGCATCTTAAACTCCTGTTGGTTTCGACGAGCGTATGGATTACGTTCGTAATCTAAAAATGGATTACGATCATAATCCATAGAGGTCAAGCGCTATTTCCAAGGGAGCACGGCATGGCACGGTCACAGGAGGAGAAGGCGCGCACGCACGAACGGATCCTGCAGATCGCGGCACGGCGCATGCGGGAGACCGGGTTGAACGGCGTCGGCGTCGCCGACCTGATGAAGGAGGCCGGGCTGACCGTCGGCGGCTTCTACAAGCATTTCGAATCGCGCGACGACCTGGTGGCCGAGGCGATGGCCGTGACCTTCCGGACCTGGGGATCGGAGGGCCACTCCGCCGACGGGAAGAGCCGGACCTCAAGCTGGGACAAGCTGCTGAACGATTATCTGGGAACCGGCCACCGCGACAATCCCGGCTTGGGATGCGCCTTCGGCGCCGTGGCCTCGGATCTGGCGCGCGCCGACGCCAAGACGCGCGCGCGTGCGACCGCGCAACTCCGCCGCAATTTCGAGACGCTGGCCGGCCTGCTCGGCCGTTCGGACGAGGCCCCGGACGACAGCCCGGCGCGGGCGCGGGCCATCCTTGCCTTCAGCGCCATGGTCGGCGCGGTCAGCCTGGCCCGCCTGGCGGACGACGACGCGCTGTCCCGCGAAATCCTGGACACGGTGCGCGGCCTGCTGACGAAGCCGGCGGCGCCGTGACGCGCCGCCGGTGAACAGGAGGCCGGGAAACAGGCCAGGAAACAGCGGAAACGGGCGGCGGATTACGCCCCCAGCATCTCCAGCGCCTTCTGCAGCTTGTCGCGGGCCTGGTCGGCGGCCTCGCGGCGGTCGCGCTGCTCCACGATCACCTCCTCGGGGGCCTTGGCGACGAACTGCTCGTTCGACAGCTTGGCGTCGATCTTCCTGATCTCCCCCGCCAGCCTGTCGATCTCCTTGGTCAGGCGCGCCCGCTCCTTGTCGAGGTCGACGATGCCTTCCAGGGGAAGCACCAGCGTCGCCTCGTCCTGGACGGCCTGGACGGCGCTCCTGGGCACCGGACCGGCCAGCGGCTCGACGCTCGACAGACGGGCCATGCGCAGGATCAGGTCGCGGTGGGTGTCCAGCCGCCTCAAGCTGGCTTCGCCGGCGTCCTTCAGCTTCAGCACGATCTGGGCGGCCGGCGGCACGTTCATCTCGGAGCGCATGGAGCGCACCGCGGAGATCAGCCGCACCACCCAGTTCATCTCGTCGCGCGCCGCCGCGTCGACCAGTTCCGGGCCGACCTCCGGCCAGTCGGCGGTGATCAGGCGGTTGGCACGGCCGGGCGACAGTTGCTCCCACAGCTCTTCGGTGATGAAGGGCATCAGCGGGTGCAGGACATGGAGGATCTGGTCGAGCACCCAGGCGGTGGTGGCGCGGGTCTCCGCCTTCGCCGCCTCGTCGGTGCCGGCCAGGATCGGCTTGGTGAACTCCATGTACCAGTCGCAGAAATTGCCCCAGGTGAACTGGTAGGCCGCCCCCGCCGCCTCGTTGAACTTGTAGGCGTCGATCGCGTCGGCGACCTTCCGGGTCGCATCCGCCAGTTCGCCGACGATCCAGCGGTTGACCGTCTGCGTCAGCCCGGCCGGGCGGTAGCCGGCGACCGGCTCGCAGCCGTTCATCTGGCAATAGCGCGCGGCGTTCCACAGCTTGGTCGCGAAGTTGCGGTAGCCTTCGACCCGGTTCACCGCCAGCTTGATGTCGCGGCCCTGCGCCGCCATCGCCGCCAGGGTGAAGCGCAGCGCGTCGGTGCCGTATTCGTCGATGATCTCCAGCGGATCGATGACGTTGCCCTTGGACTTCGACATCTTCTGGCCGCGCTCGTCGCGCACCAGGGCGTGGATGTAGACGGTGCGGAAGGGCACGTCCTTCATGAAATGCAGGCCCATCATCATCATCCGGGCGACCCAGAAGAAGATGATGTCGAAGCCGGTCACCAGCACGTCGGTTGGATAGTAGCGCGCCAGCTCCGGCGTCCGATCCGGCCAGCCGAGCGTCGAGAAGGGCCACAGCGCCGACGAAAACCAGGTGTCCAGCACGTCGGGATCGCGGGTCAGTTCGACGTCGGCCCCGTAATGCCGGGCGGCGGCGGCGCGGGCCGCCGCCGCCGTCTCCTCGACGAAGACGCTGCCGTCCGGCCCGTACCAGGCCGGGATCTGGTGGCCCCACCAGATCTGGCGGCTGATGCACCAGGGCTGGATGTTGCGCATCCATTCGAAATAGGTGTTCTCCCACTGCTTGGGCACGAACACGGTCCTGCCGGTCTCCACCGCCTCGATCGCCGGCCTGGCGAGGGTCGCGGCATCGACGTACCACTGGTCGGTCAGCCAGGGCTCGATCGCCACGCCGGACCGGTCGCCATGCGGGACCATGTGGGTGTGCGGCTCGATCTTCTCCAGAAGCTCCAGCGCCTCCAGCTCGGCGACGACCTTCTTGCGCGCCTCGTAACGGTCGAGGCCGCGGTAGGCCTCCGGCACGGCGTCGTTTAGGCGGGCGTCGCGGTCGAGGATGTTGATCGCGTCCAGCGCGCAGCGCTTGCCGACCTCGAAATCGTTGAAATCATGGGCCGGCGTGATCTTCACCGCCCCCGAACCGGTCGCCGGATCGGCGTATTCATCGCCGACGATCGGGATCAGCCGGCCGACCAGCGGCAGGCGCACCATCTTGCCGATCAGATGGGTGTAGCGCTCGTCGTCCGGGTGCACGGCCACGCCGGTGTCGCCCAGCATGGTCTCGGGC
>FTCZ01006963.1_pt1 | contig 10563 bp, 6 predicted proteins | sample 1658871 | NCBI WGS metagenome assembly FTCZ01 (sample SAMEA3914864, study PRJEB12502) | metagenome | biome: forest; material: soil | place: USA | collected 2012-03-12 | depth 0.3 m
CTGTTCGACCGCTACGTCGACTATGCCGACGCCTGGATCGAGGATCAGGACTTCAAGGACCCCGATACCGGACAATTGCTCAATCGCGAGCTGCTCAACCAGGAGCTGACCAAGATCGAGAAGCCGGCGGGGATCGCCAACCCGAAGGACTTCCGCAACGAGGTGGTGAAGTTCTCGCTGCGGTCGCGGGCCCAGAACGGTGGCAAGAATCCGACCTGGACCTCCTACGAGAAGATTCGCGATGTGATCGAAAAGCGGATATTCTCCCAGGTCGAGGACCTGCTTCCGGTCATCTCGTTCGGTTCGAAGAAGGACGGCGAAAGCGAGAAGAAGCACGGCCAGTTCGTCGAACGCATGACGGCACGCGGCTATACGGAGCGGCAGGTTCGCCGCCTCGTCGAATGGTACATGCGCGTCAAGCAAGCAGGATGATTGGAGCGTTAGACACATGAACATGTACATGGTGGACCGGCGCCTGAATCCGGGCGGCAAAAGCCTCGAAAACCGGCAGCGCTTCCTGCGCCGGGCCAAGGCTCTGGTCCAGCGGGCCGTCTCACAATCGGTCCAGAACCAGGGCATCAGGGACGTCCTCAACGGCGGGGAAGTCTCCATCCCGACGGACGGTTTGAAGGAGCCGCGTATCAGGCGCGGTTCCGCCGGCAACCATGAACATGTTCTGCCTGGCAACAAGACGTTCGCGGAGGGCGATATCTTGCCGCGTCCCGACGGCGGCTCCGGTGGACAGGGCCGCGAAGGTGGCGAAGGGGATGGCGAGGACGCCTTCCGCTTCGTGCTGACGCGCGAGGAATTCCTCGACATGTTCCTCGACGATCTGGCGCTGCCCGACCTCGCCAAGCGCAAGCTTGCCAATGTCGAGCAGAAGCAGCTCGTGCGGGCCGGCTATTCCGTCGCGGGCTCGCCCTCGAATATAGCCATCGGCCGCACGATGAAGCTCGCCATGATGCGCAGGGTCGCCCTCCGCCGGCCGAAGCCAGAGCTTGTGGCCGCGCTTCGCGAACAGATCGACGATGCTGAAACCGACGAGCGCAAGCATGAGCTCGAAACCGAACTCGACGCGCTCCAGACCCGCGTCAAGCGCATCCCCTATATCGATCCGATCGATATCCGCTATCGGCGCTTCGATGCCGAACCCAAGCCCAGCGCGCAGGCCGTGATGTTCTGCCTGATGGATGTCTCCGGCTCGATGTCCGAGCATATGAAGGACCTGGCGAAGCGTTTCTACACGCTGCTCTACGTCTTCCTGACGAGGCAGTACAAGAAGGTCGAGATCGTCTTCATCCGCCACACGGACAAAGCGGAAGAGGTGGACGAGGATACGTTCTTCCACAGCCCGGCGACCGGCGGCACGATGGTGTCGAGCGCGCTTGATCTGATGCGGCAGGTGGTGGCGGCGCGCTATTCGCCGGCCGAGTGGAACATCTACGCGGCGCAGGCTTCGGACGGTGACAACTCCTATTCGGACGGCGCTGCTACGGAGCGGCTGATCCGTAACGCCATCCTGCCGGTCTGCCAGTACTTCGCCTATCTGGAAGTCGGCTTGTCGCCCGGCGAGACGACCTCCAGCTCCTCGGTCTGGACGCTCTACGACAAGGTCCGCGCCGAAGCACCGATCCTCGCCATGCGCAAGGTCGGCGACCGCAGCGAGATCTATCCGGTCTTCCACGACCTGTTCCAACGCCGGCCTGCCGGACAGGAAAGGGTTTCAGCATGACGACCCTGCAGACAGACCGTCTCTTCGAAGGAGCGGACTGGGATTTTCAAACGATCCAGCGCATCTACAGCGCTTGCGAGGAAATCGGCATCGGGGAACTTGGCCTCGATGTCTATCCGAACCAGATCGAGATCATCACGGCCGAGCAGATGCTGGACGTCTATTCGTCCATCGGCATGCCGCTCTTCTACAAGCACTGGTCCTTCGGCAAGCATTTCGCCAGCCATGAGGCTTTCTACCGCAAGGGTTTGCGCGGCCTCGCCTACGAGATCGTCATCAATTCCTCGCCCTGCATCTCCTATCTGATGGAGGAGAACACCGCGACGATGCAGGCGCTGGTGATCGCGCATGCGGCCTTCGGTCATAACCACTTCTTCAAGAACAACTACCTGTTCAAGCTCTGGACGGACGCCGAGGGCATCCTCGACTATCTCGAATTCGCGAAGGGCTATATCGCGCGCTGCGAGGAGCGGTATGGGCAAGTGGCGGTAGAGCGCACGCTCGACGCCGCCCACGCTTTGATGTCGCATGGCGTCCACCGTTATGCGGCCCGCAAGAAGCTGGATCTGCGCCAGGAGGAGCAGCGCGAGCGCGAGCGCCGGCAGCACGGCGAGCAGATTTTCAACGATCTCTGGCGCACGGTGCCGACGGGACCCGCCAAGACCGCTCCGGAACTCAATCTCGAGCGGCGTCGCCAGCTCATCGGCCTGCCGCAGGAAAATATCCTGTATTTCCTCGAGAAGACGGCGCCACGGCTGCATGCCTGGCAGCGCGAACTGCTTCGCATCGTCCGCCACGTCGCGCAATATTTCTACCCGCAAGGCCAGACCAAGGTGATGAACGAGGGCACGGCGACCTACGTGCATTACCGCATCATGACCCGCCTGCACGAAACCGGCGCGATCAACGACGGCGACTTCCTGGAATTCCTGAAGTCGCACACCAATGTCGTCTTCCAGCCAGGCTTCAACGATCCGCGCTATTCGGGCATCAACCCTTACGCACTCGGCTTCGCCATGATGCAGGATATCGAGCGCATCGCGACCAATCCGGAGCAGGAAGACCGTGAGTGGTTCCCGGATTTCGCCGGCAAGGGTGATGCGATGGGCGTGTTGCGCGATATCTGGGCCAATTATCGCGATGAGAGCTTCATCGCGCAGTTCCTGAGCCCAAACCTGATGCGCCAGCTTCGCATGTTCCATCTCAGCGACGACCCCGCCGAACGGGCCGGGTTGAAAGTCGCCGCCATCCACGACGAACGCGGCTACCGCCGTGTAAGGCGGGAGCTTTCAAGGCAATACGATATCGGGCTGATCGATCCGCATATCGAGGTCGTCGATGTCGACCTCGCCGGTGATCGTCGGCTGATGCTGCGCCACGGCGTCATCAACGGCAACCTGCTGGAGGAAGAGGATACCAAGCGGGTGCTGCAGCATCTGGCCGATCTCTGGAGCTACGATGTCGTGCTGCGCGAGGTCGATTCGACCGAAACAGTGCTGAAGGAACATGTCGCGAGCCCGCGCTCGGCGCTTTTGGCGGCTTGATAACCGCAAAACAGGGCTTGATTAACCTTGGCGTGCCACATGTAATCCGCTGAACTGCGGCATGCATGGTTGGGGAGTCGTCGAATTGAGTCGGTCCCTTTGGGAGCGAATCCGCGACAAGGCGTTCGGATCGTTCAACTTCGGCATTTTCGTCACGCTGGTTTGCGCCCTGCTCATCGGCGAGGTGACTTTACGTCTCTACGAACGCCACACCCAAGTGATCGAGGATGCGCAGACAGACACGTTCAACCTGACGCGTTCTCTCGCCCGCCATGCCGAGGACGTCATTCGCACGATCGACGGCGCGCTGGTCGGCGTCGTTGAAAGGCTTGAGGTCGATGGCCTGAGCGAAGAGCCCAATCCGCGGCTTGATGCGCTTTTGAAGGAACAGGTCAGCCGGATTCCGCAAATCGAGCGCATCGTCATCATCGATGCGACCGGCCTGGCGGTGATGAGCGACACGGCTCGAGCAGTGAATAACTTTGCCGCCGACCGCGAGTATTTCCAGTTCCACCGCAGCAACTCCAGCAGAGAGCTGCATATCGGCAACCCGGTGCAAAGCCGTGCCACCGGTAAATGGGTGATCCCAGTCACGCGCCGCGTGAACGGAAAAAATGGCGAGTTCCGCGGTGTGGTTTTCGCCGGCCTCGGCATGGAGTATTTTCAGAAATTCTATGAAGGCTTCAGCATCGGCACGGACGGTTCGATCCTGCTGGCCAATGCCGACGGCACGCTGCTGGTGCGCCGCCCCTTTCGCGAGGATAATATCGGCCGCAGCCTGCGCGACGGCATGATCTTCAAGCAGTTATTGCCGAATGCTCCTTCCGGCACCGCCCTGCTGACATCCTCGACCGATGGCGTCACCCGCATCAACAGCTATCAGCGCGTCAATTCCTATCCGCTGGTGATCGCCGCTGCCGTCTCTTCGGAAGAAACCCTCGCACCCTGGTGGCAGCAGGTCCGGGTGACGCTGGGGCAAACCGGCGGGCTGATCCTGGTCATCGCCATGATGAGCTGGCTCATCTCGGCCCGAAACACGGCCTTCCGCAAGCAGGCGGAATTGCTCAACGCGACGCTCGACACCATGCATGAAGGCCTGATCGTGGTCGACGAGGCAAACCGTGTCTCGATCTGCAATCGGCGCGCCATGGCGCTGCTTGATCTGCCAGAGGAGATGATGGACGCGCAGCCGCATGGCGACGAGGTCATCGCCTACCAGCGCGGCAAGGGCGAATTCGACAACGTGCCGCAAGAGATCGCGCCCGGTTTGCAGCCGAAAGTCGTCGGCGAGAGCGAGCGCGTCTATCGGCGCACCCGCCCCAATGGCAAGGTGTTGGAGATCCGGACCGTGCCCTTCACGACCAAGGGCGTGATCAGAACCTATCGCGACATCACTGAAAGCGTGCGGGCCGAGGAACAGCTCTCGGAGAGCGAGCGTAAGTTCCGGCTACTCGCCGAGAATACCAGCGACGTCATCGTGCTGCTGCGGACGGCTGACAATAAGAGGCTCTATGTCTCGCCATCCATCCGCAATCTCCTCGGTTACGAGCCAGAGGAGTTCATGGAATTCGGCCGCACCGACTTCGTGCATCCGGACGATATCGATGCGCTCAAGGCGATCCAGAACCAGCTCGGCGTCGGGCTGGAACACGCTACCAGCGTCCACCGGCTGAGACACAAGAACGGCGACTGGATCTGGGTCGAAACGGCCTACACCGTCCTCGGATCGGCCGAGGGCGAAGAGGGCAACGTCATCGCCGTCGTCCGCGATGTCACCGAGCGGCAAGCCCAGGCTGAAGAACTTGTCGGCGCGAAGGAAGCCGCCGAAACCGCGACACGGGCGAAATCTAGTTTCCTGGCGTCGATGAGCCATGAACTGCGCACACCACTCAACGGCATTATCGGCTATGCCGATCTGCTTCTGGCCGCTCCGGACCTCGACGACGCGAAGCGTTCGCATATCGCCAGAATCCAATCCGCGGGCGACGCACTGCTGACGGTCGTCAACGACGTGCTCGATTTCTCCGAAATCGAGGCGGGCGCGATGCGGATCATGCCGGAACCCTTTTCCCTGCCCAAACTGATTGACGCCACGGTTGATTTGCTGCGACCGATCGCCGAGCGAAAGAGTCTCGCGCTCAAAGTCGACATTGATCAGGCGGTCGGGCCCTGGCTGTTCGGCGATGACGGGCGGCTTCGGCAAATATTGCTCAACCTGCTCGGCAACGCGCTGAAATTCACCGCGCAAGGCTCTGTCACCCTGAGCGTCTGCCGAAGGGACGGCGTCTCCGATCCGCAGAACCTGCGCTTTGCCGTCACCGATACGGGGATCGGCATACCGGCCGACAAACGGACCAAGCTGTTCCATCGTTTCTCGCAGGTTGAAGGTTCGATCCGCCGGGATTTCGGCGGCACGGGGCTTGGACTTGCCATATCGAAGCAACTGGTCGTGCTGATGGGCGGCGAGATCGGTTGCGACAGCGAGGAAGGCGCGGGCTCCACCTTCTGGTTCACGCTGGCGCTGCCGACCGCGAAGGAGCAGATCGAGCGGCATGAGTTGGAAGCCCGCCCGAAGGCGGCGCGTGCCGCGCATATCCTGCTGGTCGACGATATGGAGATGAACCAGGACATTGGCCGGGCCATGCTGACGGCGGATGGACATTCGGTCGATGTCGTAAGCAACGGCGCGGCCGCCGTAGAGGCCGTCCAGGCGAAGACATACGATCTCGTGCTGATGGACATCCAGATGGCCGGCATGGACGGCATCACGGCGATGCAACATATCCGTGAACTCGACCACCCCTCGCGGGACATACCGATCATCGCCATGACCGCCAACGTATTGCCGGAGGATGTCGCGAGCTTCATAGCGGCCGGCATGAACGACCATGTCGGCAAGCCGTTCCAGCGGGCGACGCTTTGCGCCAAGGTCGCACGCTGGGCCCCAGCCAGGGATACGGGCGGCGGCGTTGATGCGGAACGCCATGACAGCTTCCGTGAACTCGTCGGCACCGAGGCGATGGGGCGTTTCCTCGATCAGCTCGCGAGCCAGCTCAACGGCGCGCTGCTCGACGACGCGATCGACGCCGATGAACTCGCGGGCATCGCGCATGATCTCGTTCCGGCCGGCATGCTCGGCTTCATCGACCTTTCCTCGCTCTGCACCGATATCGAGCAAGCCTGCAAGGCGAAGGCGGACCATCGCGAATTGCTGCAACGGCTGAGGGTCGCCAGAGACAGGACGCTTGCCGAAATCGCCGCGATGCGCCAAGCGGCTTAGGGCACCGGCTGACGGGCGAGCCCCGGCGGACCTGCGACAAGGATCAGCATAAGGCTGGCGAGCAGCGCGGCGGAGATGATCCCGAACATGGCAAGCGGCCCTTGCTGCCCGAGCAATGGCAGCAACACGACCGGCACGAAGGCCGACACGACGCGGCCAAGCCCCCAGACCCCCGCCGTCGCCGAGGCACGCAAGTTGGTTGGGAAGAGCTCCGCGCCATAGATGCTGAGCACCGCGCTGTAGACGGCGCTGGTCAGGTTGAAGACGAAGCCGGCGCCGATCAGCAACCCAAACCCGCTGCCCAGCGCGAAGACGATCCCGGCCAGAATCATCACACCAGAGCAAAGCACCAGAGAGACGCGCCGCCCGATCGAATCGATCACCATCGCGATCGCTGCATTGCCAACGGTTGGCCCGAGCATGGTCATGCCCGCGAAAAGCAGCGACTCGGAGACATGAAAGCCCTTCTGGACCATGACCGCCGCGCTCAGCAGCGGGAAGCCGATCGTCGCCCAGGGGCCGAGCATGTAGAGCGCCGCAAGCAGGACCGCGCGGCCGACATGCCCGCGGTCGGCCGCAAGGGCGCGGAAGCCGCTGCTCGCGGATGCCGGCTCAGCGGATGCGGCCATCGACGGCGGCGCAACCGAGGCCGCGACTTCGAAGCGGCGGCAAGTTCGGTCCGCATCGGCGTTACGACCCAGTGTGGCAAGCCAGCGTGGCGATTCCGGCGCCAGGAAGAACAGGCAGGCAGTCGCGGCGGCGAGCGAGCCACCGAGGATCAGCGCCCAGCGCCAGCCCTCGACTTCGAGCGGCGCCAGCGGCGTCAACCAGCGGATCAGCAGGATCACCGCCGGTGCGCCAAGAAAGGCGAGAGCCGCGCAGAGCATCATCAGCATGCCGCGACGGCGGGGCGGCAATATATCGGAGAGGTAGGCGGCTGTCAGCGGTGGATAGGCCCCCAGCGCCAGCCCCGACACGAAGCGGAAAACCATCATCTGGCCAACGCTCTGGCAAGCCGCAACGGCAAGCGAGCTTGCGGCAACCACTGCCAGCGCAAGTTGTAGCGCGACACGGCGGCCCGAACGGTCGGCGAACCAGCCGAAGATCGGCGCGCCAACAGCGCCGCCGGCGAAAACCGCACCCAACAGAAGCGAAAGCTCGGAACGCGAAATCGAATAGGGCGGCGCGAGAAAAATCGCCGAAAAAGCGTTGCTGAGCGCGACTTCCGCGATATCGGCGAAAAGCCCGAAGGTGCAGAGGAGGAATATGCCGAGATGCAGCTTTGTCAGCGGCAGGCGATCAAGACGCTCGGCAATTTTCATGCAGCAATCATGCTGCCGTAAAGCACCGCCTGGCACATCTGGCGATAGCGATCGAAGAGCTTGTCTGAAGCGACCGGCGGCAGGCTCTGGTTCACGCCGCGCGCGCCATCCGCCAGCAGTTGCGCCACCTGCGCCGGCGAAAACTCGTTCCGCAGCCGTAGCCGCTGCTTCCCCCCGAATTCGACGACGAGACGTTCAAGATCGGCCTGAAAGGAAACCGCAAACTCGACCATGATGTCGCGGCACCGCAGGAACGCCTCGCCATTCAGCTCGACGAAATGGGGCGAACGGTTCAGCACGCGTCGCGTGTCGCCGTAGCGAATATTCAGTATCTCGGCGAAGACATCGACCAGGTCCGCGCCATTTTCGGCCATGTTCCTGCCGGTCTCCAGCGCCAGTTGGATCGAGAAGGCGTTGTTGTGGTGGATCGAGGCGCGGAACGCTTCTTCCTTGCTGCTGAAATAATGATAGAGCGCGCGGCGCGTGAAACCACAGGCCTTGGCAAGGTCGACCATGGACAAGTTGGCATAGCCATGGTCGGCAAAGGCTTGCCGGACCCTGAGCATGAGTTCATGCGTGGGCTTTATCGTCTTCGCGGCCATGGAAAATTACCGCCTGACGCTTATTACGGGGCGAAGCATGAGATGGATCAGGAATGCCCCGGAATAAACCGCCGCATGGCCTTCGCCCGCAAATACGCGGCCCTCAAAACGCAATGCATCCATATCAATTGCTGGTTTCTGTCTCGCCTAAGCCCCTAGCCTTCGCGCGGCGAACCTAATCCAATTTGGCTAGCAATGTACAGAACTTATGCGGCCATACTTTTGCCTTAGATCAGACTAGCCGCCGCCATTTTTCACGCCGATGGCGGCGCGGTATACAGCCAGATATTGCGACGCAACATGAGGCCAGGCGTAAGCGGAGAGTTCTCCAAGCGAGGGCCGCGCGATATCGCCTCGTGCGGCTAAATCGGTGAATGTGGCTTGTATTATTCGCGCCGCATCTGCCGGATCGGCAAAATCCGCTAGTCGGATGACCTCGTGACGGTCGGCAAGCCCCTTGAACGCCTCGTTTGGCTGGACAACAGGGATGAGGCCAGCGCTCATCGCCTCGATCAACGCCACGCCAAACCCTTCGAACTCGGAAGCCGAGACGAAGAGCGAGGCCTGCCGCATCACGGCGGCGGCGGCGGCGTTGTCGAGGCCTATATGCAGCGCGATATTTTCGGAAAGCCCCTTGGCCAGGATTTCCGATCGCAGCGCCTCGGCCGACCAGTCGGACTCGACGCCGATCATGTCGAGCCGCCAGTCCGGATCGACCGCTGTCAACGCCGCCATGGTGGCGATCAGCCACTCCGGCCGCTTGTTCTTAGAGAAGCGGCCGAGTGTCACCAGCCGCTTGACGGGCGTGACATTCGACGCACCAGCGAATTTCGCCAGATCGACGCCGTTCTCGATAGTGCGGACCCTACCCGGTGCAACGCGCTCGAAGACAGCCGAGTCGTTCGGACTGCAGCCGACGATCGCATCGTAGAAGCGGGAAGAAAGCCGCGTCGGGCCGTTGAACCAGAGCGTCTTGAGCCGCGAAAAATCCTTGGTGTGGAAGAAGCCACCGTGGGTTGTCGCGACTAGCGGCTTGCGGTGGAAAAGCCGCGACCAGGCAAGCGCATCGAAGAAGAAGTCGATGGCGTGAACATGGATCAGGTCGACATTGCCGAGATGGGCGAGAACCGATGGCGCGAGCGGATAGCGCGTCGAGCCACGGCACGGAATGCGGATAACGGATACGCCATCGATTACCTCTTGCCGCGCCAGTTCAAGGCCAGGCCGCGAGAATAGCCGGTCCAGCGTCAGGACACGGACATCCGCGCCAGCGTTGAGCTGCTCGTGGCAGAGATTGGCGACGACATCTTCCAGCCCGCCCCGGTTCGGACGGTACTGGCGGACGATGTGCAGGATGCGAAGTCCGCGATAACCGGCAAGCGCCGGAGAAACCGAATTGAAGGGCGCGTTCATGACCGCGCTCCGAGATCACAGGAAGCGCTTTTATGCGCCAGCTTCGACAGAAGCTTCATCTGCGGGCGCTCACCGACAGCGGTCGGCTGGAGATTGAATATGTAATCCGGCGGCCACCAGGCACCAGCACTCCAGGCGGTCCAGCCGATCCAGCGTTTCGGATCGGCATTGACGCGCTCGGTCAGCGTTTTCAAACCGGCGAGACATTCTGGTTTCTCGGATGACGCGAACTCGCCAAGGAAGCCGCGCGCGTGATTACGGTCGAGCCAAGTCGAGACACGATCGATCGCGGCGGCGGCTTCCGCGGCCTTGGGACAATCGGCGGAACGGCCGGAGAAATCGCCATCAAGATACTGGTGAAAATCGAAAGCTATACGGCCGAGCGGGTCCTTCACCGCAATCATTTCGCGCGCATTGTTGCCGGTCGACAGATCGCTCTCCCAGCTATGCGCGCCGGCATAAGCGGTGCCGGATACGATCACCAGTTGCTTCGCACCCGCCTTGCGGATGGCGACGATGGCGACATTGGTGAGCGACGCCCACTCGGCCGCGCCAATGTCATAAGGTTCGTTCATCACCGAGAAGATGACATTGCGCCGCTCGCGAAAATGCTCCGCCAGGCGTGTCCAGACATCGGCGAAGGCGCTGGCCGGCAGTTCGAGCGAGCCAA
>FTCZ01008111.1_pt1 | contig 10562 bp, 11 predicted proteins | sample 1658871 | NCBI WGS metagenome assembly FTCZ01 (sample SAMEA3914864, study PRJEB12502) | metagenome | biome: forest; material: soil | place: USA | collected 2012-03-12 | depth 0.3 m
CCTCGCCCGCGATGCGATCGCCCAGTCCCTTCACGTCATCGAGCGTCATCGCGTGCGGTTCCTTCTCCAGCGGTACAGGGCGCGCGCGGCGCCGAGCAGTTGATCCCGGTCCTCCGCCGTTTCGGCGTGCCAGGCGAGCGTGGCATAGGGTTCGTCGCCGGCGTGACGGGCGGCATGATCGAGATAGGCGTTGAGCGCCTCGCCCGAGAGGCGGGCGGGGGCGGCCGTCGCCTGCGCCGCAAGGTCGCGGGTGAGCGCGGCGTAGGCGCTGCCGACGCGATGCTCCTTGCGCGCGGCGCGGAAGAGCTGGGCGGCATTGTCCACCAGCGTCCGTTTGCCGAGCGCGATGGCGCGGGACTGTCCGGCCGGCGCGCCGAAGCGGAAGGCGCCGTGCAGCCCGGCGAGCAGCCCCGCCGCCGCGATGCAGAGCGTCACCGGCAGGAAGGGTGGTTTGAACAGGAGCTGGAGCGGGCTCTTCTGCTTGCCCAGACCGTTGATCGTCAGATCGAAGACCAGTTCGTTGTTGGGCATGAGATCGTCGATGACCTGCCACCCCTGCCGCGCGGTCCAGCGGTCGGCCAGCCCCTGATTGTTGAGCAGGTCAGGCTCCGCTAGCACATAGGTGCGCGTGGTCCCGATCCGGGCGAGGACAACGCGCCCGTCGCTGTCGAGCAGCAGCGGAGTGAAGCCGGTGCCGGTCAGCCGCTGCTGCTGCTCCTGCGGCCCGATCCGGGCGCGGGGCAGGCGGGTGATGTTGCTGGCCCATATAAGGGGCGGGCGGGAATAGGGCGTCTGCTCAAGCGCCGTGCCGGGCGCGATCCGGGCCAGCGCGGCGGCATTGGAGGCAGGCATCTCCATGCCGAGTGCCTGCGTCCAGCCGCGATGGGCGGGAAGCGGCAGGGTCCGCCATTTGGGCAGCACGATGAGCGTCGGCCCCTGGCGCGTGCGGATCAGGCGGTCCAGCTCGGCGGCACTGCCATTGGGTTCGGGTGTCACGATCAGCAGTGACGGCGTGCCGAGTTCCTGGGGGGAGACGTTGAGCACCGGATAACTACCCAGCCGACGGCTCAGCTCGACGAGGCCGGCATAGCCGGTGCCGCCGATGGATAGTGCATGGGCGCGGCCATCCTGACCGGAGCGGAAGTCCGGTGCGAAGGCCATCAGCAGCAGGAAGGCCCCGAACGCCACCGCGCCCGCCGCGATGATCATCGCAATGGCACGCGTCGAGAAGGGAGCCTCGGGCCGAGCGGCGGCCACGTTCATCGCCAGTGCCCCGGTAGCGCGAACTCTGCATAGGCGCCGCGCGCACGGTCCCAGGCGCCGGAGGTGGCGCCTTGATTGGCGAAAAGACTCATCTCGACCACCTCGGCGATGGCGGCGAAGGCGGGCCGGGCGGCAGCGGGGAGCGCGGGCGTCGCTGCGAGATCACGGCTGGTCGTTGCCGGGCGGACGAGACCGGGGCGGCGGCGCATGATGTCCTCGACCGAGCGCTGAAGCAGCAGGCGCGCCGCCTCGGCATAGCGCCCCGCGGCGGCGAGCGTGTCGGCTTCGGCCAGCAGCGCGCGCGCCGGCGCGGCATCGGGGCGCCATTCGGCACCCCCGGCCGCGGACGCTTCCTCCCCGGCGCGGCGCCATGGGAAGCGAAGCTTTAGAAGCCGGGAGGCGATCAGCCACAGCAGCACGATCGCCGCCGCCGCGAGCAGCACGAGCCCGACGACGCGCAGCACCGGCCATGTGGCATGGATCAGTCGGGCCACCCAAAGGAGCCACGACGGCATCTGCGGAGGGTCGACATGCGGCAGGGCAAACTGGATGCGCGAATCCGCGAGGACATGAGCATGCGCTGCCGCGAAGGCATCGCTACTTGTCCCCGTTGCCGCTGGACCCGCCCTCGAACTCACGCCGGATACACCCCCGTGCCTGCCCCCAGGCCAGGCGAGACTATCGTCTCGCCGGCCATAGGCAAGCGCGTCGCGGCTGGACAGATGGTTTCGGACGCGTGAGAAAAGGGCGTTTGCAACGTTCGGGAGAGGGGAACTCCGATCGTGATGGCCGTGATGGTGTCAGGTGCGCTTCTGCTTGGCCCGTTCGCGACGCTGGGCCTCTGGTTGTGGCTGCGATCGCGGCGCGAGCCCATCGATCTGGTTGAGACGTTCGACATCGGCCGCGTGATGGGACGCAGCTTCGCCGTCTTTGGTCGGGAAGGTCTGCCGATCGCGGCGCTGGCCGTGCTGCTGGTGGGCGTTCCGCAGGCGATCTGGACGGCCATGCTGCGCTCGACGATGCTGTCGACGACGCCGGTCGGCGGCATGTGGGATGCGCATGTCGCGCGGATCATGTCCAGTCTGTTCAGCGTGCCGATGGCCTTAGGGACCCTCGCGCTGTTCCTGTGCACCACCAACTTCTACATCGCCGCGATCCGTTTCCTCGCGCAGCGCGAGACGGGGCAGGGCGGCACGCTGGGCGAGGCGCTGAAGGCGGCGCCGGGCTTGCTCCTGCCTACGCTTGTGGTGATGCTGCTGGGTTATCTGGGCGTGACGGTCCTTATGCTGCTGTTCATCGTGCCGGGCGTGGTGATGGCACTGAGCTGGCTGGTCGCGATCCCGGTGATGGTGAACGAACGGACCGGCATCATCGAGGCGTTCCGCCGCAGTCGAGCGCTGGCGCTGGGCTCGCGGGGGAGGATGTTGGTCGCCGGGCTGCTGATCCTGGTAATGACAATGCTGCTGTCGATGGTGAGCGCGCTCGCGGCCGGCGGCATGGGGGGCGTGTCGGTTATGCCGATGGTGAGGCAGGGCCTCGTGACGGTTTTGAGCGCGATGATCCATGCGGGCTTCGTCGCCAGTGTCTATGCGGAGCTCAGGCAGGTTCGCGAAGGCTTCGCCGTGCCAACTCTCGCGGAGGTGTTTGCGTGACGTTCCACCCCGCCAACCGGATCTGAACCACGATGCTGCAACCCGAAGCCACCCGCGTCGACACCCGCCCCCATGCAGCGGGTCACCTCTATCTCCAGGTGCTGGTGGCGATCGCGCTGGGCGCGCTGCTGGGGGCTTTTGCTCCCTCGGTCGGGGCTGCGCTGAAGCCGTTGGGGGACGCCTTCATCAATCTGGTGAAGATGGTAATCGCCCCCGTGATCTTCCTCACCATCGTGACCGGCATCGCCGGGATGCGCGAGCTGGGCGCGGTGGGACGGGTGGCGGCCAAGGCTTTCGCCTATTTCATCACCTTCTCTACGCTGGCTCTCCTTGTCGGGCTCGTCGTGTCGCATATCGTCCAGCCGGGCGCAGGGCTGCACATCTCGCCGGCCTCGCTGGATCAGGGGGCGGTCGCGAATTACACCAAGGCCGCGCACGAACAGTCGATCGTCGGCTTCATCGCGCACATCATCCCGACGACCCTGCTCTCGCCGCTCGTCGAGGGGGACATCCTCCAGACGCTGCTCATCGCGGTGCTGTTCAGCATCGCCGCCTCGCTGGTCGGCGAGCCGGCCCGGCCGGTGATCGAGATGCTGGAGCATCTCTCTCGCATCGTCTTCCGGCTGGTCGGCATACTGATGCGCGCGGCGCCGGTGGGCGCGTTCGGCGCGATCGCCTTCACCGTCGGCAAATATGGTGTGGCGACGCTCGCCAACCTCGCCGGGCTGGTCGCGACCTTCTATCTCACCGCGATTATTTTCGTGCTCGTAGTGCTGGGCGCGGTCGGCTGGGCGAACGGTTTTTCGATTCTGAAATTAATTCGTTACCTGAAGGCCGAGCTGCTGCTGGTGCTAGGCACGTCCTCGTCCGAAGCGGCATTGCCGGCGCTCATCGAGAAGATGGAGGCGGCCGGCTGCGCCAAGCCCGTCGTCGGCCTCGTCGTGCCCACGGGTTATTCGTTTAACCTCGACGGCACCAACATCTACATGACGCTGGCCGCCCTGTTTATCGCCCAGGCATGCGACGTACATCTGAGCTGGGGCCAGCAGGCGCTTCTGCTTGGCGTGGCGATGCTATCGTCCAAGGGAGCCGCCGGAGTGACCGGTGCGGGCTTCATTACCTTGGCCGCGACACTCTCGATCGTGCCCGATGTTCCGGTCGCCGGAATGGCACTCATCTTGGGAGTAGACCGGTTCATGTCGGAATGTCGCAGTCTAACCAATTATATAGGGAACGCAGTGGCGACCATCGTCGTTGCGCGCTGGGAAGGTGGGTTGGACCGCGAAAAGCTGTCCGCTGCACTGGACAGGCGAAGCGGATGACGCTGAGCGTCTGACGTGAGGGCGAGCGTCGCGCGCGGTTGCGCGCGTGACATTCCGGTTTCACGTCAGAAAAATTGCGTCGATCGTGGAACGATCGCCGAGGGCGTGTGTTCGCCCTGACAGCGCTGTTATGGCTGTTACGATCAGTTGTTGCAGTGCGACGATGAACCGAAAAATCGCTCAAATTGTTATTTCGCAATTGCGGTGAAGTGGTCGATTAGAGGGGATGATCCGTGGCTGAAAGGCTGGGAATTGTCACCAAAAGCAGGGACATTGCATCGCAGCGTTTTAAATCAGGATTCGGAAGGGTGAGCCATGGCGTATGATGGCTTCTTTCGTTCGCGCATGCCGATCGAGCGAATGTCGATCAGCATCGATGAACCGACAGAACGGCGTACCGCAATCCATGCATTTGACGCGAATGCGTCACGATTTATGGATGTGACGATTGCAGCTATCGCGCTTGCGATCTTGCTGCCTGTAATAGTCATCCTGTGCCTCGCAATCGCGGCACAGGATGGTGGTCATCCGATCTTCGTGCACCGTCGGATTGGCCGCGGTGGGCGAACTTTCCCGTGTCTGAAGCTCCGCACGATGGTGCGGGATTCGGAAGATCGTTTGCATCGCCTGCTGGAAAGCGATCCGGCGGCGCGGGCGGAGTGGGCGATAGACCAGAAACTGCGTATGGACCCGCGGGTCACGCCGCTTGGGCGTTTTCTGCGCAAGTCGAGCCTCGATGAGCTTCCGCAGCTCGTCAATGTGTTGGTCGGGCATATGAGCCTGGTCGGGCCGCGTCCGATCGTGGCGGCCGAGGTGGCGCGCTATGGTCGCTACTTCCGCTTCTACTGTGCGGTGCGTCCCGGCATCACTGGCCTGTGGCAGGTGAGCGGCCGCAACGACACGAGCTATCGCCGCCGCGTGGCCATGGACACGGTTTACAGCCGCAGCCGCTCGGTGGGGACGGACATCTCGATCCTCATGCGGACGGTGCCGGCCGTGCTGGCTAGCAAGGGGTCGTTCTGAACGCGCCCCTGAATCCGATGCGTGCAGGGACTGAGAAGGTGGACGATACTGCGCTCGGGCAGGACGGCGGAACTCCCCTCCGCCGCCTGTCCGTGTTGCAGGTCGATCCCTCGCTGTTCACCGCGCCATATGACGCGGCGTTGTCCGGCGGTCTCGTGGCCAACGGCATCGATCCGGTCTGGGCGACGCGCGGGCTGAGGGTCGGTGAGGAGGATCTCCTCTCCGCCTTCACCACGGACCGTTTCTTCTATCCATGGACCGACGGCCGCCGCCGCCGGACTGGCGCATGGGCCAAGGCGGTGAAGGGGCTGGAGCATGCCGCGGGCCTGCGCCGCCTCGCCGGGCGGGCCAGGGCCCACGACCTCGTTCATTTCCAGTGGGCGGCGCTGCCGCTCCTCGATGCGCGTGCGATCGCGCAGATCCGCCGCTCGCGGCCGGTGGTGATGACGGTCCACGACATCAAGCCGTTCAATGGCCGCACGGTCAGCCCGCTCCAGGTGAGCGGCTACGAGACGGTGCTGAAGTCGGCGGATCATCTGATCGTCCACACCGCTGAGGGACGAGATGCTCTGCTAGCGCGGGGACTGCCCGCGGAACGGGTCAGCATCGTGCCGCATGGCCTGCTTCCACTCATGCCGGCGGCGCCCGAGCCGCGCTCGGACGATCGCTGGCGCGTGGTGCTGTTCGGCCGGCTCCAGGCCTATAAGGGCGCGGACCTGCTGGTCGAGGCGCTCGGGCGCATCGATCCAGCGACCCGCGAGAAGCTTGAGGTGATCGTCGCGGGCGAGCCTCAGATCGACGTCGAGCCGATCCGGGCACGTGCCCGCGAGCTGGGTCTCGGCCTCGACTTCGTGCTGCGCGACCGTCGGCTGGGAGAGGCCGAGATGGCGTCGCTGCTCCGGAGCGCGGACGCTTTCATCTTCCCCTATCGCAGCATCGACGCGAGCGGAGTTCTCCATCTTGTTGCCGAGCTCAATCGCTGGCTGATCGCGAGCGATCTCGGCGCATTCCGCGCGATGCTGGGCGAGGCGCCCGGTGCCGGCGCGCTGGTTCCGCCCGAGGATGTCGACCGGCTTGCCGCCGCCATCACGGGCTCGATCGGCCGTCACCCGATCCAGGGGCCCGCGCACGACGTGATGGGCTGGGCCGAGATCGGCGGCCTCACCCGCGCTGTCTACGAAAAGGCGATCCGCGACCATGCGGGAGCGAAGCGATGACGCGTTCGCTGCTCGTCATTCAGGACAGCCTCGATTTCGGCGGGCATGAGGCGATGTTCCTGCGCTTCCTGCCTGCGGTGGTGGAAAGCGGCACCTTCGACCGGATCGCGATGCGTTTCCCCGCGGGCAACATGCGGCTGGCGGATCGGCTGGCACCGTTCGCCTCTCAGCGTTTCGAGGCGAAGGGGTGGAGCTTCGTCAAGGGACGGGGCGAACCCTATCTGGCGGGTTTCCGCCGGGCCTATGCCGGTGCCGTGCAGCGTCTCATCGCCAAGGAACTACCGACCACCACCTTGCTGCTCCAGGGCCGGATCGAGAATTGCGCCGTGCCCACGCTCGCGGCCCCTGCTGACCAGTTTCTCGTGAGCTATGTGCCGATGGCGCACCGCATGGCCGAGCTCGGTCGTTCGGCGGTGCCGGGCGATTGGGTGCGGCGCAGACTCTATCGCCGCCCGGACCGCTTCATCGTGCCGGGCCGCGCGGTGGCGGGGCAGATCGCGGAGGCGGGCGGACGCTCGCCGGTGGCCGTGGTCGACAATGTCGTCGATCCGCCACCGCGTCCCGGCCGGGACGCGGCCCGTGCCGCGCTTGGGCTGGAGCAGGACGCGCGCGTCGCGCTGTTCCTCGGCCGGCTCGATGTGCGGCAGAAGGGCATCGACACGCTCGCCGACACCATCCGCCAGCAGGCCGAGCGGCTCAAGGGTTGGACCTTCCTGATCGTTGGAGGAGGCGAGGGCGCGGCGTTGTGCGAGCAGATCCGCACCGAACTCGACGCTCGCGTCGCGATCCGCACCATCCCCTGGACCGAGCGTCCACAGGACGCGCTCGCCGCGGCCGACGTGCTGCTGATGCCGTCGCGCTGGGAGGGCGTGCCGCTCGTCATGCTGGAGGCGATGACCTACGGTCTGCCCGTGCTCGCCTCCGACATCGACGTGTTCCGGGACTATCTCCCTGACGCCCATCGCATCAACTTCACCACCGCCAATCTCGCGGACGCCATGGAGCGCCTGATCGAGCCCGACCGCGTCACCGCCTATCGCGCCATCGCCGCGCGGCGGCTGGCGGAGGGCGGCCTCGCGCGCTCCAGCGAGCGCTTCGTGTCGGCGCTGCTGCCTGAATGGATCCCTTCATGACCGTGTCCGGACCGGCTTCGGTCGTTATCCCAACGCTGAACGAGATCGCCCATATCGAGGATCTGCTGACGCATCTGCTGGCCGAGCCCGAGGACGTCGTGGGCGAGATCATCGTGGCCGACGGCGGCAGCCGCGATGGCACGCAGGAGGCGGTGCGGCGCATCGCGGGAACAGAGCCGCGCGTACGGCTGATCGACAATCCCGAACGTATCCAAGCGTCCGGTGTCAACCGCGCGGTCGCGCTGGCAGAGCGCCGGTTCGAGACGATCGTGCGTGTCGACGCTCATGCGCTCTACCCCAGCAACTATGTCGGCCGGCTGCTGACCGCGCTCGACGAGAGCGCGGCGGACAGCGTGGTGGTGCGGCTCGATACGGTCGGGCGGAGCTGCTTCCAGCGGGCGGTGGCGGCGGCGCAGAACAGCCGCGTCGGCACCGGCGGGTCGGCGCACCGTATGGGGCGCGTCTCCTGCTTCGTCGATCACGGCCATCACGCCGCCTTCCGCCGTACCGCCTATGAAGGCGCGGGAGGCTATGACGAGACCTTCGAGGCCAACGAGGATGCCGAGCTCGACGCCCGCATCCGCGCGCAGGGCGGGCGCATCTGGCTCGACGTCGGCATCCCCGTCACCTATTTCCCGCGCGCGACGCTGATCGGTCTCGCGCGGCAGTATCGCCGCTACGGAGCCGGCCGGGCACAAACCTATCTCAAGCATGGAGAGAAGCTCCGGCTGCGCCAGATGATGCCCCCGGTAGCGCTCGTCGCGGTGACCGTCAGCCTGTTGCTGTCGCTGTTTAACCCTTATGCCCTGGTCATCCCGTTGGGTTATTTCTCGATACTGCTGGCGAGTAGCCTGAGCCTCGCGATCGACGCGGGATCGGCCTGTGTCCTGCTCGCAGCGCCAGCATTGGCCACCATGCACTTCGCCTGGGGATGGGGATTCCTGCGACGGATTGCCGCTGGGCGGAGCCCAGTCGCGGAACCTGTGTCGCGAGGCAGCATTGCATCGACTTCAGCGGGTGAACGTGGAAGCGAGAGCAAGGTATGAATCGGATCAAGCGGATGATCGCGGGGCTGTTGCTGGTGCTGCCCATCGCGGGCTGCGCCAGCGATATCGCCGGGACGCCGCAGGGCGCCGCGGCGCCGTCACCTTACATCTACAAGCTCGGCCCGGACGACCGTGTGCGCGTCACCGTCTACAACGAGCCCAATCTGAGCGGCGAGTTCTCGGTCAACAGTGAGGGGCAGATCTCCTTCCCGCTGGTCGGCTCGATCAAGGCGCAGGGCCTGACGGTGGGCGAGTTCAGCGACGCGCTGACCAAGCAGCTCGACGCGCATTACTTCAAAGATCCCCATGTAGTGGTCGATATGGTCTCCACACGCCCGGTTTATGTGCTGGGCGAGGTGAACAAGGCCGGCCAATATCCCTATCAGTCCGGCATGACCGTGCTTGGCGCTGTCGCGACCGCCGGGGGCTTTACCTACCGCGCCAACCAGAAGATCGTCATGGTACGCCATGGTGGCGCGGCCGCCGAGCAGCGCGAGCCGCTCACCGCAGACCTGATCGTGCAGCCCGGCGACACCATCAGGATCCGCGAGCGGCACTTCTGAGTCCGGTGGCCAACCGCCAATCCTCTTTCCTGCGCCGTACCGCGATCCTCGGCCTGTGGGGTGGCGTATTCGCCGCGCCCGCGGTTGCGTCCCCGCAGGAGCCCCCGCTGCTGCCGCCCGAACCGCCGCAGATCGAGAAGCGCTACATCTCCGTGCTGGAGCGGGTCCAGCCGGGCTATGTCGCGCCGGGCATACCGATCGGCGCCTTCACGCTGTCGCCCTCGCTCGCGGTGAGCGGCGGCTATGACGACAACATCTTTGCCACCGAGCATGATCGCGTGTCGGACGGGTTCGTTCGCTTCCAGCCGGAGGCGCTGATCCAGTCGAACTGGAGCCAGAACAGCGTCAGCTTCGACGCGAGCGGCACCATCGACCGCTATTTTCACCGGACGAGCGAGAACATCGCCGATTATGCGCTGACCGCCGCGGGACTCTACCAAATCGGCAGCGACACCATATTGCGCGCCGCCGGCCGCGTGGAGAGCGAGCACCAGTCGCGCCTGTCGCAGGATATCTTCGCCCAGACGATCCACCCGGTCCGCTATACCGAGCAGTCAGGTGCGGTGGCGCTGACGCAGGATTTCGGCCGGCTCCGCGTGACCGGCGACGCGCGGGTGGCGCGCTTCAATTATCGCGACGGGCGGTTGGCGGACGGCTCGGTTTATGACCAGCAGACGAGCGACAACACCAGCTATCGCGTCGGCATCCGCGCTTCTTACCAGCAGACGCCAGGCCTCGCCTGGTTCGTGAGTGCGAGTTACAATGACCGCAACTTCCGCACCGGCACGATCGACACGCCGGTGCGCGACTCCCACGGCTACCAGCTCCTCGCTGGCGTCGATTTCGAGCCCAGCGCGCTGATCCGCGGCAGCATCGGCGTCGGCTATATCCGGCAGAATTTCCGCTCGGCCCATTACACCGACCTGTCGGGTGTGGGCTTCAACGCGCGGCTGCAATTCTTCCCCAGCCAGCTCACCACGGTGACGCTGAACGCCAACCGATCGGTGCTCGATTCCGGCATTCCCGGATCGGGCGGCTATCTGTCGAGCGAGGGCTCGGTCCGCATCGACCATGAGCTGTTCCGTCAGATCATCCTGAGCGCCTCGGTCGGCTACCAGTCCAACAAATTCAATAATCTCGACCGCGTGGATGGCCGGCTCGCAACCAGCGCCGGCATGACCTACCGGCTCAATCGCTTTGCATCCCTCGAGCTGCACTATGATCGGCTCGATCAATCCTCCCACGGCGCCGACCGCTACAGAGCCTATGTCGACAATAGGCTTCTCGCTGGCGTGACGCTGAGAAGGTAAAGGCCATGAACGACATCGTCCCCGTCCTCCGCG
>FTCZ01005297.1_pt1 | contig 10561 bp, 8 predicted proteins | sample 1658871 | NCBI WGS metagenome assembly FTCZ01 (sample SAMEA3914864, study PRJEB12502) | metagenome | biome: forest; material: soil | place: USA | collected 2012-03-12 | depth 0.3 m
GCCCAAGGCCGATCGCGTCCGCCATCGCGTTCATGCCCTCTTCGCCATGGTTCTTGGCGATGGGGCCGCCCCACTCACCGCCCTTACGGGTGGCATAGCCGAGACCGGCGAAACCTTCGGACTGTGCCCAGGCGTTCATGTCGTCGAAGAACTTGCGGCTCTTGTCGGCGGTGTTGGGCGCGGGGATCGCGCGCACGACGTCACCGCCCTCGACGATCGAGGCGAAGCGGCCGAAGCCCGATCCCTTGAAGTAATCGGACACTTCCGAGATCAGGATCGGGTTGCGCAGATCGGGCTTGTCGTTGCCGTATTTCAGCATCGATTCGCGGTACGGGATGCGGCGGAATGGCAGCGGCGAGACGGTGCGACCCTTGCCATCGAAGTCCGCGAACTCCTCGAAGATTCCGTGCAGCACCGGCTCGATCGCAGCGAACACGTCCTCCTGCGTGACGTAGCTCATCTCGAAATCTAGCTGGTAGAACTCGCCCGGCGAACGGTCGGCGCGGGCATCCTCGTCGCGGAAGCAGGGCGCGATTTGGAAATAGCGATCGAAGCCCGCCACCATAAGCAGCTGCTTGAACATCTGCGGCGCCTGCGGGAGCGCGTAGAACTTGCCCGGATGCACGCGGCTCGGCACCAGATAGTCGCGTGCGCCTTCCGGCGACGAGGCGGTCAGAATCGGCGTCTGGAACTCAGTGAAGCCCTGGTCGATCATGCGCTTGCGGATCGAGGCGATCACGTTCGAGCGCAGCACGATATTCTTGTGGAGCCGCTCGCGGCGCAGGTCGAGATAGCGGTAGCGCAGGCGGATATCCTCGGGATATTCGGCTTCGCCCGCCACCGGCATCGGTAACTCGGCGGCGGCTGACTGCACCACCACGCTATTCGCACGCACCTCGATCTCGCCGGTGGCAAGGTTGGGGTTCACCGCCTCCTTGGCGCGCGCCTCGACCACGCCGTCAATGGTGACCACGCTCTCGGCGCGGATCGTCTCGAGCTGCTTCAGCGCGTCACTATCCGAATCCGCGACGATCTGGACGAGACCGTAATGATCGCGCAGATCGACGAACAACACGCCCCCATGGTCGCGCTTGCGATGCACCCAGCCGGAGAGCCGGACGGTCTGCCCAACGTCGCTCGCGCGGAGCTGGGCACAGGTGTGGGTGCGATAGGCGTGCATGGTGATGCTATCCGTACTCGGCAAGAAAAGGATGGGGGCGAGCGCTTCCGTGTCCGTGCCCTCTTTGTCAAGGCGCGACGCTCTGTTTATGGAAGCGGAATGGTTATTCATCCACTTATCACCGACAGCCAGACGCTTGCCGATCTCTGCGCCCGCCTCGCCAAGAGCCCCTATGTGGCGGTCGACACCGAGTTCATGCGCGAGAACAGCTACTGGCCCGAGCTGTGCCTCATCCAGATCGCCGACAGCAACGAAGCCGCCGCGATCGATCCGAAGGCGCCGGGCCTCGACATGAGGCCGCTCCTCGACCTGATGGTCAACAACGAGGACGTGCTGAAGATTTTTCACGCCGGTGGGCAGGATCTTGAGATCGTCCACAATCTCACCGGCAAAACGCCGCACCCGCTATTCGACACCCAGATCGCCGCGATGGCGCTCGGGATGGGCGAACAGGTCGGCTATTCGAATCTGGTCGAGAGCTGGACAGGCGTGAAACTCGACAAGGGGGCGCGCTTCACCGACTGGGCGCGCCGCCCGCTCGACAAGCGCCAGATCGACTACGCGATCGGCGACGTCACCTACCTCGTCCAGATCTTCCCGCGCCTGCTGGAGAAGCTCCGGCGCACCGGCCGCGGCGACTGGCTCGACCAGGAGATGGAGCGGCTCGGCGATCCTTCCAGCTACGTCAACGATCCCGAGCAGGCCTGGCAGCGCGTGAAGGTGCCGAGCCGCCGGCCCGAGGTGCTGGGCCGTCTCAAGGCGCTCGCCGCGTGGCGCGAACGCGAGGCGCAGGGCAAGGACCTGCCGCGTGGCCGCATCATGAAGGACGAGACGCTGGCCGACATCGCCAGCCACCCGCCGCGCGAGCAGAAGGATCTGGCGCGCGTCCGCGGCCTTTCCGCGAGCTGGGCGGGCAATGATATCGGCGCGCGCCTGATGGGCGCGCTCGAGGCCGCAACGCCCATGTCCGAAGACGAAATGCCGGCACGCGAGGATCGCAAGCCGGGTCTCGGCAAGGATGGCGCGTTGGTGGCGGACCTGCTCAAGCTGCTGCTCAAGATCCGCGCCAAGGAAAGCGACGTGGCGCCCCGTCTGATCGCGCGCACCGACGAGCTGGAGCTGCTCGCGGCCGGCAAACGCGACGGTCTCGCCATCCTCTCCGGCTGGCGCTTCGAGCAGTTTGGCCGTGATGCCGTAGATCTCGTCGAGGGCCGGATGGGATTCGCGGTAAAGAACGGCAAGCTCAGGATGATGAGGATGGACGATGCGGACTGATGCAGGGCTCCTCGCGGCGGCTCTGCTGTTTGCCGGCTGCACGCCCGTTGCGATGCGGGGCGAGCATGGCGCGCCGCGCGAATGCCGGAACGAGCCGCTGAAGGGGTTCATTGGCCGTCCCGGCGACGCTGGGGCGATCGAGGGCGCTCGTCGCGCGTCGGGCGCGCGCAGTGTACGGGTTCTGCGCCCGGGCGAGGCGATGACTACGGATTTCCGCGCAGACCGCCTGACGATCGTCGTCGACGAGCACCGCCTGATTTCCCAAGCGAGCTGCGGCTGAGGCTAGCCCTCGACCACCTCTGCCTTAAGGCCAAAAGCGGCGGCGAGATTGCGGTGCCGCCGCTCCACTGCTTCGCCATAGAGTGGGCCGTCGCCGGCCGCGAGGCGCAGCGTCACCGCGTCACGGCCAAGCGTCAGCGCGCTCGACTTGAGCGGCGCCGCAACACCGCCCGACAGACGCTGGCCAAGCCGCATGGCCAGCCCCCAGCGGAGTGCCTTCCGTCGATCCTCAGGCGCGGCCAGCATGGCGACAATCTCCGGCTCGCCATCCGCACCAAAGCTACTGAATAGCGCCTGCGCCATCATCGCCCGCCCCCGCGCGTCAATGCCGACCCAGTTGCCATGCAGCGCCGTCTCGAGCCCGCGCTCGGCCCGGAATTCGGGATGCGCTCGCCAGCCCACGTCCGCGAGCAGGCAGCTCGCGAGGCGCAGTCGCCCGTCGATCGCGTTCTCATCGGCGAACAGCGGCGCGATCCATCGGTCGAGCAGGTCGCCATGCTCGGGAAAACGACCGAGCCTCCGGCCTTCTTCGCGCGTCGCGCAGATCAGCGGGTCCATGTTCCGCACGTCTTCTGGCAGGTTGCGGTGGAGCACACCTTCACGAAGCCCGTAGGCCGAGGTGATCAGGCACGCGGAACCCAGTTCCCGCGCCACCAGCGCGAGCAGCGCCGCCGCGTCTGGAAGCGCACTCGCGCGCGAGCTCGACAGCTGGGGAACCTCGCGCAACCGCGCCTTGTCGAGATGAGCGAGCGCGCGGACTACCCGCTGCGCGGTGCTGACAGACATCGTGTAGCCGTGGACTATCGGCAGCGGATAGCCGGTCATATGCATCACCAGCCGCGCCAGCGCACGCCAAGATCCGCCAACCAGATAGAAGGGCAGCCCTTTCCCGCGCCCCTTCCATCCGCTCTCGTGAAGAAGATGCTCGACTTGGGTTCGCAGCGCGCGCGGACCACGGGAGCGGATCTCCGCCACCCGCAGCACGCCGAGCGAGAAGGAGGCACGCTCATGCACCCTTCCGCCTGAGACGCGGGCCAGCTCCAGGCTGCCGCCACCCAGATCGCCGACGATGCCATCCGCATCAGGAAAGGCGGCCAGCACGCCCTCGCCCGCCATCTCGGCCTCTTCGCCGCCTGACAACACCGAGACGTCGAGGCCGATGGCAGCGGTGCGGGCAAGAAACTCGGCCCCATTGCGGGCATCTCGCACCGCTGCGGTCGCGACCGTGTGCAGGCTCGCCACACCGATCTTCTCGGCGACGAGGCGGAAGCGCTCGAGCGCCACCAGCGCGCGCTCCATTGCCGCCGGATCGAGCATCTTAGAGGCGGCCATGCCCTTGCCGAGCCCAGCCATGACTTTCTCGTTGAAGAGGATGGAGGGGATCCGGATGGGCCCATCGTAAACGACGAGGCGAATCGAGTTGGACCCTATGTCGATGATGCCGACGCGCCCACCGGTTTTTTCTTGCCCCTTCATGGGCGCGTTGCGGAAGAGAAATCCCGGCTTCATGTCGGCGCCGGAGGTAGCGGGAAACCTTGGCGCCGCAAAGAGCGCTCGAACCGGGGTTGGCCCCGGTTCGCCGATCATGTCCCGCCACGCCGGAGCTTCAACCGGGGCACCCCCTCCGATTTGCGCAGTGCAGCTCCTCGACCGGACAGGGATGGATTCGTCATAAAATAGCGATGAAGATTGAATGGCTTGTCGGCTAACTTTGAGACGCGCTCATAGCTGCCGTCGGACTTCAGGATCCAGCTTTGCTCGGTGTCGATCAGATTCGCGACCATTACCTGGTCGAGCACCTGCGCGTGCACCGTCGGATTCTCGACCGGCAGCATATATTCGACCCGGCGATCGAAGTTGCGCGGCATCCAGTCGGCGGACGAAATGAACACCAGCGCGTTGGGATTGGGCAGCGCGTCACCGTTGCCGAAGCACATGATCCGACTGTGCTCGAGGAAGCGGCCGACCACCGACTTCACCCGGATATTCTCCGAAAGCCCCGGCACCCCCGGCCGCAGGCAGCAGATGCCGCGCACGATCAGATCGATCTGCACACCGGCCGCGCTCGCGCGATAGAGCTTCTCGATGATCGCGGGATCGACGAGCGAGTTCATCTTGGCCCAGATCGAGCCCGGACGTCCGGCACGGACATGGTCGATCTCGGCGTCGATCAGCTCGGCCAGTCGCTCACGCAGGCCGTGCGGCGAGATGGTGACAAGCTCCAGATCGTGCGGCTCAACATAGCCTGTGATGTAGTTGAACACCTGACCTGCATCGCGCGCCACCCGCGCGTCGGCGGTGAAGAAGCTCAGGTCGGTGTAGATCCGCGCGGTCACCGGGTGATAATTGCCGGTGCCGAAGTGGCAGTAGGTGCGGAACGCACCATTCTCCCGGCGCACGACCATCGAAATCTTGGCGTGGGTCTTCCAGTCGATGAAGCCATAGACCACCTGCACGCCCGCGCGCTCCAGCTGGTTGGCCCAGAGGATGTTCTGCTCCTCGTCGAAGCGCGCCTTGAGCTCGACGACGGCGGTGACGGACTTGCCTGCTTCGGCCGCGTCGATAAGCGCGCGGATGATCGCGGACTGCTTGCCGGCGCGATATAGCGTCTGCTTGATCGCCACCACGTCGGGATCCTGCGCCGCCTGGCTGAGGAAGGCGATCACCACCTCGAAGCTCTCATAGGGATGGTGGACGACGATGTCCTTGTCCCGGATCGCGGCGAAGCAATCGCCGCCATGCTCCCGGATTCGCTCGGGAAATCGCGGTGTGAAGGGCGGCCATTTGAGGTCTGGCCGATTCTCGTCGGTGAGCAGCTCGAGATCGGCGATGCCGAGGAAACCCGAGGCCTCCGAGACAAGCGCCCCCTGCCCGACCGCTTGACACACGAGATGCTCGAGCTCTTGCGGTATACCGGCCTGCATCCTCAGCCGGATGACCCGCCCGCGCCGGCGGCGCTTGATCGCCGAATGGAAGTAGCGGACCAGATCCTCCGCCTCTTCCTCGATCTCGATGTCGCTGTCCCGGATGATCCGGAACGCGCCATCGCCCTGCACCTCGTAGCCGGGGAACAGCAGCGCGGTGAAACGACGGATCAGCGTTTCGATCGCGATATAGCGCGCCGTCTCGCCCGGCAGCCGCACGAAGCGCGGCAGCGTCGGCGGGATCATAAGCAGTTCGCGAATCGGCTCGTCGTCCGACAGCCGCTTCAGATCGAAGATAATGCTGAAACCCTTGTTCGGGATGAACGGGAAAGGATGCGCCGGATCGAGCGCCTGCGGTGTCAGCACCGGTAGCACCTGATCCCGGAAGTGAGCCTCCAGCCAGAGCGAGGATTCTGCATCTACGCCCTCGTTCGAGAGGACGTGGAAATCCTGCTCAGCCAACTCGCCGTGCAGCGTCTTCCAGACGACCTGCTGGCGGCGCATCAGCGCGTCCGCGCTCTCGCCGAGCGCCGCGAGCTGCTGGGCCGGGGTCAGGCCGTCGGCGGAGAGCTGCTCCACGTTGATGAGTTGCTGCCCGCGCAGGCCCGCCACCCGCACCATGAAGAACTCGTCGAGATTGTTGCCCGAGATCGACAGGAAACGTAGCCGCTCCAGCAGCGGATGGGCGCGGTTGCAGGCCTCGTCGAGCACCCGCTCGTTGAAGGCGAGCCAGGATACCTCGCGATTGAAGTAGCGCTCTCGCGGGGCGACGGGATCGGCGAACGATTCCTCGGACTGGGTATTCTGCACACGCTCCGCTGCCTCGGCGATGCCGGCGGCAGTCACCGGGGCGAGTGCCGCCGGCTGGTCGAGGGTGTGGGCTGCGGGCTGCTCAATCCTGTCACTCATCTCGTGGAGAGTAGCCCAAGGTTCATGAAGCGTCGATGACCCCGGCCTGCATCAGTGCCTCACGTGCGAGTGGAACGGTCAGCCGATGCTGGCGCGACAGCGAGGCGCGGTCCAGCGCATCGATAGCCGCGATGATGCCGACGTAGCTCCGCTCGATCCGTGACGCGAGCCAAGGCACGAGCTGCGGCGGCGGGGCGAGACCCCGGCGTGCAAGTCCGCGTTCCAGCAAAGCACGCAGCAGGTTGTCGTCGGGCGGCAGGATCGCCACGCGCGGCGTCGCGATAAGGCGCGACGCCAGATCGGGGAGCGCGATCGGCCATTCCGGCGGAGCGACATCGGCGATGATTAGCAATGGCCGGTGCGTTGCCATCGCGGCGTTCCATGCATGGAACAGCGCCTCTTCGTCTGCGCGCCAGGCATCGTCGAGCAAGCGCCCGCCTGTCTTGCGGGCGAACAGCCGGCCGACGAGGCTCCGTCCCGATTTGCGGGGACCGGTAAGGATCGTCACCGGCACTGGCCAGAGCGCCCAATGCTCAAGGTGACGGGCGACGGCAGCGTTGGCGCCCGAGAGGATGAACTCGTCGTCGCGCTCATCCTCCGGCCAGTCCAGCGGGAGCGCGATCTGGCTCACGGCTTGGGTTGGCCCACCGGTGGGGTCGGAGCGGGAGCCGCCGCCGCGCCGGCGTGGCGCAGATGCAGCGTGCTACCCTCACCCTCCAGTCTCCAGCCGCGCGCGGCGAGTCCCGCCTTCAGCGCCGGAAGATTGCCGTCATAGCTGAGCGACAGGAGCGAGGTGCCGCCAAGCGCCAGGCTCGCGACCGTGGCCTGCTGCACGCCCGGCACAGCTCGCAGCGCCGCCTGCGCCTGATCGAGCACCCCGGCGTCCGCTGTCTCTAGCTGCAGCGTCAGGTTCGTGGTGCTGATATTGTCGATAATTGCACCGATCTGGTCGCCCTCGTCGCTTGGGATCAGGTCCGGCGTGGGCTGCTCCGGCTCTTCGATGGCGAGCGACGGATCGGGCTTGAGCTCGCCCCGGCCCAGCGCGTCCACATAGAGCGCGTCGATTCGCCGCACGCCTTCGTCGAGCATCCGGTCGAGACCGTCCGTACTGCCCGTGACGAGCGCGAAGTTGCCGAGAATTGCCCCGTCCGGCCCATGCCGCGCCACAAAGCGCGCGGCAACCGGGCCGCCCGGATAGCGACGCTCCAGATACACCTCGGGCACCACGACGTCGGAAGCGCCATATTGGTCGAGCAGCATCCGCCACCAGACGCGCCCCGGCCGCCGGCTCTGGCCGAGGTTGAGGAGCAGCGGATCGGGTCCTGTGCCGACCGGGCGCACATAGTCAACCGAGCTCGCCCCGGCCCGGAACCGGGCCCAGGCCTTCTGCCAGGCGGTTCGCGCCTCGAAGCTCTGCTCGCCACCGGCGCCATATTGGATCGGGATCACGAGCATCGGCGCTGATCGGGGCGTGGCAGCGGCGCCGCCGACCATTTCGCCGGTCCGCGCGCGATCGAACAGCAGCCCAAGCGTCGCGATATAGCGGTGCGGGCCGATCTGCTCGCTCTCCACCTCGATCCCAGCGACAATCGAATCGAGCGTCGAATCGGGAAGCCCCGGCGCCTCATCCAGGCTCGCTCCGTGTATCCGCGCCCACAACACCTTCCAGCCCTTGCGCTGTGCCTCGCGCCAGGCTGCGGTGCGCGCCTCGTCTGCAGTGTGGCCGGCGACGTCGACCTGAATGCCCGTCACCTCGTAGTTCGAGGAGCTGTCGATCGGCGGCACGCCGCGATCGCCGGGCGCGAGCTGGGCGATCGCGTACCAGCCGCCCCCGGTTGCAAGAGCCGCGGCAACGAGTAGCACTGGCCAGCGGCGGCGGAGCGAAGGGAGGGCATGCGACGTCACGCCGCCCTTCTGGCGAGTTGGGCGTGGAAATCCAAGCACGATGTCGCTACCGCACGCGCATGACCGACAGCCCCGAACAGACCGAGAGCTATACCTACGCCAAGGCCGGCGTTTCCATCGCTGCGGGCAACGCGCTCGTGAAGGCGATCGGCCCGCTGGCGAAGTCCACCCGCCGCCCCGGTGCCGATGCCGAACTGGGCGGCTTCGGCGGGTTCTTCGATCCCAAGGCGGCAGGCTTCAAGGACCCGCTGCTGGTTGCTGCGAATGACGGTGTCGGCACCAAGCTCAAGCTCGCTATCGACAGCGGGCGGCATGACGGAGTCGGCATCGACCTGGTCGCGATGTGTGCCAACGATCTCGTTGTGCAAGGCGCTGAGCCGCTGTTTTTCCTGGACTATTTCGCGACCGGGAAGCTGGAGGGCGATGTCGCGGTTCGGGTCGTCGCCTCGATTGCCGAGGGCTGCCTTCAGGCCGGCTGCGCGCTGATCGGCGGCGAGACGGCTGAGATGCCCGGCATGTACGCGGACGGCGATTATGACCTCGCGGGCTTCTGCGTCGGCGCAGTCGAGCGCGGCGAGCAACTCACCGGCGAAAAGGTCGCGGCGGGCGACCTGATCCTCGGTCTCGCTTCCACGGGCGTGCACTCGAACGGCTATTCGCTGGTCCGCCGCCTTGCTGCCGACAAGGGCTGGAAGCTCGACCGCCCGGCGCCGTTCGACATCGAGCGACTGCTGATCGACGCGCTGATGGCGCCGACCCGGATCTACGTGAAGTCGCTGCTTCCCGTGATCCGCGAAGGCCAGATCCACGCGCTCGCGCACATCACCGGCGGCGGCCTGCTGGAAAACATCCCACGCGTGCTTCCCGAGGGCCTCCACGCTCACATCGAAGCCGACGCCTGGCCGCAAAGCCCGCTGATGGCCTTTCTCCAAGCCCAGGGCCGGATCGAGCCCGAGGAGATGGCGCGGACCTTCAACTGCGGCATCGGCATGGCCGTCGTCGTTGCGGCTGATGATGTCGGCGCGGTGACGACCGCGCTGGAAGCCGCGGGCGAGACTGTCTACCGCATCGGCCGTGTCGAGGTCGGCGCCAAGGGCTGCACCGTCTCGGGGTCCGACGAGATCTGGGCGAAGCGCGAAGCCTGGTCCGCCACGCATCATGGCTGAGAAGACACGCGTCGGCGTCCTCATCTCCGGGCGCGGATCCAACCTCAAGGCGCTGATCGACGCGCAGGGCGACGATTGCCCGTATGAAGTCGCACTGGTCGTTTCGAACGTCGAGGATGCCCCCGGCCTCGACTTCGCGCGTCAGGCGGGGATCGCCACCTTCGCGAGGAACCACAAAGGCCTGAAGCGCGCCGAGTTCGACGCCATCGTCGACGCGGAACTGCGCGCCCACGGCATCAAGGCGGTGGCGCTCGCGGGCTATATGCGGCTGCTCTCGCCGGGCTTCGTCGAGGGCTGGGCCGGCCGGATGATCAACATCCACCCTTCACTGCTACCGCTCTACAAGGGGCTCGACACCCACGCGCGCGCAATCGAGGCGGGCGATGCCCGGCATGGCTGCTCGGTCCACCTCGTCACCGCCGAACTGGACGATGGCCCTGTCCTCGCTCAGGCCGAGGTGCCGATCCTGCCGGACGATACGCCGGACACTCTTGCAGAGCGCGTGCTGGTGGAGGAACATCGTCTCTATCCGCGCGCCCTGGTGGAGCTTGTGAGGACCTTGTGAGCCCCGATCCCGACGCCGATCTCATCCGAATCCGCGCTCTCTGCCTTGCGCAGCCACGCGGGGTGGAGAAAATGTCGCACGGCATGCCCGTATTCTTCATCGACAAGGGCAAGACCTTCGCCTGGTTCATCCACAACCATCACGGCGCGGGCATCACCTCGGTCGCGGTGAAGACCAGCGGCCCCGAGGAGCAGGCGATGCTGGTCGAGGCCGAGCCGGGGCTGTTCTATCGCCCCGCCTATCTCGCCCCCTCCGGTTGGATTGGGCTGCGCCTCGACGTGCCGGAGACGGACTGGGATCAGGTGGAAGCACGGATCGAGCAGAGTTGGGCGCTGGCCGCCACATCCCGCCTCAGGGA
>FTCZ01006210.1_pt1 | contig 10560 bp, 8 predicted proteins | sample 1658871 | NCBI WGS metagenome assembly FTCZ01 (sample SAMEA3914864, study PRJEB12502) | metagenome | biome: forest; material: soil | place: USA | collected 2012-03-12 | depth 0.3 m
ACCATGCCGACCGCCGCCTTCTCGGTCGCCATGAAGGCGCCGATCGGGAAGCCGCCGCCCATGCCCTTGGCGATCGCCGCGACATCGGGCTTCACGCCCGACCAGTCGTAGCCCCACATCTTGCCGGTACGGCCGAAACCCGTGTGGATTTCGTCGTAGAACAAGAGAAGGCCGAACTCGTCGCAGATCGCGCGCAGGTCCTTGAGGAACTGCGTGGTGGTGGCGCGGATGCCGCCTTCACCCTGGATCGGTTCGACCAGGATGCCAGCGGTCTCGTCGTCCACCATGTCGCGCACGACGTTGGTGTTGTTGAGCGGCGCGTGCTTGTAGCCGGCTGCCGGCGGGCCGAAGCCCTCAAGGTACTTCTCGTTGCCGGTCGCGGCCAATGCGTTCAGCAGGCGGCCGTGGAACGCCGCCTGGAAGCAGATGATCTTGTAGCGCTTGGGCTGACCGTTCATGAACTGATACTTGCGGATCAGCTTGATGCCGCCCTCGATTGCCTCCGCGCCCGAGTTGCAGAAGAACATCGTGTCGGCGAACGAATTCTCGACCAGCCGCTTGGCCAGTTTTTCGCCGTTGCCGACGCGGAACAGGTTCGAGGTGTGCCAGAGCTTCTGGCCCTGCTCGGTCAGAGCCTTGACCAGGGCGGGATGGCAGTGGCCCAGCGCGTTCACGGCGATGCCGGAGGTAAAGTCCAAGTAACGTCGGCCGTCCGCCGCGTAGAGATAGTTGCCCTCTCCGCGTTCGAACACGACGTCCTTGCGACCGTACGTCGGCATAACAGCCGTAATCACGATAGACCTCCTCCAAAAAGGAAAAACCCCCGCCGGACCGGCGATTCCGGACTGGAAACACCGGGTTTTAGCGAGGGGGCGGCACTATCGGACCGAGGTCGGGGTGTGTCAACTTGGCCAATAATCGTGGGCAGGCGCCTTGAGGGCAGGGAGTCCCTCTGCTAGGAGACCCCCCTTCCAAATGCCCACTTTTCCCACTCGCAACGTTCGGCTTGCCCCGCGCCGTGCCGCCTTCCGGTCGGTGCCGGAGATGCTGAACTATGCGGCCCAAGGTGAAACGGGGGTCACCTTGTATAGCGCCAAGGGCGAGATCCGGGCCTCGCTGTCCTGGCGCGATATCCGCGACCGGGCCCATGTCGTGGCGCGGAAGCTGATCGGCGCGGGTTTCGCCAAGGGCGACCGTCTTCTTATTACGGCCGACACCTGGCCCGGCTTCTTCGATCTGTTCTTCGGTGCGCAATATGCAGGGGTGCTGCCGGTACCGGTCTCCATCCCGGTCGGGATCGGCGGCAAGGATGCCTATCTTGACCAGCTGCGCCGGCAGTTCGCAGCTTCGGGTGCGGTGGCCGCAATCGGTATCGACGACCTGGCGGGCTATCTGGGCGATGCTGCCAAGGACTTCCCGGCGATCCGCCTGCATGGCGGCATGAATGTGATCGACGCCTTGCCGGAGAAGCAGGTCGACCTCAGGCCGCTCGGGCCGGATGATGATTGCTACATCCAGTTCTCCTCGGGCAGCACCCGCCATCCGCATGGCGTACGCATCGTCCAGCGCGCGCTGATGGCAAATCTCGCGGCCATGATAGGTCCCGGCGGCCTCGATCTCGGGCCCGGCGACCGCACGGTGAGCTGGCTGCCGCTCTATCACGACATGGGCCTGGTCGGCTTCATGATGGCACCGCTCGCCAACCAGAGTTCGATCGACTACCTGACGCCGCGCGACTTCGCGCGCCGGCCGATGCAGTGGCTCAATCTGATCTCGCGCAACCGCGGCACCGTAGCCTACAGCCCGAGCTTCGGCTACGACCTCGCCACGCGACGCGGCGGCAACCAGATCGCGGCCGATCTCGATCTTACCTCCTGGCGCCACGCCGGCATCGGCGGCGACATGGTGCGGCCCGACGTGCTGGCGCGTTTCGCCGAGACCTTCGCACCGGCCGGGTTCGATCCCAAGATCTTCATCCCGAGCTACGGCATGGCCGAGGTCTGCCTCGCCATCACCTTCAGCCCGAACCGTGTCGGTGTGCGTACCGACACGATCGATCGTGCCGTGCTGGCCAGCGAACAACGCGCCCAGCCGGCCGCCGATCCGAACGACCCGATCAAGGCCCGCCGCTTCGTGCTGTGCGGGAAGGTGGTGCCGGAGCATCGACTCGAAGTGCGCGCCCCCGACGGCAGGGTGCTGCCCGACCGCGAGGTCGGCCGCATCTTCGTGTCGGGTCCCAGCATCATGCCGGGCTATTTCAACGATCCGGAAGCCACGCACGAAGTGCTTTCGGCCGACGGTTGGCTCGATACCGGCGATCTCGGCTACATGCTGGCGGGCGACATCGTCGTCACCGGCCGCGCCAAGGACCTGATCATCGTCAACGGCCGCAATATCTGGCCGCAGGACATCGAGTGGACGATCGAGGCGCATGGCATCGTCAAGAACGACGACTGTGCGGCTTTCTCGGTCGATAACGGCGACGGTGAACGTGTCGTCGTGGCCGTGCTGGCGCGCGTCGCGCCTGAAAACAGGGCCGATCTGGCGCGCGACGTGGCGGGTGCGGTGCGCGAGGCGATCGCCGTCGATTGCGAGGTCGTGCTGGTGCCGCCCACCATGGGCCTGCCCACCACTTCGTCGGGCAAGCTCTCGCGAGCAAAGGTCAAAGGAAACTATCTCGCCGGCCGCTACGGCTCCGGCGCCGCCCAGCCCGCCGCCAATAAGCCCGCCGCGGCCTAGCGGGCGATGGCGAAGCTTGCCGCGGTCACCGGCGCGTCAGGCTTCGTCGGACCGCACCTGGTCGCGGCCCTCAACCGTCATGGCTGGACCGTCCGCCTGCTGCTGCGGCGCTGGTCGCCGCTGCCGTCGCTGGCGGGCGTCGCGGCCGAGATCGTCTGGGGCGATCTCTCTGACCAAGGGGCTCTCGCCCGACTGGTCGAAGGCGTGGACGCGGTCGTCCATGCCGCCGGCCTGATCAAGGCGCGGGATCCGGCCGACTTCCTCGCCGTCAATCGCGACGGCACGGCCCGCCTGGCAGCCCTCGCTCCCGACGCGCGCTTCCTTCTTCTCTCTTCTCTCGCGGCGCGCGAGCCTGGCCTGTCGCCCTATGGCGCCAGCAAACGGGCAGCCGAGGAGGCGCTCGCCGGCCGGGCCGGGCCCTGGCTCGCCGTGCGCGCACCGGCAGTCTATGGGCCGGGCGATCGCGAGACCCTGGCCTACTTCCAAGCCGCCGAACGAGGGATCGGCCCTTCGCCCATGGGGACCTCTAAGAGGGGGACGGCAGCCCGACTGTCGCTGATCCACGTCGAGGACCTGGCGGAGGCGCTGGCGCTGGCGCTCGCCCTCGACCGGCCGCTGCCGCCGTCGGTCTATGAGATCGATGACGGCCGGACGGAGGGATACTCCTACGCCGATATGGCCGACGCGGCGGGCCAGGCGCTCGGGCGGCGGGTCACCGGCCTGCCGATCCCCCGGCCGGTGATGGCAGCAGTCGCCTGGCTGAACGGGATGCGTCAGGCGCTGGGTGGCCAGACCCAGATCCTGACGGCCGGCAAGGTGGCGGAGTTATTCCACGGCGATTGGGTGGCCCACGATCGCCGGCTGGCCGCTGCGACCGGTTTTGCCGCCCGTCATGATCTCCGGACGGGGTTTCGCGATACCGTCCTGTGGTATCGCGCCCACGGATGGCTCCGGAATCGCTGAAACAGTGCGTAACAATTTGTTATTTCACAAGGAATCGCTGTTTCTGGCACATAGTCTCCGTCAGTTCCCCCTGCGGACGGAGTGCCCGTGTTGCGCGAAGCCACCAATACGATCGTCGAGAACGACGACATGATCGATACCCTCATCACCGAAGCGACTGACCGCGGCGCGGTCACGCGTTTCGAGGTCATGAGCGAAATCTGCCATCACCTGGCCCCGTTCCAGATCGGCGAGAAGCCGATCACGGGCACGACCGTAATCACCAAGGACCTGGCCATCGATTCGTTGGCGGTCATGGACATGGTCATGGAGATCGAAGACCGGTTCGACGTCTCGATCCCGATGAACCTCGTGGCCGAGATCTACACCGTCGACGAACTGGCCGACACCGTCCTGAAGCTCCGCGCCCGGCGCTAAGCGTCATGGGACTGTTGGACCGCCATGCCGGTCTGGTCGAGCTCTATGGCGAGGTCCGCGCGACCGGCGCTGATCCCTTCCAGATCCGCATGGAGCGCGTGCTGTCGCCCACCGAGGCGATCATCAACGGCAAGAAGACCTTGCTCGTCGGCACCAATAACTATTTCGGCCTGACCTTCGATCCGTCCTGCATGGAAGCCGCCATCGAGGCTATCCGCGCCGAGGGCACCGGCACGACCGGCTCGCGCATCGCCAACGGCAGCTACTCCGAGCATGTGGCGCTCGAGGAAGAGATCGCCGCGTTCTACGGCAAGAAGCACTGCATGGTCTTCACGACCGGCTACCAGGCCAATCTCGGGATCATTTCGAACCTGGTGGGCGCCGACGATTTCCTGCTGATCGACGCCGACAGCCACGCCTCGATCTATGACGCCTGCAAGCAGACCCAGGCCGAGGTCGTGCGCTTCAAGCACAACGATCCGGCAAGCCTCGAGGCCCGCCTGCGCCGCCTCGGCGACAAGCCGGGCAACCGGCTGGTGGTTCTGGAAGGTATCTACTCGATGCTGGGCGACAGTGCGCCGCTCAAGGAATTCGTCGAAGTTTGCAAGAAGTACAAGGCCTACGTGCTGATCGACGAGGCGCACTCGCTGGGCGCGCTGGGCGAGCACGGCCGCGGCCTGTGCGAAAAAGAGGGTGTGCTGGACGACTGCCATTACATCGTCGGCACCTTCTCCAAGACCCTGGGCGCGATCGGCGGCTACTGCGTGTCGAACGACCCCGACTTCGACGTGCTGCGGGTCACCACGCGCTCCTACATGTTCACGGCCTCGCTGCCGCCTTCGATCGTGGCGTCGGTCCGCCAGGCGCTGAAGGTCGTGATTGCCCATCCCGAGTTGCGGACGCACCTCTGGGACAACGTCCATACGCTCTACGAGGGCCTCAAGGCTCAGGGCTTCGTGCTTGGTCCGGAACATGGCCCCGTCGTCGGCGTACATCTGCCCGACAAGATGATGGCGATCGGCTTCTGGCGCGCCATGCTCGATGCCGGCGTCTATGTGAACGTCGCCATTCCGCCAGCCACGCCCAACGGCGTGTCGTTGCTGCGCTGCTCGGTCTCGGCTGCGCACACCAAGGAACAGCTCGACCTTATGATCGAGGTCATGACGGGAATCGGTCGCCAGATGGGCGTGATCCCCGCCACGCCCCAGCCGCGCGCGGTCGGGGGCTCTCGCTAGCCTTTCCGGCATGTTCACCCTGGCGCATCTCTCCGATCCGCATCTGCCGATGCCGGAAGCGCGCCCGGTACAGCTGTTGGGCAAGCGCGCCACGGGCTATCTCAACTGGTGGCGCCACAGGGTGCACCTCCACCTGCCGGAGGCGCTCGCTGGCATCGTGGCCGATATCAAGAAGCAGAGGCCCGACCACATCGCGCTGACCGGCGATCTGGTGAACGTGGCGCTGCCGCAGGAATTCCGCCGCGCCGCCCAGTGGCTGAAGGCGTTCGACGGGCCCGACCGCATCACCGTCATCCCCGGCAACCACGACGCCTATGTTCCGGTGGCTTGGAAGGACACGACGGGCCTGTGGGGCGCCTATATCGCGGGTGACGGTACTGCACCGGCCGAAAGCTTCGACGTCTTCCCGACGCTCCGTCGCCGCGGCGAGATCGCCCTGGTCGGCCTGTCGACCGGGGTCCCGAAGCCGCCGCTGCTGGCGACCGGCACGCTGGGTGACGAGCAGATCGCGCGGACGGAGAAGCTGCTGGCCGAGCTCGGCAGGGAAGGCCTGTGCCGCGTCGTGCTGATCCACCATCCGCCGCTTGCCGACCAGTCGCGTTGGAAGCATCTCACCGATACCGCGGCCTTCCAGGCGATGATTCGCAGGGTCGGCTGCGAACTGGTCTTGCACGGCCACAATCACCGCAGCGAAGCCGCGCGCATCGAGGGACCCGCCGGGTCGATCCCGGTGCTGGGCGTCACCTCGGCATCGGCGGCGCCCGACAGCAAGTACGGGCGCGCCCGCTATCATCTGATTCACATCGAGCGCAGCGAGGGCGGCTGGAAGCTCGGAGTCCAGCTGCGGGCATTGAACGCAGCCTTAGACGGTTGCGAGCCGGACGGGGAACTGGTGTTCCACAGCCCCTCGGCTCATTGAGGTAGTCATGGCTTCTTCGGATATCGTCGTCACCCGGGTCGAGAGCAAAGCCGACCTCAAGGCTTTCATCGACCTGCCCAAGCGGCTCTATGCCGGCCACAAGGGCTACACCCCGCATCTCAATACGGAGCGGCAGGAAGCCTATTCGCCAAAGAAGAACCCGCTGTTCGAGCATGTCGAGGTCCAGTTCTTCCTCGCCCGCCGCGCCGGCAAGGTGGTGGGCCGCATCTCCGCCCAGATCGATCGCGCCTATCTCGAGCGCTACGCCGACAGCACCGGCCATATCGGCTCGATCGTCGCCGAGGACGACCAGGCGGTCTTCCAGGCGCTGTTCAAGGAGGCCGAGGCGTGGCTGCGCGCGCGCGGCATGATCCGCGCGACCGGGCCGTTCAGCCTGTCCGTGAACGAGGAAGTGGGCCTGCTGGTCTGGGGCTTCGACAGCCGCTCGATCCTGCTGGTGCCGTGGGATCCGCCCTATGCCGGCCCGCGGGTCGAGGCCTGCGGTTACAAGAAGATCAAGGACGTCTTCTCCTACGACTACGACGTCCAGAATGCGCCGGAGACGATCGGCAAGAAGCTGCTGGGCCGCGCCGGGATGGGCGACCGGGTCAAGGTCCGCACCCTCAACATGAAGATGTTCGACGCCGAGGTGCGCACGCTTGTGGGCGTGTTCAACGACGCCTGGAGCGACAACTGGGGCTTCGTGCCTTTCACCCAGGCCGAGATCGACCACGCCGGCAAGGCGTTCGGGCCGGTGATCATCCCGGAACTGGTGGTGTTCATCGACGTCGACGACGAGACGGTGGCCTTCATCGTGGCGCTCGCCAACCTCAACGAGGCCATCGAGGGCTTCAACGGTGCGCTGAACCCGATCAATCTCGTGAAGCTGCTGTGGCGGCTCAAGGTCGCCGGCACCGAGAGCATGCGCGTGCCGCTGATGGGCGTGAAGAAGAAGTTCCGCAACCATCCGCTGATGGGCGCGGGCCTGGCCATGATGGCGATCGACGTGCTGCGCGAGAACGGCAAGCGGCTGGGCAAGAAGACCGCCGAGCTGGGCTGGATCCTCGAGGACAACAAGGCGACCAACAACATCATCCGCTCGGTCGGCGGGGTGCATTACAAGACCCATCGGATCTACGAAAAGGCCTTGGTGTGACGGCGCCAACAGCCGGCAACCCACGTCCTCCCTCGGCCCTTTCTCCGCTCGCCAACCGCGTCTTTCTGGGCATCTGGACCGCCAACATGCTGTCGAATATCGGCGGCTGGATGCAGACCGCCGGCGCCGCCTGGGAGATGACCAGTCTCACGAGCCAGCCGATTTTCGTGGCCCTGCTGGCGGCGGCCGGGACCTTGCCGATCTTCCTGTTCTGTTTCTTCGCCGGCATCCTGGCAGACCGCTTTGACCGCCGCCTTTACATCATCGCCTGCCAATGCTGGATGCTGCTCGTCTCCGGGGCCATGGCGGTGCTCGCCCTGTTCGGCTGGCTGACGGCCTGGAACCTGGTCGCTTTCAGCTTCCTGATGGGCATTGGCAACGCCATGAACACGCCGGCCTGGCAGGCTGTCCTTCCAGAGATCGTCCCCGCCTCTCAGCTTCGTCCGGCAGTCGCCCTGAACAGCGTCGGCTTCAATCTGGCGCGGACGATCGGGCCGGTAATCGGGCAGATCCTGCTGAGCCTCGTGGGTGTCTTCCTGCTCTTCGCCATCAATTCAGCCACCTATATCTTCGTGATTCTGGCGATGCGGGTGTGGAAGAGGCCGCCTGAGGCCCGCGCGGGGCAACGCCAGGAAAGTTTCGGCGCGGCCGCCCGCGCCGGACTCGCCTTCATCCACGGATCGAGCGAGCTCAAGGCCGTCATGGCCCGCGGCGCCTGCTATTTCGTGCCGGGCATCGCCATCAGCACGCTTCTGCCGGCGATCGGCCGCTTCCAGCTGGGCCTCGACGAATTCTCGTTCGGACTGCTTTACACCGCTTTCGGGGTCGGTGCGGTTCTGGGCGCTCTCAGCATGCCCTTGCTCAACCGGCTGCTGGGCTCCGCCCGGGCCAATATCTGGGCCATGGGCTTGCATGGCGTGGCAGCGGTAGTGGCCGCGCTGGTCATGCGGCCCATCGTTTTCGGCGCCTGCTTCGCCGTGACGGGGGCGTGCTGGATGGTGGTCGTGGCCAACAACAACACGTCGATGCAAATGATCCTGCCGCACTTCATGCGCGCGCGCGGCATGGCGATCAACCAGGTGGTCTTCTTCGGCGCGATGGTCGTGGGCTCGCTGCTGTGGGGCCAGATCGCCGACCTCTCGAGCGTTCGCGTCGCGCTCGGCTTGTCGGCTGCCTCGCTGGCGCCGCTGATGCTGCTCGCCGCGTGGATCCGCTTGCCGAACAGTTCTTCGCCACGGCTCTAGTGCAACCTCGAGGCGGCCGGGTGTGTTCTTAGGAACACACTCCACACAAGACCCCCAAAAAATCTTCCGACAGGGAAGAATCTTCTTGTAAGCGCGTACATTAGTTGTAGATACCAATCCTTAAGACGCCCACGCACGTGCCGCTGGCCCATTGTGGTTACGCAACGACGGAAAGTGTTCTTTTTGGCAGTGCCGGCTAACAGCCGGGTCCGGGAAGGAGCTTCTGATGATTGCTAGCAGTGCGGGGCGCGATCCCCGCTATCGTGTCCTCAGCCCGGCGATGTTCGGCCGGGCCCCCGAACTGGATCTTCCGCACCAGCGGAAACCGTCTCCGTCGAGTATCGGCTGACGCACGCTGCCTTTTGGCACCGTCGTCACGCTACTCATTCCTTTCGACATTCCGACGTTTAGACGGGGAACCCCCCAGCGATGACCGAGCGTATTTTCCGTTATCTCCGAGAGCAGCAGCCCGAGACCCCTTGCCTGGTGATCGACCTCGACGTGGTGGAGCACAACTTCCGCCGCATGCGCGAGTTGCTGCCGACAGCCCACATCTTCTACGCCGTGAAGGCGAATCCGGCCGCACAGGTGTTGGCTCGTCTAGCCGCGGCCGGTTCCAAGTTCGACACGGCGAGCCGTGGCGAGATCGAGATGGTCCAGGCCGCCGGCGTTTCGGTCGACCGGATCTCCTTCGGCAACACCATCAAGAAGGAAAAGGACATCGCCTGGGCCTACCAGCAGGGCGTGCGCCTGTTTGCCTTCGACAGCGAGGCGGAGCTGCAGAAGCTCGTCCGCGTGGCGCCGGGCGCCCGCGTGTTCTGCCGCGTCCTGGTCGACTGCGGCGGCGCCGAGTGGCCGCTCAGCAAGAAGTTCGGCTGCGCGCCGGAGATGGCCAAGGACCTGCTGCGCAAGGCCAAGCAGTGGGGAATGGACCCCTACGGCATCTCCTTCCATGTCGGCAGCCAGCAGACCGACCTTGAGCAGTGGGACAAGGCGCTGTCCCAGGTATCGCAGATGTTCTTCGCGCTGGCCGAAGAGGGCGTGGACCTGCGCATGGTCAACCTGGGCGGCGGCTTTCCCGCCCGTTACCGGGCTGAAGTCAACAGCATCGAGGCCTACTGCGAGGCGGTCGGCCGCGCGCTGGTGCGCCACTTCGGCAACCGGATGCCGGAGGTGATCATCGAGCCGGGCCGCTCCATGGTGGGCGACGCGGGCGTGATCCAGAGCGAGGTCGTGCTGGTCTCCCGCAAGGCCGCCAACGAGCGCAAGCGCTGGGTCTACCTCGACATCGGCAAGTTCTCGGGCCTGGCCGAGACGATGGACGAGAGCATCAAGTACCGCCTGCGCACGAGCCGCGACGGCACGCGCGTCGGACCGGTGGTGCTGGCCGGCCCGACCTGCGACTCCGCCGACATCCTGTACGAAAAGACCGAGTATAAACTGCCGCTGTCGCTGAAGCCGGGCGACAAGGTCGAGATACTCTCGACCGGCGCCTATACGACGACCTACTCGTCGATCGCCTTCAACGGCTTCGCGCCGCTCAAGGCGATCTGCATCTAAGCCTTCCATTACATCGGAATGACGGGACGGGGCCTTGAGAAAGGCCCCGTTGCCGTTTATCGACCATCGACTGGGAACGAACGGGGACGCTGAAATGGCGAAGAAGCTCGCGCGCAACAAGAAGTACCTCGACTTCAAGGGCCGCATGGTCATGGTGGGCTTCGGCTCGATCGGCCAGGGCGTCCTGCCGCTGATCCTTCGCCATATCAACATCAAGCCCGACCAGATCGTCATCATCACCGACGAGATGCGCGGCGGAGAGGACGAGGCGCGACGCTACGGTGTCGAGTTCGTCGAGAAGCGCCTCACCGAATCCAACGTCCGCTC
>FTCZ01007833.1_pt1 | contig 10556 bp, 11 predicted proteins | sample 1658871 | NCBI WGS metagenome assembly FTCZ01 (sample SAMEA3914864, study PRJEB12502) | metagenome | biome: forest; material: soil | place: USA | collected 2012-03-12 | depth 0.3 m
CTACTGGCGCGAGCGGGCCCCGATCCGTGACCTGTTCTCGGCCCACACCGCAGACCAGCTGATCGAGGCGGCCAAGGCCAGCGACCTCGTCTACCTGTCGGGCGTGACCCTGGCGGTGATCGGCGACATCGGCCGGGCGCGGTTGAGGGACGTGCTGGCCTACGTCCATTCGCACGGCGTGGCCGTGGCGCTGGACTTCAACTACCGCCCGGCCCTGTGGCCGGGCCCCGAGGCCGCCCGCGTGGCCCTGGACGGCGTCGTGCCGTCCTGCCGCTACATCTCCTTGAGCAGCGAGGACAGCCGTCCGCTCTATGGCCGCGAGGCCGAAGACCTGGCCGCCGAGTGGGCCGCGGCCGGCGCCGAGGTCGTGGCGCGTGACGAGAGCCATGCGGTCAACGTCCATCGTCCGGAGGGCCGCGCCGCGACGCCCGCGCCCAGCCGGGTCAAGGCCGTCGACACCACGGGGGCGGGCGACAGTTTCAACGCCGCCTACCTGTCGTCGCGGCTGGCGGGCGAACCCATATCGGAGGCCGTGGCGCGGGCCCACGCCCTGGCGGCTCTGGTGGTCTCGCACCGAGGCGCTATTCTGCCGCACGGCGTGGCGTTGGAGATCGCGCCGACGCCCTAAAGGCCAGCGCCGTCTATGCTTTCCCTACCTGAGCCGCTTGCGCCGGATCCGCATCAATCGGCCTTGGCGGCCCGTTTCCTGGCGCCCGCGACATCGGACCTGGAAGCCCTGCTGCTGGAGGTCAGGGCCGAGACCGACGGCGTGCTGGGCGCGGGCGGGCCGGCGCGCTTTGGCAAACCCTACCCTTACGGCTGCTGCCTGGAGATAACGCTGGACGTCCTGGAGCGGCTGCGCCTGCGGATGCAGCGCGAGCCCGTGTCCGCCGGCGAGCGGGCGCTGAAGGCCTTCCTGAGCGCGGGCGGCGAGGGGCGGCGGGTCTGGGGCATCCTGCGCGACCGCTATTTCCAGAACGCGATGGTGATGGGCGACCTCTATGTCGATGTCGCCAACGACTCGGTCGACCCGAACAAGTCGAAGATCGAGATCCTGCCGCTGGCGGTCTCGGGGCTGGCCCTGGTCGAGACCGTCGAGGACTTCGTTCGCATCGCCGAGGGCTATTGGAACGTGCGCCTGTACGCCAACACGGCGCTGCCGTTCCTGGCGCCGCTGTTTCCGTTCCTGGCCGTGAACGCCGCGGGGCAGGTCAAGCTCGAGGCGCGGCCCCGCTACATGATGCGCTTGCTGATCGGAGGCGGCTACGTCCAGTCCGAACGCTGGCTGGCCGAGGGTCCCGAGCCGTCGCCCGAGATCGTACGGGCGGTGCGTGAAACCTGTCCGCCGGATGTCCTGGGCCTCAGCCGGGCCGTGGGACGTGAGGCCTCGGTCAAGATGTGCCGCGTCGTGCGGGCGGCGGGCTTTGGCGATCAGGGCTGGGTCGACGAGATGTGCGCCATCGCCGACCGGATTCCTGTCGCGGAGATTCGGCGCGCCAATCCCCGCGCCGCCGAGTGAATTGGCGTCAGGCGGGTCGTGTAAAATCAAGGACTTACCTTCGTGGGGCTGGGGCAAGATAGGAATATCTTCCTCTGCATGAGAAAATAAACCTATAGTGGTGCTCGCCGGTCGCGCTCGCGGCCGGGGAGGAGGACGCCATGCTGGTTCAAGCCCTTGAGGACATCTGGGCGATCACGCCCGATCCCCGCCGCGACCGCCTGACGGTCGGCTTCGTCACCCATCTCGTTTCCCTGGCCACCGGCGTTCCGGCGGCCGAGATCAGCGCCCCGAGACGGGCCTCGCACGCCGCGGTCCGGGCCCGGCAGCTGGCCATCTACCTGACCCACATCACCTTCCACTGGCCGCTGGCGCGGGTGGCCTTCGCGTTCGGGCGGGACCGGACGACCTGCGGCCACGCCTGCCGCCGGATCGAGGACATGCGCGAGGACGCCGCCTTCGACCGCCGCCTGGCCGAACTGGAGGCCTGTCTGCGTCAGGCCCCGGCCCATGCCGAGGAGATCCCGGCGTGAGCGCGACCCTCTCCGAGATCTTCGACGCGGAGTTGGAGGCCCGGCGCCTGGCCGAGCGCGCCATGCGGCTGCTGTCGCGTCCGGGCGCGGTGGTCGAGGCGCAAGGCCTGGGCTACGGCGTGCGGCTGGGCGCCAGCCGCCGGCGCAGCGTGATGCTGACCCTGGACGAGGCGGCCTTCCGCGCCCTGGCGCGCGAGGCGACCCTGAAGCCGCGTCCGCAAGGTGGTTGGGTCATGACCGCCCGGCCCGAGCCGATCGTCCCGCCGCCTGGGCGGCCTGGCATGATCGAGGCCGAGGTCGAGGCGATCGAAGGCGTCGGAACGGCGCGCCGCAATCTCGGGGAGTCGCCGATCGCCTGGCTGGCCCGTCGCCGCGACGGCGAGGGGCGTCCGTGGCTGTCGCCAGTCGAGGCCGCGGCGGGCGAACGGCTGCGCGAGGAGTTCGAGAGCCTGGGGACCCTGGGCCGCATGACCATGCGCTGGGACGCCTCGCCCCGCGTCGACGGCGGCCGGCCAGGCCTGGCGCCCGTCGAACGGGATCACGCCGCCCGGGAGCGGATCGCCAAGGCCCTGGCGGCGGTCGGCCCGGGCCTGCGCGAGATCCTGGAGCGGGTGTGCCTGATGGGCTCGGCGCTGGAGGCGGCCGAGCGATCTTTGAAATTGCCGCGCCGGGCCGGCAAGACGGTCCTGAAACTCGCCCTGCAGAGCCTGGCGCGGCACTATCGGATGGCTTGAACCGCGCCCTAGCGGTTGCCGCCGGCCACGGCGATGATCTCGCCGGTGATCCAGAAGCTGTCCGGCGAGGCCAGGAAGGTCGCCACCGGCGCGATGTCCGACGGCTGGCCGATACGGCCCAGCGGGGTCTGGGCGATCATCTGGGTCTCGAGCTCGCTGCCGATGATGCCCATGGTGTGGGTGCCCTCGGTCTCGACCGCGCCGGGCGAGATGGTGTTGACGCGGATCTTGCGCGGACCCAGCTCCTTGGCCAGCACGCGGGTGATCGAGTCCACCGAGGCCTTGGTGGCCGTGTAGACCGAGGCGGTCGGAATATCGACCGTGGTGGCCGCCGAGCTGATGTTGATCACGCTGCCGCCCTCGGCGCCGAAGCGCTTGGCGGCTTCCTGGGTGGCCAGCAGCAGGCCCAGGACGTTGATGTTGAATTGGCGGTGGAAGTGGGTCTCGGTGATCTCTTCCAGTGGCGCGAATTCGTAGACGCCGGCGTTGTTGACGAGGATGTCGACGCCGCCGAACGCCTTTTGCGTCTCGTCGAACAGGCGGGTCACGTCGGCGCCGTTGGCCACGTCGCCCTGGACGGCGATGGCCTTGCCGCCGGCGGCGGTGATCTCGGCCACGACCTTGTCGGCGCCTTCGCGGCTGGAGGCGTAGTTGACCGCCACAGCCGCGCCCTCGGCGGCCAGGGCCTTGGCGATGGCGGCGCCGATGCCCTTCGAGGCGCCGGTCACGACGGCGGTCTTGCCAGTAAGCTTGCTCATTGTCTCTCTCCGTCGCCCTTGGTGGCGAACTGTTCGACATTTAGATAATCGTCGAAGTGATTCAATGAGCGAGAGGGTGAGATTTTCTGCAAGCTCTGTCGGTACAGGCTAGAAGTGTCCCGGATACAGGTTAGAGCTGTCAAAACTGCGAAGCAGTTGCATTGAGGTTGTCCGGTAGCTGTGCAAGTCGCCCGAGCTGGCTGAGGGCGCTGCAAGACCTCACCGATGCGTAGGCGCCGGAACAGACTTCATCTGTGTGGCCGGGGTGATTGGCTTGGCGGCGACAGGTTTTGCAGGGGGCATCGTCTCGGTCGGCGGTGGTACCCCTTCCCGCACGAAGCAGGCGAGCGGTACCTCGGTGAGGCGGAAATATGCGTACGTTGCAAACAGCGCGCCTGCAGAGGCGACGATACCTATGCTGATGAGTGCCCCACGATGCCACCGGATGCGGCGCGTCAAGCTTTCAAAAATGGTCAGGAACTGCGCGCTGATCGCGGCGTAGTCACGTTCAAGTCGCTTCTTCTGCGCCCCAATGTCCTCGTCAATCGCGCTCAACGTAATCCATTGGTTCGCGATGGAGATGAGAAGCAAGGCTAAGAACACCCACGCGCCAGCGAGAACGGCGACATTCGTCCAGAACTCCACTCCACAAGCGTTGCTGGCTTTGAGCTGAGAGGCGACGATAATCGTCGCCACTGGGATGCCGAGGAGCTGGCCTTGAATATCGATCAGGGTTTTGTGGATCTTGGCGACGTAGTCGACCTTGGCAGTCTCCACCTCGCCCCTGATCTTCGTATAGGAAAAGCTAGACGCAAAGAGTTTGTAGCCCTGTCGCACCGTCTCCGTGAGTGCAGCAAGATTGTCCAAGAGGTAGATGAAGCGCTTCGCGGCGGGTTGGCTCTCGACCATCTTCACGACCGCGTTTTCAAGAATGGCGAGCTTCTGATCCTGATGGACGTCGTCCTTGAAATTTTCGAGCAGGGCGTCAATCGCCACCCCGGAGATCCGGTCTAGGACGGCAACGTCGTAACGCACTGGCACGACGACCTTGCCGTCATGTACGAACACCAGTTCTTGACGCGTCTGGTCTAGGTAGGCGGCGGCTTTAGCCAACAAGGCCACAACTGCGAGCACCTTGCGGTAAGCGATGACGACGGGCGCTGGACTGGTCTGCGGCTCGATCTTTCCGTCGACGACGAAATAGGCCTGCGGCTCGGCAATGCGCGCATCCGACGCTTTCAAGAGGTCATCGAACGAGCGGGCAAGGAGGCCCAGCCCCATTCGCGGCGGACCAACGCGCAGCCGGACAGTTTGCCCTATCGCAAGCATCGTCGGATCAATCCCTACGCCCTAGCTGCCGATACGCGGACAGATCACGGTCAAACCCCGAGCCGTCCGGCCAGGCCGAAAAAGTTAAAGCGCAAGCAGCAGAAAGGGCGCTGCAACACCGGGAAAACCCCCTCGTCGGGCCAAGCCCGACGGATCAGCGCCTTCACCGTGAACTCCGACCTGTGGAAGGAGACCGAGCTGTGAAGCGCGACCAAATCGCCGAGAGAATTGCGGCCTTCAAGACGATCTTTATTCCGTACCCAGGTGATCGCTTCGTAGGTTTCCTTGGACCAAACAGCCACCTCTACTGCCGCTTTGGCCACGCCGTAGACGTCCGTGACAATCGCTCGCATGGAAGGCGGTACAGCGCTCACGAGGTGATGCCGCAGAGACAGCCCACCGACTATTCTCTCAACCACGTCTTGGACGCCTTCCGGGCCGAACAGAACGTAGCGTTGGAGTACGTTCTTAAGCTCTGAAAGGCGGCCCTCCAGAAAACTTCGAACCTCGGATTCTGGCTCAGCTGCCAATCGTTCGAGAATGTCGTTGATGGCGTCGATCGCGATGGTCGCGTGATCCAGGTCATATGACTCGCGGTGATTTCTCAGCTGCAAAATCTCGTCGGCGTTGAGCAGTCGCTCTAGCACCAAGTCCGTCATGAACTGCGAAATAAAGCTTCTGGTGTTTCCGCCGTAGTGCACGGGCCTGCCTAAGGCTCCCACGCTTTGTACGGCTTCAATGAATCTGTCTGGGTTGGGATGCTCTGAGTTCTTGAGGTCGAGGAGCGTTCGGTCGACCAGCCGCTGATAGGCAGCAATGCCCTGCGACCAATCTCGGCCCTCATTCTCGAAAGCAACGGTCACGGTCTGGTATAGCCCCGCTTCGCCCTTCGCGCTTAGCAGCGGTATGACGCGATTGACCTCGGCTAGAAGGCGTCCTGCGCTGCTCGTATGAGTTACGGCCATAGATCCCCCAGTACTAGCGCTCGCACGCGACCCCGTCTCCATCGCGGTCGAGGCTTGGGCGATAACCTGCCTCTCCTAAGCGTAGTGGGGCTGCGCCCGCCGCCCTCGCGGATGCGCAGTTAGGATAGTACGCAGAGCCGCTCGACATTGTCCTGACGCTTGAGTTGGCGGCAGCCGACTGAGCGCGATGACAGTGATATTCGCCGGTCTTTCGATTGTTATGGCAACCCTGGGCGTTGAGGCCGCCAGGGTGAGGATACGCCGAGCCGGGCGCGCCCGCCGCTCCCAACATCAGGGCTACGGAAATCGCGAGCGCGCCGACTTTCACCGCTTATTTCTCAGCGGCGACGTTGAATCGGAAGGTGTAGTCCTCATCGTTCCAGCGGGCCTTCACCTCCACCAAGTACGGGGCTGACCCTTTCGGCTTCTCGACGACGATTTGCCCGCCATAGGCCTGCTTAGGATCGATCGTGGTCGTCTGGAGGATGGTGCCGCCGAGACGATCTAGCGTGGAGTCTAGCTCCTTCCGGATCGCATAAAGGCCACCTGCGGTCGCCGCCGTTGCTGCGGCAGTACCGACGGCTGCGGCGGTCGGATCATAGGTCGTGGAGTGGGCCACGTACGTTCCGCGAGGCGTGTAGAGCGTGCTGTTCGTCGTCCGGTAACCTTCGCTTCCTCCTGGATCACGGTGAACGGAAAGGTCTCCAAACCGACCGTGTGATCTACGTGCCCGGCCCCGACGAAGAGCTTGAGACGGTTCGGCGGATTTTCCGCATGTATGTCACCGAGCGCTGGAGCATCCCGAGCATAGCGAAGCAGCTCAACGCCGAGGGTGTAATCGGCGCGCGGGGTAAGCCGTGGAACTTCAGCCGCGTTCGCTACGTCCTGGGCAACGAACTGTTCATCGGGAACTATGTCTACAATCGAACGACCCGAAAACTTCAGAACCCAACGACACGCAATCCACCCGAAGCGTGGCTAAGGGTGAAGGTGATGGACCCCGTCGTTTCTCCTCGCATCTTCCACGCGGCGGCAAGGACGTTCGGCGCTAACCGGGGATACGGTTACGACAAAAAGGACATGCTCAAGGCTCTGAAGCGGCTCGTCCGTGAAGGTCAGCCGCTCACCACGAAGCTGATCGACCAGTGCCCCTACACCCCAACGTCGGTCAGCTACACTAAGCATTTTGGCTGTCTCAAGAATGCGTTCGACGCGATAGGCTACGTGAAGCCGAACTTCACATGGAAGAAGCGTCCTCGACGCGGTCTTTCCAACGAACACATCCTGGCCGGTTTAAGGCGCATCCATGAGGCAAACGGCTACATCACCGGCTCGCTGATCAGCATGGATATGGACCTGCCTCACTCGGGATACGTTCGAGTTCGGTTCGGATCGCTGCTGAAGGCCTATGAGGCGGCAGGGCTGACGACCACACGAAGCCAAGTCATGATTGACGCGCGCGCGCGGGCCAAGGTTGAGCGACCTGTTTGGGGATCAGCAATGGCGTGACCTAGGCTGACTGCGGCTGCTTGAGGGTTTTTCTGAAAGCAGTCGCTTAGGCCAATCCGTGAAATCAGCTGCGTCCGTTTCTGTCGCGACGGGCTGGCCTTTTGCTTCGGACAGGGCGGAAGCATGAAGCGACATCGGGCACGGCGGCAAAGGCAGCGTGATATGCTGCATTGGGCGCAGGGAGGAATTTGCGCGGGATGTGGGAAGCCGATGGCCAGCAAAGGAAAGGCCAAGCGGGGACCCAGCTATCCGACTTTCGATCACGTTGATCCGCGCGAGCTTGGCGGGCTGCGTAGCGTCGCCAACGGCTTGCTCAAGCATAGGCGCTGTAACGACCTGAGGAACAACAGGCTGCCGTCCGGATGCGATCTCATTTGGCATTGGAGCGTGTTGGATCGGCTCAGGTCGAATGTCGCGATCGAGAGATGGGGCGGGGCGCTATCGCCGGTATTTTACCCAGGTTGGCGACCGGAGTTCGGGCAGGCCTGGCCTTGAGCGGACAGACTTAGGTTGGATCAACCGGTTCGCGGACAGCAATAAGCTGTACGGCCAATTTGCCCCGTCTGCACACCGCCGCAAAACAGCGGCTTTGAAGGGACAGCTCAAACCTGCGCCAACAAGCTCTTCCACGCGAGCGCGCTGGCTGTAGCAAGAAGTGGTTACGCGGCTGAGTTGCGATCGCCGCTACGCTCTCGGGATAGGCGCCTGGGAGGCATCCGATGACCGACACCCTCTACGTTCTTCACCAAGGCTATAGAAACGACGGTGCGCTCTGGTGCAGCACCTGGGACGGGACGACCTGGTCGGCCGATACGCCGCTCCATGCCGGGATCTCCGGCGGGCCGGCCGTGGCAGTCTACAACGGCGTGATCCACGTGTTTCGCCGGGGAACCGGCGACAACGAGGGCGCCCTGATGCACATGACCTGCGAGAACGGCGTCTGGTCGGGCGACCAGTCCCTAGGCGCGGGCCTGTCGCACAACCCGGCCGCCGTCGTCTATGGCGGCAAGCTCTGGGTCTTTCACCAGGACGGCGACGACTCCGGCAAGCTGTTCCACATGACCTATGACGGAGAGACGTGGTCGGCGGACACCCAGATCCCGCTCGGCATGTCGTACAGCCCCAGCGCCGCCGTCTACTATGGCAAGCTCTACCTGTTCCACAACGGCTACGACTCGCGCGGCGTGGAGCATTCCGACCGGTCGATCTGGTACACGGTCTATGACGGGACGAGCTGGAGCGCGGACACCCTCGTTCTCCCGAGCATGGGCGTCGGGGCCATCTCGGGCAGCCCGTCGGTCACCGTCAGCGGCGGCGATCTCTTCCTCTTCTTCTGTCGAAGCGAGAGCGAAGGGAAGATGTCCTGCTGGCGCGGCAATCCCGCCTATCCCACCAGCTGGTACAAGACCTATACCCTGCCGTGCGGCATGTCCGAGAGCCCCGCCGCGGTCACTTTCAACGGCTCGGTCTACACGTTCCACCAGGGCTACAGCGACGATGGCACGCTCTGGTATCTTCGCTGGCAGAGCAGCGACCGTTGGGACAACGACGTCCAGTGTCCGGCGATGATGTCGGACACGCCCGGCGTGGCGGTGCTGCCGGGCTAGATCTCGGCCAGCTGGGCCAGGTAGGCGTTCAGGACGTCGCGCTGCAGGACCAGGAAGGCGAATTTGCCCTCGCGGCAGATGCGGATCAGGCCGGCCGTCTCCAGCTCCTTCATGTGGTGGGAGAGGGTGGCGGCGCTGATCGGATGGCGCTGGGCGACCAGGCCGCAAGGCGTGGGCTCGGCCGCCGCGCCGATCTCCTTGAGGATCTGGCGGCGGCGCGGCTCTGCCAGGGCCTTGGCGATCAGATTGATCTGCCTCTCATCAAGGACAAGAGGGGCATCCAGAACGGGGCGCGGGGCGGCTTCCATGGCTCTCATATGCGTCGGCGAGGGGCGAGAGGCAAATCAGGCCGGCTTGGGCAGGGCGGCGCCGACGTGGTCGATGCCCAGGGTCTCGCAGTGCAGGGCCTGCCGGTGGCGCTCGGCGGCGCGGGCCTTCTGGTCCTCGCTGCGCGCGTCGTGACAGGCGGGGCACGAGACGCCCTCGACATAGAGCGGCGAGGCGCGGTCCCGCGGGCTGACCGGCATGCGGCAGCCTCGACACAGGGCGTGGGTGCCGGGCGAGAGGCCATGGCCGACGGCGACGCGCTCGTCGAACACGAAGCATTCGCCGCTCCACAGGCTTTCCGGCTCGGGCACCTGCTCAAGATAGTCGAGAATGCCGCCCTTCAGATGGAAGACGTCCTCGATCCCTTCGGACTTCAGGAAGGCCGTCGACTTCTCGCAGCGGATGCCGCCGGTGCAGTACATGGCGATCTTCTTCGGCGGGGTTTCCAGGCCTCGGCGCCAGTCGCGGAACCAGGCGGGGAAGTCCGAGAAGCTGGCGGTCTTCGGGTCGATCGCGCCCTCGAAGCGGCCGACGGCGACCTCGTAATCGTTGCGGGTGTCGATGACCACGACGTCGGGATCGGCGATCAGGGCGTTCCAGTCGGCGGGCGCGACATAGGTCCCGGCGTCGGTCGGATCGAGGTCCGGCTCGCCCAGGGTGACGATCTCTTTCTTGAGCCGCACCTTCATCCGATGGAACGGCATGCGCTCGGCCCAGGCGGTCTTCGGTGCGAGATCCGCGCAGCCCGGCAGGGCGCGGATGTGGGTCAGCACCGCCTCGATGGCGGCGTCCTCGCCGGCGATGGTGCCGTTGATCCCTTCGTGGGCCAGCAGCAGGGTGCCCTTGACGCCCTGGCCGCAGCACAGGGCGGCCAGCGGCCTCTGGATCGCCGCGGGGTCGTCAAACCGCGTGAAGCGGTAGAGCGCGGCGACGCGGTAGCTAGCCAAGAGCAGCCTGCGCGTCCCGCTGGATGCGGGCGACCATGGACTTCAGGCCGTTGGAACGCTGCGACGACAAGGCTTCGGAGAGGCCCAGCGTGTCGAAGGCGGCCTTGGCGTCGAAGGCGGCGATGTCGGCCGGCGTGCGGCCCGAATAGAGGCGCAGCAGGATGGCGATCAGGCCGCTGACGATGTGGGCGTCGCTGTCGCCCCGGAATTTCAGGGTCCCGTCGGCCTGGGGCTCGGTCACCAGCCACACCTGGCTGGCGCAGCCGCGCACCTTGTTCAGGTCCGTCCGCTCGGCGTCGGTGAGCGGCGCCAGCTCCTTGCCGAGTTCGATGACGTAGCGATAGCGCTC
>FTCZ01000918.1_pt1 | contig 10514 bp, 11 predicted proteins | sample 1658871 | NCBI WGS metagenome assembly FTCZ01 (sample SAMEA3914864, study PRJEB12502) | metagenome | biome: forest; material: soil | place: USA | collected 2012-03-12 | depth 0.3 m
GACATCAGCCCCGAGGCGGCCTTTTTCCAGGCGGATCGCGTGGCCAAGGCCCGGAACATGACGGTCGACCGGGTGCGCCAGCTCGTTCAGCAGCATGTGGAGGAGCCGACGCCGTCGTTCCTCGGTGATCCGCATGTCAATGTGCTGATGCTGAATCGGGCGCTCGACGCGGAGGCGCGGAAGCCCTAATTCGGCCGGATGGCTCCCCCCGCGAAACTGCTCGTCATCGAGGATGATCCGGCGATCCGCCGCCTGCTCCGCGTCACGCTGGAGCGGGCGGGGCATGATGTGGCGGAGGCAGGGACGGCGCGCGAGGCGCTGTCGCTGCTGCCGATCGAGAAGCCGCAAGTGGTGCTGCTCGATCTGGGACTTCCCGATCGCGATGGGCTGGAGCTGGTGCAGCTTCTCAAGCGCGGCGGCGAGGCGACGCTGATCGTGGTCTCCGCCCGCGAGGCGACGTCGGAGAAGGTGGCCGCGCTCGATCTCGGCGCCGACGATTATCTGGTGAAGCCGTTCGACACCGAGGAACTGCTCGCCCGCATCCGGGCGGCGCTACGCCACCGGCTCGACCAGCAGGGCGCGGCGCATCGTATCGAGGCGGGCGAGATCGTGATCGATCTCGATCATCGCCGCGTCACCCGCGCTGGCGCCGAGATCCATCTCGCACCCAAGGAATATGGCGTGCTGGCGCTGCTCGCCGGCAAGCCCGACCGGGTGCTGAGCCATGCCCAGATCCTGCGCGAGGTGTGGGGTCCCGCGCAGGCTGATCGGGTGGAATATCTGCGCATCGTCGTGCGCAATCTGCGCCAGAAGCTGGAGGCGGACGCTGCGCGCCCGGCGCTGATCGTCAACGAATTGGGCGTCGGCTACCGTCTGAAGCCGGACGGCTGACGACGCCCCTTACGTCCGCTCAGCCGGCGGGCGGCGGTGCCCGATCGGGGCCGCGATCGCCCTCGGGGCGACCATTCCACCGCATGCCCATGCGTTCGTGCATCGTGCCATGATGCAGGCGCTCCAGCGCGTCGAAGCGCCGCTGCTGGTCGGCGGTGAGGCCTGCATAGAATTTGCGCGTCGCGTCGATGCGTTGCTTGGCCTCGGCATTGGCGCGATCGATGTGCGCCGACATCTTGTCGAGCCGCGCGAGCGTGGTTTCATTGCCGGTCGGCGCTGCGGCGTCGCCCATCGGCGGCCGGTCTCCACCACCCTCCCGCTCGCCGCGTGGCGGCATGATGGTCGCCAGGAAGGCGTCGAGCGCGGGGCGCTGGTCGGGCCGGAGGCCGATCAGCAGCGCGACATCGTCGGCGTGGCGCGCGCGCATCTGCGCGAAGTCCGGTCGCGCCCAGCGGCCACGCTGTGCTCCCTGCGGAGCGGGATCGGCGGCGATTGCCATGGTAGCGGCGCAGGCCGTGACTGTGAACAGGATCATCTTGCGCATGGGACCCTCCCGGAAAGTGTTGACGCAGCCAGCTCACCCCGGATTGTGTCGGCCGAATGTCCGTGCGTCGCACCCCCGAAATCCGCCGTACACATCGACGCGGCATCGCCGGAGCATGAGCATGACTGCACCCTCTCTCGACCGGGCGCCCGAGTCCATCGCCCATCTGCTGGTCGTCGACGACGATGTCGGCATCCGTCTACTGCTGGCTGAGCGGCTGGGTAGCTATGGCTATCGGGTGACGACAGCCTCGGGGGTACCCGAGATGGAACGCGTCCTGGCGCGCGGCGGCGTTGATCTCGTCATCCTCGACATCATGATGCCGGGCGAGGATGGGCTCTCCGCCTGCCGCCGACTGGTCCAGGCGGGCGGGCCGCCGGTGATCCTGCTCTCTGCGCTGGGAGACGAGCAGGATCGCATCGTCGGGCTCGAGCTGGGCGCCGATCATTATCTCGCCAAGCCCTGCTCTCCGCGCGAGATCCTCGCGCATGTCCGCGCCCTGCTGCGTCGCCGGCACGGTGCTGAACCCGAGGCGCGGCGCGGCTTCACCTTCCTCGGCTGGCGGATGGATCTGGACAGCCATGAGCTGTTCGATCCCGAGGGCGTACTCGTCCACCTGTCCGACGGTGAGTTCGCGGTGCTGCGTGTGTTCGTCGAGCGGCCGCGCCGCGTGCTGACCCGCGAGGAGCTGCTGCACGCCGCGCGTGGGCCCGATTCGGATGCCTTTGATCGCGCCATTGATGTGCAGGTCAGCCGGCTGCGCCGCAAGCTGCGCGCCGGCGAAAGCGACCTGATCCGCACCGTCCGCAACGAAGGCTACCTGTTCGTCCCCAAGGTGACGCCAGCGTGACGGAGAGCCCGCCGGATCACCGGCAGCCGCTGTTCCTGCGCATCTTCGGGGTGCTGCTGCTCGCCGTGCTCGGCGCGCAGGCGCTCGACTTTGCGATGCTGCTGGCGGTGCCGCCGCCCACGCCACGCCTCTATCCTATCGCTGAGGTGGCGCAGGTGATGCACGGCGACGTGCCGGGGGGCGATACCTATCGCGTGTCGATTGCCTGGGCGCCGCCGCCTGATCCCGGTAACCCGCATGTCGAGCGCGTGCGGCAGCGCCTGGCTGCCCGACTGGGCGCGTCGATCGACGATGTCCATGTCGATTTTGAACGGCCGCCATTGTTCCTCGGCCCACCGATGCCGCATCGGGGGCCGCGTATGCACGGCGAGCCGGGCGAAATCCTGTTCGGCCGCTTCGTCGTCGCCTACCGCATGGTCGACGGCAAATGGCGGATCGTGCGGCCAGCACAGCATGGCATCGAGCCCTGGCATCTGCGCATCCTGCTGTGGTTGCTGGGGGCGCTGGTAGCGGCGATGCCGTTCGCCTGGCTGGTGTCGCGGCGGCTGGCCAAGCCGATCCGGCTGTTCGCCGAAGCGGCCGAGCGGCTCGGCCGCGATCCGCGCGCGCCCCCGCTTCCGCTTGACGGCCCACCCGAGGTGGCGCTGGCGGCCGGTGCCTTCAACCGGATGCAGGCGCGCATTGCCCGCTATGTCGAGGATCGCGTGACGATGGCGGCGGCGATGGCGCATGATCTGCGCACGCCGCTGATGCGCCTCGCGTTGCGCGTAGAGAAGGCACCGCAGGCGGAACGCTCCGCGATGGAGGCGGACATCGCCGAGATGAAGGAGATGATCGCTTCGGCGCTCGCTTTTGTCCGCGACACCGGGCAGCCGCCGCGGCGCCAGCGGATGAGCCTGCGTGCGCTCGTCGAGAGCGTCTCCGAAGGGATGGCCGACCGTGGTGCCGACGTCGTCGTGGAGCCCGGCGAGGATATCGTTATCGAGGCCGATGTCTCAGGGATCAAGGCGCTCCTCGCCAATCTCATCGGCAACGCGCTCGCTTATGCAGGCCACGCGCGAGTGCGGATCGCACGGACCGACGGCCATGCCTTGATCGAGGTCACGGACAACGGCCCCGGCTTGCCGGAAGCGCTGCTGGAGCGTGTGTTCGAACCCTTCTTTCGCGCCGAGCCCTCGCGCAATCGCGAGACCGGCGGCAGCGGGCTGGGCCTCGCCAGCGCGCGGGCAGTGGCGCGCGCGCATGGCGGCGACGTCACGCTGCTCAACCGGGCGGAAGGCGGCTTGCTCGCGCGCGTGCTGCTGCCGCTTTGACACCGGGCGCGGCCACGCTATCGCGACAGAATAAGAATTAAGGGAATTGGATGATGCGGAACGGGGTATTGTCGCTTGGCGCTTGGTTGCTGACAGGAAGCGCGGCCGTCGCGGCGCCGCCCACCCCGCCGGCCCCGGCCGCTCCCGTCGTAGCCCCGGCGCCAGTCGTCGTGACGGCACCTTCGACATCTGCGGTCACGCCGCTCGGCGGTGGGCACATCTTCATCAGCCCTATGGGCGAGCCCTTCCACGGTATGGAAGGTGTCTCGGGGGCGGAGGAGTGGTTCCGCAAGGCCGACGCCAACCACGACAACCGTATAACCCCGCAGGAGTTCGAGGCCGACGCGCTGCGTTTCTTCGCGACGCTCGATACCGATCATGACGGCGAGATCGGGCCCGACGAGATCACCCACTATGAAAGCGACGTGGCGCCCGAGATCCGCGTGCTCAGCACTTATGGCAACCCGCAGCTCGCCAAGACCAATGACGACGGTACGGTCACGCCGCCGCCCTATCCGACGCGGCTCGGAGCGGGGCGCTTTGGCTTCCTCGACATGCCCGAGCCGGTGGTGTCGGCCGACGCCAACTTCGATCGCGGCATCTCTAAACAGGAGTTTTCAAACGCAGCGACCAAGCGTTTCCGGTCACTGGATGCGAACGGTGATGGCGTGCTGACACGCGACGAGCTGCCCAAGCTCGATACCCATGCCGGGCGGCAGGGGGGTTATGGTTCGGGTAGCGAGGGCGGCCATCGCGGCGGCGGTGGTGGCCGACATGGCGGCGGGCACGGTGGAGGCGGTGGCGGCGGCTTCGGTGGAGGCGGCGGCGGATATGGTGGCGGTGGTTTCGGCGGCTGATCCGGGGGCGCAAGTCGGATCAGGCCAGCATTGTCGCCAGGAACCAGATGCGTGTCGCCTGGGTGCGCATGATCGGGCGCCGACAATAGCGGCAGACGCCGCGATCAACGTCGCCGTCGTTTTGCCGGCGCGCCGGGACGGGCGTGTGGCGCCCGGCCCGGCAACGCTCCGCTCGCGTCAATTTCGCTGCCATCGCTGCCTCCTTGTAGGGGGCGATGTGGCAGCGGGGTCTGTCGGCGGTATGTCCGAATATTTCGGCGCCGACGGACCGGTCAGCCCGGCTGCTTGCCGTCCAGCAGCGCGATGATGCCCGAGAAGTCCTTGTGGCCGAATCCTGAGTTGGTGAAGGCTTGGAAGAGCGCCTCGGCGGCCGCGCCCATCGGCACCGCAGCATTGACACCCTGTGCCGCGGCCATGGCGAGCTTCAGATCCTTGAGCATCAGCGCGGCTGCGAAGCCGCCTTCATAGCCACGATCGGCGGGGCTCTCGGGACCGACGCCAGGCAGCGGGCAATAGCTCGTCAGCGACCAGCTCTGGCCCGACGCCTTCGACGCAATGTCGTAGAAGGTGCGCGCGTCGAGCCCGAGCCGCCCGGCCAGCGCCAGCGCTTCGCAGGTGGCGACCATGGTCGCGCCGAGGATCATGTTGTTGCAGATCTTGGCGGCCTGGCCCGCGCCCGCATCGCCGGCGTGGATCACAGCCTTGCCCATCTTGGCGAGGATCGGCTCGGCCTTGGCGAAGGCTGCGTCGGAGCCGCCAACCATGAAGGTGAGCGTACCGCCATTGGCCGCCGCGATACCGCCCGAGACCGGCGCATCGACCATCTCGAGGCCGCGCGCCGCCGCATCGCGCGCGACCAGCCGCGCGGTCGCGACGTCGATCGTCGAGCAGTCGATCAGCAGCGTGCCGGGCTTCACCGCGGCGAAGATCTGCTCCTCATAGACGCTGGCGACATGCTTGCCGGCGGGCAGCATGGTGATGACGGCATCTACGTTGGTGCCCGCTTCGGCGGCACTCCCGGCGGTGGCGCAGCCGCCGTCGCGGGCGCGCTGCAGCGCCGGCTCGGCGAGATCGAAGGCGACCACGTCATGGCCACCTTTGACGAGGTTGAGCGCCATGCCGCCGCCCATGTTGCCGAGCCCGACGAAACCGATGCGTGCCATTCTCATCTTCTCCTGATCCTTCCCCCTCCCTCGGTGGGAGTGGAGGCGGTTACTTGCCCGTCCAGACGCCCGGGCGCTTGGCGACGAAGGCGCTCATGCCCTCGGCCTTGTCGTCGGTGGCGCACAGGCCGTTGAACAGGCGCCGCTCGAACAGGATGCCCTGCGCGAGGCCCGTTTCGAACGCGGCGTTGACCATTTCCTTGTTGGCGATGGCAGCGAGCGGTGGCATCGAGGCGATGGCCTTCGCCGCCTTCATTGCCTCGTCGAGCAGCTCGGCGGCCGGCACGACGCGCGCCACCAGGCCCGAACGCTCAGCCTCGACCGCGTCCATCATCCGGCCGGTGAGGCACATGTCCATCGCCTTGGCCTTGCCCACCGCCTTGGTGAGGCGCTGCGATCCGCCCATGCCGGGGCCGACACCGAGCTTGATCTCGGGCTGGCCGAACTTGGCAGTGTCGGCGGCGAGGATGAAATCGCACATCATCGCCACTTCGCAGCCCCCGCCCAGTGCAAAGCCGGCTACCGCGGCGATGATCGGCTTGCGCGTCCGGGTGAAATCCTCCCAGCCGGCGAAGAAGTTGGCGCCGTAGGCCTGCGCGAAGCCCATCGCCTCCATCTCCTTGATGTCGGCACCGGCGGCGAACGCCTTTTCGCTGCCCGTCACCACCATGCAGCGCTGCGTCGGATCGGCATCATAGGCGCGCGCGGCGGCGACCATCTCCTTCAGCACCTGCGAGTTCAGCGCATTGAGCGCTTGCGGCCGGTTGAGGCGCAGCAGGGTGACGGCGTCGCGCTTCTCGACGATGATGGTTTCGTATTCACTCATTGCTTCATCATCTCCCGCGCGACGATCATGCGCATGACTTCATTGGTGCCTTCGAGGATGCGGTGGACGCGGAGGTCGCGCCAGAACCGCTCGATCGGATAATCCTGCAGATATCCATAGCCGCCGTGCATCTGGAGCGCGCGGTCGACCACTGCCGATCCGGTGTCGGTGGCGAGGCGCTTGGCCATGGCGGCGAACTTGGTCTTGTCGTGCGTGCCGGCGGTCACCTTGGCGGCGGCCATGTAAAGCAGCGCGCGGGCCGCTTCGAGTTCGGTCGCCATGTCGGCGAGCTGGAACTGGGTGTTCTGGAAATCGATGATGCGCGTGCCGAACTGGCGGCGCTCGGAGGTGTAGCGCTGCGCTTCGTCGAGGCAGCGCTGCGCGCCGCCGAGCGAGCAGGCGCCGATGTTCAGGCGGCCGCCGTCGAGGCCTGCCATCGCGATCGAGAAGCCCTGACCCTCGGCGCCGACGAGATTCTCCACCGGCACGCGTACGCCATCGAAATTGACCTGGGCCGTCGGTTGCGAGCGCCAGCCGAGCTTCTTCTCGTTGGCACCGAAGGAGACGCCCGGCATATCCCTCTCGATGACGAGGCAGGAGATGCCCTTAGGGCCGTCCTGCCCGGTGCGGACCATGACAACATAGATCTCATTCTCGCCGCCGCCCGAGATGAAAGCCTTGGAGCCGGTGACGACATAATGATCGCCGTCACGCACGGCCTTGGTCTTGAGCGCGGCGGCGTCGGAGCCCGATCCGGGTTCGGTGAGGCAGTAGGAGCCGATCCGCTCGCACGTCACCATGCTCGGCAGATATTTGGCCTTCACGGTGTCCGAACCGAAGGTGTCGATCATCCACGACGCCATGTTGTGGATCGAGATGAAAGCCGAGGTGGAGGCGCAGCCATAGGCCATCGCCTCCATGATCAGGGCGGCTTCCAGCCGGCCAAGGCCGATGCCGCCCGATTCCTCCGACACGTAGATCGCGCCGAAGCCGAGTTCGGCGGCGGCCCGGACCGTGTCACGGGGGAAGATGTGCTTTTCGTCCCACTCGGCAGCGTGCGGGGTGATCGCATCGGCGGTGAAACGGCGCGCGAGTTCCTGGATCTCGCGCTGATCGTCGGTGAGGTCGAACTGGGTCATGCAGTGGTCCCTACACGTCCTCGCCCGTTTGGGGGAGGGGGGCGGGGCGAGGGGGCAGCCGCACGATAACGGGGCCGCTCAATAAAGAGACCCTCACCCGACCCTCTCCCGCGAGTGCGGAAGAGGGTCTCGGTTTGTTTAGCCCATCGTCGGGATGACGAAGGCGTTGTCGCCGGTGGACGAGCCGTCCGGCCAGCGGCCGGTGACGGTCTTCACCTTGGTCCAGAACTTCACGCCTTCCATGCCGTGCTGGTTGGTGTCGCCGAACGCCGAGCGCTTCCAGCCGCCGAAGGTGTGGTAGGCGACCGGCACCGGGATTGGCACGTTGATGCCGACCATGCCGACGTTCACGCGGCTCGCGAACTCACGCGCAGCGTGGCCGTTGCGCGTGAAGATCGCGACGCCATTGCCGTACTGATGATCCGACGGGAGGCGCAGCGCCTCCTCGAAATCATGCGCGCGGACGATCTGCAGGACGGGGCCGAAGATTTCCTCCTGATAGGTCTTCATGCCCGGCTTCACATGATCGAACAGCGTCGGGCCGACGAAGAAACCGTCCTCATGACCCTGGAGCTTGAAGCCGCGGCCATCGACCACCAGCTCGGCGCCTTCGTCGACACCCATCTGGATATAGTTTTCGATGCGCGCCTTGTGGGCGGCGTTGATCACCGGGCCGTAATGCGCGTCCTTATCGGTCGAAACGCCGACGCGCAGCGCGTTGATCGCGGGGATCAGCTTCTCGCGCAGGCGATTGGCGGTATCCTCGCCGACGGGGACGACCACCGGCAACGCCATGCAGCGCTCGCCGGCCGAGCCAAAGGCCGCGCCGGACAGGTCGTTCACCACCTGATCGAGATCGGCGTCGGGCATGACGATGCCGTGGTTCTTGGCCCCGCCCATCGCCTGCACGCGCTTGCCGGCTGCGACACCGCGCGAATAGACATAGTGCGCGATGTCGGACGAGCCGACGAAGCTCACCGCGCTGATCGCGGGGTGATCGAGGATCGCGTCGACCATCTCCCTGTCGCCATGCACGACCTGGAGGATGCCCTCCGGCAGCCCGGCCTCACGCATCAGCTCGGCGAGGCGCACCGGCACTGAGGGATCGCGCTCCGACGGCTTGAGGATGAAGGCGTTGCCGACCGCGATCGCGACGCCGAACATCCACATCGGGATCATCGCCGGGAAGTTGAACGGGGTGATGCCGGCGCCGATGCCGAGCGGCTGGCGCATCGACCAGACGTCGATGCCCGGGCCAGCGCCGGCGGTGAACTCGCCCTTCAGCGCGTGCGGGATGCCGCAGCAGAACTCGATCACCTCGAGGCCACGCTGGATGTCGCCCTTCGAATCCGCGATCACCTTGCCATGTTCAGAGCTGAGCGTGTGCGCCAGCTCGTCCATGTTGGCCTCGACCAGCTCCTTGAACTTGAACATCACGCGGGCGCGGCGCTGCGGATTGGTCGCAGCCCAAGCCGGCTGGGCAGCCTTGGCGGCAGCGACGGCGCGCTCGAGATCGGCGGCGGTGCCCAGCGCCACGCGCTTCTGCACCTTGCCCGAATTGGGATCGAAGACGTCGCCGTAGCGTGCGGCCTCCATCTCACCCGCGCCACTCACGATGTAATGGCCGATGTCGTGCATCGCGACTCTCCTCATCTTGCTGTTTGGCCTTCCATCGGCCTATGCAGTCTCGCCGGCAAGGCCGCCATTGTGCAAACCGTGCCTGCAAATTTGCAGGATCGATGGGGCGATGAACTGGGACGACATGCGCATCTTTCTCGCGCTGGCGCGATCGGGCACGCTGGCTGCCGCGGCGCGCACCGTCGGGCAGGACGCGACCACCGTGGCGCGGCGGATCCTGCGGCTGGAGGCGGCGCTAGCCACCACCCTGTTCGAACATGGTCCCGCCGGACAGAGCCTCACCGAAGGCGGTCACCGTCTGCTTGCTTATGCCGAGACGATGGAGGCCGGCGCGCGCGCCGTGGAGCAGCAGACGGAGGAGGGCGCGGTGCTGGGTGGCACCATCCGGGTCAGCGCATCGGAAGGTTTCGGCACCGGTTTCGTGGCGCCCCGTCTCTCGGACTTCGCGTCGCGGTATCCGGGCGTCGCGGTGGACCTGATCGCCTCGACCGGCTTCCTCAATCCCTCGCGGCGCGAAGCGGACGTCGCGATCATGCTCGCCCGTCCGCGCGGTGGTCCGCTGATTGCCGCCAAGCTCACCGACTATCGGCTCGGTGTTTACGCGGCACGCACCTATCTCGACGCGGCCGGACCAGTGGAGAGCATCGACGAGCTCATTCGCCGCCGGCTGGTCGGCTATGTGCCCGATCTGATCTACGCGCCGGAGCTGCGCTATCTGGCCGAGGTCGACGAGCGGCTGGAGGCGCAGATCCGATCCTCCAGCATCACCGCGCAGACGCGGCTGATCGCCAGCGGCGCGGGATGTGGCATCCTGCCCTGCTTTCTGGGCGATGGGACGCCCGGTCTGGAGCGGCTCTTGATCGAGCAGATCTCCATCGAGCGCAACTTCTGGCTGGTCGTCCATCGTGACATGCGACGAGTGGCGCGGGTCGAGGCATTCATCACCTGGCTGCGCGACGAGGTGGCCGCGGCCCAGCCGCTGTTGAGCGGGGGAGGCGGCCCCAGCGCGGGGGCGTGACTTTCCCGTTGGGCGTGCGATCTTGCCGGGAGCGAATCGATGGACGGAGACGCAGCGGGTGACGGAATGCGTTGTCATCACCACCAGCCTGACAACAGGCGAGGATGCGCGCCGCATCGCCAACGCGCTGATCGAAGAGCGGCTGGCCGCCTGCGTACAGGTCACGCCGATAGAGAGCCATTATCGCTGGGAAGGCGAACTGCAGCAGGCGAGCGAATTACTGCTTACCATCAAAACCACCGCCGCCCGTGCGCCGGCGGCCGAAGCGCGCATCA
>FTCZ01006808.1_pt1 | contig 10477 bp, 5 predicted proteins | sample 1658871 | NCBI WGS metagenome assembly FTCZ01 (sample SAMEA3914864, study PRJEB12502) | metagenome | biome: forest; material: soil | place: USA | collected 2012-03-12 | depth 0.3 m
CGCACGAACCTCAACCGGAGCTTCTCCGGCACCTACTGAGCAGGCGGGCGGCTACGCCCCGCCCTCCTGACAGGCGAAGGCCCGGCCGATGCGGATCGGTCGGGCCTTCGTTGTTTCAGATGGTCCCGGTTCGGGACCTCACCAGCTGAACATCGTCCCGTCCTCGAGCCGGTTCACCGGCAGGTAGGCGCGATTATATTCATATTTAGCGGCCAGCGCCTCGTCGATGTCGACGCCGAGGCCGGGCTTGTCGCCCGGGTGCATCAGGCCCTTCTCGAACATATAGGCGTGCGGGAAGACGGCGTCTGTCTCCTCGGTGTGGCGCATATATTCCTGGATGCCGAAGTTTGGCACCGACAGGCCGAAGTGCAGCGCCGCCGCCATGCACACCGGCGACAGGTCGGTCGCGCCGTGGCAGCCGGTGCGGACATTGTGCATGTCGGCGAAGCTCGCGATGCGGCGCAGATGCGTCAGGCCGCCGGCATGGACGACCGTCGCGCGGATATAGTCGATCAGCTGCTCCTCGATCAGTTGCTTCGCGTCCCAAACCGACGAGAAGATCTCCCCCACCGCCAGCGGCGTGGTGGTGTGCTGGCGGATCAGGCGGAAGTTCGCCTGGTTCTCGGCCGGCACAGCGTCCTCCAGCCAGAAGAGGCGGAAGGGCTCGAGATCCTTGCCGAGGCGCGCCGCCTCGATGGGGGTCAGGCGGTGGTGTGCGTCGTGGAGCAGGTGGACGTCCCAGCCGAGCGCCTCACGGCCTTTCTCGAACAGGGGCGGGACCGAGCGGAGATATTTCTCGGTCGACCAGACATTCTCGGTCGGCAGATTGGCATCGGCCGGCTCGTAGAAATAGCGGTCCTTGGAGACGCCGTAGGTGGAGGCGAGCCCCGGCACACCCGACTGGAGGCGGATCGCCTTGTAGCCTTCGGCCTGGTAGACTAGCGCCGCTTCGATCGTCTCCTCGATCGTCTTGCCGTTGGCGTGGCCGTACACCATCACGCCCTCACGGCTGGCTCCACCGAGCAGCTGATAGACCGGCAGGCCCGCAACCTTGCCCTTGATGTCCCACAGCGCGGTATCGACCGCCGCAATGGCGCTCATCGTCACCGGGCCGCGGCGCCAGTAGGCGCCCTTGTAGAGATACTGCCAGATGTCCTCGATGCGATGGGCGTCGCGGCCGATCAGGCAGGGGATGACATGATCGGTGAGATAGCTCGCGACCGCCAGCTCACGGCCGTTGAGCGTCGCGTCGCCCAGCCCGTAGATCCCCTCGTCGGTCTCGATCTTGAGCGTGACGAAATTGCGGCCGGGCGAGGTGACGATGACCTTGGCGCCGGTAATGTTGGGCATAGGTCTGGGCTCCGCGATAAAAGGGGGAGAAAATGGCGGTGACGGGGTCAGGGTCCGTCACCGCCAGGGGGCTTACGCGATCAGAAGCTGTAGGAGGCCCGGACGCCGGCATAGCGGCGGAAGTCACGCGGCAGATAGCTCTGGATCGCCAGCGCGCCTGCGTAATTGCCGGACGAGTTCGTCAAGTTCTCGTAATAATGCTTGTCGAACAGATTGTTGACGAAGGCCATGACCTCGTAATGATGGTCGGGCTGGCGGATGCCGAATGACAGGTTGGCGATGCCATAGCCCTTCTGGATCGTGTTCGGATCCTGGCTGAGCGAGTAATTGATCTTGCTCTGATAGGTGTAGGCGCCGGTGATCACGCCCTGGAAGGGCAGCGATCCCAGATCATGGCTGTAGTCGAAGTTGGCGGTCAGCTTCCACTTGGGCGCCTGAGGCGGACGCGAGCCCGACAGGCTCTGATGCGCCGGAATGCCGCCCGCCGCCGGGATACAACCCTGCGCCGCGGTCTGGTTGGTGTAGCACTGCGCATCCGGGAAATCGGTGATCTTGGCGTCGAGATAAGCGCCCGACGCGCCCACCGTCAGATCATGCGTGACGCGTGCCGAACTCTCCACCTCGACGCCGCGCGTGCGCAGCTTGCCGACATTGGTGAGGCGGTAGTTGACGGTACCGTCGGCGAGGTTCTCGATGCCCTGCGCCTGGAAGTCCTTGTAGTGCGTGTCGAACAGGGTGACGTTCAGGGTCACGCGCTTGTCGAAGAACTGGGTGCGGGCGCCGACTTCCCAATCCTTAGACGTTTCCGGCCGCACCGGCGTGGTGCGGTTGATGTTGAAGCCGGTCGAGAGATCGTAGGTCTCGCCCTTGTGGCCGGTCGAATAGGTCCCGAACAGCACGATATTGTCGCCGACATGCTGCTGCAGGCCGACCTTGTAGGTGCCGAAGCTGTCGCCGTTATTGCCCGCGAAGAAGGCATTGCCGCCCTGGATGTCGCGGAAGGTGTATTCCACCTTCTCATGGCTGTAGCGGCCACCGGCGATCAGCGTGGTGTGCGGCAGGATGTCATATTCGAGCTGGCCGAAGCCCGCCTCCTGGATCGACTTGGCGGTCGCATACCAGCGCGCCAGCGAATAGAACGGCCCCCGCGTGAAATCGCGGGTGTAGCTCACGTCCGCGTAGAACAGGCCAAGCGTATAGCGGAAGCGGTCATGCCCGGGCGACACGAGGCGCAGCTCCTGCGTCCACTGCTTCGACCCGAAGCTGCCGAACTGGCGGTTGTCGAGCGACGAGACAGCCGATTCGTCCTGATCGAGCTGGTCGTGCATCAGGAACTTGTCGTGGCTGCTGATCGACATCAGCGTCGGCCCGCCCAGATCCCACGAGACGCGCAGCGACTCCGCGAGATCGTGATACTGAGTGCCGGTGGTGACGTTGTTGACCACGTCGCGATTGTTGGGGCCGACTGTCACGCCCGGCGCGAACACCGGCTGGGTGAGGCCCGGCGTGCCGCGCAGCAGCGCGCCCGAGGCGATGTCGATGAAGGGGCGGCCGGTGGTGGTGCGGCCGTTGATATAATCGACGCCGGCATCGACGGTGACGTTGGGCGCCGGCTCCCAGCGCAGCTTGTTGCGCGTCGAGAGGATGCGGCGGCCGTTCACCTTGTCGCCATCGGCAAGGTTGTGAACATTGCCGTCGAACTTGTCGTAGTTGAACGTGGTGCGGAAGCCGAGATTCTCGGTGAGCGGGCCGGACAGCATCGCCTGCCCCTGCCACTCGTCGTCGGTGGTGCCGAGGCCGGTCACCTTGGCGGTGAGCGTCTTGCTCGGCGCGGGCGTCACGATGTTGATGAGGCCCGCCGACGCCGACTTGCCGTAGAGTGTGCTCTGCGGCCCGCGCAGCACCTCGATCCGCTCGATGTCGGAGAGATCGGCGAAGGCGCGCGCCTGGAAGGAGATCGGCACGTCGTCGACGACGACCGCGACGCTCGGCTCCACGCCGATCGAGAAGGCGAAGGTGCCCACGCCACGGATCGAGACCGACGCGTTCACCGGGTTCTCGGCCGGGCGCACGACCAGCGACGGCGCCACGCGGTTGAGATCGGCGAAGGCGCGAACGCCGTTCGACTGGAGCTGCTGCGCGCCCACCACCTGGACGGCGAGCGGCACGTTCTGGAGATTCTGCGCACGCTTCTGCGCGGTGACGATGATGTCGCCGTTATTGCTGGCCGGGGCCGACGCGTCGGCGGTCTGGGCGGCGGCCGTCGCCGGGTCGGAGGCCGTCTGGGCGTGGGCACCGGACGCGATCAGGATGGCCAGGGCGGCGCCGGTCGCCGATCGCGACAGAATGGTGGCGCCGAGTAGATTTCGCATGGTTCTCTCTCCGGGATAATTCTGTTTCTGTTGGCGCGCGATCGCCGGGCTTCCCGGAACGGGCGATTAAAGAGTGGTCAGGCCTTTTGCAATATTGGTAATGCATAAACGTGGCGAAGTCCTGACACCATCGGCTGGAGCGTGACAAATCCGCCACGCCGCCGGTAGCGGCGTTCCGGATTCGGGTTCTTGGAAGTGTCGGCATCAGCCGCTTGCCGCATGTGGCCTGACCAGCTAATTCCCCTTTCATCGAACGGTCCGCAGGCGCGAGACAGCGCATCGGCATCGTCCGGCAGGATATCTGGAGAGGACTGACATGGCCGAGACTCGCCCCCCGATGGACATCACACGGCGCCAGGCGTTCGGGGCAGTCGGCGCTGCGGTAGCGACGGTCGGCCTCACGGACGGCGCGCTGGCAGCCGCGGCGGACGGCTCGGCTCGCGCCCCCCTCCCCGCCCCCGAAGGTGCGACGCGCCTCTATCCCCACGCCAGTGCGACCCGCGCCACCCGCGACCTCTCAGGCCTGTGGCGTTTCCGGCTCGATCCCGAGGACAAGGGCGAGGCCGCGCGCTGGTACGACGGACTGACCGATACGCGCGCGATCCCCGTGCCGTGCAGCTGGAACGACCTGTTCGACGATGCCCGCAACTATTTCGGCGCGGCTTGGTATGAGACTGAGTTCCATCTCGATACCGCCTGGAAGGGCCAGCGCGTCCATCTGCGCTTCGGCTCGGCGGTGTATCGCGCGAAGGTGTGGGTCAATGGCCAGCTGGTGGGCGAGCATCTTGGCGGCCACCTGCCCTTCGCCTTCGACATCAGCGCCGTCGCGCGCGCCGACCAGCCGAACCGTCTCGTCGTGATGGTGGAGAACAAGCTGGAGTCGACCCGCGTACCGGCGATCCCCGATCCCGCCACCTCGCGCTTCTACCTCGAGGACTTCCCGCAGACCTCCTATGATTTCTTCCCCTATTCGGGGCTGCACCGTCCGGTCTGGCTGTTCACCACGCCGGCCGCGCACATCCATGACGTGAGCGTCGTCACCACCCGCTCGGGTTCGACCGGCGTAGCGGAGGTGTCCTTCACCGTCGCGGGCGGCTGGTCGGGCGCGGCGACGCTCACCGTCTCGGGCGGCCCCTCGCCGATCCGCGTGCCAGTGCAGGTGTCGGGCGGACGCGGCGCGGGGACCGTGCGCATCCCGTCGGCGAAGCTCTGGGGGCCGAACCACCCCTTCCTCTACACGCTGACCGTGACGCTCGGCGACGGGCTCGACGAATATGCCTCCAAGATCGGCATCCGCACGATCGAGGTGAGCGGCGAGAAGCTGCTGCTCAATGGCGAGCCCGTGCACCTCACCGGCTTCGGCAAGCATGAGGACTTCATTCTCCACGGGCGCGGGCTCGATCTGCCCGTATTGGTGCGCGATTTCGAACTTCTGAAGTGGATCGGCGCCAACAGCTTCCGCACCTCGCACTATCCTTATTCGGAAGAGGCGATGATGCTGGCCGACGAATATGGCTTCCTCGTCATCGGCGAGACGCCGGGCGTGAGCCTCACCTTCTCGGACCGTCCCGACATCATCGCGGCGCGCCACGCCCAGCTCACCGCTGATCTCACCGACCTGATCGATCGCGACAAGAACCACCCGTGCGTGATCCTCTGGTCGATCGCCAACGAGTCCCTCACCAAGCCCTTCCACACGCTCGACGAGGCGCCGGCGGATGCGGTCGCCAAGGGCACGGCCTTCTTCAAGGACATGTTCGCCCATGTCCGCTCGCTCGACCGCACCCGCCCGGTCGCGATGGTGAGCGTGCAGGGCGGCCCGGCAGAGTGGGTCGGCCAGGGCGATGTGATTTGCCAGAACAGCTATAGCGGCTGGTACGCGCTCTCGGGTCGGCTCGACGAGGCGGCGGTCGCGCTGGAGAAGGAGGTGCAGGCGCTTAACGAACGCCATGGCGCCAAGCCGATCATCTACACCGAGTTCGGGGCTGATGCCGTGGCCGGCAGCCACGCCCAGCCCGCCGAGATGTGGAGCGAGGAATATCAGGCGGACATGATCGCCATGTATCTCCGCGTGCTGGGCAAACATCCCAACGTGGTGGGCACACACCCCTGGGCTTTTGCCGACTTCCGCACCGCGCAGAGCACGATGCGGGTCGGCGCGCTCAACCAGAAGGGCGTGTTCACCCGCGACCGCCGACCCAAGCTCGCCGCCCACCGGCTGCGCAAGCTGTGGGCCGGCAAGGAGCCCGAGGAGGCCTAAGCCCCACCGGCCAGCTCCGTCAGGCGCGGATAGTCAAGCTTGCCGGTGCCCAGCACGGGCAGCGCGTCGAGCGTACGGATGTCCTTGGGCACCGCGATCTCGGCCGCGCCATGCGCCTTGGCCCAGCCGAGCAGGTCCGACGCGACGGCGCCGGGCCGCGTGGTGAAGAGCACCAATTGCTCGCCCTTGCGGGGGTCCGGCCGGGTCACGACGGCATGGTCGAAGCCCGGCCACACGGCCGCCGCATAGCCCTCCACGGCGGGCAGCGAGATCATCTCGCCGCCGATTTTGGCGAAGCGCTTGGCACGGCCTCGGATGGCGACAAAGCCCTCGGCATCGATCTTCACGATGTCGCCGCTGTCGTGCCAGCCGTCGGCCGGCGGCTGGAGCAGGCCCGGCGCGTCGGCCTTGTAATAGCCCGCCATGATGTTCGGGCCCCGGATGGTGAGGCGGCCGACGCTACCGCCCTCGTCGTCGATGCCGAGCACGGGCTCCAGCCGCGCCTCGATTGCGGGGAGCAGCCGGCCGACCGTCCCGGCGCGGAAGTGCATCGGCGTGTTGACTGCGATTACCGGCCCCGCCTCGGTCGCGCCATAACCCTCCATGATGCGCAGACCGAAACGCTCGGCATAGACCGCGCGGGTGGCGTCGCGCACCTTCTCGGCGCCCGCGAAGATGTAGCGGATGGCGTAGAAGTCGTATGCATTGGCCATGCGCGCATAGCCGGCGAGGAAGGTGTCGGTGCCGAACAGGATCGTGGCGTTCGCATCATAGGCGAGCGCCGGCACCACGCGATAATGGAGCGGGCTTGGATAGAGCACTGTCTTGATGCCGTTGAGGATCGGCAGCAGCGTGCCCCCGGTCAGCCCGAAGCTGTGGAAGACGGGCAGCGCGTTCAAAACGATGTCGGTCGGGTTGAAGTCGATCCGTGCGGCGAGCTGGAGGCAGTTGGCGAGCAGGTTGCGGTGGGTGAGCACCACGCCCTTGGGTAGCCCCTCCGAGCCCGAAGTGAAGAGGATCACGGCCGGGCTGTCGGGCGCGATCTTCTGCCGGCGGTGGAGCGCACGGGCGAAGCGGCTCGCGATCAGCGCGCGCAGCTTGGCGCCGGCACCGATGGTGGCGGCGATGTCCTCCAGCCAGACGATGCGTCGCTCGACACCCAGTGCCGCCACGATCTCGCCGAGCTTGGCCTGCTCGACGAAGGCACGCGCGGTGACGATGGTGCGGACTTCCGCCGCATCGCAGGCCGCCTGAAGATTGGAGAGGCCCGCTGTATAGTTGAGCATCGCCGGCACCCGACCCGTCGCCTGGAGCGCGAAGAAGGTCGCGACCACGGCGTTGACATTGGGCAGCAGCACACCGACCGCCTCGCCCTGCCGCGTCTCCCTCGCCAGCGCCCGGCCAAGCGCCTGCGTACCTGCGATGAGGCGACTGTAGGTCAGCGGCTCACGCTTCACGTCCTCGGCCACCTCGGACTTGGCGCCGTGAATCGCGGCGGCGTCGAGCAACGTCTCGTAGAGCGTGCGGCCCGTGTTCGAGGTCGCAAAGATCATCGCGCTCATCTCGTCATAGAGACGGCGGCCCGCGATGGCGCGACGTTCGCGCGCCGACATCTGCCCCTCGATTGCGAAGCGGCGCGGCGGCAAAACCGTCAGCCGGATCTTGGGGAAGGGTCTCGTGCGCAACTTGCCCCGAAGCCGCGAGAAGGGCGTGTATTGCGCCCCGTCGATCCGCACTGGCACGATCGGCGCGTCGGCCTTGTCGGCGACCATGCCGGGACCGTCGAAAATCTTCATCAGCGCGCCGGTGACGGTGATGCGCCCTTCCGGAAAGATCACCAGCGTCCGCCCCTCGCGCACCGCCTTCACCATCGCCTTGGCGGCCATGGGGTTGGTGGGATCGACCGGGAAGGCGTCGAACAGGCGGAGGAAGGGCTTTACCCACCAGGCCTTGGCGATGCGGGTGTGGACGGCGAAGGTCGGCTTGCCGGGCAGGAAAGCGGCGAGCAGCAGACCGTCTAGGAAAGACACATGGTTCACCACCACGACCGCGCGCGTGCCGGAGGCGGGCATATGCTCCGCGCCCGCCACCTCGACGCGGTAGCAGAGGCGCAGGATCGCCTTCACCAGCGACTTCAGTACCGTCTCGGGCAGGAAGGCGCAGGCCACCAGCGCCACGACCAGCCCTATGAGGCCGAGCACCACGAAGAGCGTCGCGCTGCCGGCGCCGAAGGCCATGAGCCCCGCCACGGCGGCCGAGATGAGCACCATGCCGGCGGCGTTGACGATGTTGTTGGCGGCGACGTCGCGCGAGCGGCTGGCCGGGTCGCCGAGCGTCTGGAGGAGCGCGTAGAGCGGCACGATGAACACGCCGCCCGCGATCGCGATCACGGTAAGGTCCGCCACCAGGCGCCAGCTCGACGGCTGCGCGAGGAAGTCGCGCACGCCGACGGTCGCCTCCGCCGGACGCAGGCCGTGGACGGTAAGGCCAAGGTCGATCACGGCGAGCGCCAGCACCAGCGCCGAGATCGGCACATAGCGCGCCGAAATCTCGCCGCCGAGCAGCCGGCTCACCACCATTGAGCCGATCGCCACGCCCACCGAGAAGAGGCCCAGGAAGAACGCCCCCACCTCCGGCGCGGCGTTGAGATGGCCGACCAGCGGCACGAACTGCTGGGTCAGCACCGCGCCCAGCGCGAAGAACCAGCTGATGCCGAGGATGGCGAGGAACAGCGGCTTGTTGCGGCGCGAGTGGCGCACGATTTCGCCGGTTGAACGCAAGAGGTTGAGTTCGACTGCCGGGCGATCGGCGGCGGGCGGCGCGGCGGGAATGAACAGGCTGGCGAACAGACCGAGCCCCGCCACGCCCAGCAGCGCAACCGAGGCGGCGTCCGCCGGCATCAGCCCGCCAGTGATCTGGCCGAGCAAGATGGCGAGGAACGTCCCTGCCTCGACCAGCCCCGTGCCGCCCATCAGCTCCTTTTCGGAAAGATGCTGGGGCAGCATCGAATATTTGACCGGCCCGAATACCGTCGAGTGCGTGCCCATCGCGAACAGCACGGTCATCAGGAGCGGCATCGATCCCGTGTGGAGCGCCCACCAGCCGATCCCCATGATGCCGACCTCGGCGACCTTCACCGCCCGCGCGATCCGCCCCTTGTCGATCCGGTCAGCCAGCTGCCCGGCGACCGACGAGAAGAGGAAATAGGGCAGGATGAACACGCCGCCCGCGATCACCGCCACCATCGCTGCCCGGTCCGCCTCGCCCCGGTAGAGCGTGAACGACACAAGGAACAGCATAGCCGACCGATAGAGATTGTCGTTGAACGCGCCGAGGAACTGCGTCGCGAACAAAGGCAGGAAGCGGCGCTTGGTGAGCAGACTCACGTCAGGTGCGGACATGGACGGACCCCCCTTAGCGGCACGATTCGCGGCCGCCACATCGCGCTGATGCCAAACAACTGAACATTGTTCAATTGAATAATTGGACAGCGTTCAATTTATCACCTATCGAGCTTCATGGCCCGCCGATCCGATCATAGCCGCCCTGAGCTGGAAGCGCTGATCGTCGCGGAGGCGCACCGGCAAATGGAGGAGGTCGGCTTTGCCCGCTTCTCCGCCCGCGAGGTGGCCAAGCGTATCGGCTATTCGGTCGGCACGCTCTACAATGTGTTCGGCAATCTCAACCGGCTGCTGCTGGCGGTCAATGCGCGCACCATCGCGCTGTGGGTCGCCGCGATCGAAGAGCGGCTGGCGGCGAGCAAGGATGAGGATCGGATCGTCGCGCTGGTGGAGAGCTATTTCGCCTTCGCGCGAACACATTATAATGCTTGGTCGGCGATCTACGACCATCGCTCGCCGGCGGGTGAGCCGCTACCGGAGTGGTATGGCGAGGCACTGGCCTCGCTGATCGGGATCATGATCCGCGAGGTGGCGGTCGCCCTCCCCGTACCGCGACGCGACGAGGCCCCAACGCTCGCCCGCTCGCTCCTGGCAACAGTCCACGGCCATTGCGTCTTCGCGCTCGACGGCACCTTCGCGCTGCTCGGCGAGACAGCCCCCCTCACCCTCGCCATTGCGCGGGTGAAGGAGGGCCTGGCGGACTAAGCCGCCGCCTCAGTTGTTGCAGGCGGGAACATAATGGGTGAGCGACGGATCCCAGACCGGCTGGCAGCCATAGCCGCCGTCGTCGCCGTAGCCACCATAGGCACCATAACCGCCATCATAATAGCCGTCGTCATAGGCGCTGGACCCGAGCGCATAGCCGAGCGCCAGCCCGCTGCCGCCCCAGAACCAGGGGTCGTACCAACCATAGCCATAGGCCGGATAATAACCGCCCCATCCGCCCCACCCACGATAGCCGCCCCGCCAGCCTCCACCGCGCCAGCCGCCGCCACGCCAGCCACCGCCACCGCCGTGCCAGCCGCCGCCACCACGCCAGCCGCCGCCGCCACCACCGTGCCAGCTACCGCCGCCGCCATGGAAACCACCTCCAC
>FTCZ01006838.1_pt1 | contig 10439 bp, 8 predicted proteins | sample 1658871 | NCBI WGS metagenome assembly FTCZ01 (sample SAMEA3914864, study PRJEB12502) | metagenome | biome: forest; material: soil | place: USA | collected 2012-03-12 | depth 0.3 m
GAGATGATCACCGATCCGGCGCAGAAGATCGGCCGCCCGCGTCAGCTCTACGTCGGCCCGACGCAGCGCGATTACGTGCCTGTCGGCCAGCGCTGATCCTGGCTTCTTCAAAGAAAGAGGGCGGTCACTGCGGTGGCCGCCTTTTTTTATGGGGTGTACGACGTCAGGCGGCCGGCAGCGTGAAGACGAACCGCGCGCCCTCGCCAACCCCGCTCTCGATCGCGATCTCACCCCCCATTGCGCGCGCCAGCCGCCGCGAGATGTACAGCCCCAAGCCCGAACCAGGTTCACGCGCGCCCAGCCGCTCGAACTTCTCGAAGACCCGTTCGCGATTTTCGGGTGTGATGCCGCCCCCCTGATCGACCACGATCGCGGCTGCGACGTCGCCGCGCTTCTCAACAGAGACGCGCACCGTCGAGCCTTCCGGGCCATAGCGAACCGCGTTGCCGATCAGGTTGAGCAGCACCTGGAGCGCGCGCTTAAAATCGCCAATTGCGTCCAGCGCCTCGGCGAGATCCGGTTGCTCGATCCTCATGTCCTTGTCATCGGCGCGGACGGACAGTAGCCCCGAAGCCCTGCGCGCAAGATCCGCCATGTCGATCGCCTCGCTCTCCACCTCCAGATCGGCGCGTTCGACCGCCTCGAGATCGACCAGGTCGTCGATCAGTCCGAGCAGGTGGCGCCCGGCATTGGCGATATCCCCGGCATAAGCGTTGTAATCGGCCCGCACCGGCCCCTCGTCCTGCTCCCGGATTTCTTCGGCCGTGGCCACTATCCGGTGGAGCGGGCCCCGCAGCGCAGTATCAAGCTGGCGCGCGAACGAGCTTCCATCCTCGGACAGTGGCGTGGTCGGAGGCGCTTGCACTTCCGTCAACGCGGCGCTGGCCATGTCGAGGTCTGAACCCCCGCCCCGAAATCCGATCACCCGGCCATGCCCGTCGAGCAATGGCGTCCCCGCGAGGCGGAAACGCCGCTCGGTACCGCGCAAGGTGACGACCTGCTCAGCGAAACCGGTTCGCGCAGCGAGCGCGTCGAGCAGAGGCAGACCGCCGGATGCAGCTTCCTCGAGGACGAACAGTCGGGTGATCGGATCCCCCAGCGCCGGGCCGGCACCGTCCGCCACGAGCGCCGCCATCCCCTCCGAGGACAGTGACACCAGCCGCAGCGACGCATCAACCTCCCACGCCCAATCCGCATCGGCGCGCACAAAATCCACCTCTCGCTGGGCGGCGTTCGGCGACGGCAGTGGTGCCGCCGCAATGTTGCGCGTCCAGCCCACGATGGCCAACGCGACGCCGCCCTCGTCCGGACGCGCCTGCACCCAGAGGTCGATATCGTCGTCGCCGTCCGCCGCCAGCACCGTCCGCGAAACGGGAATGGCGAGCCGCCGCGCCAACCGCGCCAACGCGGCGAGTTGCGGGACGGCGAGCGGACCGCCCTTCTCGCCACCCGCCCGCGCGTGCAGATCCGCCAACGCCGGGTCGGCCGCGATCAGCCGCCCGTCTCGATCGACGCGGCCATGGACTGGACTGTCGTCAGGCGCCAGCATCAGCGTCCCGCCAACACCGCCAGCGCGTCGCGATAATGCGACTCGAGACGAGCCCGGCGCACTTCGGAGCGCGCCCGCTCAGCGGAGAGTGCGACATAGCCGTCGATCAATTTCGCCGCGCCCTCTGCCGGATCGGGACCGAAGCCACGATCAAGGCCGAGCGCTAGTGCGAGGATCATGGCCGCGGCCACGCTCCGCTCCACGTCACAGGCGCGCAGCAGCACCGCAAAGCGCGCAGCGTCGGTCAACATCACGCGGGCGTCGTCGAAGCCGATGCCGGCCCGCACCGCGAGCATCGCCGCCAGGCTGGCGACTCGGCCCGAGGCCAGTGTGCCAGCCAGCAGCGCATCATCGAGCTGGCGCGTATCGGCAAGGCGGCGGGCAAGGCGCATGGCGGCGGGGGCGATGCCTTCGCCGTCGTCGATGGTCGCGAGCGCGCGGGCCACGGCCGCAGCCGCGGCGCGATGCAGCGCGTCTTCTGCTGCGCCAATCGCCAGCGCACGATCCGCCAGACAGGCCCCCACCTGCCAGAACAGTGCGTGACGATCCTCGACAGGGATATCGTGCAATGGCAGCAGCGGATCGCCGGTGCGCTCGGTACGGGCCGCTTCGGCCGCGCGAACAGCGAAACTCTCGCTCGCGAAATCACCGCCGATCGGATCGAGACGCTCGGCCCCGGGGCCCTCCACTTCGCTGGCGCCGCGAACTAGCGCTGCCGAAAGGCGATGCTCCTCCGCGCGGACCAAAGCGGCGGCGGCAAGCCCGGAGCGCGCCAGCAGGCCCGCCCTCACGAAGCGATCGGCAATTTCTCCCGGCACGCCGACGTCGAGCTGCGGATCCACCGCACGGAGCGCCAGTTCGGCGACATGAATCGTCGCCCGGATCAGGTGGCCGGACCGCGCGCGGGTTTCGTCATCGATACCGAATGCGGGCGGACGGGCCAACTCGACGCCTGCGGCTGCCACCCGATCACCCAGCAACGCCTCCGCACCATGCGCGGCGGACAACAGCGCGTCACCGGACGCGGCAGGCGTGATCGATCCTGGCAAAAGCACGGACATGCCACCAGCCGATAACCCAGCGTCCTTAACGCCTGCCTAAATATGCCGGCGCCGGAATAATGCGGGCGTCAGCGCCTCTCGCGGGCCCGCTGGATTAGGCGCTGCTGAACCAGCGCGAACGACGCCGCCGCATAGAGCCCCAGCGCCGCCAGACCGGGCAGCGTCTGCTGCACCATTGCGAAGGGCACAAATAACAGGGCTAGCGCGTCCACATCCGCTGCCCAGGTAGGCGGCCGCACCCCGTCCCCCAACAGACGCAACACAAGCCGCTCCCGGGCCATCGCTGCCATTACAGCGACGGTCGCGATCCCGAGCACCAGCGCCGCCGGATTGCCTTCCATCCGATGCCAGGCGAAAGCCAACAGGCCCAGCGCCATCGCGCCTGCGCGCGCGATCGCTATGCGATCCTCTGGCGAGGCTGGTGACAGGCGGAGTGCCGCAAGAAGCCGACCGGTAACGTCCAGCAACGCCCCCACGACGAGCAGCACCAGCCCTGCCGCGATCCAGCCTCGCCACAGCGCTGGCACGGCAAGCAGCGAAGCCCCGATGCCGCCCCAGCGCAGCCAACGTGATTCTAGTGGTCGGTCGAGAATCACTCCGGCCAGCGTCCGGGCGAGCGGTCCGTATATCAGGCGCGCCGGCCATCCTTCCCCTTCGCGGTCGACCGCGAAACTCGCTTCGGTTGCTGCCTGCGCGCCACCGCGCGAGCGGACGAGCATGGCCGGGAAGGCCTCGCCCAGCCCGACCCCGTCCGCGATGTCGACGCGTCGCGCTGAGGATCCGACCGCCCTGCGCAGCAGGGTCGAATGTAGATCCCAGTCGCCCAACATGGCAACCGTCTTGCGAAGCATATCTCCGGAGACGAGGGCGAGCCCCGCCCAGCGCGCCCCGGCATCGATTCGCTCGAATGGCCCCATCGGCCCCGACTCGCCGATCGTCAGCAGTGCCGGTGCGGGACCCGTGACCAGACGATCGATCGCGCTATTGCCAGCCACGGCTCCGTCCGCAAACACGAGCACACGTTCATCCGGGTGGAAACGATCAGCTGCATCGTTCGCACTGCGAGCGACGTCGATCGTGATGCCGTCGCGGCGCAACCGATCGATCGCGCCTGTCAGACCAGCCGGCAGGCGCTCGACCAGCAGCACGACATGGCTCGCCCCTACTCGAGCGGCAAGACGTGCTTGCCGCTCGATCAGGGTACGACCGGCCACCGGCAACGTGCCGATCAGCCCGCTCCCGTCCTCTGCCTCCCGCACTGCCGCGATCAACGCTGCCAGCGCCACGCTCTCACTCCCCAGAACCGCATGAAACCGCGATAGCCGTGTGCGCAGGAGAATGCCAACCCGCTCCCGCAACGATCCGCTCGCCCACCCGTGCTCGGCTCGCGTCGGCGTGACTATTCCACGATGGCCGCTTGGGTGTAAGAAGGCGCCATGAAACGGGGGGCATATTGGGCGGGATCGCCGCTTCAGTCCGAAACACCTGAATCCGAAACGGTTCAGGAGATGCCACGCATCGAATCGATCGCGGGCACCACATCAACCGATCCTGACGAGGAAGGGCTCGTCTCGCCGCCCACCTCTCAGAGCGAAAAGGCGCTGCTGGCAATGGTCGGCCTCGCCGGCTTCGCCTGGATCGCGCTGATGGTCACGATGGCGATCAACGCCTTCAGCGTCGGCATGCCGACGCTGTCCGAGGCGGTGCAGGGGGTCAGTGTCGCGACGGGCCCGCTTGCGCTCATGGTCGCCGTGCTAATTCTTTGGCAGCGCAACAGCGCGCGCACAGCCCAGCGGTTCGCCGACGTGGCGCGCGGGGTCCGTATGGAATCACTCGCGCTCGACGCGGTGCTGAGCCTCGCATCGCGCCGGCTTGCGGAAGATCGCATGGCTGTCGCCGAACAGGCGGACCGGCTGCTGCTGCTCGCCGATCAGACCGCGCTCAAGCTGCGCGAAGCGACCGACGACATGGCGCGCGAGATCGCCGAACTTGGACAGCGCTCCAAGGATCTGGATGCGGCCGCCGGCACAGCACGCGTCGACATGGGCGTGCTGCTCGCCGATCTACCTCGCGCCGAGGAGCAGACCCGCGGCCTTTCTGAGACGATCCGCTCAGCTGGCCTTGGCGCGCACGAGCAGGCTGCAGCACTTGACGCGACGCTTGCGACGCTGACGGCTCGCGCGCGAGAAGCCGAAGAGGGCACCTCCGGCGCCGCCAATCGTCTGTCGGCACAAATTTCCCATATCGGTGGTGCGAGCGAGATCGCCGCGCGGGGCATCGACGAGGCCTCCACCCGGATGAGCGCTTCCATCGACGGCGTGCTGGAGCGCGCGACCGATGTGGTGGAGCGCACGCGTCAGGGCATCATCGCGCAGGGCGAGGCAATCGACGCTATGATCGGCCGCGCGCAGGCTTCCGCCGAGCAGGCCGCGAATCAGGTCGCGGAGGCCCTCGCCAAGCAGAATGGTGTCGGCACCGCGATGATCGAGCGCATCCAGCGTGGTCTGGCTCGTGTCGAGGCCCGCTTCGCCGAGCTCGACGAGACCGGACGCGCTCGTACCGAGCGGCTAGGCGATGCGCTCGGCCAGCTCGGTGGGCATGTTGAACGGGTCATGGCCTCGCTCAACGACGGCGGTACGGCCGCCACAACCTTTATCAACCGCGCGGAGACGCTGCGATCGGCCATCAGCGCCTGTCTCGACGAGCTGGGCGATACATTGCCCACCGCGTTGTCCGTGTTGGAGAATCAGGCGGCGCGCAGCCGCGAGCTGATCGCCGCCGCCGGCCCCGAGGCAGAACGCCTCAACGCCGCTGCGAAGGAAGCCTCTGACGCGCTCGACGCGGCCCGCACCGCGCTGGGCGAGCGCCGCACTGCGATCGATACGCTCGCCGACGCGATAGAAGCCCGCCTCACTGCCGTCCGCGAGGGCACGACCACGCTCGGCGAAGCGATTGTCCAGGTGGACGGGGAAGCAGCAAAGCTCGCCGACAGCACCTCGCCCAAACTAGTCGAGGCGCTGATCCGCGTGCGCGAAACCGCCACCCAGGCGGCCGAACGGGCCCGCGAGGCTCTCGGCACGATCATCCCCCGCAGCGCGGAAGCCTTGGGCGACGCCGGACGACAGGCGTTGGAAAAGGCCGTCGCTGATCAGGTCGAAGGTCAGGTCGCGCGTATTGCGGTCATCTCCGAAGCAGCTCTGGAATCGGCCCGTGTCGCCAGCACCAAGCTTGAGGAGCAGATGGACCGCATCGCGCAGACCAGCGCATCGGTCGATGCCCAAATCGCCGAGGGCAAGTCCGAGATCGAAAAGTCCGACCGCGACAATTTCTCGCGCCGGGTCGCCCTGCTGATAGATTCGCTGAACTCGACCTCGATCGACGTCACCAAGCTCCTCTCCAATGATGCGAGCGACAGCGCGTGGGCATCCTATCTGCGCGGTGATCGAGGCGTGTTCACACGCCGCGCGGTCAAGCTGATCGAGAATGGCGAGGCCCGCGAGATTACGCGCCACTATGAGGACGACGCCGAGTTCCGCGAGCAGGTGAACCGCTACATCCACGACTTCGAGGCGCTGCTCCGCCCAATCCTCTCGACTCGGGATGGTTCGGCGCTGGCGGTGATTGTACTGTCGTCGGATATGGGCAAGCTCTACGTGGCGCTGGCCCAAGCGATTGAGCGACTGAGGGCCTGAGGTCCTCGGTCTTCGCCATCCCGCCCATCAGGGTATGCGGCTTACCGCCTCGTTCGGGATGTCGATCGTGATCCAGCCCATTCGGTAGATGCCGTAGAACGCCGCCGTGAGAAGCATGGCGGCAATAGTGGTCCGCAGCACGATGGGCCATGGGCGGAAGACGTGCGGCGCACTCTCCGCATGGCCGGCTCCGGGCTTCTCGCCCGCCTCTTCCGCCGTCCCGGCGCTGAATGGCAACACTGCAAACAGCGCTAGGAACCAGAACAGGAAGAAGATCGCGGCGATCGAAAACCAGCGCATTCGGGCGATACCCCTCCGTCCACCATCCGGCCGGAGACCCTCCCCCGCGCGGGCAAAGGCCGTCCGTTCGGATCCCAAGGAAAAGGGCTTAGACCCGCACCAGCAAGACGTCGACCACCGGCTTCTTGCCCGTCCAGGCCGTCGCGCGGCGACGGACGGCCAGGCGGATCGCTTCCTTGAGCTTGGCCTCGTCGCGCGATCCGCTCTCCAGCGCATCCAGCGCCGCCTCGGCGGCATCCTCTACGAAATCCTCGCGGTCCTCCTCGACCGGGAGCCCTTGTACGCCGATCTGGGGGCGTCCCTTGGGCCTACCGCCCCTGTCGACCGCCATCGCCACGGAGACAAGGCCGTTGGCCGCCAGCTTACGACGGTCGTTCATCGTCGTGCCGTTCGCCGCCAGGATCACGTCTCCGTCCAGGACAAGTCGCCCAGCCCGCTCATGGCCGATGGTCTTCGGCCCCTCCGGCGCGAGCCGCAGGAGATCGCCGTTGCTCTGCACGATCGTCCGCGGCACGCCCAGCGAAGCCGCAAATCGCGCATGCTCTGCCATATGGCGTCGTTCGCCATGGACAGGGACCACGATCTCGGGCTTGAGCCAGCCATAGAGCGCCTCGATCTCCGGCCGCCCCGGATGGCCTGAAACGTGGATATGCGCCTGACGCTCGGTCACCATGCGGATGTTCCGTCCAGCGAGGGCATTCTGGACGATGCCGATCGCCTCCTCGTTGCCGGGGATCTGCTTCGACGAGAACAGCACCGTGTCACCCTCGCTAAGCTTCAGCTTGTGGCTGTCGTGGGCGATGCGGGAGAGCGCGGCGCGCGCCTCGCCCTGGCCGCCTGTGGCGATGATCATCAGTTCCTTAGGCGGCAACCGCATCGCCGCATCGAAATCGACGGTCGGCGGGAAGTCGAGCAAATAGCCGGCCGCCTTGGCGATCTTGATGATGCGATCGAGCGAGCGCCCAGCGACGCACACCTGCCGCCCGGTTGCGACAGCGACCTGCCCCAGCGTCTGGAGCCGCGCAGCGTTCGACGCGAATGTGGTGATCAGCACCCGCCGATCGGCCTCGCCCACGAAGCGTTCCAGATCGGCACGCACACTGGATTCGGAGCCCGACGGTTCCGGATTGAACACGTTGGTGCTGTCACCCAGCAGCGCCAGCACGCCTTCGGCTCCAATCTTCTTCAGGGCCTCGACGCTAGCCGGCTCCCCGATCACGGGCTTATCGTCGAGCTTCCAGTCGCCGGTATGGAAAACCTTACCGAACGGCGTTTCGATCAGCAGCGCGTTCATCTCCGGAATCGAGTGTGCGAGGGGCACCCATTCCACTGTGAACGGCCCCAGCGGCAAGCGCTCGCCTACCTTGACGATCTTGACCTTCACACGGTCGGCGAGGCCTTCCTCATCGAGCTTGGCGCGGATCAGGCCAGCGGTGAACGGCGTCGCGTAGATCGGAACACCGAGGTCCAGCGCCAGATAGGGGATGGCGCCGATATGATCCTCATGCCCGTGTGTGATGACGAGGCCAAGCAAATCGTCAGCGCGTTCCTCGATGAAGGCAAGATCGGGAAGCACAACATCGATGCCGGGATAATTGGAATCGGCGAAGCTGACGCCAAGATCCGCCATCAGCCATTTGCCACGACAGCCGTACAGATTAACGTTCATGCCGATCTCCCCCGACCCGCCGAGGGCCAGGAACAGGAGCTCGTCACCGGGATTGGTCATCAAAAATCCTTAAGTCGAGGCGGCCAGGCGGCGATGCATCATCGCGAGGCCAGTGATGGTTAGGTCGGGCTCGATCGCATCGAACACCGAGGTATGCCGGTCAAACAAGGTCGCAAGGCCGCCAGTGCTTACCACTTTGACGGGACGCCCGATCTCTGCACGCATGCGTGCGACGAGCCCCTCGATCATGGCCACATAACCCCAGTAGATGCCGATCAGCATCTGATCTTCGGTAGTGCGCCCGATGACTCCCGTCCGTTCTGGCGCGGCAATCGCGATGCGCGGCAACTTGGCGGCAGCGGCAACCAATGCATCGAGCGACAGATTGATACCTGGCGCGATGATGCCGCCCTTATACGCACCCGAATAGTCGACCACATCGAAGGTGGTGGCCGTGCCAAAGTCGACGACGATCAGGTCTCCGCCATGCAGAGCATGGGCGGCGATCGCGTTGACTGCGCGGTCAGCGCCCACAGTGTGGGGTTCGGGAACATCAAGGGTGATCCCCCAGGTCGCAGGCGGTCGTCCGGCGACGAGCGCCTCGACGCCGAAGTATTTGCTCGCCAGCACTTCCAGATTGTGGAGCGCGCGCGGCACGACGGTCGAGATGATCACAGCGCCTACCGCACTGCGCTCAATCCCTTCAAGTGCGAGCAGTTGATGGAGCCACACGGCATATTCGTCCGCAGTGCGGCGCGGATCGGTGGCGATGCGCCAGCGCGTGCGGATGGACGGCACGCCGCCCTCCTCCTCGATCAGCGCGAAGACGATATTGGTGTTTCCGGCATCGATCGCGAGCAGCATCCGGTCAGTCCTGGATCAGGAAAACGTCAGCGGCGTGAATGACATGCGTTGTCCCGTCCGCCAAGCGCAGCCTCAACGCACCAAGCTCATCGAGGCCATCGAAAAGCCCGTCGAGCCTCGTCCCATCGGGCAGTCGCGCGGTCAGCGCGCTGCCGACCGGATGCGCCGCCTCGATCCAGCGCGCGCGTACGGGCGCCAGCCCCTCACTCCGCCAGCGATGGAGCCAGCGACCGAACGCTTCGGCCAGCGCTACGAGGAAAGCGTCAGGATCGGGCGCGAATCCCGCCGCGGCAGCGATGCTCGTTGCGACGCGATCGATGCCAGTCGGGTAGTGGGCCAGGTTGACGCCGAAGCCCACAACCACAGCGTCGCCGGCCCGCTCCAGCAGGATACCCGAGAGCTTGGAGCCGCCCAGCAGCAGATCGTTGGGCCATTTGATGACGGGCCGCACACCTGCGAACGCCTCAATCACCTCGGCCAGCGCGACCGCCGCGACCAGCGCGAGCGTCGGCGCCGGCGGCTCGCAGGCGTGGACGCGCACTAGCGTGCTGGCAAAGAGGTTGCCGGGCGGCGACTGCCACGCCCGGCCCTGCCGCCCACGCCCGGCGGTCTGGAGTTCCGCCCGGAGCCACAGCCCTTCCGCTGCGCCCTGAAGGGCGAGTGCCGCCACGTCGTCATTGGTGGAAGCCGTCTCGGCGACAGTGCGGATGTCAGCCATGTCCGCCTGCCATGATCACCACCCGCGGGGGAGCCTGGTGCCTATCGGCATCGCAAAGGCGGGGTCTTCCCCGCTCGGACGGGGAAGACGAAGTGATGGTGTCGATCAGAACAGCGAGTTCGCGGCGGTCATCGTCGCTCGACCCAGCACCGGGATCGCCAGGTAGCCGAGTGGCGATACGAACAGCGCCGCCGCCCAGATCAGCACACCTTCCGTCAGCGAGTGCGACGGCGCGTACGCCTCCGCCGGCTCGTCAAAGTAAATCGTCTTGACGATCTTAAGATAATAGAAGGCACCGATCACCGAGGTCGCGATACCGATCATGGCCAGCGGCCACATGCCGACATCGACCAGCGCGTCGAACACCATGAACTTGCCGTAGAAGCCAAACAGCGGCGGGACACCGGCGAGCGAGAACATGAAAATCGCGAACGCCGCCGCCAACCCCGGCCGCGTGCGGGAGAGGCCCGAGAGCGAAGCGATCTGCTCGGTCGGCACGCCGTCGGCAGTACGCATCTGGAGCACGCAAAGCATGCTGCCCAGCGTCATCGCGACATAGATCGTCATGTAGACCAGCACGGCCGAC
>FTCZ01007149.1_pt1 | contig 10439 bp, 11 predicted proteins | sample 1658871 | NCBI WGS metagenome assembly FTCZ01 (sample SAMEA3914864, study PRJEB12502) | metagenome | biome: forest; material: soil | place: USA | collected 2012-03-12 | depth 0.3 m
ATAAAGATCCGCGCCGTGCTCTCATAGGTGTTGGGGATCAGCGACACCGACAGCCAGCCGACAAGCGCGATCGACCACGCGACCGCAAGCGCCAGCCAGCGCCTGCGCCAGATCGAATGGATACCGATCCGCACTTCTTCGAGAATAGCGTTCATTGCGTCGCGCCCCAGCCCCCCGGCGTCCAAGCAGTTAGAACAGGCTTTCGGGAATGATGATCACGTCCCCCGGCTCAAGCTTCACATTCGCCTTCGTATCGCCTCGCTTCAGCAGCTTGGCGATCTGGAGCGGATATTCGTGCTGCTTACCCGTTGCCTTGTCGAAGCGCACCAGCTTGGCGCGGTTACCTGCCGCGTATTGGGACAGGCCGCCCACCGCAATCATCGCGTCGAGCAGCGTCATGTTGGCACGATAGGGCAGGCTCGCCGGCTTCTCGGTCGCTCCGACGATGCGGATCTGCTGCGAATAGGTGCCCGAGAAATTGTCGACAATCACCGACACCAACGGATCGGTAACATAGGTGGAAAGCCGCGCTTTGATGTCGTCGGCGAGTTGCGCCGGCGTCCGCCCGACCGCCGGTAGATCGGCAATTAGCGGCGTGGTGATGCGGCCATCCGGACGCACCTGCACCTTGGCGCCCAGCTCGGGGTTACGCCACACGAAGATGGTCAACTGGTCCAACGGGCCGATGACATATTGTTCGCCCGGCTGCTCCTGCGGGGAGACGAAATTGGCAGATGGCAGCGTCGGCTCGGCCGCGTTGGCGATGGTGCCGGTGAACGTCATCCCGGCAAGCGCGACCCCGAGCACGATCTTCGAAGCGCCGTCGAACCCCATGTCGTATCCCCTGTAAATCGTCCCGCACGCGCGGCGGCTGTCATGACGGCACCCCGCTTGCGCAAGTTAAGCGAAGTCGTTTGAGTGTCAGCCTAGCCCCACAGAGGTGAATTTTACGTTAGGACTGCGGCATTTCCGCCGGAAACCGAGATTTCGGATGCCGGTGAATGGCCCAGGAACGCCGCTGGCGATGCGCTGGCACCATAGGCACCGGCCATGAACACTACGATGACGTCACCCACATCGGCACGCGGCAGCACGACGTCATCGGCCAGCCGGTCGAGCGGCGTGCACAGGCAGCCGACCACGCTCGCCTCCTCCTCCGCCTCGATGCCAAAGCGACTGGCGACGGCGACCGGATAGTTGCGGCGGACGACCGTGCCAAAATTGCCCGACGCAGCGAGCTGGTGGTGCATGCCGCCGTCGGTGACGAGGAAAATCTTGCCGTGGCTCTCCTTCCGGTCGACCACCCGCGCGAGATAGACGCCCGCCTCCGCGACCAGCCAGCGCCCGAGCTCGATGGCATAGCGATGCGCGTCGGCACCGACTGCGTCGGCCAGGGCCGCACCGATCGCGTCCACGTCGAGCGCGACGTCGCCCGAGAAATAGGGCACGCCGAAGCCCCCGCCGAGGTTCACCAGCGGCGCTTCCGCCCCGCTCTCCTCCTCGATCCGGTGGGCGAGCGCGATCGTGTTCGCCTGGGTCTCGATGATCGCGGCGGCATCGAGCGACTGCGAGCCCGCGAAGATGTGCAGCCCGCGATAGACCGCACCCGCCGCCACGATCCGCCGGACGAGCGGTGCAACACGCTCCTGATCGACGCCGAATGGCTTGGCGCCGCCGCCCATCCGCATCCCCGACCCGCGCAGGTCGAAGTCTGGATTGACCCGCACGGCGAGGCGTGGCCTGATTCCCAGCGCCTCGGCAGCCGCCAGTGCCCTGTCGGCTTCGCGCTCGGATTCGAGGTGGATCGTGGCGCCCGTGCGGATCGCCGCCTCCAGCTCCCGCGCGCGCTTCCCCGGCCCGGCGAAGCTGACATGGGCGGATGCCATGCCCGCCTCGATCGCGCGGGCGAGTTCCCCCTCGGAGGCGACGTCGAAGCCATCGACGATACCCGCCATCATCGCAACGAGCGGCGGAAAGGGGTTGGCCTTGATCGCGTAGTGGATCTCCAGCCCCGCCGGCATCGCTTCGCGCAGCCGGGCGACACGGACGCGCACCATGTCATGGTCATAGACGAACAGCGGCGTGTCGCCCGCCCGCTCGATCAGCGCCTCGACATTATGGCCGGCGATGAGCAGACGGCCATGGGCATCGGCCTCAAAGCCGAGCGGGATCGGTCCGGTGGGCTTCATGCGCCATGCTCCTCGCGGACGCGCACGCGGTCCAGCTTGCCGTTGGGATTGCGGGGCAGCGCGTCGACCCAGACGATCTCGCGCGGCTGCTGGAAGGTCGGGAGCTCGTGCTTGAAATAGTGTAGCAGCCGCTCTTCAGCCTCTTCGCCTGGAGCCGCGCGCGCGACGAGACGGATCGCCTGTCCCAGCCGCAAGTCGGGCACGCCCAGCGCGACCACCTCGGCTACCGCCCCGCTCGCAATCGCCGCTTCCTCGATCTCGGTTGGGCTGACGCGGTTGCCTGAAACCTTGATCATCTCGTCGTCGCGCCCAACGAAGCGGAGCAGCCCGTCCGCGCCGCGCACGACGCCGTCCCCCGACCAAGCGGCTATCCCGCCCAGCCGTGAGGCGGGGGGCGCTGGGCGGAATCGTTCGGCCGTCCGCTCTGGATCACGCCAATACCCCTGGGCCACCAGCGGGCCGGCATGGACCAGCTCACCCGGCTCGCCGTCGGCGGCGATGCTGCCGTCGGGGCGGGCCACCATCACTTCAGCGAAGGGGATAGCGCGGCCGATCAAGTCCGGATGGGTATCCACCAGCGCCGGATCCAGGAAGGTCGAACGGAAAGCCTCGGTGAGGCCGTACATGAGGTAGAGGCTAGCATGCGGAAAAAGCGCGCGCAGTTGGCGGACCACCGGCACCGGCATCCGCCCGCCTGTGGCGGACAGCCGCCGCAGCCGCGCCGCCGTCTCGGTCGGCCATTTCGCCTCGGAAAGCTGGATCCAGAGCGGCGGCACGCCGGCCAGCGTGGTGACGTCGTGCCGCTCTACGGCGCGCACAACATCGGCGGCCACGAGATAATCGAGCGGTACCACCGACGCACCCGCCGCCCAGGTCGAAAGAAGTTGATTCAATCCTGCGTCGAAGCTCAGCGGCAGCACCGCGAGCGTCCGGTCATCGGGCGCGAGGCGGAGATAATGCGCCACCGCGATCGCGCCGAGCCAGAGATTGGCATGGCTCAGCATCACGCCCTTGGGGCGGCCCGTCGAACCGGAGGTGTAGAGCAGCGCCGCCAGATCATTGGTGTCGCCAGTGGAGGGCGGCAGCGGTGCGGTATGGGCCGGCGCGAAATCCTCCTCCGTCACCGTCAGGCAAATGTCGGGGCGATCGCCCGCCTCCAGCAGCTTCGCCCGCGCCGCTTGCGTCACGAGCAGCCGCGCGCCGCTGTCCGTCAGGATGTGCGCGACTTGCGCATGGCGCAGCAGCGGGTTGATGGGCACATGCACCAGCCCCGCCCGCGCGGAGGCCAGAGTCAACAGGCAGGCGGTGCGGGTCTTGGGCAGCCAGCTCGCGATGCGATCGCCGGGCGATGCACGCTCGGCGAGGTGTGCGGCCAGCGAGCCCACCGCCGCGTCGAGCGCTGCGAAATCTAGCATCCCTGCCCGGTCAACGAGCGCGGCGGCACCTGCCGCCCCGCGCAGCACAAGGCGATCAAGCCGCTCCGGCCTCGGCTCCAGCCCATCCCATTCGGTCATCGCTTGCAAAACATGCCCCTTACGCGCCACAGCTGGCGCTCGGGGGATAGCGCGATGCCGTGCTCGGTGGAATGGTTTGACGATCTGGACGCGGTCGCGACCGACGCGGCGGGCGCGCTCGATCGCCTCGCCCAGCCCAGCCTCTATGACCGGTTGAGCTGGTTCCGCCTCACCCACGCCTATATCTGGCCCAATGCCCGCCTCGCGATCGTTCGGGCGCGACAGCAGCAGGCCGCCGCATGGTTGTTCCTGATAGAGAACGGCCGGCGCCGCGCCGCACCGCTCGCGAGCTGGTACACACTGCGCTTCGCCCCCGTGCTCTCCGGCGAGGCCGACCCCGCAATGATGCAGGCACTCTATCGGGCGGTGCGCACCCGCTACGACCGGCTGACCCTCCACCCGCTCACTGAAGTGGATGCGATCGCGCTCGGGCGAGCCGGCTGGCAGCCCTTCACAAGCCGCGTCTCGACCAATTGGACGATCGACGTCACCGGCCGGGACTTCGCCGCCTACTGGGAGACGCGACCCGCCAAGCTGCGCAACACAGTCGGGCGGCGAGCGCGCAGCCATCCGGTGCGGATCGACCTTCACCACCACTTCGATCCGGTTGCCTGGATGGATTACCAGGCGGTCTATGCGGCAAGCTGGAAACCCGAGGAGGGCTCGCCCGCCTTCCTTCGCGCGCTGGCCGAGCAAGAGGGCGCGGCCGGGACGCTCCGACTCGGCGTTGCCTATAATGGGGACGGCCGCGCCGTCGCGGCGCAGTTCTGGCTGGTGGAGGGCAGTGTCGCGACGATCCACAAGCTCGCACACCGCGAGGACGCCAAGGCTGGATCGCCCGGATCGCTACTCAGCCATGCGATGTTCAAGGCCGCCATCGACGACGATCGCGTGACCCGGATCGATTTCGGCCTCGGCGATGAAGGCTACAAGGCCGACTGGGTCGATACGCCGCGGCCGGTCGCTCGGATCGACGCTTATCATCCGGGCAGTCTCAGCGGCCTTGCCGGCATGGGCCGCGAGGTCGCGAGTCGACTTGCCCACCGCCGCTCGCTCGATTAGGCGACGCGCGCACGGAGAGGATGCGATGGATCGAACGGCCGCCACGATAGACGACACACTGCGGGCCATCCTGCGTGACGTGCTCGGTCTCGATCCGGCGCGCGCGGCCGCCATCGACGAGGACACGCCGTTGTTTGGCGCCATGCCCGAGCTCGACTCGATGGCCGTCGCCGGCCTGCTGACCGAGATCGAGGACCACCTCCACATCCTGATCGAAGACGACGAGGTGGACGGCGCAATGCTGGAGAGCTTCGGCAGCCTCGCCGCCTTCGTGCGGGCAAAGCGCGGCGCATGAGCGCGGACGCCCCGCGCGTCCATCACTATATCGCAGGCAGCGAGCCGGAATTCATGCTCGCCTACGGTCCGCAGGACGGGCCGCAACTACTGATCCTGCAACCGCTTTTCGAAGAAATGAACCGGTGCCGTGCGCTCGTCGCGGCGCTGTGCCGGGGACTCGCGGGGCGAGGGATCGGTTGCTGGCTGCCCGACCTGCCGGGGACAGGCGAGAGTCCTCGCGCGCTTGAAACGGTCGACTGGCCGCTCTGGACCGAGGCGGTCGCCACCGCTGCCTGTCTGATTCATTCCGACACCGGTCGCAGGCCGGATTGTGTGTCCCTGCGCGGTGGCGCGCTGCTCGATGGTGCGGCCGAAGAAGCTCGGCGCTGGCGCCTCTCGCCGACCAGCGGCCGCTCGCTGCTCAGCGATCTCCGGCGGAGCGCCCTGGCGAGCGGCAGCGATCCCGCCACCGCCGCTGGCTACAGTCTGTCACCCGCCTTGAGCGCGGCGCTGCAGACGGCCGATGTCGTCGTGAACGACGGCGGTCGAACCCTTCGACTCGTCTCGGACGACCGCCCGGCCGATCGCCACGTCGATGCCGCCCCGCTCTGGAGACGACCAGAGCCCACGAGGGGCGACGCGCTGGCCGCCCTGCTGGCCGAAGATATCATGGAATGGCAAGGAGCTTGAGGTCTATCCTGACCATTTCATGCGAGGATGATCGCCTCGTGGCCACGGTAGATGGACCGGCGGATGCGACCGTTGGCTGGCTGTTCGTCATCGGGGGGACCCAGACCCGAGTCGGGCCGCATCGCCTCTATGAGCGTCTGGCCGCACGGCTTGCGGAAGCCGGCCAGGCTGTCATCCGGTTCGACCGTCGGGGAGTGGGTGATAGCGCCGGAAACGATCGCGGCTACCTCGACAGTGCCCCGGATCTGAAGGTCGCGGCCGACGCACTTACGACGTCATTTCCCAGCCTAGTTCAGCTATTTGGCTTTGGCCTCTGCGACGGTGCCACAGCTCTGGCGCTGCACGGCGACCGGCTGGATCTTTCGGGAGCCGTGCTCGCCAACCCATGGGTTGTGGAGCCACAGGGCGACCTTCCGCCAGCGGCTGCGATCCGGGGGCATTATGGCCGGCGCCTGCTCGATCCCTCCGCCTGGGGCCGCCTGCTAACCGGCGGCGTCGACTACAGGAGGCTCGCGCGAGGCCTCGCCCGTAGCCGCGCGCGGGAGGACGACAGCCTGGTCCGTCGCTTCGCCGTCGGCCTGCCCCGCGAGTCGCAGATAGTCCTGGCCGAAGGCGACGGCACCGCACAGACCTTTGCCGCCGCGTGGCGCGATCTGGCGGCCGACGCGAGGCCGGCCGCCTCGATCCTGCGTATTCCGACGAGTTCGCATAGTTTCGCGGACCCGCAGGCCTTCGAAGCGCTGGCGAACGCGCTGCTCGCTTATTCGGCGGCGAGCGCCTCGGATTCGAAGTCCGTCTCGGCGAGATAGCGCTCGGCATCCAGCGCGGCCATGCAGCCGGTGCCGGCCGCGGTGATCGCCTGACGATAGATCTTGTCCATTACGTCGCCACAGGCGAATACGCCCGGTACCGAGGTGCGCGTCGTGCCGGGCTCGACCCGAATATACTGGTCCTCGTCGAGGTCGAGATGACCGGCAAACAGCTCGGTCGCGGGATGGTGGCCGATCGCGACGAATCCGCCATCGACATCGAGCCGGCTAATCTCCCCCGTCCTGGTGTCGCGGAGGTCCAGCGCGCAGAGGCCCTGGTTGCCCTCGCCACCCACGAATTCGGCGACCTCCTTGTTCCACAGCACCTTGATGCCGTGATGCTTGAACAGTCGCTCCTGCAGGATCTTCTCGGCGCGCAGAGAATCGCGGCGGTGAATCAACGTCACCTCATGGCTGTGATTGGTGAGGTAGAGCGCCTCCTCGACGGCGGTATTGCCGCCGCCGATCACCGCCACCTTCTTGCCGCGGAAGAAGAAGCCGTCGCAGGTCGCGCAGGCCGAGACGCCCTGCCCGCGCAGCTTCTGCTCGCTCTCGAGGCCCAGCCACTTCGCCTGCGCGCCGGTCGCGATCACCAGGGTGTCGCCAAAATAGACCGTGCCACCGTCGCCGACGAGGCGGAAGGGGCGTCGCGAGAGATCCACCTCGACGATCGTGTCCCACATCATCTGCGCGCCGACATGCTCGGCCTGCGCCTGCATCTCGTTCATCAGCCAGGGGCCCTGGATAACCTCGCGGAAGCCGGGATAATTCTCGACGTCGGTGGTGGTGGTGAGCTGACCGCCGGGCTGGATGCCCTGCACGACGATCGGCGCGAGACCGGCGCGGGCACCATAGATGGCGGCCGAGAGGCCCGCGGGGCCGGAGCCCAGAATCAGCATGCGAGTCGAATGGGTAGCGGTCATGCGTCGAAGCTTTCAGGATTTCGATTTGCGCACCAGATAGGATGCGCCCCCGCCCTCGCGCAACCATCGGGCGAGACGGGGGTGGGGATAGAATTTCCTGACAGTATGGTAGCGGAGGAGGGACTTGAACCCCCGACACGCGGATTATGATTCCGCTGCTCTAACCAGCTGAGCTACTCCGCCCCATTCGGGCCAGCCGGCGTTTGCGCCGGCGTCGGAGCGGGGCCTATAGGCACGCTCGGGCGCGCGGTCAACAGCCTGTCGAATTCGCCGGAACCGGCGGGCAGGCTTCTCGTTTCGCCGCAAGAGCAAGATCGTCTTTCAGGGAAGTCCGATGGATCTGCAAACCCCCCTCGACCTCATCTGCCGCATCATCGTCCGCGCCCGGCAGCTCGAGGCGCAGGTCCCCGGAATCGATCCCGACAACGATCCCGATCCGGACGACTCGGACGACGAATTCGACACGCTGGAAGACGAGATGGACGAGACGGTGGAGGACGAACTCCGCACTGCGATCGAGGATCTTGCCGACGATCAGCAGGCGGAATTGCTCGCGATCGCGATGGTCGGCCGCGGCACCTACGATGCGTCCGAATGGGAAGATGCTCTGGAGGATGCGAATGACCCGTCCGGCGAATCACCTGTCGACCAGCTGCTCGATATGCCGACGCTGGCCGAATATCTCGACGCCGGCCTCGCTGCCTTCGATCTGAGCTGCGAGGGTATCGGCCAGATCGACTGATCGTTCAGCCCGCGAAGCGATAGCGGGCGATCGGCTCCCACGGCCCATCCCGATAGTAGAACGTCGCCAGCCCCACGACATCGAGCGGCCGGGCCCGCGGGAACGCCTGGGTGAGCTCGGCATGGAGGCGGCCGGCCGCAGCCGGGTCGACCTTGTTCTGGATGGTGACGTGAGGGCGCCAGGCGGCGGCGTCCTGCGGCGTCAACAGCCCGTCGAAGGCGTCTGCCAGCCTTTCACGAATCGCCACCAACCCCTCGCTCCGAACCCGCAGCGCCACTCCGCGCGCGAGCAGCAGCGGCTCGCCGATCGTGGCGACCGGACGAGGCGCCGTTCGCATCTCCGCGCGGAGCCGCGAGTCGAGCTCCGCGAGCAGGCTCGGCGCTAGGTGATGAAATACGGTGATGTGCGCCGGCACGACATTGCGGTCGGGTGGGAAATGCTCACGGCGCAGGCGGTCGAGCCAGGCGAAATCGGCAGCGCCGAGATCCGCCGCGACGATGATCGGGGCGCTCCGTGCCGTGTCGCCCATCAGCACAGGCGCGGTGGCGTGCGGGAGAGCGCAGCCGGCCGGTCGACGTCCGCGATGCAGCGACGGTCGGCCTGAAGCAGCGCTACCCGATAGCCTCCGCCGCGGCCCGGCCCCTCGTCTTCGCGGGAAACCGCGAGTGACGCCAGCGCTCGACCGCGGAGCAGCACCGGATGGCCAGGCCGGCCACGCCACGCAGGCCGTACGATCTCGTCCGGTCGTCTTCCGTTCCGGACCAGCCGGCTGGCCATGTCCGTCGGCAGCCAAGGCATGTCAGCCAGGAAAATGAGCGCTTCCCGGTCGATCGGGCGCAGCCGGCGGGACGCGACGCGCAGACTTGCGCCCAGGCCCTCGCGATGCTCCGGGACTCGGACCACCACCGCTTTTCGATCGAGCCGGCGTACCATCGAGGTCACGCGGCCCGGCTGGGCGCCCGTCGCGACGACCAGCCGCTGAACCGGCGCCCGGCGCGCCGCGGCGATTGCATGGGCCAGCAGCGTTTTGCCGCTATATCGGGCGAACAGCTTGTTGGCCGTTCCGAATCGTCGCGAGCTCCCAGCCGCCAGCACGATCGCGACTCGCATCGTGCGCCTAGATCTCCACCTGGCTGCCGAGCTCCACCACGCGGTTCGAGGGCAGCTTGAAGAACTCCATCGCGCTTTCGGCGTTGCGTAGCATCCAGGCGAACAGCTTCTCGCGCCACACCGCCATGCCCGGCCGCGACGAAGCCAGGAGCGTCTGGCGGGCGAGGAAGAAGCTCGTGTCCATCATGCGGAGCGGCCCGCCAATCCCCTGTATGCAGGACAGCGCGGCCGGCACGTCGGGCTCCTGCATGAAGCCATAGTGGACGATCATGCGGTAGAAGCCCTGGCCGAACTCCTTCACCTCAGCGCGGTTGGACTGGCCGACATAGGGCACGTCCTCGATCTTCACGGTGAGCAGAATCACCCGCTCGTGCAGCACCTTGTTGTGCTTCAGGTTGTGGAGCAGCGCATGCGGCACGCCGTCGCGCGCGGTCGTCATGAACACGGCGGTACCCGGCACGCGCTCGGCTGAATTGGCGGCGGACTTCACGAAGATGCTGATCGGCATGGCCACCTCGCTCAGCCGCTTGATCATCAACTGCCGCCCCTTCGCCCAGGTGGTAAGCAGCGTGAAGGCGAACAGGCCGACGAGCAACGGGAACCAGCCACCGTCTGGCACCTTGGTCAAATTGGCCGAGAAATAGGCGCAGTCCACCGTCAGGAACAGCGCGATCAGCGCGCCCGTCACAAGGCCGTTCCACTTCCACAGCGACACGAGGACGACGACGAGCAGGAATGTGTCGATCAGCATCGCACCGGTGACGGCGATGCCGTAGGCGGCCGCCAGGTTGGTAGAGTTTCGGAAGCCCATCACCAGCAGAATTACCATCACCATCAGCGTCCAGTTGATGACGGGGATGTAGATCTGCCCAGCCGCGCTAGCGCTCGTGTGGGTGATCTTGAGGCGCGGGATGAAGCCGAGCTGGATCGCCTGCTGAGTCACCGAGAAGGCGCCGGAGATCACCGCCTGGCTGGCGATCACGGTCGCCAGCGTGGCGAGGATCACCAGCGGTAGCCGGAGCTGTTCGGGTGCGAGCAGGAAGAAGGGCGAGCGGATCATCTCCATAGCATCGGCGGGTGCGGCCGAGAGGATCATCGCGCCCTGCCCCAGATAGTTGAGCATC